>Ga0105047_10000387_pt1 | contig 73495 bp, 62 predicted proteins | sample MAT04_FD_78384 | JGI IMG/M metagenome (GOLD analysis project Ga0105047, IMG submission 78384) | Freshwater microbial communities from Lake Fryxell liftoff mats and glacier meltwater in Antarctica - MAT-04 (megahit assembly) | ecosystem: Environmental > Aquatic > Freshwater > Ice > Liftoff... | reverse complement strand
GTAAAAGTCCAAATTATCCAACCCCAGAACTTCTTTACAGAAAAGGGCTTTCTTAATATTGGCATCGCGTATATCAACACCAATTGTCATCGCTCCGTGCATTGCGAATTCAACTGAAAACATGCCATCTAAACACCCCAGATCAAGAATGCGGCACTCAGCAAGCGGCTTCCGAGATAAATCACTCACAATTTGGACGATGCGCTTAAGTCTTGTATGAGGCAGCTTGAGATTTCCTTTTGTCCAAATATCAAATGGAAGTGGAATATCATAAGTCCATTCACCATATTGCAGTTTCAGGTCATCGAGCTCTTGCTGGATCGAATCCTTACTTTGCATGTGTAATTCACTCCTTTTTTAGCCTGTACAACCACCTGAAAAATTTCCCGGCGTTAACCAATTACAGTTAGGCAACCCTGATAAATCATCGGATAAAAAACCATTTATTTGACCAACGTTTAATACTATCATACCAAAATTTAATAAAATACGCGAAACTTTACTACTAACATAAAATGTCAGTAGTAGGCTGGAGGACGCTTTAACATCCCGCTCGGTCTTGAAACGACGTTACACTGACTTTGCAAAAGTCCTGACAAATACCCAAATTCCTTCTTGCATTTTTAGAATGATTGTTCTATAATACAACTAATTAGAACATTATTTCTATTCTGGAAATTCTGTAACAAACAATCACAAGGAGAAATGATGAACACCGCAATCCGTAACCGCCCTATCGAATTCAACCTTGGCAAGTTGTCAGGCAGCCTGATCAACCAGCGCAATAAAGCCTTTGGCTTTATGATCATCGGCGCTCTTCTCGCCTTTGAAGTATTCAACTACAGCACTACCGATTTTGCCTTAACCGATGTACTCGGCAATCTGACCTTTGCCGGACTGCGCTGGTCCACCATCCTTTCCCTTGCTTTTTGTGGGATCGACTTCGCAGGAATTGCCCGGCTCTTCACCCCTGAACAAGGTGCTGACGAACCAATGGAAGTGTGGTATCTTTTTGGCGCATGGGTATTAGCCGCTGCCATGAATGCCGCTCTCACCTGGTGGGGTGTCTCGGTAGCGATTGCCAACCATACCAGCCAGGGCACAGCAGTTGTGAACAGTCAGACTATTCAAACCGTTGTTCCAATCTTTGTTGCTGTAATGGTATGGGTCATACGTATATTGATTATCGGCACCTTCTCGCTTGCCGGTGAACGCATGATCGGCGGATCAAGTCAGCAAAAAAGTCGCACCGCTGCACCGCAGCAATCCCAGCTGCAGGCTCCTGGCCGCAGCAATACCAATAACCTTAATCACAATAATATGAACTATCAATCCCAGCGCGGACTGGCTGCAGCTGCTGCTCAAACCAATAACCCTCGTACAATGCAGGCTTCAGCGGCTCAAACCAGTTCAAACCGGCCTTATCTGGCCCCAGCCTCAAGCATAAAATCTGCGCCCAAACCCGCACAGCGCACAGAATCAAGCTATTCTCGACCGGCAGAGCCTACCTACCACAATCTTGCAGATGACCGCCAGGTTGAACTCTACGAAAAACGCAGCTAGAATCCTTAAGTGAAAAGAATATCAACCTTGCCTATATCTGAGCGTTACTGAAAACTCAATTCTAATCCTATGTACAATTCACGCTCCGAACCTACTTATGAAGATTTCGAGAGCAGACAGACAGGCCCCGCAAGTGGCTGTCTGTCTGGCTTTTTGATACCCCCGCTGGTTGTTCTATGTTTTGCGGTGGCGCTTACGTATGTTTCGCTCAACCTCAAAAGCTCCGGAACCGTCCAGGCTCAGAGCCAACCGCAAGATCAAACCCAGAATTCGCCTCAGGCAGCCAACATTTCCTATACCGGCAATGGAGCAATCGCGCCGCTATTTACCCCCGAAATTCAATATTGGTCCGAAAGCATAAAACGCTGGGCCTCGGAACACAGCCTGGACCCCAACCTGGCAGCAACTGTGATGCAAATTGAATCTTGCGGTAACCCGGATGCCCGTTCCAGTGCGGGCGCCGCCAGCCTGTTTCAGGTTATGCCTTTTCACTTTTTAGGGCTTGAAAACGCCTATGACCCGGATACCAACGCCTTGCGCGGAATGAATTATCTAGCAAAATCCCTCGAACAGGCCGGAGGCAACGCCCGACTCGCGTTTGCTGGGTATAACGGCGGTATCGGCGTTATTGGCTGGTCAGAGTCTTCCTGGGCAGCCGAAACGATTCGCTACGCATATTGGGGAAGCGGAATCTATGAGGATGCGGCTCAAAATGCCAGTGAATCTGGGCGGCTCAATGAATGGCTGACCGCCGGGGGTGCCAGTCTTTGCCGCTCAGCGCGTCAACGTTTGGGCCTCTTACAATAACATCCGCAGGAGAGCATTGGCATGCTCTTCTGCGGATGACTTTTTATGTCATGATTTGGCCGAGCAACGCTTTAACATCCCGCTCGATCTCAAGCGCTGGTTTGCTCTAACGGCAGCAACAAAGCAAACGTTGTTCCCTGTCCCTCGTGTGAATCAACTTCAATCCGCCCCCCGTGCGCCTCAACAATAAAGTGAGCAATCGAAAGACCCAGGCCAAAACCGCTGGTCTTTGAGCGTGTCCGCGATTTTTCCCCACGGTAGAAACGGTCAAAAATATGCGGCAAATCCTGCGCAGGAATGCCAGGCCCCGTATCGCGCACGACCACTCTCGCCATTTCTCCAGCCCTGGATAAACTTAAGTACACTTCCCCCCCCGCAGGTGTGTAATGGATGGCGTTGGAAGTCAGGTTAATCAACACCTGCTTTAGCCGGTCGCGGTCGCCATTGACCGACACCAGGTCAATATCCGTCAGTTTTAGATGAACCTTGTCTCCCGCCAGAACCCTCATCTGCTGGTACACATCCGTGAGCAGCACATCCAGCGACACTTCCGCCATATTCATCGGAAGTTTACCTGATTCTGCCTGTGCCAGTAGCAGCAGATCGCCCACCATACGTGTTAATCTATCCGCCTCGTCCTTAATCGTATCAAGCGACTCATCATCCGGGCCAAATTTGCGAATCAAATCAGCATTGCCCTTGATAACGGTCAACGGGGTACGCAGTTCGTGAGATACATCTGCCAGAAAACGCTGTTGCGATGTAAATAAGTTTTCTAACCGTTCAAGTGTGCGATTAAATGCCCTGATCAGCGTACCAATTTCATCTCTGGGCACGGCAGTATAAGGGATGCGCCGCGAAAGATCATCTGCACGCGTGATCTGCTCGGCTGTTTTAGTCACTGTGGCTAGCGGTGCCAGCGCCTGGCGAATGGACAACCACGAGGCCCCGGCTGCCAGCACCATCGAAATGACCGTCATCCCCACCAGGATGGAGAGTAAACTGGTACGAATGCTATCCACCAGGCCCAGATTGGTGGCCGCCTGCAGCAAACCCACTGACCGCTGCCCGGCCTGCAGCGGAACAGTCAGCACTCTCAAGTGGATATTGCGAATATACACATCTCGAAAAACCGGACGGGCATAAGACAAACCCAACGGGTCAAGTGGTTGAGACAAATCTCGAATGCCAGGCGATGCCATTTGCAGTTTCTGATCACGATCCCAGAATTGGACATACACGCTTGCTGTAAGTTCGAGCGACGGCAAGGTAACAAGATTCAGCTCCCCCACCGCATCCACGCGCGAATTAGTAAGGATATCCTGAACCGTCTGGTTAAGCGTTCGGTCGACCTGGCCTAACAATAAAGCGCTCACCAAAACATAAACAAGCACCCCAAAAAGCAAAAGGACGCCGCCAAGCAGCGTGGAATTAAGCAAAGTCAGTCGTACGCGAAGAGTCATTTTTTTACCCGGTTTGAGGGATGGGTTATTAGGTCACAATCAAATTCTACTCTTCCGAGATTAATAAGCGATAAAAAACGCACTATGAGTTTTGAAACTCATAATGCGCCTTGTTTTCCAGCTGCTAGGATGCTTAAGGCATCTCGCGCATTACATAACCTACCCCGCGCACAGTATGAATAAGGCGCGGCAAGGTTTCTTCATCTTCCAGCTTTTGACGTAGGTAACGAATGTAAACTTCGAGAACATTGCTCTCTCCGCCAAAATCATAGCCCCAAACCCGGTCAAAAATCACTTCGCGAGTCAAAACCTGGCGCGGGTGGCGCAAAAATAATTCCAGCAATTCATACTCCTTAGCCGTCAACTGGATAAGCTTGCTGCCGCGTGTTGCCTCCCGAGAACCGGTATCCAGTGATAAATCGGCAAACTTGAGCACCTGGATGCGTTCCGGCTGGGTGCGCCTCAGCAGCGCGCGAATGCGTGCGAGCAGTTCATCCAGGTTAAATGGCTTAACCATGTAATCATCTGCGCCCGCATCCAGCCCCTGCACCCGATCTTGAATGGTATCTTTTGCTGTCAGCATCAATACGGGCATGCTGCCCCCCATACGCAAGCGGTGGCAAACTTCCAGCCCATCCATCCCGGGCAGCATCCAATCCAGCACAACCAGGTCAGGGGTGCGATCGCGCGCCATGTTTAGCCCGCTGCGCCCATCCATTGCCACATCCACAGAATAACCTTCATAAGCAAGTCCGCGTTGAAGGAGTTTCAATATTGCTTGATCGTCTTCGATGATGAGAATTTTCTCGTTCATAATACGCTCCTATTGAACTATGCCCAAAACAAACAGAAATCTCATAATTGTCATTGCACAATTAACCGCATTCGTTCGCAGGGCATTCTATTAAGATTATACACAACTCTGGTAGAATTTCGTTAATGTTTCCAACCAATATCCCCCCGGCCAAACGACTTTTCGATTTACTGGTTGCTGCTCTGCTTCTGGTTTTATGTTCCCCCATCCTGCTGGTGGTTGCCCTGCTGGTACGCGTACAACATGGCAAACCAGTGTTTTTTGGGCAAAAAAGACCCGGGTACCGCAGCCGCCCATTTTATATATACAAGTTTCGCAGCATGACCAATGCGCGCGCCGCCGATGGCAGCCTGCTGCCCGATGCGCAGCGGCTCACCCGGCTCGGGCGTTTTTTACGTGCCAGCAGCCTGGACGAACTACCCGAGTTCTTTAATATTCTACGAGGCGAAATGAGTCTGGTGGGTCCGCGTCCGCTGCTCATGCAATACCTGGAACGCTACAACTCCCAACAGGCCCGCCGCCATGATGTCCTGCCCGGCATTACCGGCTGGGCTCAGATCAATGGACGGAATGCAATTTCCTGGGAAGAGAAATTTGCACTGGATGTATGGTATGTGGACCATTGGAGTTTTTGGTTGGATTTCAAAATCCTCTTTCTTACCTTATGGAAGGTAATCAAACGTGAAGGCATCAGCCAACCCGGGCACGCAACTGCCCAGGAGTTCATCGGCAATCAAAATCCTGACCAGAAATGATCGTCAGGATTTTCTATTATATTTCTGATAATTTCTGTCCAGTTCAAATGCTATACTATTAATATAGCTGGGGCTGTTTTCCTGCCCGCTTACAACTCATAACACCAAACACACAAATTCAACCATTGATAAAAAAGAGAGGTTCTACATGACAACTCGCACATCCTCCGCAGAATGGAAAGGCACCCTCAAAGAAGGTGCTGGCACCATGAAACTCGCCAGCGGCGCATACGAAGGGCCCTTCACCTTTGCATCCCGCTTTGAATCAGGCAAAGGCACCAATCCAGAAGAATTGATCGCCGCCGCACATGCCGGCTGTTATTCAATGTTTTTATCCGCTTTGCTCAGTAGCGCCGGTTTCACCCCCACTCGCATTTCGACCACTGCCACCGTCCACCTGACCGAAGGCCCAACCATCAGCCTGATCGAATTAAAAAGCGAAGCGGTTGTTCCCGGCCTGAGCGCCGAAGCCTTCGCCGAAAAAGCCGCCGAAGCCAAGCTAAAATGCCCGGTTTCCAAAGTTTTGGCCGCCACCGAGATCCGCCTGGATGCTACCCTGGTTGCCTGAACCTGTCTGACCTTCCCAAAGAACAAGAACGGGCATTCCACCACAGGAGTGCCCGTTCTTGTTCTACCGCCAATAATCACCTGCTACCCATTCGTCCAGTCATCATCCATCCAAACAGGCGATGCGCGCAGCCCCCACAACAGGTATCCTTTGTACATTCACAAAGGAGATTTAAAATGTCAAACGATTTACTCGATTTATCAAATGCTTTTGCCAATGCGGCTGAAAAAGCCGGGAATTCCACAGTCCTGGTCAACGCCCGACGCCGTATTCCTGCCACGGGCGTGGCAATTACTGCAGACCTTATTCTAACGGCCGATCATGCTGTAGAACGTGATGAAGACATCACCGTGCTTCTGGCAGATGGTACCCAGGTCAATGCAACAATCGCCGGACGTGACCCCGGAACAGACTTGCTGGTACTCAAGCTCGAAAAAAACGCAGCCACCCCCGCCGAAAAAGCGCCTCCCGCCAGGGTGGGTCAGCTTGCGCTAGCAGTTGGCCGCCCTTCACCAGCAGGCATTGAAGCCAGCCTGGGCACTGTCAGCGCCATTAATGGGCCAGTGCGCACCCCGCGCGGACAGCTCGAAAAATTCTACCGCACCGATACCACCCCTTATCCGGGCTTTTCGGGTGGGCCGCTGGTCGATGCCGCAGGCCGCGTTTTAGGCATTAACACCTCCGGTTTTGGGCGCGGCATGTCCATTACAATACCGGCCGATATTGCCTGGGAAATCGCTGCAGAACTTGCCAAAAACGGCTCCATCAAACGTGGTTACCTCGGTATACGCTCACAGCCCGTGGAACTTAATGCCGCCGCGCAAGCAGCTCTCAAACGCGAACAGGCCGCCGGGCTACTGATTATAGGTCTCGAACCGAACGATCCGGCAGATGCTGGTGGAATGTTGGTGGGAGATACGCTGGTAGGCATTAACGGTCATCCCGTTGCAGACCATGATGATTTATTTGCTCAACTTACCGGAGCAGTGGTCGGAAAATCCACCCCCTTGGAAGTATTGCGCGGTGGGCAGCCTCTTACGTTAAATGCAACCATCCAGGAAAGCAAACCACAGCCAGAAACTGAAAGCCGCAATCATGGGCACAGACACGGCCGGCGCTAAACAGGAAGAACAGATTTGATCAAAGTAGGCGTGGCGGCAGTTGCCAGAACGATGCGCATAGGATTGCGGGAGGTTCTCAAAAACCTGCCCGGGTTGAATGTTATCGCCGAAGCTGCCCACCTGATTGACCTGGCAGCAGGCGAGGCGGATGTACTGGTGGTTGCCTCGCCTGCTGCATTTGAGTATTTCGATGGCACGCAGCCTATTTTGTTTTTGACCGATGACCCGCAGGAAGCCCTGGAATTATTTCACCTGAACCTGCCTGTCTGGGGCGTTCTGTCGATAAATGCCAGCGAAAATGAGCTAAAAACCGCAATCGAATCTCTGTACGAAGGTCTGTTAGTGGGTTCACCAGTTCTGATGAGCGCTATGTTTTCTCGAAAACCAGCACACAAAATTGACGAAGATGATATCGACGTTCAGGCGCTCACGGAACGGGAAACTGAAGTGCTTCAATTAACCGCCCAGGGCCTGGCAAATAAGCAAATTGCCGTGCAGCTCGGCATCAGCGAGCACACGGTAAAATTTCACCTGTCTGCGCTGTATGCCAAACTGGGCGTAGCCAGCCGAACAGAAGCAGTGCGCAGCGGAGCCAGGCGCGGCCTGGTGGTGTTGTAAATACAGCCCAGTGATATATTATCGCTGCAAAAGCAAAAACGGTTAATTTTCCGACAGGTGACATGCCGGGAAATTAACCGTTTTTGCTGCAACATTCATTCAGGCTCTTTCGTCTGAAGGCTATTCCAATGCTTTCATTTGCCGGTAGCGCAAAATAATCGGCACCGCGATGAATACAAAAATCAGGATGCCGAGAACAACGATCCCATCGGTCTTTCCGGCCTGCGCTGCCAGTTCAAGCGCTGCCCTGGCTTTTGGCCCGGGAGTTCCTGTTGCCTCTACAAAGGAGGGGGAAGTACACGAGACCAGGCTCAATAATCCTGGCAAAACAGGCAAAAAAGCACTCAAAATGTAGCGAATTTTTCTCTTCATAGGCAATTCATCATAAAGGGTGATAAAGTTTCACCCCAGTATAACACGGCTCAAATCGGGTAATTCTTATCAAATTTTAAGTTGTCATGTATAATCCCAAAGCCTTAAGTCGGTTGAATAACCGTGTAAACTACAGGCAGCCTTATCAAAAAGACTTTTTATTTGCAGTAGTTTTGTTGATAGGAATTTACCCGCGTACAAAAAAATCACCGCAATGCAATCCAGGGCCATAGTTCGTAAAACAAAATAAACACCCTTCAACAGGTCAATTAGCCAGATTCCAGTGCCAGAAACTCTATGAGAAGCATACAGGATGGCAGATTGACCCTGTTTTAGAAATTCACCAAAAACAAGAGCTGCTTATGTGCAGCGGCAATTTTGCCAGAAGCGCACAAAGCGCAGCCCCTATGCCGCAGGAGAGACTATGTCGAAGTTTTTTGAATTCATTAAGAATCCGGGAGTGCAGATTGGCGCGCTGGTTGTCTTTCTGGCGCTGATCAGCGTGGGTGCCTGGGGAATTTATCAAACCCAGATTCCACCCCAGCAACCAATCCTATTTCCCCATAATATTCATGTCAATCTACAGGTAGCCTGCCTTTACTGCCACCCTGGCGCCTTTCGGCAGGCATCCGCAGGCTTGCCTACTGAGCAAAAGTGCTGGGCCTGCCATGGACAGCTAAAAAAGTATTTTCAACCAGTGGTTGACGTCAAAGATTGGCCGGTCGAACTGCAAAAACTCAACTCATTTGTGAAAGAAAATAAACCCATCGATTGGGTTCCCGTTTACCAGGTTCCCGACTTTGTACACTTTAATCACCGCCCTCATATTGCCGCCGGAGTTAATTGCGAAAACTGCCACGGCGACATGAGCAAAAAGACAGTTGCCACGCTTGAGCAAACTGTCAATATGGGTTGGTGTATTAATTGCCACAAATCCAAAACCGTCAATGACCCCGTCAAACGCTCCAAGTTGCTCGATTGCAGCACCTGTCACTATTAAATCTCACCCTGGCCTGCGCTTGCTTTCTTTTTGAGGCAGGCTATCGGAGAAAAGGAAACATAAATCAATGACTGAAAAAATTTCCCGGCGCGATTTTCTAAAAGTAGCTGGTGTAGGTGCGGCAGTTAGCACAGTTCTCACAGGCTGCGGCCCGGCTTCGCGTTACACAACGCGCGAGCCCTACGTAAAAATGCCAGAATACACCTACAACGGGCAAAGTACCTACTATGCCACCACCTGCCGCGAATGTGCAGCCGGCTGTGGATTAGTCCTTCGTACCATGCAAGGCCGTGCGCTCAAGGCGGAAGGAAATAAATACAACCCTGTCAACCTGGGAAAAACCTGTGCCCGCGGACAAGCCTCCCTGCACGGCCTTTACAACCCCGACCGCATCCAAAAACCCGGCAAACACACCCGCGGTGACAAAAATTTCACCGAAATGGATTGGGATACCGCGCTTGGCATCGTTGCGGATGTGCTCAAAGGCAACCCGGCGGAGCTCGCCTTCCTGATGGGACTGGCTCCCGATCACATTTTCGATCTCGTCAGAGATCTCTGCAAAGCAATCGGCGCCCCCGAACCCATCCGCTACGGCGCGTTGGGGCTTTTTGAAGCACGGACAACTCTGGCAGAAGCCTCCAGGTCCGTGTTTGGTAAACCAGATCTGTTGTTTTTTGATCTGGCCAGCGCAGATGTCACATTTTCTTTTGGCGCAAATTTTCTAGAAACCTGGCTCTCCCCGGTAGCTTACACACGCGGGTTTGCAAAAATGCGCCAGAGCAGCGTTTCCGCGCCCCGCAAAGCCCGCGGTTACCTGGTTCAATTTGAAGCGCGCATGTCCCAGACCGCAATGAAAGCGGATGAATGGATAAATCTAGCCCCCGGCACCGAAGGTCTGGTTGCTGCTGCGCTTGGCAAACTGGTCGCAGAAAATAAATTCGGCAGCGCTCCCGCCGCCTTCAAAGACGTTGAGATTGAAAAAGTTGCTCAGCTTTCGGGTGTCTCCGCAGAAACCCTGGCGCGCCTCGCACTGATCTTCAGCAATGCCAGCACACCGCTCGCCATTCCGGGCGGAGCAGCTCTGGGACAAAGCAACGGTTTCGAAACCGCAAAAACCATTCTGACATTAAACACTCTGGTTAACAACCTGGGCAAGCCCGGCGGAGTTTATCTAACACCCGCCTCTCCGCTCGGTGCAGAATACACCCCGGCTGCCAATGCCAAACAGATGGCAGACCTGGTGGAAAAAATGAAATCGGGTGCAATCAAGACCCTGTTTGTGCACGGTGTCAACCCGCTTTTCGAACTTCCCCACTCTCTTGATTTTGAAACTGCTCTGGGCAAAGTGCCAACGGTCATCTCATTCGCCTCTTTTCCCGATGAAACCGCTCTGCAGGCCGATTATGTTTTCCCAGACCATACTGGCCTGGAGTCGTTTGGCTATCAGCGCATCTCCACCGGTTCGGGTCAATCAATGCTTTCTGGTGCGCAGCCCGTAGTTGCCCCTGTTTACAACACCCGCGCCACCGCAGATGTCTTGCTGGCAGCTGGTGCCCTGGCCGGAGGCAAGGCCGCCCTGACCTTCAAAGATGAAGTTGAATACATCCAGAGCAAACTGGCAGCCCTGCAAACTGCTCCCGATGGCTTCTATTCCGCTGCCGATATGCCCACTTTCTGGGCACAGTTCCAGCAGTTTGGCGGTTGGTGGCAAAACACCCCCAGCCTCGGAACCCCGCAGGCTGCTGAAGCGCTCGCTCAAACGTTAAATAATGCTGCCGCCCAGTTTGAAGGTGAAGGTGAATTTACTTTGCAGCCTTACGTCTCCCCCGTGCTGGGCGAAGCCGGAGCAAACAAACCCTGGCTGCAGGAAGTACCTGACCCAACCACCACTGTCATGTGGAATACCTGGCTGGAGATCAATCCAAAAACAGCGGAAGAATTGGGTTTTGCCAATGACGACCTGGTCAAGGTAGTCTCAGCTTTTGGAGAACTGGAAGTATCCGTGCTGCATTACCCGGCCATCCGGCCCGATGTGGTTGCGATCCCATTCGGGCAAGGTCATACCGCTTACGGACGTTATGCTGAGAACCGCGGCGTCAACCCGGCCGACCTGTTTGGAAAAACCTATAATGGAGCCGGCGATCTGGCCTTTGCCGGTGTAAAAGTAAAAATTGAAAAAACCGGCAAAAAGCGCCCGCTTTCACGCCTGGAAGGCTACACCAGATTTGAGCAATCTGAGAAGAAACAATAACGGTAGATGGAGAAAATATCATGGCGAAGCATAATATTCCAGAAGTAAAAGCAAATTGGGAAGCGACTGAAGGCATGTGGGGCATGTCAATTGATATGGATGTTTGCACTGGCTGTCAGGCCTGTGTGGCCGCCTGCGCGATGGAAAACAACATTTCCTTTGTTGGTGAAGAAGACGCTGGATATGGTCGCAGCCTGCATTGGATGCGCATCGAACACACCTGGCAGGGCGAATACCCCGAAGTCACGCCCACCAGTTTCGAACCAGTCCTCTGCCAGCAGTGTGGAAATGCCCCCTGTGAGCCGGTCTGCCCAGTATTTGCCTCGGTGCACAGCAAGTCAGAAGACTTAAATTTGCAGGTCTATAACCGTTGTGTGGGTACTCGTTATTGCGCCAACAACTGCCCCTATGTCGCCCGTGTGTTCAATATGCGCGATTATGACCGCCCCGACCCATTGTCCAACCAGCTCAACCCGGATGTGACTGTGCGCCGCCGCGGCATTATGGAAAAATGCACATTCTGTATTCAGCGCATCCACAAAGGACAGGATCAGGCCAAGTCCGAAGGCCGCGACGTGCTGGATGGCGAAGTTGTGCCAGCCTGCGCCCAGGCCTGCCCTGCCGATGCAATTGTCTTTGGTCGCATTGACGATCCCGAAAGCAAGGTCAGTCTGTTAGCCAAAAGCGGCCGTGGCATCCAATTGTTTGAAGAACTCGGTACGTTACCGCGCGTGACGTATCTAAAAGAGGAGAAGACCTATGGCCGTACTGGCTAATTCTGCCCCCCACCAGCACTCGCAAGCAAATTCCGCAGAGCACGACCACGAAGCCCACCTGCGCGAAGAGCATTTGATGTTGGATCCCCGGCCTCGCGGCGAAATGAACGCGATGGTCATGGAATCAATGCTTGTCACCAGTTGGAAATTCTGGGTTGTGGCAGTTGCCCTGGCGGCGGTTGTCGCCTACTGCCTGGGTTACTACTGGTATAGAATGATTGCTGAAGGCCTGGGGATCGCCGGAGTAAATCGCCCCGTTTACTGGGGAATTTTCCTGGTAAATACCGTCTTCTGGATCGGCATCAGCCATGCAGGTACCTTTGTCTCGGCCTTGTTGCGCGTTTTCAAAGCCGAGTTCCGCCGCCCATTTACCCGGGCTGCCGAATTAATGACCACCTTTGGCCTGGTGCAGGCTGGCTTGAGCATCTTTATGCACATGGGTCGCATCTGGCTTGCTTACTGGCTTTTCCCATATCCCAACGAACGCGGCCTGTGGCCCAACTTCCACTCACCTCTTTCGTGGGACTTTTTAGCGATTAACACCTACCTGCTGTCCAGCACCATGTATCTGTTCCTGCCGTTGATCCCCGACCTGGCAATGGCACGCGATCGCTCTACCGGCTGGCGTAAAGTGCTTTACCGCACGCTGGCGCTCGGCTTCCGCGGCACCGAAGGCGAATGGACTCATCTGCGCTTTGCCATGAACCTGTTTGCCTTCGCCATTCTGCCAGTCATGTTCTCAGTCCACACCATCGTTTCATGGGACTTCGCCGCTGCCATGCGTCCCGGCTGGAGTTCCACCATCTTTGGCCCGTATTTCGTTGTGGGCGCTCTGCAATCCGGCCTGTCAGCCGTAGCCATGGTCATCATCGTCGTCCGCGCTACCATGAAAAACATGAAGTACTTCATTCGTCCTGAACATCTGGATGCCATCGGCAAATTAATGCTGATCATCTCCATGGCCTGGGCCTATTTCTTCTTCAATGACTACTTGGTCCAATGGTACAACGGCGACAAATGGACTGACATTCTGTTGAAATTTCACGAAGAAGGCCCCATCGGCTGGATGTGGTATGCCATGTTGATTCTCAACGTAGCTCTTCCCTGGCTTACCTTGTGGAACAAAAACATCCGTCGCAACCCCACCATATTGTTCATTATTGGCTTCCTGATCAATGTAGCCATGTGGTTTGAGCGTTACATCATCATCCCCACTTCTTTAAGCATCAACCGCTTTCCCTTCACATACCAGTTCTACAAACCAGGCGTGGAAATCCCGTTAAGCATAGGCACTGTGGCCCTGTTCGTTCTGCTCTACATGCTCGCCTCGCGTATCATCCCGCTGGTGCCTGTCTGGGAAGTCCAGGAAGGTCAAATGGCCCACAGCCTGCGCAAGTTTGGCAAAGAAAGTATTGTCACAGTCAGTGACCTGGAATAATCCGGACAAGGAGATACAAAATGACTGAACAAAATAAAAATATGCTCCTGGCCTTATTCCCGGATCTTGACCCGGCAGCCGCAGCGGTTGGAAAACTGCGCGAACTGGGAATCAGCGACGAACATGTAAACGTAATCTCAGGCATCCCGATCACCGAAGCGATGATGGGGCGCAAGCCCCATCCCAGCCATGTTCCCATGCTGTCACTATTGGGTGCATTGGGCGGTCTTGCACTGGGTATTTTTCTAGCTTTTGGAGCAGCCAACTTGTATCCATTGGATGTGGGCGGGCAGCCTGTTGTTCCCGGCCCACCCAGTGTGGTGGTCATATTTGAAATGACCATGCTTGGCATGCTGCTCAACACCTTCCTGGGTGTCTTTCTGGATAGCCGCTTTCCGTCCTATACCCCCAAGGAATATGTGGTTGAGATCAGCGATGGGAAAATTGCGCTGTTGATCGAATGTGAACCGGCTCTGGAGCAAGGTATTTCAGCAGCCATGACACAAATCGGCGCCGAATCGGTTAAACACGCGGAGGCGAAAACCCTATGAGCTTCTACAAGCGGTTTTTGGCCGTTATCGCTGTTGTCGTGCTGATATTTAGCATCTTGATGCTATTTGCCTTTGACCAGGTAAAGCTCGAATGGATCAGCTTTATGGAGATCCAGCCATCCTTCAAACCCATGGAACAACCGCTTCCGGTGGCAGCCCGCTCAATACCCATTGAAGGCGCAGCCTATATCGCCGGGCAGGGCGCACCAGAAAACCCCGTACCTGCCGATAAAGTTTCTGTGGAACGCGGACGGGTTCTGTATAGTGTTACCTGCAACCAATGCCACGGCCCCAATGCCGATGGCAATGGTGTCATTGGCGGAGCGCTGGTCTTTCCGCCTGTCAACCTGACAGGAACCGTGGTACAGAGTAAACCAGATGGTTCCCTCTTTCTTACCATTTCCAACGGAATTATGGGCACGGGAGGGCAAATTCACATGCCCGCGCTTAATGAAAACCTGACCGTTCGTGATCGCTGGGATGTGGTTAATTATATCCGCACCCTGAAAGCCACGGCCACCCCGACGCCCAAACCCTAACGGAGACACCCATGAACGATAGTACCAAAAAAATCATTTACACAGTTCTGGTCGGGCTCCCTACCTTGTTGGTGTTCTGGGTGTTTGGTCTTTACTTTTTTGGCTGCGGCACCAATAACACCTGTACGGGCATAGAACTACCCCCCCTCACCCCCATCCCCACCCTGCTGCCTGCTACGCTCCCCGCGCCCAAAGTCGGCTCGGAGGCTCTGGCTGCCGCCCCAAAATGCTATATTAGTGCGGTAAATTTGATTGGGGCCTGGGTCTCAGCAAAATATCCTGAAAAAGAGCCTTTTTCATTCACCGATGCCAAAGGAACCAACTGCACCGGTTCGTTCCCGTCTGACGTGCAAAAACTATTTGCAACCCCCAACTTGTGGTATGACGGCGCTCCGTCCTGCACCACCTGTCACTATGCCGATCTTGCCAAATCCCAGAAAAATATGGACATGAGCAGCTACGCGGGCATAATTGCTGGTTCCAACCGCTTGAATAATTCTCCCCAGGGCATTGACATTTTGGGAGGCGGAAATTGGGATAATGCACTGCTGCACAAAATTCTCTACGCACCCGATGGAAAGACCGAAATCGGCCGTCCAGCCATGCCGCTTGGCCGCCCGGCCAGTGTTCCCGCAGATGGCCCTGTGATTTCTGCTGGCAGCCCGGCTGGCACTGTAACAACCGCCGTTCTAGTCACACCCACGCCGCAGATGGCTGCCACTCCCACTCAGGCCGCAGTTGTTGAAGTAGCCAGACCTTCCAACCCCGGCGGCCCCGGCGAAGCAATCAAGCTGGTGGGAAATGCCGGTACAGGCTCAGGCATTTTCGCAGCCAAATGTTCAGCCTGTCATGGTGACCAGGGCAAGGAAGGTATTCCCAACCCCGGCTCTACTGATGGCGTTGTCCCACCTCTCAACCCGATAGACTCAACCCTGGTCAGTGCGGATTTAACAGTCTTCGCCACCAACCTCGATTTGTTCATCGAGCACGGCTCCAAACCTGCTGGCGACTACCCTGTTATTTTAATGCCGCCCTGGGGAGATAAACAATTATTAACCCCCAACGAAATAGCAGATGTGATTGCTTACCTGATCAAACTGAATCAATAAATTCAACCATCCCAATTTTAAGCAAAGAAAAATCGCCTGTCAGAACTGACCGGCGATTTTTCTTTGCTTTCATTCAGCCTCGGGCTGCTGACTCTCAAACTACGCGTCTCTGGTTCTGCGCCCGAACAACAAGATGATTGACCAGTGGCTGCAGCGCATCGGGGACTGAGCCCTCACTGAGCTGCAAGGAATGCTGCTTGCCATCTGCTTCAACACTGATAATGTAGTGAAACCCATCCCGCCTGCTTTGCGAAGAATGACTTGCACTCATGTTGAAAAAATCAGCATCTTTAACCAATTTTTGCAAAACAGCCGCATCCTGCGGCTGCAAACGATCCGAATCGAGCTCAATCGCCATACGCATGCCCGCAAAACCACCACTCCGTTCAAAAGTTATTTTCATCATAACCTCTTTTTATACAAAGGACGTTACTACTTAGCCAGCCCCAGACCGCGCAAAACCTGTGTCATACAGCCCGATCCAGTCCCGGGTGTCGGAACCGGGGTTGGGACAGGTACACTCTCATTGATATTGATGCCCACCACTGCCCAGCCATTTTTCACAGCAATTTGCTCCAGGCTGCCCGCGCCGTATAGCTCACCAGCCGCCTGGTAGGTTAAGTTCGCAGCATCTTGAAAAGTAGAGCGCTCCTGCAATTTCTCAGTCAACGTCTTGTACCAGATCATCCCGGCTTTGTTCCAGGCAAAACCGCCAATGTCCCTGGCAACCACATAAAAAGCCAGGTTGGGGATGCCAGAGTTAATATGCACTCCCCCGTTATCCTGAGTTGTGACCAAAAAATCTTTCATATGCGCTGGCTGCGGATCCCTGCCCAGCACAGCATCGTTGTACGCAGTGCCAGGAGCCTTCATCGAGCGCAGCGCAACGCCTTTGACATTCGGGCTCAGCAACCCGGCGCCAATCAACCAGTCGGCATCTCTGGCATTTTGCTTGAGTGAAAATTGCTTTACCAGGCACCCAAACACATCCGAAAACGACTCGTTCAATGCGCCGGACTGATCCCAGTATACAAGATTAGCCTCATGCTGGGTAACACCGTGTGTCAATTCATGACCAATCACATCAATGGCAGCTGTGAAGCGATTAAAAAGACGCTTTTCAACCGGCATATCTTCATCGCCATCACCATATACCATTTGTTGCCCATCCCAAAAAGCATTGTCATAGCTTTTTTGGTAATGAACCGTTGACTCAAGCTTCAACCCATTGCCATCGATCGAATTTCGGCCAAAAATTTCAGAGTACAGGTCGTATGTAGCCCCGGAACCGTCGTAAGCCTCATTAACGGCAACATCTTCCACCGCAGCATCCCCTTCGCGGCGAACAATGCTCCCGGGCAAAGTAGAGTTTGTCCTGGCATCGTATATGGTACGCATTTTTGTAGCTGAACCAAAGCTCGGTGCAGCAAAAGAAGCCATACTTTCAATGCCGCGCCGGCGGCCGCGTAATTGCTCGGTGGAAACAATCGTGCTTTTTGCCTTTTCCTGTTGCTCCGGGGTGCCGTTTTCGGCAATCTTGGTCAGGATGTGTGGCGGAAGAATGCAATAAATCGAATGGCGATGCTCCATGATGTTCTCCTTTGAAAGTGCAAACTCTTTATCAGTATACACTTGTCGAGACCAATTTTCAACGACCATTTTTGTCCGAATTAATATTCAGGATAGAAAGGTGACAGTCACTGGACCTTTTCGGAGTTAAAGCGCTGAAAACCGGGTGACTGTCACCTTAATCCCCGAAATAATGAATAGATACACGTCAGTCAAATAATCCGCCGTGTGCGTAATCGCAAGCGCTGATACTGGTGTGGCAGGTTGTGGGGTTTTGGTTGGGCAGGCCGTGGGCTGGAACCAGGCTCTACCTTATTCATCGATCAGTATTTCCACCGCCGATACAGGCCAGCCAGATTTTACAGAACTGGCAACCAGGTGGGCGATGGAGGGTGGAAATAAATTAATTTGCTCAAGATCCTTCAGCGGAACCCAGACCGGGGTATAAGTGCCTCGTTCTGGCGGGTATTTCCCCGTCATTTCAGGCCCTTTTCCAGTGCCAAAATGACCACCCGTTACCCTGGCATAGAAGTAAAACTGCTCACGACCGTGGAAAACAACCTTTGCCAGAAGTCGTTCAATCGTGACAGTCAGGCCCAATTCCTCGCGGCTTTCGCGTATGGCCGTCTCTTCCGGGGTCTCGCCCAATTCTCGGCCCCCGCCCGGAATCACATAATAGATATGCCCATCACGCTGACGTTTTATCAGCGCAATGTGACGTTTGCGAATTATGATGGCGCGGGAGCGAAACATGCTGTAATTATACAGCAGGCTGCCTTAAAGGCTTATAAGAATAACAGAACTTAGAAATAACCAGCGCCAATCTGCCTCTGCCATCCTTACACGGAGCCAAACGCCGGAAGCTCAAAAATGTCCTCCCCGCCGCGGATCAGGTAAGAGGGCTGCCAGGCCACCCCAAACACCTGCAGGTAGATATCGCTTTTCTTGGGAGTGATCGGAATTTCACTGACCTGGTTCACAACCCCCGCCCAGCGCTCACTGATCTCTTGAGTTGCTTGCTGGAGATTCGTTTCTTCAACTTGAAGTTCCTTACCAAGCTGATCGATTGTCTGAACAGACTCATTCACATCAGCTTTGGCCTGCTGCGATAGGCGGCTTTTGGAAAATTGCGTTGTAATGCTCTTCTTGCGCCCAAAACCCAGGAACCCTGCCCCCAATTCAAGCATATTCCCGGTCTCTTCGCGCTTACGATTTTCGTACTCCACCTGGTCCTGGTCCAGTTCTCGCTCTTCGCGGGCCAGTTTGTCCTGCAAGGCAGCCATCTTGCGCAAGATGGCTGCAGTGGTACGCTCAATTTCTGTATCCCGTGCCTTGCGGGCAGCATCCGAGCAAGCCGTGCGGAATTCAGCCGGGGAGACATCCGGACCGGCGTAAATTTTCAAGGTCTGGTTGGCCCGCGCATTGATTTGTGTGGTGCGTAAAACCCAATCCGTAAAATCTTTCTGCAAAGCAGTGATCAACTTCACATCCCCAAAAGGCGCATCCAACCCTACAAAACGCGCCTGTAGTGAAGGCACATTTTCAAGTTTTTCCACATCCGGGCCATCGTAGGGAAAATCATCCCAGCGTACCGCGCCGCGTTTATCAAGCGCGTCCACCAACGCATCCCGAACCACTTCATTATCAATCCCATAGCGCCGGTCAAGAAAGCGAACCTTTGCCGATGCCATCAAAGTCGGACGATACAACACCGCTTCAAGCTGTGCATCCACCGGTATCGGATCGCGCGCAGATTTAAAAGCCTGGGTAAGGCTGTTCGTCACCGGCAAAAAATATTCCGCAATACCCCCCGGAAGCACCGGTTTGGTCCGACTCCCCTCCAAAACTGGCTGCTTACCATTGACAACCGGTTGGTCCGGCGCCGTTGTGGAAATTGCCTGAAAACGGGAAAAATCGGGCTCGGGTGGTTGCACAGGCTCTGAAGCTGCCACCGCAGGTTTTTCCGCAGGTTTTTGCTCCTGGCTTGCGCCAGCCAGCCGGTTAAGCCCACTGATCTGCGACCGTGTAAGCGGACCTGCCAGAAAATTCATTGTCCAGCGTGTCTGGAAAAGCTGCGGGCCGTTGGAATGAATATTGTGCAGCAGGAAAACACGTTTGCCAAGCGCGGAGATAATATCGCTGTAAGCGCTGCGGTCCAGATCGGCGCTGGCCGATTGCAAACCATCCAGCAGGCGGTTCTTGTCTCTTTCAGTTTGCAGCTTTCCGATAAACCATGAGCCCGCATTGGAAAGCGCCTTGTAATCCACATCCACCGGGTTCTGCGTGGCAAGTACCAACCCCACACCAAAAGCGCGCGCCTGCTTCAGCATACGCAGCAGCGGCGTTTTGCTGGGCGGCATGGCTGTGGGCGGCAGGTACCCATAAAGTTCATCAAAATACAACAGCGCGCGCAGAGATGTAGAGCCAGACTGGGTTCGCATCCAGGTTTCAACCGCCGAAAGCAGCAGGGTCACAAAAAACATCCGCTCGCCATCGCTCAGATGGGCAATATAAAAGACACTGTGGCGCGGGCGTCCTTCCGGGGTGAAGAGCAGCGCTTTTACATCCATCGGCGCGCCTTCTCGCCAGGCCTGAAAAGCCGGTGAAGCCAGGATGTTATTGAGAGTCATCGCCAGCAGATTGCGCTCTTTGGATGAAAAGAAATTATCCACCGGGAAAGCGCCCAACTTCTCAAAAGGCGGGGCCTGCACCTGCAGGATCAATTCGGTCAGGTCCAGGTTTTTCCCGTGACTCCAGGCAAACTCAAAGATATTCGCGATCAGAATATGTTCACGCGAGCGCAGCGGATCAATATCATCATAGCCCACCAGTCCCAGTAACGCGGTAACCGTGCTGGAGATCTTCTCCCGCAGAATTTCCTTATTCCCTTCCCAGGGCACCTGCGGAGATTCAAGCGAGGAAAGCACACTGATTTGCAAACCCGCGTCCGAGCCCGGGGTATACACCGAATACTGCGCGGCGGCGGCCAGATCACGGATACGCTGCTGGTCAATACCCCAGGCAGCCAGCCCCTGCTTCCATTGCTCGGCAGTTTCGCTGGCAACCGCTTCCAGGGTCTTCCCCTGCCGTCGAATGGTATCCGCATCCAGCCAGGGCTGAAAATCCTGGGGCGCCAGTTCAGGGAAGTGCAGCAGCAGGTTGGTCAAATCACCCTTTGGATCAATCAAGATCGCCGGTATGCCCTGCAAAGCAGCTTCTTCCATCAAGCCAATGCACAGACCGGTTTTTCCTGAGCCGGTCATGCCAGTAATGACCGCGTGCGTCGTTAGATCGGTCGGGTCGTAATTCAGCGGCTGATTGGTCAATCTGCTGTTTTTTAAGTCGTACCCTCGGCCGAGATAAAATTGGTCATTCATAAGTGCTCCTAGAGTCAATAAAGGATGTCTTTAGTCAGTATTTTCTTCATCAAAAAGCGCAGTCGTTAGCAAAATATACTCCGATTTACACAAGAAAGCAAGCCGCGTAGAACAAATGATCGCTTTAGTTTTTTTTGCATAAACCAGAATCAAACACACATCATACTGATTATTATATAATAGACCTCTTGCATAAGTCTGCTCTGGGCTAACCCACAGGGTGCTACGCTTAAACCTTTAGCGATAAACAGCGCAGCGTTTCATTTCAACCTTCATCGCTTTTCCCTCACCTGAAAAACACCATTGCGCAACAAGAAACAGGAGCTTTTTTGAAAGACCACTCACTCATTACCACCCTCAAAAACCTTACCGGCAACGCACGCGGTTGTGTTTACACCGAACCCCTCTGGGGCATCCCATTCAACCTGTATGCTCCATATGCTTCCATTTACATGCTCGCGCTCGGCCTCAACGATAAACAAATCGGGTTGATCGTCAGCATCAGTTGGGGCTTTCAAATCATCCTGGCACTCTTAAGCGGCGTCATCACCGACAAACTTGGCCGCCGGCGCACCACCCTGGTCTTTGACCTGCTGGCATGGAGCGTGCCTGCCCTCATCTCAGCCCTTGCCCAAAACTTCTGGTATTTCCTGGCCGCCGGCATCATCAACAGCGTCTGGCGCATCACTCACAATTCCTGGACCTGCCTCCTGGTCGAGGACACCGACGAAACCCAGCTGGTGGATATCTATACCTGGATTTACATTGCCAACCAGTTGGTCGGCTTTGTTGCCCCCCTGGCAGGTCTGCTGATTGGTTATTTCTCGCTCATTCCCACCGTGCGCGGCATCTACTTTTTTGCGGCCATCATGTTTGCCCTGAAAGCCCTGTTCACCTACTGGTACACACAGGAAACCGAACAGGGCAATATCCGCATGCACGAAACCCGTCACCAGAGCGCACTGGTTGTGCTTGGTGAATATAAAAATGTCCTTCGCGAACTGCTGCTCAGCGCCCCTACCCTCTTTACTGCCGGCATCATGCTGGTATTCAGCATCACCACCCTGATCAGCGGCAGCTTCTGGGGCATCATTGTCACCGAAAAACTGCGTATTCCGGCTGAATACCTGGCTGTTTTTCCTTTCGTCAAATCAACCGTCATGCTGCTGTTCTTTTTCTTCATCACCCCGCGCATCAAAGAGTTGCACTTCAAGCTGCCCATGGTCTATGGTTTTCTCGGCCTGGTCGTCAGCCAGGTGCTTTTGATCGCCTCCCCGCAAAACAATTATTTCTTCCTGGTCATCAGCATCATCTTGGAATCCTGCTGTTTCGCTGCCGTCTGGCCGCTGTTGGACAGGATGATCGTACTGACCATTGAAGCAAAAGAACGCGCCCGCATCCAATCGATTTTATCCGTCGGCATCATCCTGCTCACCTCCCCATTCGGCTGGATCGCCGGGAGCCTCTCCAGCATGGAAAAAGGCCTGCCATTCATCCTGAATATCATCCTGTTTGCTCTGGGCGCGGTCCTGGCTGCGCTGGCTGGCAAGGCTGCGCAAAAACCAGCCGCGGCTCAATTTCTTTAGCCGTTGCCAATTACCCTTAATAAAAAAGCGGGAGTGCCTCTGGTCAAAAACCACCATGCGCACTCCCGCTGCGATTTATTACTGTTTTACAATTCCACAGGCGCGCTCAAAAGCGCCACAATCAGCTTCACTGCGTTCTGCACATCGTTGTAATCCACCATTTCTGAAGCGCTGTGCACATAGCGGCAGGGTATCGAGATGCAGCCCACCGGCACGCCCGCCCGCACCAACTGCATGGCCCGCGCATCCGTCGTGCCGCCCGGCAAAACCTCGCGTTGATAAGGTAGTTTAGCCTTCTCGGCTGTGCGAATCATCCAGTTAACAATGCGAGGGTCCGAGAGCATACCGCCATCTTTGATCTTGATTGCCGGGCCTTTGCCCAGATCCATTGTGAAACCCTTTTGAGCGGGTGTATCGCCCCAGCCTGTCACATCGATGGAAAATCCCAGGTCAGGGTCAATTCCAAAAGCGGATGTTTCTGCCCCGCGCGTGCCAACCTCTTCCTGGGTGGTAAATACCACATAAACATCCAGCGGGCTGGATTTTAACGCGCGCAAGGCTTCAATCGCCACAACACAGCCAATCCGGTCATCCATCGATTTAGCCACCAACCGCTCACCCATATCCAGGAACGGGCGGTCAAACGAGGCGACATCCCCTATTTTAATCGGGTGGTTTTTATTGCTGCTCGCGCCCACATCGATATAACATTTCTCCAACGGTTGTGATTCAAGGAACTTTTCCACAGGTTCATAACCGATCACACCAGGTGTGCCATTAGCGAAACGCACACGGCTGCCGGCTAAGTTGCGCGGATAGACTCCGCCAATTCCGCCGAAACGCACAAAACCCTTCTCGTCAATATGAGTGGCAATGATGCCAATCTCATCCATGTGCGCCGCGATCATGATTTTCTTCGCAGGGTTTTTGCCAATCGTTGGCGCTTTGTGCGCAATCAGGCTGCCAAGCGCATCCACGCGCATATCATCAACCAGCCCCGCCACTTCGGCGCGAATTACATCGCGGACGGGGGACTCGTAACCGGAAGGGCTGAATGTTTCAGTCAATTTTTGGATGAGTTGTTTCATAGGTGGGTTTCCTTATCATCAGTTTAGGCGGGAAGGCTTACTTTTTCACCCGCAGCATAAGATTTTGTCTCGTTTTTCGTGATTACATATACCTTTTGGCGTCCCATCACCTGCCAGCCGCCATCCAGCCTGCCCACCAGGGCAGTGTCTTCATCCAACCCCAGGGCGTACTCACCGGCTGGGATCAGGGGCTGCAAAAGTGGAATAGTGACACCGCGCCAGGCCACCATGCGATCGAAGTGCGGGAAAATATGTGACTTTGGCAGCAGCGCAAACGCTCTTTTTTGGCGCAGGCTGAACCCGCGCAAATCGGGCAAAAATTCGCCCACAAACATAGCTCCGGCTGAACAACCCGCAAAAGCAGCTCCACGCCCAGTGGCGGCCAGCACAGCTTTCCAGGTCTGGCTGCCTTCCATGGTCTCAAATAAATACGATGGGTTGCCGCCTGAAAAATAAATCAAATCCGCTTGTTCAATCAACGCAATATGCCGGGCATCATCGGCTTCAGTGCGGTTGGTAATACGCAAAGCGTCCACCTGCGCGCCCAGCGCGCTGAAATGTTCCAGACCCATGCGCATCCAGCGATTAACCGATTCATTGCTTTCCAGACCGGCTGCGGTTGGGAAACACACCACGCGCGGCCTGCGCCCGTCGCCAACCGATTGTTCCAATAAATACCGGTCGATATCATTCATCACCGGTAAATATTCACCGGAGCCAAGCAAAGCGATCAATCCATTCATGGTCAGTTTTCCTAAAACAATAACGATAAAAACACTTTGTGCGTTGAAAACCCGCTCACATCCGTTCGCCAGCCAGCAGAGCCGGAGTCATACGGTTGAGCGCCTGGTAGAGCAGCGCCAGGGTATTCTTCCAGTCATCCACTCGTGAGAGCGAAATGGCCGTATGGGTGTAACGATGCGGCACCGAAACGCTGATGCTGGGGATACCCTCGCGCGTGCGGTGGATGGCGCCGGCATCTGTGCCGCCGCTGCCAGGCTGGCGGTATTGATAAGGAATGCCAGCCTGTTCAGCTGTCTCCGCCAAAAAGCGGATCAGGCGCGGATCATTCAGGGTGCCGCCGTCAAATGTGTAAATCGCCGGGCCAAAACCGAGCTTTGTGTTGTAGAAAGTATTTTCAGAACCGTCATGCACAGGCAAATCATTCGCCGGGGTGGAATCAACAGCGATAGCCACATCCGGATTGAAATGATAGGCCGCCACCTTTGCCCCGCGCAAACCGATCTCTTCCTGCACAGAAAACGAGAGGCACAGATCCACGTTTTCGGGCGCAAATTTGAGCAGTTCAATCAAGGTCGCCACCCCAATGCGGTCATCGATGGACTTGGCAAAAATGTTTCCGCCAACCCGCCTGAACTGGGTGGCGTAGGAAGCCCGGTCGCCCGCTTTCACTTTGCTCGCGGAGGCCTGGCCAACATCGATACGCAGCGTGTCCAACGGGATTTTTTTTGTACGCTCTTCGGGTGTTGTAAAGTGAATCGGCCGCGCACCAATCATGCCCGGTACTTTACTATGCCCAACCAGTACCTGCTTGCCCGGCAAACTGCGAATGTCAATCCCCCCCACCAGCTCAAAGCGGAACTGGCCCTCGCCTTCATCGTTGACAAGCATAAAACCGATCTCGTCCATGTGCGCATCCAGCATCACACGCACGCGTTCAGCACCTTTGCCGTTTTTCGTCACCAGCACGTTGCCAAGCGCATCCACCTTCACGCTTTCAGCGTAAGGCTTTACTTCTTCCAGTACAATTTTGCGCACCTCACCCTCATCGCCCGAGACAGAGATGGCATTACAAAGTTTTTCCAGCAGTTTAAACTGGGAAGCGCCAATTGCGGGGATTTTTTCAGCCATTTTTATTCATCCCAGGTAAGTTTTTCAAGAAAATCTGCTTCAAGCGCGGTAACAAATCCGGCCAAAAGACGCCCGGTGCGCTGAATATCTTTGAGCGAGACCACCTCAACTGGCGTATGCATATAACGCAGCGGAACACCAATCACCATGCTAGGAATACCCTGCGCAGTGACTTGAATGGCGTAAGTATCGGTACCGCTATGTCGCGGCACCACCTCCTCCGCGTAGGGAATTTCCAGCTCATCAGCCAGTTGTTTGAATTTCTTAAACAAATGCGGGTGCATGTTGGGGCCAAAACCAATGGTTGGACCCTTTCCCAGCGGGAAGGTACGCCAGTCTGAAGCGCCCGGGCCTTTGGCAAATGTTACATCCACTGCCACGGCTATATCCGGTTGCAGGTCAAAGGCGGAAGTATAAGCCCCGCCCAGGATATTCTCTTCCTGCACGGTGGCAACAGCCCACACATCCCAGGCATGTGCTTTCCCTTGCAGTTCTTCAAGCGCAACCGTCAGTGCCGCAACCGAGGCGCGGTTATCCAGCGTATGACCTGAGATCAGGTCGCCAGCCATTTCCACAGGTTGTGTGGCAAATGAAATCAAATCACCAATCCGAATTTTCGCATCAGCCTCTTTGCCTGTCAACCCGGCATCTACCAATAGATCGTCCAGACCGACAGGGTTTTCACCAACGCTGGCCGGTAAGGCCCGTGCGGGTGGCTGGGCAACCACCGCGTAAAGTTCTTCTATTTCACCGCCGCCAGTGGCATGCACTGTTACCGGCGTGCCAGGCAGGATGCGCGAATCAACACCCCCCACCTGGGTGACATACAAAAAACCATCCACTATTTGGGTCACCATCAGGCCAATCGCATCCATGTGCGCGGCAATCATCAGGGCGCGCCGCTTATCCGTATGAGAATTGGAGCCTCTCTTTAGACCGTGTAGTGAACCAATGCGGCTGGTGGTCAGTTCATCCACCAGGGGACGCCATTTTTCTTCAATGACGCTGGCAATTGGCCCTTCGTTCGCCGAAAGACCAGAAACAGATAACATGGATTTCAAAAAAGGAGTGATATCAGGCATAGGAGTGACTCATAAAAACTCAATCTTGGTTCACGGGGTGGATATGATCGGAGCATTGGTGAGAGGTACGGCTGTAGGCGGTACCGGTGATGCGGTGAAAGTAGCTGTGGGCGGCACCGGTGTGTTGCTGGGCGGTATTGGTGTATTGCTTGGCGGAACCGGTGAAGATGTATACGTTGCCGAAGGCGGGATTGGCGTCCAACTGGGGGTATAAGTGAGCGTGGGCGGCAAAAATGGCGTCCATGATGGCGCAGGCGTGACCGAAGATGTAGGAGATGATGGTAATGTGACGCTGGGTGTAAAAGTAAATGTAGCCGTCAGCCAGTTGGGGGTGTTCGTAGAACCATTTAACGGCGTGGGAGTCCCCTGGGGAGTGGCTGTGTTTACCAGTGAAATCGTAGCGGTTGGTGTAGCGGTAACTTTGGGGGGCGTAACCGTCCATGCCAGCCAGCCAATACAGTAACATGGGATCGTCGCCAGAATGACAGCGATGATATTAATACGTCTGCGGTTGGAGTTTGCATCCATAGTAAACACCTGACTATGATAACATCAGTCAATGCTTGGGGCAAGTAAAATTTGAATGCGCGTAGAATTTTCGTCTCAGTAACAGGCAGGCAAATGACTTGTCTGTTCATAAGCGCAGCCGTACCCAATAGGTTAAAATAAGCCCATGATTCCACTCCATCTAAAACTTTCCGGCTTTCTCTCTTACCGCGACCCGGTTGAGGTCGATTTCAGTACATTCAAACTGGCCTGTATTTCAGGTCATAACGGTGCCGGGAAATCATCGCTCCTCGACGCAATCACATGGGTCTTGTTTGGACAGGCGCGCAAACGCGATGACACCCTGGTCAATAGCGCCAGCACTGCCGCCCAGGTTGTTTTTACCTTCCGCTACGAAGAAAACAACTACCGCATCCAGCGCATCCTTGCCAGGGGCAAAGGCACGGTTTTGGAGTTCCAGATCCAGGATGCCGAGCGTTGGCGCCCTTTAACCGAAGCCACCTCGCGCGCCACCCAGGCTCGCATTGAAAGTATTTTGCGTCTCGACTACGAAACCTTCGTGAATGCCTCCTTCTTTCTGCAGGGCAAAGCCGACCAATTTACCCAGCAGCGCCCCACTGAACGCAAATTAATCCTTTCCAACATCCTGGGGTTGGAACAATGGGAAGGCTACCGCGAACGCACAGCCGCCATGCGCAAAGACATCGAACGCGATGTGGATAAAATTGAAGGCCGCCTGGCAGAGATCAATGCTGAATTAACCGAAGAAGATTCTCGCAAAGCGCGCCTGAAAGAACTGGAAATGGAACTGGCCCGCCTGCAAGAAACCCGCAAAACGCAGGAACTGCTAAAAGCCTCCATCGATCAGGCCGTCGGCGCGCTAAAACGCCAGCAGGAACTGGTGGAAAAATTAAACGCACAGCTTGCGCGTGGAGAAAATGAGCGCAACCGGGCCATCGCCCAGCAAGCCGAACGCGAAGGTGAACGCACCCTGCATGCACGCGTCACTGCCCGCGCACAAAGCATAGAAAACGCATACCAGAACTGGAAATCTTCCCGCGCCGATTTGGAAAAATGGAATACGCTCGCCGATCAGTTCCGCGAACAGGAAAAAGTGCGTCAGGCTCCCCTGGCAAACATTGGCGCAGAACAGGCGCGCCTTGAACAGGAACAGGCTGGCCTCCAGCGCCAGGAAAACCGCGTCACAGAACAGCAGGCTCAGACTTTCCTCCTGGAAAACGAACTGGCTGAAATAAACAAGCACCTGGCTGAGTTGGAAACCAGGCTCAAAGTACGTACTCAGTTGGAGCAGTCGCAGGAAATCATCACCCGCTTTCGGGAACAATCCAAACTGCGCCAACCGCCCCTTGCAGATATTAACGCCGAAAAAGCCCGCCTGGAACAAGAACTAAAAACGCTGGAAAAGCAGCGCGACTCTATCGAAACACAGCAGGCCGCCCTCAAAAAACTTCAAAACGAACTGGTGGAAGCCCAGGAGCAGGTCAGACTCTTTGAAATACAGCTTACCGCGCGCAAAATGCTTGAACAGGATATTCAGACCCGCAAAGAACAGCAGTTTATCTTGAAAAGCAGCAATGACCGCCTAAAACTTGAAATGGACTCCCTCAATGAGCGCATCCAAAAACTGGCCGGCACCGAGGGCGCTGTTTGCCCATTATGCGGCCAGCCCCTCAGCAGCGACGAACGCCAGAAGCTGATGGATACGCTGAACAGTGAAGGCCGCGAAAAAGGCGATGAATTTCGCAAGAACAAAGCCGAACTCGAAACCATCGTCAAGGAACTCGCAACCAGCGAAAAAGATCTATCAGGCTTTGGGCGCGTTGAGAAGGATCACTTATTCCACGTCACCACCGTAACAAAACTCAACGAGCGCATGGCTGCCAACCTGCAGGCAATTTCCGAATGGGACCAGCAGGCTGCGCCGCGTCTGACAGAAATACAAAACTTACTGGAAAGTCAGAGCTTCAGCCCTCAAGCGCGCCAGCACCTGGGGCGTATTGAAAGGGAACTGCAGGCCATTGGCAAGGCCCTCGGACTCAAACCTACCAGTGAAAAATCCATCTTTGATACTGTCGAAGAAAAAGTGCTCGAGATTGAAAACGAACTCAAGCTATTAAAAACGTTTGAAGCTGACCGCAACACCCAGAACACGCGCGCCGCCCGCCTGACAGAGCAAATCAATTCCCTGCTCACCAATGCACAAGAATGGCGCACGCACGGCAAACCACGCCTGGAGGAGATCATTGAAATCCTTCAAACCTCCAATTTTTCCCTACCAGAACGCGCTCAACTGGCCGAAATCGATTCACATCTTAAATCGCTGGGCTACGATGCAGCCGCGCACGATGCCGTCCGCCTCTCCGAGCAGACCGGACGGGCCTCCGAAAACGATTTGCGCGAACTGCAGGCTGCTCGCGCCGCACTGGTGCCGCTCGAACGTGAACTGCAGGATATTGCCACCCTCATTCAGGCCAAAAACGCAGAGCTGGATACCCTGAAACTGGATGATGAAAATGCCCGCGTCACCCTCGGCGAACTACAGGCCAACACCCCTGATGCCGACCAGGCTGAAAGAGCGCTGCTGGATGCGCGCCAGCGCGAAAACATCGTAACCCGTGAGGCCGGTGTGGCCCAGCAAAAAGTGGCAGTGTTGAAAACCCTGCGCGAACGCAAAATCAGTCAGGAATATGAACGCGAACAACTGGCGCAAAAAATCAAATATCATAAAACGCTTGAGCGTGCCTTTGGCAAAGATGGCGTTCCGGCCATGTTGATCGAACAGGCACTGCCGCAAATCGAAGAAAAAGCCAACGAACTGCTGGAACGACTTTCCAATGGGAATATGAGTGTGCGCTTTGTCACCCAGGCCGAGTTCAAAAACAAAAAACGTGACGACTTAAAAGAAACCCTCGATATCCAGATCAGTGATGAAGTCGGAACCCGTGATTATGAAATGTTCTCGGGCGGCGAGGCTTTCCGCGTCAATTTCGCCATCCGACTGGCTCTTTCAGAAGTTTTGGCCCGGCGCACCGGCGCCCGCTTGCAGACCCTGGTGATCGATGAAGGTTTTGGGTCGCAGGATGCGGAAGGCCGCCAGCGCCTGGTGGAGGCCATCAACCAGGTCAAAGCCGATTTCGAAAAAATCCTGATCATTACTCACCTCGATGAGTTAAAAGATGCCTTCCCCACCCGCATCGAAGTGGAAAAGACCGCCACTGGCTCAAGCGTCAAGGTGATCTAAGATGCTAAACCTTGTTATTTCATCTATTCTATTCGTCGGCGCACTGATCGTCATTTACTGGCTGCACAACCAGGCCTGGCTCGAAATCGCCACTCCGCCGGTGCAGCCCTCCGCCGGCGGCCCACTGGTTTCGTTGATTGTACCGGCCCGCAATGAAGAAAAAAATATCCGCCGCTGTGTTGAAGCCCTGATTGCTCAGGATTACCCCGCATTTGAAGTACTGGTGCTCGACGACCGCTCCACAGACGCCACCCCCGCCATACTGGCCGAACTTTCTGCGTGCGATGCGCGTGTGCAGGTGCTTCACGGCGCACAACTCCCCGCCGGGTGGGCTGGCAAACCACACGCGCTCTATCAGGCTTCCCAAGCCGCCACGGGCGACTGGCTCTTATTCGTGGATGCAGATACGTTTTTAACCCCCAACGCGCTCTCAGCCTCCATGGAAAGCGCTCGCATAAATTGCGCCGATCTCTACACGGTGATGACCGAACAATTAATGGGCTCCTTCTGGGAAAAAACGGTCATGCCGCTCGTAATGACGGCTCTTTCGGTCGGATTCTCGCCGTCAAAAGTAAACGACCCCAATACGCGCGATGCCATTGCCAACGGGCAGTACATCCTCATCAAACGCAGCGTTTATACAGCCATTGGTGGGCATGAGAAATTGCACAACCAGATCGTCGAAGATAAAGCCATCTCTGAACAGGTAAAATGGAATGGCTACCGCCTGATCGTCGCGGACGGACGCGGAGTAGCCAAAACCCGCATGTACACATCCCTGCCCCAAATGTGGGAAGGCTGGACAAAAAACATCTACCTGGGGCTTTCAGACCGCCCTGGTCTATTGCTGCTCGGCGTTTTCGGAGCCTTTTTGGCGCTGATGGCTTCAGTCTTCATGCCGATTTGGCCCTTAATGGGGCTCACATGGTACCTGAACGGCGGCGGTTGGATGGCGGTTGTGGTCTGCGCCGAAGCGCTGCTAACCTGGGCTTGCATCCTGTATTATCGCGCCAGGGTGGCGCACCTGATGAACATATCACGCTGGTACGCTTTGACCACCCCGCTGGGGGCTGGCGTTTTTGCAGCCATGATGTTTACCTCAGCCTGGAAAGTCCTCTCCGGGCAGGGTGTCACCTGGAAGGGCCGCACCTACGACCCCAAAGTGATTCATTAAGCCGCGAGAATCCCTATGAAATCAAGTGTCGAACAAATCCGCCAGCGCTTTGACCAGGACGTAGAACGCTTCTCCAACCTGGAAATCGGGCACTCCGCCACCATAGACTCGCCCCTTGTGCTTGAACTGCTAACCCGTGCCGCCGCCCATACCTGTCCGCACGCCAGCCGGGTGCTCGATATCGGCTGCGGCGCCGGGAATTACACCCTTAAACTTCTACAATCCCTTCCGAACCTGGATGTGAGCCTGGTCGACCTTAGCCAGCCCATGCTCGCACGCGCCGCCCAGCGCATTCGCCCCATGACTGAAGGCGAGATACACACCACCCAGGCAGATATCCGCACTTTGGAGTTGGGCCGGGAACAGTACGACATTATCATGGCAGCCGCCGTTTTCCATCACCTGCGCGGGGATGAAGAATGGCGCGCTGTCTTTGCCAAATGTTATGCGGCCCTCAAACCTGGCGGTTCGCTCTGGATTTCAGACCTGATAGAACACTCCACACCCGCGGTACAGGCCCTCATGTGGGCGCGCTATGGTGAATACCTGCTGCAATTCAAAGACGCACAATACCGCGACAAGGTTTTTGGATATATTGCAGAAGAAGATACCCCCCGCCCGCTCATGTTCCAACTGGACCTGCTGCGTGAAGTCGGCTTCACTCAACTCGAAATCTTGCACAAAACCAGTGTTTTCGCAGCCTTTGGCGCAATAAAATAGTGTTAATAAAAAATGACACAAAAACACCCCGAGATCAATTCCTCGGGGTGTTTTTATTAGTTAACTTGGTTGGCTCAACCGTTGGCAGAAGGCGTGGGGGTGGGGCGCGGGTTGGCTTCACGGAAAGCCTTGATGGCTTCACGCAGCGCTTTGAAAGATTCACCCACCGTATCCTTATACTGTTTGTTCACAGCCGCCAGGCTCTTGACCGTGGTTTTCGCCAGTTCAAGATCAGTTACCTTGCCAGCGGCATCAAAACCGGGGCGATTGCTAACGAGATCTTTTGCCTGTAGGTAAATCGGTTTTCCATTCAGAAAAGCCGCCTTATATGCATCAAACGCAGCCTGCAAGGCAGTAACATCCAGACCCTTTTCTTTAGCCTTATCCAGCATCTTCTGAATATTGGCACTTTGATTGTCAAAGCTTTCAACTGCCTGTCCAATCATCAGCACCTTCACCTGCTGACGGGCAAATACCAACTCCAAACGCGCCTTCGCAACCGTGGGATCGGCCTTTGTCCCGGGCGCAGGCGGGGTTGGACCCGCGGCATAAGTAGTGGTCAACGGCAGGGCAGCAAAGACCAGGGTGACAAGCAGCGCAACCAGGCTAAATTTTCGAAAAATCGTTTTCATATTTTCTCCTTTTTTGAATGTGAGCTTACAAATTCATTCTATACCCCGCAGATTATGCAGGTATGAACCCATTGTAAAGAGATTGTAAAACCTGTCAATTTGCAAAGGCAATAATCATCGGCATAGCAAGAAACAGACCAGCCCCTCGCAAGTCGCCCGGCAAGTTGCTTGACAATCTCCGAAACAACGTGTAAAATCACGCACGCTTAACAAACGAATATGGTTTCGCCGAGATAGCTCAGTTGGTAGAGCATGCGACTGAAAATCGCAGTGTCGTCAGTTCGATTCTGTCTCTCGGCACTACGGCAAAAGTTAGCCGAAAAACGCGGGCGTAGTACAGCGGTAGTACGTCTCCTTGCCAAGGAGAAGGTCGTGGGTTCGAATCCCATCGCCCGCTCAGTTTCAAAAGCGGCTGGCAGATATGGTTCCTGGCGAGCCATAGAATGCCAGCCCAAATGTTAATATCTGGCGACGTCGCCAAGTGGCAAGGCAAGGGTCTGCAAAACCCTCATCATGGGTTCAAATCCCATCGTCGCCTCAAGCAAAAAAAGACAGGGTTATTCCTGTCTTTTTTCTTTTTAACAAGTCAATGCTTACATAATAAAAACAATCCTGGCTGCTTCATCCGCGTATCGCACCAACTATTATTCACCTAAATTCAGGAACGATGCCTGTCTTTTTTTGCCAGCATGAATAGCGAGGGCAGCCTGGGGGCAGGAGCGCGATCACTTGTCCACGGAGCAGATGGGGCCATCAGCAAGGAACACATCGCCAGCAAGACAGTATCGTAATTGACACGCCACCCGGCAAAACTCAGCCAGGCCTGCTCCAGGTCCGGCTTGAGCGGCACCCCAGCATTTCGTAGAATCTCAACCGCCTCATCGAATTCCTCACGCCTGATACTGATCGGGTTCTCTGGATAATGAGGCTCGCAAGGATAGGAGATATCAAAATAATCCGCAATTCGGCGCAGCGCCAGAAAACCAGCCCGAATACTCAACTGCGCATCCGCCGAGGTAGGAATGTTCACCACAGAAAGCGTCAACGCCGCGGCATCCAGAACTGTACCGGCGGCCACCACCCAGGAATTCTGAGGGCGCGGTGAACGAAAAAATACCAGGGCTGGCAAAACAGTATGACTCTCTTCCACATCTGCAAACCATGTTTCCCATCCAGCCCAGTAATCATTCAGCCTTTCCAACCCATGAATGCGATGGAAACGCAGGATCATCTGGATCGCCGTGGGAGGGTTTCCAGCACGCACTTCCAGCAGGTTTACAGCCTGTTCGCGCCGCGAAAATGCCGAATACATGGTTGGTAAATAAGCGATCAATAAAGCCACCAGCGTCAGGCCCAGGGTTGCTTCTGAAAATATCAAAATATTCACGAGCAGATCATCAGAGGATGCAAGCCCCAGCGTCAACAAAGATGAGCCGCTCATGCGAAAATCCATCTGCCAGCCAGGCACCCCCAGCGCCCAATACAAGCAGGCGTATCCCACCGTAACCAGAATATACCAGCTGGGCACCAGCAGCAGCAACCCCAGCGGGGCGTAATAAGCCATGATCGCATCCCGCTGTTCAAAAGATTTCGCAAAATGCAAGGGAATCTCAAAGACCCGGCGCAAAACTCCAAACACAACCCGGTTTAGCTGGCTGCGCGCCGCGCGCGGCAAGACAAAAGTAGAGATCGCCGAAAAACAGGTGCCAATCACCAGGGATAATCCAAGCAAAAACACTAAAACATCAAGCAGCAGCATTTAACCCCTTCCCCAGCTTGGCGCAAATCCGCGCCAACTGTTCCTGCTCAGCAACACTCAGTAAATTAAGTTCATCGCAAATAGCCTGTGCATGGCCCGGGAACAGGTTTGCAATCAGCTGCTTTCCTTCATCAGTCAGGTGAATGGTTACAGTGCGCCGGTCCTGGCTTTCACGCGCTCGCCGCACGTAACCCTGCTTTTCGAGATTATCGATCACCAGGGTAATATTGCCAGTTGATTTCAATACTTTAGCGCTAACCTGCCCCTGAGAAAGCGGCCCAAGATAATAAAGCGCTTCCAGAACGGCAAACTGGCTGGTGCTGAGCGGCTGCATGGTGCCACGCCGCGATAAGCGCACCAGTAATGATTCTGTGGCACGCGTTAATTTAATAAAAGTATCCAGAGCGCGAACAGTCTCCGGGTTTCCACGAAAATGAGTAGGCATGGCGGCATCCTGAATAGATATTTTGATATAAAAATATTAACTCGCTTATCTTCATTTGTCAACCAGGACATGCTATAATTATTTATAATATATAGGATCAATCACTGTAGAGCCTGGCCTAAAAAAAGGGAAGCATGTTCGAACGGACCAACTCAACCATTTTGTTAATTGAAGACAGCCCACTGGACGCGGATTTGATTAAACGCGCCCTTCAAAAAGTGGAAACTGGAGTCACCCTGAACATAGCAAGAGATGGAGAGGAAGCCATAGCCTATATCCAACGTTGGGATAACGGCCTGCCAGTCCCGGATGTTGTCTTGCTCGATATACAACTTCCAAAAATAAATGGCTTTGACGTATTAAAAGAATTGAAATCACACCCGCGTTACCGGCTTTTACCGGTGGTCATGCTCACTTCTTCCGATAACCTGGATGATGTTCAAACCGCCTACGAACTGGGCGCGAATTCTTATGTTTTGAAGTCCAATAATTACGATCAACTTTCCAGCGCTGTCAATCTCATCCATCGTTATTGGTGCGAATTAAATGTCCACCCTGAATAACACAAGGGCGGCCTGAAAAACAGGCCGCCCTTGATTTTTAACAACCGAACCAGCGAATTCGTCTACGCGCAGCGCACAAACCGCCGTTTGCCCACCTGAAGCACGCCCGGGTGGGGGAAAACAGCGTCGGCCTTTTCCAGCAAATCACCATCCAACCGCACGCCTTTTTGATCGATCATGCGCCGCCCTTCTGACTTGCTGCTCACCAATCCAGCCGCGATCAAAACATCAATAACAGTCTGACCGACAGTCAACCCAAATTCGGGCATTTCTGTAGGAATGTTTCCTTGCTGAAACAGCCGCACAAATGCTTCCTCGGCTTGCTCTGCCGCGGCTTCTGAATAGTAGGTGCTGGTGATTTCATGAGCCAGCTTCATTTTGGCGTCACGGGGGTGCATGCTGCCAGATTTCAATCCGCTCTCAAACGCAGCAACCTCAGCCGGCAGCCAGCGTGTCACCAACCGGGCAAACTGTCCCATGGCTGCATCCGGGATCGACATAACCTTGCCATACATATCTTCGGGCGTGGAATTGAGTGGAATGTGGTTTCCAAGCGATTTACTCATCTTTACCACACCATCCGTACCCGGCAATATCGACATGATGATGCCAATATTGGGTTTCTCACCCAGCGATGTCATAATTTTGCGCGCAGCCGTAATGATATTAAATAATTGATCGGTGCCGCCTACTTGCACATCCGTCTTCAATGCAAAAGCATCGTAGCCCTGCATAATGGCATAGAAAAACTCATGCAGGTACACTGCATCTTCCGCATCCCAACGTTTGCGAAAGGCTTCACGGCTTAGAAACTGCTGGATCGTAAAGTTGGAACCAAGTTTGATCAAATCCGCAAATTTCAAATCTTGCAGCCACTCATGATTGTAACGAATGGTGGTCTTGGTTTCATCCAGAACCCTGAAAGCCTGCATTGCATAAGTATGTGCATTTTCCATCGTTTGCTCAGGTGTCAGCAAAGGACGTAGTTTATCCTTGTCCGAAGGGTCGCCAATCAGCGATGTGTACGTGCCGATCAAAAAAACCACCTCATGGCCCAGATCCTGGAATTGGCGCAGTTTGCGCATCGTGACAGTATGCCCAATGTGCAAATCAGCTGTACGCGGGTCATAACCGCAATATATTTTTAAAGTACGGCCTTCCTTTTCAGCATCGATGAGTCGCTGGCGCAGTTCAGTTTCCATGGTCTTGCGCAAACCTTCATCGCCATATTCCGTCCCCTGCATCAGCAGTTCGACCTGTTCATTAATGTTCATGGTAACCTCCATAATTTGGGCATTCCCGCCCGGTTGACTTAACAAAAACGCGCCTGCCGTGGAGCAGGCGCGCATCATTCTCCACAGGTGAGGGCTACGATAGCGCGTAATAGGACGAATACAAATCAAAATTCATAAGCCTATTATACAGCAAAAATCACGGGCGGGAATATGTTAACAGCTGCCCGGTCTGAACCTTTTTTGTCAGCCCGGCACAGCGGATGATCTCATTAAAGATTGCATCGCCCTCTACAAAACCGGTGCGACCGCGCACCTGTCCCTGAAATTTCATTTCGCCTAACGTGGAAAAAGAAAAATGAGACTGGCTGCCGATCACCTGCACTGAGAAGCCCCAGCGTGATGGAGCGCTGCGAACATTCTGTATAGCCTCCCAGGCAAGTTGAGGTTTGCGCAAACCATTCTCAAACACCACCCCTGCAGGCTCAATTCGAATGAAAGTCCGCCTGTCCATCCAGTTTCCAAGCGAAATACTCCCCGCAGAAAAGGTGAGAAAAGCCACAAAGAACCACGCCCAAAATGGCACATCCTGGCGCAATGAAAGAAAATACAGGCCAAAAAGCGCGACAACTGCCAGCGCCCAGGCTGTGATCTCACCGCGGCGCGGCAAAAGTTCAGGTGTGTATGTTTTGGTTTCAGTCATACAGCAATTATATAATACCTGCGGCCACAATAACGCTTAACTTTCCCCGGCAAAACCGAGCAAAACCTGGCGGCGCGTATAAACCATAATAGAACTGGCCCGCGCAATTGGTTTCACCACAAGCGGGTCAATTTGATTTAAGAAATCAACCGCAGATAATGCTCCGTTGTAAAAATCTGTAGCCAGTTGCAGATAAACTGAAATTTTTTCAGGCGGCACAGACTTGTAAACGAATAAGGAAAGCGGAGAGTTTTTCATATCGAACCTGGCATCACTCGCACGGCCAGATTCAAGCAGTTGGAAAATGACAGAGCTTGGCTGAACCCAGGCAGGATCATCCAGCTCCGGCAGAAAATACTCAAGGCGCTTAATACTCACACCCTCGCGCGGAATATCTCCCATAAATAGCGAAAGAGGTGCATCCCCGCCAGTAGCCCGCGCCAATGATTCCAAAATAGTAATACCGAGAATTTTTATCCGCAAATACTGAACAGCGATCTGAATATTATTACGGGCAAAACGAGTCATTTTTTCAAAATCTTCGAGCAATGGCACACCGCGATATTGGTTAAAAACAGTATCAGCGTTTAAATGCTCAAAGAAAGAATTCATATTAACCAATGCCTGGCGGTACGTACCGATGGAATAAACATCCGGCAATCGCAATGCGGCGTTGGTCTCGGGCAGCAATTTCCAGGTATTATCCAGAAAACGCCCCGTATCAGCCTCTGCAAAGTTTTCAATATCCTTATTGGCAAATTCAACCGCAGTTTTAATGCTTTCGATCAACTCCTGCTGTGAAATATCCACCCCATAACGCTGAAAGATCTCGGGTAAACGCATTTCCAACTGATCAAAATGATTTTTACCATCCGGAGTAAAACCCCGGAAAGGAATCGTAGCCTCCACACACAACGTCATGCGAATCAAGTCTTTTTCTGCAACCAGCCCCGCAAGCTGCTTATTCATAACAATCGCACTCAAAAATTCGTTTAACGCCACAATCGAAGAAAGTCGCTGCCCCGCATGCAAATCAAAAACATCCAGCGTTAGCGCAGCCGTGCGATCCTCATCCGCCACATTCTCCGAAACGAAAAATACACCGTTCTGCTGCCGGATGTATGGAGAAATTAATTCCCATATTTGCGGAGAAAACCCCATATCCACTTGAAAATAAACAATATCATGATAAAGAGCCGCCAGGCTGCGGATGGCATTTGAGGGGTCTACGAACGTAAAAACATGTTCAAGTGTGTGAAAATGCCGAGCCTGAACAGTCATGGCACGGTGGATCGTCACAGAAAGGTCTTCCAACTTTTCCAGAGAAACAGAAACCCCCAGCTCGTGAAAGCTCTGGTTAAAAATAGAAATCAATTTTTGAACGGTACCAACTTGCATGAACTTACTCCAGGATGGAGGACATTAACCTGAATTGTACGTGCCAAATCATTAAAATAACATAGCACTTTAGTCTCAATAATTAAGTTGACAGCCACCCGGTTTTCAACACTTTAACTCCGAAAACGTCGGGTGAATGTCACCCTTCCAATCTTTTTTGAGACGATAAAATCAAAACCCCGTGTCACTTAAACAAAGCCCGAAAGGCCAGTTCCGCGCTTGAATACCGGAAATTAAAACCAAGTTTAGTTAGCCCTTGCGGCAAAGCGAACTGACCATCCAATAACAGCGTGCTCATCTCACCCAGCAAAAGCCGTAACGCAAAAGCCGGCGCAGGCAGCCAGTATGGACGGGAAAGCGCCCTGGCAAGCACCCGTATAAACTCCGCATTAGAAAGCGGGTTGGGCGCCGAAAGATTAAACGCGCCCCGCGCAGAATCATTTTCAATCAGGAAGCGAATTGCGCGCACTTCGTCGTCAATATGAATCCACGAAACCCCCTGCGTGCCCTTGCCCAAAGGTCCACCCGCAAATAAGCGCACAGGCAAAGCCATCAGCGGTAATACCCCCTGGCGGGCATCCAGTACCAGCGAAGTTCGAATAATAGCGCGCCGCACACCTGGAATATCATCCACAATCCGCGTGGAATCTTCCCAATCAACTGCTACACTCGCCATAAAATCATCACCCGCCGGAGAATTTTCTGTCACAGGTGATATTCCGCATGCGCCATAGTAACCAATCCCAGAGGATTGAATCAGAATGCCAGGTTTTTTCTCAACCTTCTGAAAAGCCTCAGCAATGACCTTCCCGGCATTCACACGGCTCTCAAGAATGTTCTTTTTGCGCAGATCATTCCAGGGCCACTTCCCCACCGTCTCCCCAGCCAAGTTTACCACAGCATCCATTTTTGAAAAAACATCGAGCCACTCCGCATTGGTCTTTCCATTCCAGGCTACCGTTTCAGCGCCAACCGGCAGCCCCGCACCAGAAGGTCTGCGGGTCAATATCCACACACTGTGACCATCATTCAACAAGGAACGCGTAAGCGCTGAACCAATCAAACCGCTTCCACCAGAAATCAGAACCTTCATAATTACCTCCAAACTGCTCGAAAAAGCCGATGTATAATTTCCATTATGGAGAAACCATGGAACCGCTGGTTTTAGTGCTCAATGCCAATTTTGAACCGCTCAATGTCTGCAATACACGCCGGGCTATCGGAATGCTGCTCGACGGCAAAGCCGCGTTGATCGCCAACGGCAGAGGCGTCATCCAGACCGTCTCAACCTCTTACCCGCTGCCTTCAGTCATTCGCCTCGAGCACATGATACAACGTCCGCGCTCGCGCATCAAACTGACTCGGCGCGAAGTCTTCCGAAGAGATAATTATACCTGTCAGTACTGCGCCCGAAAGAGTTCAACGCTGACAATTGACCATGTCTTACCGCGTCACATGGGTGGCACGCATATCTGGACCAATGTAGTAACCGCCTGCGCCCCCTGCAATCACAACAAAGGCGGCAGACACCTCGATGAAGCCCACATGTCGCTATTAACCATACCACGCGAACCACCTGCCAGCGCGCATTATCTTTTTGGCCCACACCTTCAAGAAAATGAAACCTGGGCGCTTTTTATCCATGGTTGGTAACCCAATCTGGCACTCTCAAATAAAATATTCTCATTTGACCCCGCATCTTGGAGTGGCCCTGATGCGGGTTTATTTTTGGTTCAAATAGAATCCACTTAATATTTGCATTACCATAAATTGTGAATCTCAAGCTGGTTCGAACCTTACAAAAAAGTAATGACATTCAACTAAAAACAAAGGATACATGTAAATAGGCAAAGGATGCATTTTTCAATCATAATACTTATAGGTGCATTTGGCAGGTTGAAAACCGTTCGCTAATCTTCACCAGGCGCAAATCCAATATTAAAATGGAATTATCGTGGATGATTTAAATTTGTGATAATGGTGGCGAATAAAATTAGAAAACGAATCATATTCTTTACTTATTGTTAATGCTTTGTTGTAGCGGTGTTAATTTATATACGTTAAACTTTCGATGATTAATACCCACTGGGATTACCGGAAGGATCCCATAAAGGAGCATAAACATCCAATAAACAGTACACAGTACACAGTACACATGTCATTCACCAGTTCAGTTGCAAAATTTAATAATCAAGCCGACAGATGAAAACCCATATTTTGTTATGACCGGAGGGGTCATTTTATGAAAATGAATTCAACCAGGCGAGCGCTGACAATCGTCATTTCACTCACCATTCTTTTCTCATTATTTGCTTCAGCAGTTCAGGCCGCGCCATCTGCGGCTCCAGCCTCCCCCGTAAGTTTCACAATTCTACACACCAATGATTTCCACGGACAATTGGAATCTTCTGGAAGCAACCCGGGCATGGCTCGCGTTGCAACAATTGTCAAAGATGTGCGCACAGCCGTGGGCGCATCCAATGTTCTTCTCGTCGATGCTGGCGATGAAATGCAGGGCAGCCTGCTTTCGAACCTGGGCGACGGAACTGCCACAGGCAAAGGCATCCCAACCATCGCAACTTTTAACGAGTTGGGCTATAACCTGGCCACTTTTGGCAACCACGAATTTGACTGGGGCCAGGTAAATCTTACCAATCGCACCACGCAAGCTGCCTACCCCTACATCACCGCCAACATCGTGCAGAATGACACCGGCAATTGCGCCACTGCAGGGTGGACAACACCCGCTTTTGCAGATGCGCCTTATCAGATCTTCACAATAGGCACAGCTCCCAATACGGTCAAGGTCGGTTTCATCGCTGTCACAACCACCGAAACCCCCACCATCACCGTTTCCACAGCCACTGCCAATCTGTGCTTTAAAGATCCGGCGAATTCAATTCTCCACTATTACGATGCCCTTAAAGCCCAGGTGGATGTAATGGTAGTCCTCAGCCACCTCGGCAATGTGGATGGCGGATACGGCTATGGCATCCCCGTTTATGGCGATCAGACCCTGGCAGCCAAGCTGAACACCGCTGGCAAACCAGTTAACCTGATCATCGGCGGGCACAGCCACACCAACCTTACCGTTGCTCAAACCGTCGGCACGACCAAGATCGTGCAAGCCTACTATAACGGCCGCAAAGTTGGCAAATCTGACATCACTGTTGGCACTGATGGAAGCGTAACGGTTGCTTATACAAGCCTCCAGCCTTACCCATCCACCTCAGTCATCCCGCCTCCCACCCTTGAAGATGCAGCCGTCAAGGCAGTCATCGCCGGCTACGCAACCGATACTACTTATTTGGCGCTGGTTAACACACCGATTGGTTACTCGGCAGTCGACCTGGGCCGCAGCAATACCACTGACAATATGATGGGCGCCTTCATTGACGATGCCATCTACAAATACTTGAACACCGACGTTGACGGAGGCGGCACTCCGATCACCGCCAATGATGTTGACCTGTTCTTCAACAACGCAGGCGGCATCCGCACCGATTGGTGCTGGAACGGCTCTGCCTGGGTCAACACTGGCTGTGTAGCCGGAACACACACCGCCCAGTTATTGAACTATGGCAACATGTTCACTATTCTGCCCTTCGGCAATGCCACCGTTGTTGGAAAAATGACCGGCGCGCAGATTCTGGAAGTCATCAACTACGGCCCCAATGTCTTAGGCGTTATCCAACCAGCCGGCCTTCAATACAAATACTACTCCTACAAAGATGCCAGCGGAATTTATGCCTGGGGCGCCTATGATGTCACCATCTTGGACAAAGCCACATCTGCTTATGTTGCTTTAGACCCGGCAAAAACCTACAACGTCGGCACCAATGAGTTTTTGGCCCCGGCTGGCGGCGATGGCTATAATGGCTTCAAGTACATGACCAATATCTCCTACTGGGGAGATATGCTCAACGCAGTCAATGCCTATGTTACTGCCAATTATGGCACTGCCGGAACCGCATATAACGGTCCCAACAACGACGGCACCCTGGATGGACGCATTTATCGTGATGGCACAGATGCTGGCGGTACCATCATCCCGCTCACCATCCTGCACCACAATGATTCACATGGCAACCTGACCAAAGGCACCTATGTTGGTTACACTCAACTGGCAACCATGATCAAGGCCGAAAAAGCCCGCAACCCAACCCGCACTCTGCTGCTCAGCTCCGGCGATAACATCCAGGGCGATGGAATGATGTACTTCTTCAAATCTGCGCCCACTGGCTTTGCTTCCGATGGCACCCCCCTGGCTGCCGAACTGCAGATGAACCCCCTTATCAAAGCCTTTAACTCCATGGGTTATGATGCCATGACCCTCGGCAATCACGAGTTCAACTTCGGCAAAGATGTCTTCACCAGCGTTCTCAGCCAGGCGCTCTTCCCGCTCCTGCAAGCCAACGTAACCGACACCGGCGCCTATGGACTTGCAACTGCGAACATCCAACCTTATGTTGAAAAAACGCTTGACGGCATCAAGATTGGTATTATGGGCATCGGCAATCACCGCATCCCCAACTATGAACTACCCAGCAACATCCCCGGCCTGAGCTTCTCAGACCCGCTGGTCAAGGCCCAGGAACTCTCCATCCTGCTCAACGGCCCACCCCATAACGATGATGTCGTCATCGCACTGACCCACATCGGCTTCACTGAAAACCCAAACAGCGTGGAAGTCGATTCCAATGTCGATACCAACATGGCCAAGAACGTCACCGGCCTGGATGCCATCGTAGGCGGTCACAGCCATACCGACCCCCAGTATGGATACGGTGCCTACAAGTACCTGCCGACAATTATCCCTGACCCGGATGGCAACCCTGTCATTACTACCCAGGCCGCTCGCTACAACAACACCCTGGGCAAGATCGTTCTGGGCCTGCGCGTCAAATCCGGCGGCGGTTACGAAATTGTCAGCCGCACAGGCACTTACTATAAAGTGCAAATGAGCACCGTCGAAGATGCCGCTGTCAAGGCTCTTATTGATCCCTATACCACAGCCTTCACAACCTACAACAACCAGGTTGTCGGCATAACGACCGCCCCCATAAGTGCTGCGCAAGCCTATACCCAGGAAACCACTGCTGCAAATCTGCAGGCCGATGCTGCCATGTATGAGCTCAAGACAAAACACAGCATCCCGGTCGACTTCCACCTTTCTGGTGCCATGACCGACAAGGCGGTGGCAGGCACTGCTACAGTCGCAGCCCCGGTCACTCTCAAGATCTCGGATATGTTCACCCTCATGCAATATGAGAACTCCCTGGTCGTGATCAGCATGAACGGCCCGCAGCTCAAAACAGTCCTCGAGCGCGCCTATCGTAACTACTATTACTACAAGTATATTCCTCTCTACGGCGGCTATTCCTATTACACCACCTGCATGATCGATATCAATGCTGGCGGAGAAATTGTTTACAATGATCTTGGCGCTGCGGTTTTACCCAATGGCCATAACGTTAATGCGCTCAGGATCAATGGCGTTCCGGTTGATTTCACCAATGCCACCAAATTCTACAATGTTTCAACTGTAAACTACCTGGCTGCCGGCTCTTGCAATTTCAACGATGCTGGCGTTACCCTGTGGCCGTTGAACCAGATCGTGAGCGACACGCAGTACTATGTGCGCGATGCCGTCATCGATTACATCGGCTACATGGGCACCGTAAGCCCGAAAATTGAAAACCGGCTCAAATTCTACGGCACCACCTTTAGTGATGCTCCTTCGAACCAGTGGGCCTGGCAGTGGATCGAAGTCCTGGCCAAAAACGGTATCACAGCTGGCTGCGGTAATAACAATTACTGCCCAGACCAGCTGGTGACACGTGCCCAGATGGCCGTTTTCCTGCTGCGCGCCAAGCATGGTGCCTCCTATGTACCGCCTGCCGCACAAGGCATCTTCACTGACGTACCGACCACCTATTGGGCAGCGCCCTGGATTGAAGAAATGGCGATTGAAGGCATCACCAGTGGCTGCAGTGTATCTCCAAAGAGATTCTGCCCTGAGACAATCATCACGCGCGATCAAATGGCTATCTTCCTGCTGCGCGCCAAGCATGATGCAGTCTATTTCCCACCACTCGCTCAGGGTATCTTCCAGGATGTTCCCCTGAACAACTGGGCTGTTGAGTGGATTGAAGAATTGGCATTGGAAGGCATTACATCCGGCTGCAGCGTTACGCCCAAACTGTACTGCCCGGCCGATCAAGTCGCTCGCGACCAGATGGCTGTACTCCTCGTCCGAACCTTCAACTTAAAATAACCTGAAGTAAAGTACATAAATCCCCGGCAGCATGAAGCTGCCGGGGATTTATTTTTCATTCAGACCCGTTTGATCAACGCAAGCCGGTCAATTCATAAACTTGCACAGCCGCTGCCCGTCCCTTAAGCTGGATATTCATCATGGGAAGAACCTGGATATGCTCTCTGGTCATTTCATAGGTTGGGGCATCAATAATGATCTGACCGCCAAGTGCGCTCTCCTGCAACCGGCGGGCAATGTTCACACAATCCCCCAGGGCCGTGTAATTCATCAAACGTATTGTGCCAATATTACCAACCACCGCCTCGCCAGAAGCAATACCAATGCCAAAGCGCAGATGCATCGACGCCGGAAGACCGGCGTGTACACGGTTAACAGATTCTTGAATTTTAAGCGCCGCCCGTATTGCACAAAGCGCATAAACTGGCTGTGGCAAGGGCGCATTAAAGAGCGCCATCACAGCATCCCCCATAAACTTGTCGAGCGTTCCTTCCTCATCAAGAACAGCCGCTGCCGCCGATGCCAGGTATTGGTTAAGCAAGGGCATTAGTTGCTCGGGGGGCAGCTGCTCGGCCAGGCTTGTAAAACCTCTAATATCGGCAAAAAGAATGCTGATGGGCTGCCTCACTCCACCCGGCGCAGCCGCCTGGGGATTCTGAAGTAAACGGTTGACAACCTGCGGCGAAACATACTGCTCAAACAGGCTGCGCAGCTGCTTCTTTTCGCGTTCCTTTGAAAGTTGAACTTTTTGAAACAGGTAAGCATTTTGAATTGTAATTGCCGTATAATCGCTCAGCGATTGCAGCATTTGCCGGTCATGGTCTGTCATAAAACGCGCCGTAACGCTGTTACTGACCCCCAGCGCTCCCAAAACCTGGCCCGCAGAAACCAGCGGCACAAACATAGAAGACGCAGTAAAAACAGGCACTCCACTTGCGATGGCTTGCTGCGCAGCCGATTGCGCTTTTTCACTAATTTCAAGCGTATTTGTGTTCTGCCCACGGTGGCGTGCTATTTGTAATTTAATTTGGGTGGAAGCTTCTGGAAGCACAAAAATAGCGCTTTCTTCTGCGCCGGTAATATACAAAGCCGCTTCAACAATGCGCGTCACAAGCTCAGGCAGCTCCAACAAAGCCGTCACAGAGTGGCTGATTTTGTGCAATACATTCAGGTCGCGCACCCTTGTTTCGAGTTCGCGATTGGTATCGACAAACTTAACCAGCAGTTCATCCCGCTCACGGCGCAGCCGCACTTCAGAAAGTGCGCGTTCAACAGCTTCCAGCATTTCATCTACAGTAAAAGGTTTAATCAGATAATCGCGCGCACCCAGGTGAAAAACCTCGCTGGCAACCTCTTCGCTGCCGTGCGATGTAATCAAAATGACCGGGATTTTGTTGTCCTTTGCGTGCAAGGCTTGCAAAACCTGCATACCATTTAGCTTGGGCATTTCAAAATCAAGGCAAATCAGATCAGGGCGCGGAACCGCAAGAGCTTTGCGCAAACCTGCTTCGCCATCACGTGCAATATCCACCACGAAACCGTGCGGCTTTAATATCTGATCAACCACAAAATTGCGGATTTGATCCGAATCATCAATCACTAAAATGCGTTCACCCGACGAAACTCTTGGTATATCGCCCACCCGAGTTTCGTCGCGAAAGAGTTTTGGCATGCTTGGCACCTTGACGGCTTCAAATGATGGGTTACGTTTCTTGCGTACGCGCTCAAATTTATTATAGGACGAAAAAAGCTGCGCACATATGGCGAATGTATTGCATTATTATCCGTTTGCGCCTGGTGACTATGACGAAGGCGGTGGCGTCATGCTTGCCGGGTCATACGCGCAGACAATATTTCGTCGGGTTTTAGCAAAATACAAAGCCTTGTCTGCCATATTTAAAAGATCATCAGAACTGGCAGCATGCACTGGAAAAGCCGCAACTCCCTGTGTCAGGCTGGTGGAAAAGAACTGATTACCAAATACAAATTTCATTTCAAAAAAAGTCTTGCGCCATTCTTCTGCTCGTTGGCAGGCATCTTCGAGCGTGGCGTTCGGCATAACTACCACAATCTCGTCGCCTCCAAAACGGCAAGCCATGTCACCACTGCGTGTATTTTGCAGCAGGAATTCCCCCAGCTTTTTTATCACCATGTCACCCGCCTGGTGTCCGTAAGTGTCGTTGACAGTTTTAAATCGATCCACATCCATGATCACCAGGCTTAATACCGTGCTCGTGCGAAAAGCCATGGCAATTTCACGCTCCAGAGTTTCCTCCATGAATTTCCGATTAAACAGCCCCGTCAGCCCGTCACGAATAGACTCTGCCTGTAACTTGGCATGCAAGCTCTCAATTTCGCTCAACTGCGCTTGCAGACGCAAATTAGCATCCCGCAGCTCTACATCTTTCTTCTTTCGCTCAGTAATGTCCTCTTTAATCGCAAGGTAATGGGTAACATTTCCCTGGCTGTCTTTTACCAGCGAAATACGGTTATATTCCCAAAATAACTCACCGTTTTTCTTCTTATTTAGCATTTCTCCGCCCCACTCTTTGCCGCTTTTAATAGCCTCCCACAAAGACTTATAAACAGCATCCGGAGTCTCTCCAGACTTAAAGATCTGGGGAGTTTTCCCGAGCACAGATTCAATGTCATATCCGGTAATATGGCTGAAATAAGGGTTGGCATACTCGATCCGGCTTTCTGTATCGGTAATGACAATCGATGCATTACTTTGTTCAACTGCAAAATAAAACTTCTGAAACTCTTCTTCGGTTTTCTTTTGGGCAGTAATATCTCGCCAGAGGATCAGCCGCCCCAATACCGTATGGTTGTGATCAAACATGGGCGAAATGGTAATATCATAATATCGCCACCCGGCCCGGTTTACTTTTATCTGAAAACGGGCCTGCGATAGCGCTAAATCCAGGCCGCTTGCCCTTAGCCATTCTGAGAAAACTTGCTCAATCGGCTTGCCGATCGGGTTTAGGGCATCCTGATTCATAAAGGTTTTCGCCATCGGGTTTAAATCAACCACCCGGTTTTGCGTGTCAATAACCAGAACACTATCTTCCAAAATCTCCACCACGGCTTCGCGGCCCACAGGCGCATCCCCTACCTGGTCTCGCCGCAAACTCGTCGAGCGCCAGTAAGCATGGATTAAAAAACATACCGCGCTAATAGTGACAAGGTAAGAATACAATACCCCCAACCAGAACCCCGCACCACCCTTCAAATAGAATTCAGGGTTTGTATAATCCACATTCCCAAAAAAATACCCAAACCAGGGATCTGTCCACAGTGAAAGCAGCACAAGCGCAGCCGGTATCCCTAAAATAAAATAGATTCGACCTGATAACCAGTGTGCATAACCGGTAAACTGAAGCACCATCACCAGGAAGGCCGCCGGTGAAATCATCACCCCTATATAAGCCAGACTCAACCAGAGCAGCGTATCCGCTCGCGTTGGTACCAGCCAAAAAATGGCATACATACAAGACCAGAAGCACACGGCCAGCATAAATGCGAACAGCCCGCTTGCGCCCGGCACAGGGCGGCGTCTCCATGCAATTCCCGCTACGAATAAAGAAACAAACCCTGAAAAGCCCAACAAAGTTGCATAATATAAATCTGTCATTTTTTAACGTTCTGATCAGTGATCTCCAATGCTTTGTCAATCACAGCAAAACCTTCTTTCAATTGTTCCTCGGTAATAATTAACGGGGGAATGATCAGCATGGTATGCCAGTGGGTATATACAAACAAACCCGCATCGAGGCACGCCTTCCGCAAAGCCGCCATTTCAGGGCTGTTGCCATTCCAGGGCGCCATCGGTTCCCTGGTCTTTCGATCTTTTACAACCTCAATAATTCCAAACAACCCGATGGAACGCACATCACCAACACTGGGATGCGATTCGCCCAGGTCGGTCAGCAGTTTGTGCAGCACAAGACCCTGAGCAGCTGCATTTTCAACAAGATGGTCAGATTTCATCACAGCGATATTTGCCAACGCCGCCGCCAGCGAAACCGGGTGAGATGTATAGGTAAGCCCAGATTCAAATACATGCTCATCAAAAGTGGCCGCAATTTCAGGCTTCATCGCCACTGCACCCAGCGGCGCATAAGCCGAGGTCAGTCCCTTGGCCATGCTCATAATGTCCGGCACCACATTCCAATGCTGAATGGCAAACCAGCGCCCTGTGCGCCCAAACCCGGCCATCACTTCATCCGCAATCATCAGAATGCCGTATTTATCGCACAAGGCGCGCACACCCTGCATGTAGCCTGCCGGTGGAATAATAATCCCATTCGTACCGGTTACAGATTCCATCAAAATCGCGGCAATGCTCTCAGGCCCTTCGTAAAGAATAATCTCTTCCAGGTGGTTGAGATAATCCTGGGAAAAATCAGCTTCGGAGATACCCGGATTGGTGCGGTGGAACGTGGAGCGATAACGGTACGGGTCGAGGAAATGCACCACGCCCGGCATCAGGTTCGGCTCCCAGCTCACCCGCCGCGGATCACCCGTTGCAGCCATTGCCCCGGCCGTTGCGCCGTGATAAGAACGGTAACGGCAGAGGATTTTGTGCCGTCCGGTGTATGCCCTTGCAATTTTGATCGCGTTTTCGTTTGCATCTGCACCGCCCAACGTAAACAGCACCTTGCTCAATTTGCCTTCCGGCGTTACATCTGCAACCGCCTTACTTGCCAATGCGCGTATTTTGGTGGTCATACCCGGCGCGGCATACGGAATTTCGTCCAGCTGCGCCTTCATGGCATCGATCACACGTTGATCACCGTGACCGATGTTCACACACATGGTCATCGAGTTAAAATCAAGGTAACGCTTATCATCTACATCCCAAAAATACACACCCCTCGCGCGCTTCACCGCAATCGGATTAACTTTCGCTTGCGCCGACCATGTCCAAAAAACATGCTCTTTCGAAAGCGGCACAATCTGGTCATCAGGAAGGTCAAACATGGCAGCCTCATTGTTCAGGAATGGTTTGAAAGCACACAACAAACTTCGCTGAATCCTATCATAAAAATAGTCCCCTGAAATTGCCACACCGTTTCTAAATTGTGCCGCTTATAACCAGTAACGTAATATAATATTTCCCCCATTCAATCTACCCTGAAAAGGAGGAACTTAAACAATGGCATTCCCCTTCCAGCGCGTCATCGTTGTTGGGACGACCGGCTCAGGCAAATCCACCCTCGCAGAACAGCTCGCAGCTCAATTCGGCCTGAATTTCATAGAACTGGATGCAATTCACTGGCTGCCAGACTGGGATCACCTTTCAGACGAAGATTTTCGTATGAAGGTGGATCAGGCCACCCGCGCCCCACGCTGGGTCATCGCCGGCAATTACAGCGTAGCGCGCGATGTCTCCTGGCCGCGCGCCGAAGCGGTCATCTGGCTCGACTACCCCCTCTGGACAATTTTCTGGCGCTTGTGGCGGCGCACCTATCGCCGCTGGTGGAAACAAGAGTTGCTGTGGGGCACCAACCGCGAACGCTTATGGCCGCAGTTCAAGATCTGGTCAGCAGAAGATTCGCTCTTCAACTGGCTGTTCAAGACCTACTGGCGGCGCAAACGGGAATACCCGGTTTTCTTTGCCATGCCCCAATATACGCACCTGAAAGTGCTGCACATGCGCACCCCGCAGGACACCGAAACCTGGCTCAAAACCCTCAAATAAAGGTGACCCGCTAATCTTCTTTCGTCCTCAGCCAGTTCACCAGCGCGCCAATCCCCAGGAAAGTTAGCACTGCCAGAACAACCACCCACTCAAAACGAAACGAAAAACGAATGAAAAAAGATGCCAGGCTGATCACAACCCCCAGCCCCAGGATCAAACTCAATCGCAGCAAATGCTGGCGCTCAATCAAAAATGGCCCGTCTTCTACAGAAGCAAATGCCAGCCGGTGGGAAAAACTATCCAAATCCCAGGCTGCGAACACGCATAGCATCCCGGCAAACGCCAGGGCCAAATTCATCCCCTTCCACAGCCCCAATGCAGCCGCGCCACATAACAACACCAGCGCCAGATTCATCGTAGCAGGGAATTTCCGCTTTAACAAGAATAAGCCCACCGGCAGCAATAAAACCAGCAGCCACCCAACCGGCCATATCCCCGGCAGCAGCAGCCAGCCCGCCGTAAGCAACATCACACCCATCATCAGAAAAGAAACCAGCAAGAATTTTGTCATTTATTTAACAGAGAATAATTTTGGCCGTTCATTTAGCCGCACCCGCGCCAATGGCGCGCATGAACGCTGGCGGGCGGGATAGCGCGCTCTCCACCACTTGCTCAAAAGAATGCGTAACATCCCAATCGACCACCTGCACCCCGGCATGCCGCAATCGCTGCAAAGTCACCCGTCTGCGCAAAGATAGTATTCGCGCAGCCTGCTGCACGCTCTCACTGGCCGGCAAGGCTGCCGCCTCAAAACGCACCGGGTTTGGACTCACCACAATCACGGAATATCCCTGTGCCCGCAGGCGCACCAGCGGCTCGACGTCTTCAGCCAGCAAAGGGCTGATAAACACCAGTTGCGACTGCGCAGGAAACAGGCTGCGCGGGATATAAATACCCGCGAAGGCCTGGCTTTCGCCTGGCATAGCCCGCGCCAGGGCTTGCAAAACACGCTCCCGCTGCTGCTTGCCATATCCTGGCAGAGTCCAGTTGATAAACTGACCGTACACCAAAAGCCCCACACGGTTCCCGGATGAAAGGAAAGCATCTGCCAGTGAAGCCGCGGCAACCACTGATTCATCAAAAATACTCAGCTTTTCACCCAACCGGTTCACCTGCATGCGGGCATCCAGAATGATGCCCACATCCGCCACGCGTTCCTGTTCATATTCATTCGCATAAAGCGCCTGAGCATGCCGGGCAGAAACCCGCCAGTTTACTGCGTGCAAAGCATCGCCTTGCTGGTACTCGCGCACGCCAAAGAAATCAACCCCCGAACCCCCCTGCCGGGCCGGAATAATGCCGGAATACACGCGCGTGCTGCGTGTGCGGATTGCGATACGACGCACCCGCGGCGCCAGCGGCAGGATCAGAATCTGGCCGTTGGTAGGGATCTGTTGGCGAATATTGATCAACCCAAAAGGATCACTCGCACTCACCTGCAGGCTGTCGAAGATGTGAAAACCGCGTTTACCGCTGAATGTATACTTCCAGCTAAGCGTTTCACCCCGTTTAAGCGAAACAAGCCGTTGGGCTGAACCTTCCACCAGCGTGGCAAACCCCGGCAGCGAGTCCCGCAGCAGCAATTGCCTTAAATCGGCTCCCCGGTTGGTCACACGCAGTTCCACGCTCACGGGCTGGCCCGGTGCCACCCGTGACTCGGATACATGGCGCTCCACCACCAGGTCAAGACGTTCCGGCGCAAAAAGAAGCCCTGCCAAAAGGTAAACCGCCAGCGGAATAGCCAGCTCCAACCAACCGGCGTTAAAAGACGCCAACCCCCCAAGCAAAAGGGAAAAAAGCAGCAACGCGAGCAGCAGGATTCGTGACATGAACGCTTCGCAGGCTCTTTAAATTAAACGCCAGTGACAACTGGAACAGGAACTTTATTCAACACATCCGCAATGACTTCTTCGGCAACCCGGCGGCCCATCCAGAATTCGGGCTGCATGATCATGCGATGCCCCAGCACAGGCACAGCAAAATGCTTAATATCATCCGGAAGGATATAAGTGCGTCCCAGCAGGGCAGCCCGCGCACGCGCCATCTTTAAGAAAGCCAGCGATGCGCGTGGAGAAGCCCCCACCGCCACGCGCCTGTCCACACGAGTCTCATGCACTACCCGCGCGATATAAAGCTCCAGATCGTTATCCACATGCACCGCCTCAATCACTTGCCGCATCTCCAACACCTGCGCCGCAGAAATTACCGGCGCGAGCGTCACTTCTTCCACCTGCCGCAAATGGCGGCGCTGCAATATCTCTTTTTCTTGCTCAACAGTTGGATAACCAACGCTCACTTTCACCATGAAGCGATCAAGCTGCGCTTCCGGCAGTGGAAAAGTACCTTCATACTCGATTGGGTTCTGTGTGGCAAGCACCAGGAATGGCTCGGGCAGCACCAGCGTCTCGCCTTCCAGCGTGACACGTGCCTCTTGCATGGCTTCTAACAATGCGGACTGGGTCTTGGGCGAGGCTCGGTTGATCTCATCCGCCAGTACCAAATTGGCAAAGATCGGCCCCTGGCGCAGCTCAAACCTGTTTTCATTACGATTAAAAATATAGCCCCCCGTAATATCACCTGGCAAAAGGTCGGGGGTAAATTGAATACGCTTGAAATCCAGCCCGAGCGCTGCGGCAAAACTACGTGCGATCAGTGTCTTTCCCAGGCCCGGAAAGTCCTCAAACAGCACATGCCCCGAAGCCAGCATGGCGCATACCACCGTCTCCAACAAATCATGTTTGCCCACCACGGCCCGCTCTACTTCAGCAATCACTTTTTGGCCCAGCGCGGCCACATCACGCACGTTTGCGATCATCTTCATTCTCCATTTGCGATTCGAGGTAGTCAAGCACCGGGCCTATATCGCCGTCAAAAGGCGTAAGCGGTGTCGATTTCATTTTTCCAGGCAAAGGCAGCCTCCCTGGCAAGGGATAGTCAGAAAAACTTGTGCTCAGCCCGGCATCCAGGTAACGGCGCACTTCCGGGGTTGCAGACTGCTCATCAAAATCCAGCGTACGGCGGCGGGTATGTTGGCGAAGTTCCTGCAAATCCAGGGCAATATCTCCCAGGGTTCGCGCAATTTGCCACTTAAAATAAATACCGGTATTCTTGCGCTCAATTTGCATCGCCAGGTCATTCAACGGGCCGCGCACAGGGCTTACATTTGGGGTCCGCAGCCTGGGCCAGCGAAACTTCCCCACAAAATTACCCAGCGTCAGGTACAGCATCCCTAAAACCAGCAGCAGCCACAGCACCGGCTGTGGAATAAATCGATAAAAAAGACCCAGGCTCCAGAGCAGGTACGCGCCGGGCCGAATGATAAGTTGTTCAACCACATCCCGCAGCAAAAAAGCCATCACCAGCGCGGTCAAAATAGCCAGCCCCGCCAGCTGAAGCCGGTTGGGTTTCACAGATTAACCCCGCACGCATGCAAAATAGCACTTAACGCCGCTGCCGCCTGGTCACGCTCCGCCAGGCTGGAACGATTGCCGCCGTAGCGCACCCCTTCAAACAGGCGGGTCAGCGTATTGACTGCCTCATTGGGCAGCCCGGAGCGTTCCATGCGCCGGGCATATTCGCTGGGTGTGGTTGCCGGCTGGCGAATCAAGCCTCGCTCGGCTGTGACCACCTCGCTCATACGTATATAGGCCCGCACGATCGCTTCATCCCAATCGTGGCCAGGTTCAAGATTCTTTAATGCCTCGCGCGCGATCCCGGCAATTTCATCCATGGCGTAACTGCCGCGCGCTTTTGGCCTGAGTGTATAAAAAAACCAGCCCAATAAAACCAGTACCAGCCCCACCCCAAAGCTCACAGCCAGCACCACCCACGGGCTGATCTGAGGCGCGATATATTCAGGCATCACAGTTTGTGTTGCGCTGGCTGCCGCTCCGCCCTCGGTCGGGATCAAGTTCATCAGTTGCTGCAAACTGCCGCGTTCATAGGCATAATTCATGATCATCCAGAGCGCCACCATCGTCATCAGAAAGCGAAACGTCTTAAGCAGCACTCGTTTGCGCGCTTCGGCATCCATTAATATCATCAACACCACAAAAAGTGTCACCAGCAGCACGCCAAACAAGATAAATTTCCACAGTGGAATTTCCAATCCCGCGTCCCCACCTCCCAGGGCGGGACCGCTCCCAAAAAGATTAATCGAAAATGGCTGGGAAGGTTGAAATGTAAAATCGCGCAGCGTTGCTGAAAGCAAAAACAGGGCTGTCAACCCGCCGCAAGCCAGCAAAACAATCACGTACCTGGATTCAAGGTATTTTTTCATTTAGAACCCTATTTTACTCGAAACACACCCATGATATACTGCGCTTATGCTCCCCACAGATTGTTCTGCGCCGTTACACCCTGCCGCCCTTCATGGATTGACCCTTTTTAATCAAGGTGAATACTTTGAAGCGCATGAAGCGCTCGAAAGCGCCTGGCGCGCCGAGCCCGGCCCCATACGTGACCTGTATCAGGGTATTTTGCAAGTTGCGGTTGTCTATTTGCACATCCAGCGCGGAAATTACCAGGGCGCAAGTAAAGTAGCCGCGCGCTGCCTGCCAAAGCTGGAATCCTCACCCGCCAACTGCCGCGGAGTGGCAATTGACCAATTACTGAGCGATTTTCACATCGTTCTGGAAGCGCTCCATCGCCTCGGCCCGCAACACCTCGCAAGCCTTGATCAGCGGCTGTTCAAGAATATTCACTATGAACGCTGAAAACACTCCCGGCTATCCAATCAGGATTGCCCTTGCCGGAGCCCCGTCCGCGCCCATCAGTTTGATCGGCAGGCAATACAAATCATAAAACCCGCGCGGGATCTGCAAAAGATTAAGCCCTTCCACAATCACCACCCCCGCCCGCAGCAAAATAGTGTGCGTAGGAGTCGGATCATAAAAAGATGCCACCGAAAGATAATCCACACCCACCAGTTTAATATTGTGAGCTACCAGCCACGCAGCGCCGTCCTCAGTGACCGAGACAAAATCCTTTTGAAATACAGCCCCATCCCTGTCCCACATCCGCGAATTGCGCGTCCCGAACAATACGCGGGTTGTGCCGCTGCCCAACGAAACACGCTCCAGCACCTCCGCACTGATCTCATCCACATCGTCCGGCATTTGGGTCACATAACACGGCCCGGTCAAGACCTCCAGCGCCAGCCCATCCACGGTGCGCTGGTCGTTTAGAAAATGATGCGGCGCATCCACGTGCGTCCCGGTATGCGCAGAGATCGCCAACCGTGTCACATTGACCTCATCACCCCTATCCATCGACGCCGCCAGCGACACCTCAACCGCCGGGTCGCCAGGCCACACCGGCAAAGCCGGGGAAATCCCCACAGAAATATCGTAAATGCTCATCAAAACCTCGCAATCAATCAAATGGTGAAAACGAATAAACACGTTATTCTGAATTATAGTACCATCGTTGGGAATACTGACATACCCTCACCTTTTATTTTCAGAATCTCAAACTTCCAGACTCCTTACATCTTGGCTCGATTCCGCTTTGAAAGTAATAGAATAAGATTATGAATATTTTTAACCGAATAAACCGCCTCCTGCCCGGCCTCAGATTCCTGATGGCCTTTCTGGTTTTTGCAAACCTCACACCCCTCGCAAGCACGCCCGCCCAAAACGGAGTTTATCCGGGCTCTCTACCCCCACCCGCACCCCTTGCCAGTATGTTTGGCCCCTGCCCTGCCTTCCCTCAAAATAGCTTTTGGAACACTCCTGTCGACACCCTCCCGGTCCACCCATCCTCTTCCGCCTGGATCAACTCTATTGGCGCAAGCCGCGGTTTTCACATGGATTTTGGCTCCGGTACCTGGGCTGGCGGGCCAATTGGCATCCCGTTCAACATCATTTCCGGCGCATCAGCCACCAAATACACTGTCGACTTTTACTATCCCGGCGATTCAGACCCCGGCCCATACCCCATCCCCGCCAGCCCCAAACAAGAATTCGGCTCAGACCACCATATTCTGATCGTTGATACAGATGATTGTAAACTTTACGAATTGTATGATGCCTCGCTGCAGGGTACACAGTGGCTTGGCGGTTCAGGCGCGATCTGGGATTTAAACGCCAACAATTTACGCACCGACACCTGGACCTCCGCGGATGCCGCCGGGCTGCCCATCCTGCCCGGCCTGGCGCGTTACGAAGAAGTGGCTGCCGGTGTCATTCAGCATGCCCTGCGTTTCACAACCAACTGCACCGCCAATTATTACATCTGGCCTGCCCGGCATGTCGCCCAATCCGGCAGCTGCGCCAACCCGGTTCCCTTTGGCGCGCGCTTTCGCTTAAAATCCAGTTTCAATATTTCCGGCTTTTCCCCGCAAGCGCGCATCCTTTTACAGGCCATGAAAACCTACGGCATCGTGCTGGCAGATAACGGCTCTCCCTGGTATGTCAGCGGCGCGCCGGATCAAAGCTGGAACAACACGGTTTTACATGAATTGGACGTGGTACAGGGCAACAATTTTGAAGCAGTGGATACCTCTGGCTTAATGATTGACTACAACTCCGGCGCCACCAACTACTACGCTCAGGATACTCAGATCAACTCCTACCCATCCAACCCCGCCGCCAGCACCTCCGCCACCTTCGCATTCTCGCGCGCCAGCGCAGCATACCCCTTTGAGTGCAAGCTGGATAGTGCTGCTTTTCAACCCTGCACCAGCCCCATCACCTACACAGGTCTGACTCTTGGGTCGCACACTTTCTCAGTCCATGCCGTCAACGGAACCACCGTCCTGGATGTTCACCCACCCAGCTACACCTGGCAAATCCAGACCTTTCTAGATGTCCCCCCCTCGTACTGGGCTGCCAGCTATATCGACCGCCTCAGCGCATCCGCCATAACCAGCGGCTGCGGATTCGAAAACTATTGTCCTGAACAACCTGTTACCAGGGCCCAGATGGCGGTTTTTCTGGAACGTGGCATCCACGGCAGCAGTTTTGATCCCGGGCTGCCCGCCATTACGTTCACCGACACAACCACCAACTGGGCAAGATATTGGATTGAAGCCCTGCGCACTGATGGGATTACCTCGGGCTGCGGATTAAATACCTACTGCCCTGAGACCGTAGTGACCCGCGATCAAATGGCTGTGTTCCTGCTGCGTGCCGAACACAGCAAAACCTATCTTCCACCTCATGTCACCAATCGCTTTTTGGATATTCCAGCCGGGTATTGGGCCGCAGATTGGATTGAGCAGCTTGCCAACGAAAGCATCACCAGCGGCTGCTCTCTAACCGCCTATTGTCCTGCCACACCGGTCACACGCGCCCAAATGGCGGTCTTTCTGGTTAGAACCTTCAGCCTGCCCTGATCAAGCCTTCAACCGCCCCAACCGCTCGCCGCAAAATACTCCTGCAAAAACAGCTGGCGTTCTTCCACCGTCATCGGCCGTGGTTTGGAAAAGTCTTCCAGCATGCTCGTCAATAATTCAATCCCCACCAGCCGTCCATCGTAAAACACATAACGATCTAAAAACTCACGGCGAATATTTTCAGTTCGTGTGCCGTCATCATACCAGTGCCACATCTGGTCAAAAAACAAATTTCCCAGACCGTAATGGATAAAAGTCCCGTTATAAAATTCCATACTCTGCGAAAAGTGCGCCTGTGAGCCGCTGACCACATCCGCACCGGCATCCGCCAGGCGGCGAAAAGTCTCCATCTGGTTGGGACGCGCATCCGATGAGTAATATTCATAGTTCTGCAAACCCACCATAACAACCGCCCCCGAGGCTTTCAGCCGCCTGATCTCAGTCTCCAGCCAGACATAATCCCCGCAGGGCATCGCGCCAGCATGTGATTCCGTTGCCCAGGCAAAGTTTGGACCGGGCTCGTTGCACCCAATAAATGCAAACCTGGCCCCATTCCGCTCCAAAATGGCTGCCTGAGCCGCTTCCGCCAGGTTCTGCCCACCACCAAATACCAGCCAGCCGCGCTGACGGTACAGATCAAGCGAGTACGCCAACGCATCCGTGCCCCAATCATTGACATGATTCCCGGTCGATTCAATCACATCCACGCCGATCTCATCCAGCAGCCCAATATTCTCCACTGCGCTGCAAAAACGCAGATGCCCGTCATTCGGATCCGGCTCCGGGCAGTCTGGCGTAAAAGCCACTTCGTTGCTGACGTGTAAAATATCCGCCCCACGCAGCCAATCACCAATGTCGCGCGCAGGGTAGGTTACGCCGTTGATCTGCATTTTATAAGAAATCGCCCGCACCAGGGCGGTTGTCCCGGTCATCAACACTGTGGTCAACTTTTCCGAGTCACGATTACCATCCGGCAGGCTGACCAGCTCAGGATTTACCACATACAGCACCTTGAGAACATACTGCTCCGAGTTAAACTCCTTGCGGAGCGGAGACTGCCCATCAATTTCCAGCACTTTAAGTTTGTCATTCAGCGCATCAAAAGGAACAATTGCCCATAACGTCCGATCCTGCCAGAGCAAGTCGGTCAACTCCGCCGCGCTTACCTGCCGCACACTTGGCCCTGCCTGTCCACCCAAAAGAGTCTGCATGGCGGCATAAGTGGTGTCCGTCATTAGCAATCCGCCGCCATTTCCCTGCCAGGCGGCTTTTAGTTCATCAAAAGTCACTGCATCCCGCACGGTAGGGAATGCGGCCACCAGCGCGTAAATCCATTTGGAAACATGACCACCGCTTACTACACTGGCCTGCTCAAGAACAGCGCTGGCCTGCTCTTTAGACTCCACCAACGGCAATCCCTGTGCCAGTACAGCCTGTCGCAGCACCTCTGGCACAGCCGCGGAGACCCATACCCCCGCGAGCGTTGGCATCGGCGTGGGTTGCTGCGGCTGAAAGGGCGTCAAAGTTACCGCCGCCACAACCGAACCCGCCAAAGCAGGCGCTGCTACCGCAGGAGAACCCGCGCAGCCTGTCAAAAGAAGAACCAGCATTAAAAACACTCGGGGCAGGACCAGTTTGGTCATGCCCCGAGTATACCCTTTTGCAGCCCGCAAACCCCTGGCTAAAGAATTATTTAATCACAACTTCTCCAAATGCAAAATCCCTTACAGCATCTTCATCCACCGTCACCCCCAGGCCCGGGCCTGTTGGAACAGTGATCGTGCTGTCATCGTTCAATGTAAAGCGTTCCTGAGTCACATCGCGCGTATAGTACCGGTCAGAAGCAGAAATATCGCCGGGTAAGTTAAAACCCGGAAGCGCAGAAATCGCCAGGTTCGAAGCGCGCCCAATGCCGGTTTCCAGCATACCGCCGCACCAGACTGGCATCCCAATTTTCTGGCACATATCATGGATTTCAACACCCTGGCTCATGCCGCCCACCCGCCCCGGCTTAATATTAATGATCTTGCAGGCCTCCATTTCAATCGCATAGCGCGCATGGCGTGGCGAGATAACGCTCTCATCCAGGCAGATCGGCGTGCGCAGTTTCTTTTGAAAAAGGCGGTGATCCCAAATATCATCTTCAAACAGGGGCTGCTCAATCAATAACAGCTCAAGCTCATCCAGCGGTTCAAGCACATGCGCGCTGTCCAGGCTGTAAGCGGAATTCGCATCCACCTGCAGTTTGATGTTCGGGTAAGCCTTGCGCACCGCCTGTGCTTCGCTTACATCCCGCCCTGGCTTGATCTTGATCTTGATGCGCCGGTAGCCTCTAGCCACATAACCATCCACCGCCTTCACCAGGTCAGCCGTAGTATCCTGCAAACCCACCGAAACGCCCACATCCACACGCTCTTTTACACCGCCCAGCATCTCGCGCAAAGATTTTCCATCCCGCTTGCCCAACAAATCCCACAACGCCATTTCAATCCCGGCTTTTGCCAGGTGATGCCCGCGGATCTGCCCGATGCGCCGCTGAAAATCTGCCGCATCCTTCACATCCTGACCCACCAGCAGCGGCAAAGCAAAATCCTTAAGAATATGCATGACCGTGCCCGTCGTTTCATACGAATATCCCGGGTCGCGGTCAGCCGCACACTCGCCCCAACCAACCAGCCCCTCAGACTCAATTTTGACCAGCACGCATTCACGCTCATAAATCCGGCCAAAAGACGTTTCAAAATGAGACACAAGCGGCATTTTCAATGGATAGATGCTGATCTGGGAAAGTTTCATAATCTGGCTCCTGAAAGTTGGGGATGTTCGTCAGGCAAATACTTGAGAAAAGTATTTACTCACTTCAATACAATGAAAATCATCCTGAAATTGGCCATCCAGCGAATAAAAATCGGATGTTTGCCCCGCCCGTGGAGGTTTTGCGCCTGCTTTCCCTGGCACCGCCCGCCAGGGCAGGTGTGGCGCAAAACTCCACATAAAAACCGTTTGTCACCCCCTTCCGATTTTGGAAGGGGATCGGGGGAATGGTTAATAACGGGCAAAGTAACAAATCTCGAGTACTTTGACATTGTCACATTAGACATCTGTTCTGTGAATTCGGTTCAGCACAACCAGAGCATACAGCCTGCCAGCAAATTCCAGATGTGACATTGTCAAAGTAAATACAGTGAAAAAAATAGATTGTCACAAAATTTCAGATTTTGGTTCCACATCCCTTTTCATACCCGGTGCGGGAGTGCCGCAATACGGACAAATATTCCAGGGAAGTTCCATTAACTTACCGCAGCTCTGGCAGCCCTTCATCAGTTTCGTATGGCAGTTCGGGCATACCTGCCAATCATCATGTACACGCCGCTCGCACCCCGGGCAAACAGATTGATCTTCAATCGAAGCCAGCAGAGCCTCTTCTTCCAGCGTGCGCTGATAATCCTCTTCCAGCGTGTGTCCCGGCCGCAAGATCAGGTAAACCAGCACGCCCGGTAGATTCAACACAGCCACAACCAGCACAGCCAGCACCTGCGAAAGCGGGTCGCGCGCCCTGTTGCGAATATCACGCCAGGTCCAGATCACCAGTGCCAGCCACAGAGCCGCCAAAAATGCCCCGCCAAAGGCCACCAGGATCAATAGAACGCTGCTTATATAGGTTGGGTCAATCGTCATACCGTCTCCACGCTTACAGGCTTTGAAAAAAATCAGCGCTATGATTTTCGCAATCGCCGAAAATCTCCGTCCCGAATTGTAACCCCAATTGTATCCAGATGTTCCAGAAGAGCCAGCGCGAATTTCCGGCTGGTGCCAAATAAATCCCGCACTTCAGCCGCCGTCACCTGTCCGCTTTCGGCAATTTTCGCTCGCACCACAGCCCTCATGGCTTCAAAATCAACCCGCCGAAATGCCACTTCAGGCGCTGCCAGCACAAACTCATCCAGCTCCAGTAATGCCGCAAAAACATCCTCCCCCACTTCAGCCTGGCACTCCTTGACAGTTGGCGGCGCGTAAGGAGCAGCCGTAAATTTTTTCAGAAGCCCATCAGCTTTCGCTTGCTGTGCAGATGTAAGCTGAAGCACATGCCCTGGCAAAGCCAGCCACGCGCCGCCATCTTGCAGCTGTGAGTATTTAATGACCGCATTGAATAAACGCGGCGCCAGCTTTAACCGGCTCTTCAGTTCTTCCCGCGGCATGCCGCGCCGTAAAGGTTGGTTTTTATGGAATAACACCAGCGCCAACCGAATGTTTTCCTGTAAAACGGCCCATTGGGGCGCTGGGATGATCAGCGTTTCCACGCCAATCATTGTGGCAGACTCTTCGAGCGCGATCAATGTACCCGTTTCCAGGCACTCCTTGAGCGCGTTTTTGGCGGTTTCAGGCTCCAAACGCGCCTTTGCAAAGAGTTCACGCACAGCAGCTGGCCCTTGCACAAGCGCCGCCTGGAATAAAACATCTACCGGGCTGCCCTGCAAAAGCGCTTCCAATCTGCTTAAAACAACTTGATCATGGCGTTTATGGCGCTCAGCCGGGTTTGCGTCGATCACCAGTGCCCCCCCCAATGTCTCCCCGGGGGAAGGCCTGCGGATGATTGTCCGGTCGCCGCGCACCAGCACCAGCGGGTCGCGCAGCTCAAACTGCACCCAGCCTTCATCACCGCCACTCAAAACGTCTGCATCCAGAATTCGCACACTGCCAATCGTTTCAGCCGCCCCCACAAAAACCTTCACCTGCGCCGCATGTTTAAGCGGCAATGCCATATCCTTAAGCGTGCGCAGGCGCGCATCAAACCGCCTGGTTGGTTGATAATGACCGGGCGTCACCAGCACTTCACCGCGTGGAATCCGATCCTGGGCCACCCCGGAAATGTTCACAGCTGTCCTGCTGCCCGCTATGGAAAGTTCTTCCTTTTTTTTATGGGTTTGCAAACCGCGCACCCGCCCCTGAATACCCGAAGGCAAAAGCTCCACTTCATCGCCCACCGAAAGATGCCCGTCGCTCAAGGTCCCGGTCACCACAGTCCCAAAACCCGGCATGGAAAAAACCCGGTCAATTGGCAGGCGCGCGCGCCCAAGATCAAGCCGGGCGGGCGCATCCTGCAGCAGCGCGCTCAAGGCCTTAATTAGTTGATCCATCCCTGCGCCTGACCTGGCCGAAACACGCACAAAAGGCGCATCCTGCAAAACACTGCCCGCCAGCACAGCCCGGATATCCGTTTCCACCATGTTTAACCAATCTGGGTCATCCGCCAGATCGATTTTGGTAATCACCACCAGCCCTCTTTGTATTTGCAACAGATCAAGGATGGCAAGGTGCTCACGCGTTTGCGGCATCACGCCTTCGTCTGCGGCAATCACCAGCAGCGCTGCATCGATCCCCCCCACGCCCGCCAGCATGTTCTCAATAAAATCGCGGTGCCCCGGAACATCCACAATCCCAACTTCCTGGCCGTCTGGCAGGTTAAGCCAGCCAAAACCAAGCTCAATGGTCATTTCACGTTCCTGTTCCTCTTTAAGGCGGTCAGGATGTGTGCCAGTGAGAGCGGCGATCAGTGTGGATTTGCCGTGGTCGACGTGCCCGGCGGTTCCAATAACGCGCATGCTGTCCTTTAAGATCAGGGGCGACCAGTTAATAGGTCGCCCCTGCAATTTATCGGGTAGACTTCGGCCGCCCCATAATGCGCCCGTAATTGGTCAGAAATTCGTGTGCCCAATTCATTAATTCCTGCAATTGGATTTCGGTTGTTTCGCTGGTTTGTTGAACCAGATCCTGCAGGGATTGATACAGATCATCCAGAGTCGCAATGCGTTGGTTGAGTTTATCAAGATCAACGCGAATATCCTTGACCCAATCGTCTTGCGTAAGCGAGTAATTGGTCCAGCGTTTCTGGTCATCCGCCTTCAATGTGACCCACTCCTGGCGGAACCGCTCTTCGTTTAGGCGTTGAATCTCCGTGATTTCATTGATACGGCGCTCAATTCGAGTATTCATTTCATCAAATGATTCTTGCGAACGTTTGACCGAGCGTTGCGTTTCTTCCAGTGCGATCAGCTGTTGGTCAATATTGATATTCTGGCGCAGGAAGCCTTCAAAACGGATCTGGATCTCTTTCCAACCCCGGTCGCGTTCCACCAGGCTCATATTTTGTTGTTCAATAAATCCGATCTGGGCCTGGCGCCGGTCGCTCTCAGATGCCAACAATTCATTAATACGCGTATCAAGCTGCCTCAATGAATCCGCATTCAAATCAGATTTCTCGCGTGCGTCATCAGCGCGCTTGCGAATGGCAGCCATTTCACCCTGCGTATCAGCGATCCGCTTGATGTCGTTTTTACGGGCTTCATCCACATTCCGCACGCTGCGGCGAATTTCTTCATCTGCCCGCGTGAAGTCATCCAATTTCTTTTCAAGTTCCCCAAAAACGCGCGCCAGCCGCAAATCCTCTTCCACACGCATTTGCAAACCGCGCCGCAGATCCTGCAGAGCATCCACACTGGCCCGCACTTCGATCAACGACTTATTCAGAACATCCACCTCCATACGGCGGCGTTCTTCAATATCACGTTCATGTTTTAATCGTCTTTTTTCAAGATCGTCAATCGACTTGCTTACCTCAGACCGGTACTGAGTCACCATGGTATCAAACTGATCGAGCCTCGCCCCGGTGGATTTATAGCGGGCAAGGTCCACGCTTAATTCTTTAATCTGGTTTTGGAGCAAGCTGGAATTCCCCTCATATCCAGCCAGCTTCTCATGCAGGTCCGAAATCGTGGCGCGATCTTTTCGATGTTCTCTTTCCAGCCAGTCCAGCTTTTTTGCAAGGTCTTCAAGTTCCATAATGGGTTGTTCTCCAGGGAATTGACAATAATTGATTATATTATACCCACGGGCACAAATTGCGGTTTTCCGCTAAAAAGAAAGCAACATGGTGCCTTGTGCGTTTATGGCCGTGTTGGGTATAGCCTGCTAAAAATGAATATTTATTTACCCAGATGTTCAAACATGGAAGGCAGGTTCGCCAGGAAAGCCTGCGCCCACTGGGGAAATAATCCGAAAACCACCAGCCCAATCAGCCCAATACCAATCAATAAACGCTGCTCCCATGTTTCTTTTGACGCCCAGGGTGTGTGCGCAGGCGCCATTGTTAAAACCGCCAGAGTACGCATGGAACTTACCCACAGGCCCAGGCTTGCCAGGCCAAACCAGAGTGCCACCGGCAGCGATTCAGCCGCCAGCTTTTCCCATAAAGCCTGCCGTACCGGAAAACTTGCAAAAAGCGGCGCCCCAGCCAGGGCAAGATTGCATAGAACCAACCCGGCGGCTGTCACAGGAAATTGTCTCGCCATCCCTCGCAGTGAACTAAATTTAAGGTCAGGAGCCTGTGTTTTCAAAATAGACACAGCCACCATCCAGACCCCATAAGCCAGCGCCCGCGGAACAAGCAGAAAAAACAAAATCTGCAGCCCAACCTGTTGGTTGGGAAGGCTTAAAGCCAGCAAAGACAGTCCCGTTTCAGCCACGGCGGCATACGCAAAGATGCGCCCAACATGATGCTGAAAAGCCGCCCACAGCCCGGCGCTAACCATCATCAATAATCCTACCCACCGTAGCACCGGCAGCAGATCTGTCGAATCGCGCAGCCATGAATAGCGATCAATAAAACTCAAGCCAAAAACCAGGCTAAAGGTTGGGAAAACCAGCATGATAAAACCCACGGCGTAAGGCATGGACTCTTCTGCCAGTAATGGGACCCACGTATATAGCGGAAAAACCGAGAACAAAAAAGCAAAACCCAGCCCGAGCATTAACGCTGCCTGACCAATCAGCGCCAGGTCCGCAGGCCCCGCATCCACTCCAGAAAGTAAAAAACCGGCAAATAAAATAAATGGCATTGCCAGAGTCTGGTAGATCAGAAAGCGGATCAACCCGCGCCCCGGTTTTTGGCCAGGCTCAGCCAGCATGGGAACAGATAAAAGCACCGCCATCTCGATCAACAACCCCGCATAAAGAAACGGTTCCACCGCCAGAGAGGCCACCAACAGTGCGATCACCACCAGGCCAACCGGGATAATTCGGCGCGCGCCTCCTATCGCCAGCGTCCCTAATGACCAGAAAGCGGCAATACCGAAAACCAGTATCAGTAAAACCTGGTCAGATGCGGTCAGGCTGATCTGGCGTCCCAAAAGGCTGAATGTAGAATCAATATGGAAGGATAGACTTGCAACCCGCTGCGTCGAGTCTGGCGGCAGCCAGAAGGCCAGCCACGCCAAAAATGCCGAAAACACGGTGCCCAGGGCTGTGATCCAGCGCTCGCGAGGCAGAAATAATAACAATATGGCAAAAATGATTGGGGCTGCGATCCAGATCAGCGGTGCGCTCATACCGGCTTCTCCGCATGTTCCAGAATAAGCAAATAACTTCCCACCAGCCCCAGTCCAAGCGTTACAACTGCCAGCAAACCAGCCACCAGGATCGAATTTTCAATAATCGAAAAAAACACTTCAAACCCGCTCAGCGTTGTAAACAACCCCAGGATCACTTGCAATGGTTGCAGGGTCATGCCCAGATGTAAAAACCCAAGACTGATTAAAACCAGCGCGCCCCACACTACCGGAGCTGAAGCATTCGGGAAAATGTCTTCCAGGTTTGTCGAAACCGCCGAAACCGCCAGCACTACCAGGCTGGCAGCAAAAATACGAAAAAGACGCCCCTGAGGCCAGGATGTTTCTGTTGCAGGTTCGTTCTTTAAATTAAGATGTGTCATTCCCAAAGCAGCCGCCGCCATCCAGCCTGCCACCAAAAAAGTAGTCGAAAGGGTAATCGGCCAATAGGAAAAAATAAGCAGAAATGCCGCAAAATATTGCACCGCCAAAAGCCCCAGACTCCAGCGCCAATCGCGGCTCAAAAGCAATCCAGCCGAGGTGCTGGCTAATAACAGCGCAGCAATCCACAAAATAAGCTCAGGCATCATCTTCCCTGTAAAATGGTAACAACCAGCACCAAAAGTACCAGCGTCCACAGCAAACCGCCATCTCCTTCAAGTAAGTTGGCGATGTAGCCAAACAAACGCCCCAAAATTCGATAAATTGTCCACAGCCCGCGCGCCATAAAATCTTGCATCACACCAAAGCGCGAGACACGCGTCTCTGAAGTCAGAAACTCCGGTATGCTGATATAACGCCGGAAACGCCATGCTGCCAGACCCAATAAACCGCTAAGCACCAGCAAGACCGTTGGCGCAATCCAGAACCCGATTTGAAAGGCTCCCACCCAACCCCATAAACCCGTCACGATAATGGTCACCACCAATAAACCCAATCCAATCGGATAGGCTGTCTGTGCCCAGGTGGGCAGCCCGGAAAAAGGTATTTCTCCCGCTGAAAACAAGTGCCGGATATACCCCGCCACAAACAGAAAGTGCGCCCCGCCAAACAAAGGCCAGAAGATGACAGGCCAGGGAAAATTACCCGCCCAACCAGTCGCAGTCAGCGTGAAAGGCAAACCCAATAACAGGATGCCCAGACCGGCCAAAATACGCGTAAACCACACATGCCTTGCCGAATACAGAAATGAAATTCCACCAAATAAAAGCATGGCGGTACCCCAGGCCGCACTCCCGGCGGAATTGCCGCGCAGCGTGGCCGCCAGAGAAAGCGCGCTCATACCGATAATCCAATACGGGCGTCCGCCAAGTTCATCACGTGCTGAAAACCATTTCCATCCACCATAAAAAGCAGCAAAACCCACCAGCAGCAGCAGGTACGGCACCAACCTCAGATCCATCGATGAAAATGGCAAACGTGACACCAAAATCAAGCTGGTGGCTGCCGTCGTCAGGCGCAAAGTAGTACCAAAGCCTCGGCGCAGCGTGGGTTCACTTCGAAATGCCAGGTGCAAGGGCAGCACACCCAGGCGCAGACCGGCTGCCAATAACAGGAACATACCCGTCTGCGTGGAAACATTCTCGAATAAGAATGTGCCACCCGAACTTGTGTTAACGACGCTCGCCCACAAAGCACAAACCGTACCTGCCCCGCGAATCGAGAATGAAATTACCGCCCGCTCACTGAGCGACGGAGAATCAGAGGCGCGCAAAGTATTAAAGAACTCGGCAATATCGATGGCAGTCCAGACCAATACCAGCGTCAGGGGGTTATCCGCCAGCACAGCCAGCAAAGCCAGCACGGTCAGCGCCAGGCTGCCTGCCCAGGCGGCAGTATTAACCGTCAGGCTAGTACGCGCCGGTGAGGTCAGGATCACCGCCCCCGCCAGGGTCACCAACGCCAGCGCATATAACCAGGAGTACGAATCCACCATCCACTCGGGAGAAGTGCTGAATAGCGTTAGCGGCGTCCACAGGCTGGGCGAAAATTGTCTGGGCATGTCCAGCTGCCAGAGAAAAACGCTCATCCACGAAATTAAGCCACCCAATGCCGCGGCAAGCCAGGCATAAGATAGCATCGAACGCACAAACCGTAAAATAACGATCGTCGCAATAGCGAGTACAAACAGCAGCAAAGTAATTAATACGTACATGGGTAATCTATTTTATCAGGTTTGAAGCATGTAAAGCGGTATAATCCCGTCGATGAACGCATCCAGGCTCAAAACCATCGTTCTAATCGTGTGGGGAATGATCGTATTGATGGGAATTCTGTTGGGTTTTTTCGTTCTCAACAGTACAGATTTGCGTTCCGCACTCAGTCTCAATAATTCACAAACGAATGTGGTCTTTCCTACAATCGCCGCCACCCCATCCCTCACACTCGGCCCCACCGCCACTCAGGGCGTCATCTACCTGCCTTCTGCCACCGCGCGCTTTGCCACGCTTGAGCCGGTCACCCCCACTCCCATTTACTCCACATCGCTGCCCATGTTGCAATATTTCTCCACCCTGCCGCCCAATGCAGACCCACTCACCGGAGAGATCCCTCAGAATCCCGAAATCCTGAACCGCCGCCCCATCGCGGTAAAAATTAGCAGTTTCCCGCGCGGAATTGTGCGCCCTGTCCAATCAGGTCTCACATACGCGGACCTTGTCTATGAATATTATATAGAAGACGGCCTGACCCGCTTCATTGCCATTTATTATTCACAGGATGCCAGCCGGGCCGGGCCGGTGCGCTCAGGCCGCTACTTTGATGAATATATCACCCGCATGTACCATGCTGCCCTTGTTTTTGCCAACGCCGATGAACGCGTCGAAAAATACCTGCTCGAAAGCGATCTAAAACCGCTCCTTTTCCTGCCGCGCGATAATAACTTTCCACCTTTTTGGGATAGCGGCAGCGGCGTTGCTGAAACCCACTTCTTTATCGATACTGCCGGCGTTGGCCCTAAATTGACAGACAATACCCATCAGGAATTGCGCGCCAACCTGTTTGCTTCCTTGCTTTACCCGAAGTCTCTGCCCGCAGTCAATAAAATCTACACACATTACTCCATCTACAGTTACAATTACTGGGAATACGACCCCGCCGCACAGACCTACAAACGTTTTTCCGATGCCGCGGATGCAACCGGCCTTGCACAGGGCGAACAATATGCCCCGCATATTGATACCCTGACCGGCAAGCAATTGAGCGCTGATAACGTGATCGTTCTAAGCGTGCCGCACATTTTTCACAATGAATTCGACCGCGCAGACCAACTTCTCGACATTTCCATCAATGGTTCCGGTGACGCTTACATTTTCCGTAATGGACGCATGCTTAAAGCCACCTGGCTGCGTGACCAGATCAACCAGCCCATCCAATTACTGAATGAAAGCGCGAAACCTGTCCCGTTAAAACACGGCAGTACTTATTACCAGGTCATCGACCCTGAAAGCACCCTCAACCAAGCCGACGACACCATCGAATTTTCCTTCTATACCCAGCTGCGCAAAGTGACCCCCACCCCAACACCTTTTGGTTGGGAACCATCTCCAACGCCAAAACCCACCAGACAACGTCACTGAGCCTGTTACTCAATAAAATAAACCGAGGTGCAATATGTGTGGAAGATTCACCCTTACAGTCGACCCATCAGATTTACAGGCAGCCTTTCCTGAATTTACCTTCCCAGCCGCAAGCGCCCGTCGCTTCAACATCGCCCCTACCCAACCCGTGCTGGTCATGCCCAATGACGGAAAATCCACCGCCGATTTTTACATCTGGGGCCTGATCCCCATGTGGGCCAAAGACCCAACCATCGGCTCGCGCCTCATCAATGCCCGCGCCGAAACTCTTGCTGAGAAATCTTCCTTTCGCGGGGCCTACAAATACAAACGCTGCCTCGTTTTTGCAGACGGTTTCTACGAATGGAAAGCGCAGCCCGGTGCCAAAGGCAAAATTCCCTACTATATCCAGCTCAAATCCGCCCAGCCTTTTGCCTTTGCCGGTTTATGGGATGAATGGCTCAGCCCGGATGGTTCCCAGGTAAAATCCTGCGCCATCATCACCACCGAGCCCAATGCCCTCATGTCCACCCTGCACAACCGCATGCCCGTCATCCTCCCGCAATCCGCGTATTCCCAATGGCTGGATATCGCCCCCCAAAAGCCCGAAGCGCTGCAAAACCTGCTGGCCCAGTACCCCGCCGCTGAAATGACCGCCCACCCCGTCTCCACCCTGGTCAACAGCCCGGCAAATGACCGCCCCGAACTGGTACACCCCATCCAGGCCGATAAAACCTCCCGCGATCCGCAGAAAGATTTCTCTTAAAACCCAACCATGACCTTCAAACAACAGGTCATCCATCGCTACCCAGCCCTGGCCTCCCGCGATTTCACGATCTTCTGGGTCGGCCAGTTTATTTCGCTCATCGGCACTTGGATGCAAAACACCACCCAGCCCTACCTTGCTTATCGCCTGAGCGGCCAACCCTTCGATCTTGGATTGATCGGCTTTGCGGGCGCCCTGCCCACCCTGCTGCTGGCTCTGCCCGGCGGCGTATTGGTGGAACGGCTCGACAAGCGCAAAACGGTCATCATCATGCAAGCAGTCATGATGCTGCAGGCCTTTATCCTGGCAGCTCTGGCGCTGACCGGCATGATCCAGATCTGGCACATCGTGATACTCGCATTCCTTCTCGGTACGGCTACTTCCATCGAAATTACCGCCCGGCAAGCCATGCTTATCGAGCTGGTCGGCAAAGGTGCCCTGCCGAATGCCATCGCCCTGCAGTCCACAATCTTTAATGCCGCCCGGGTCATTGGCCCATCCCTGGTAGTGCCCTTTCTCATCTTCATCCAGGGCAGCGGTGAAGGTTGGGCCTTTCTTGCCAACGGAGTCAGCTACCTGTTCATCATCGTCAGCCTTTTCTTTGTGAACACCCCCTTCAAAATTGAACCAAACCGGGAAAAACGTGACCTGTGGAACGAGTTCCGCGAAGGCCAGGCCTATATCAAGAAAACGCGCCTGGTCGCCTTGATCATCCTGATGGCGGCTGTGTTGGGTTTTGTCGGCTTCCCCTTGTTGCAGCAAATCCCCGTCATCGCCCGCGACGTTTTGGCGCAGGCCGGTGATACCGAACCCTTGCGCGCCGCCCGCAATAGCGCCCTGTATACCGCGCAAGGCATCGGAGCCCTCGTGGCGGCTCTTGCGCTGGCCTCCTTCAACCCCAAACGCAAAGGGCTGATGCTGGCAGCCGGTCAAATGACTTTCGTAGTCAGCGTCCTGATTCTGTCCTTCACCCGCAATGTGCCAGTCACCCTGGTCCTGATCATGTTGATTGGCTGGGGAACCGTCACCGCGCTCGCCACCATGAACACCCTCATTCAGCTGGAAGTGCCCGACCACCTGCGCGGGCGTGTCTTCAGCACCTATTTATGGGCGTTGCAAGGCGTAGCACCTTTCGGCAGTCTTTTTGTTGGCTGGCTCGCTCAAAACTGGGGAGTTCCCCTGTCCGCCCTGATCTGCGGCCTTTTTTGCCTGGTCATTCTTGGTGGAATTCAACTCTGGTACCCCGAAATCAGAACCAGGGTTTTATAGCTTACATCAACCCCCTATCACCGCCCACCCTTCGTTAAACCCTGTTCACCACAAAGTTTTTTAATCCTTTTTGCATTTTCTCCGCGTGCTCTGCGCACTCTGCGGTGATTGCTTTTTAGAACACCTCATTAATCTGCCATTAATGCCCGGCTTGACGGTTATTTTTGGGCATGTTATGATGATTTCCAAAGGGCCATAGCATGATTAACGAATTTCAAGAAGTGGCAGACCAGGGGCAAGAGTCAGCGGAAGAACCAACCAACCCAAATAGACACAAACGAACCTCGCTCGGCTGGCTCGAAATGTTGGCGCGCCTCGGCCTGGGAGAAACCGTTGCCCGCATCGGCACAGCAGTCCTGACCCTCGCCATGGTTCTGGCTGCCGTATGGATGATGCGCATACTCCTGCAATCCACCTCACCAAACCCTTCCAAAAACGCTTCCACAAGTTCCCATCCAACCCCCCTCCCCTCCGTGGAATTGGCCGACATGCCAGCCCTTAATGCCAATATCAGCGGCCTGGGGCGTCTAGCCTTGCTGCATACCAACATTCCAAACCGGCCTCGTGCCGATATCGTCAAATACACCATCGCCAAGGGCGATACGGTCATCGCTATCGCGGAAAAATACAATCTCAAACCCCAATCCATCATGTTCGGGAATTACTATACCCTGCGCGACGACCCCCATAACCTGTCGATTGGCGCTGAGCTCAACATTTTACCGGTGGACGGTTATTATTATGAATGGCAGGCAGGCGATGGCTTGAACGGCGTAGCCCGCGGTCTTAACGTCACCCCTGAAGACATTATTAATTACCCGCTCAACCACCTCGATGCGGCCACCATCGGCAATTATTCCAACCCCAACATCAAACCCGGCACCTGGCTGATCGTCCCGGGCGGCACTCGTGCTTACACATCCTGGAGCGCCCCGGTCGGGATCACCCGCACCAATCCGGCTGTCGCGCGCGTCATGGGCGCTGGTTCGTGCGGCAAGATCACGGACGGCGCAGTCGGCATTGGCAGCTTTATCTGGCCGGCCAACAAGCATTACCTTTCCGGCTTTGATTATTCTGAAGAAACCAACCACCGCGGCATCGACATTGCTGGCAACACAGGTGAACCTCTCTACGCCGTCGATGCCGGTGTCATCGTCTATGCCGGCTGGAATGATTGGGGTTACGGCAACATGGTCATGATTGACCATGGCAACGGCTGGCAGTCCTTATATGGTCACATGAACAGTATCGCTCTCGTCTGCGGGCAAAGCGTTGATCAGGGTACAGTAATAGGAACACTTGGCAGCACCGGGCGCTCCAGCGGTTCCCACCTGCATTTTGAGCTTATGCACACACTCTACAGCAAGATCAACCCCTGGAACTTCCTGCCCCCGCCCTAAACAACCCAAATACTGCGCCGAACTCCTGATGGATCTAAAAAAGGGCAGGCTGGCATGAAACTTCATCCGATCTCGATCGCGTTTGCGC
>Ga0105047_10000386_pt1 | contig 73538 bp, 64 predicted proteins | sample MAT04_FD_78384 | JGI IMG/M metagenome (GOLD analysis project Ga0105047, IMG submission 78384) | Freshwater microbial communities from Lake Fryxell liftoff mats and glacier meltwater in Antarctica - MAT-04 (megahit assembly) | ecosystem: Environmental > Aquatic > Freshwater > Ice > Liftoff... | reverse complement strand
GCTGTCTCGGTGACCGCGGGTCCGTACCTCCTGGGAGGAGGGGGCGCTCGGGATCACCAGCGTGCCGTCGTGCTCGGCGGCCTCAACCCCGGCCTATGGCCGCCGCTCCGGAGAATCGACAGAGCTGAACTACGGCTCCATCGATTCTCCTCCACGGTCGCTTCGCGAGGGTTGACCCCGCCTCCGCCCGACGGCGGTGGGTGCTTCGCACCCGAGCTCGTTCGGCGTTGCAGAAACCACGGAGTTGAGATGGCGTTGCGAATCTATGGTGAGGTGATCGGGTTGGGGCGGCGGATGCGGCCGGTGATCGCGCGGATCGCGAAGCAGGACGCGGACGCGAGTCGGCAGTGTCGGCGGGCTCTGATGAGCATCGCGTTGAATTGCGCGGAAGGTTCGATGCAGCGCGGCGGTCATCAGCGGATGCGGATGCAGACGGCGATGGGAAGCGCGGACGAGGTCCGTGCCTGTCTCGAGATGAGCGCGGCACCCGGGTACATCGATGACGAGGTCGAGCTGGTCGATGCGTTCGATCGGGTGGCGCGGACGTTGTTCAAGCTGATGCGGTAGCTCGGAGGCAGCGGTCCGCGGCGAAGGCGTCGCGGTCCGCTTCCGTGTCCGGTCCCGTGTCCGCTTCCGTGTCCGAGTCCGTCGCTGCTCCTGTCGCCGCCGCTGCCGCTGCCACTGCCACTGCGACCGTCGCTGTCGCCGCGGCTGAAGCCGGCCGCGGGGCCCGTCGATGCGAGCCCCGCGTCGGGTCGTGCTTCTCGATGGCCTTCACGACGGGCCGCATCCGCCGAACGTACTCCAGAATATCCATATAGATTCGCAATCCCATGTTCCACCTCAGGTATTGAGCGCTCCGACCTGCTCGGGCGCCAAGCGCCCCCACCAGGTGCGCGCAGGCGGGGTCAACCCTCGCGAAGCGACCGAGTAGCGAGAACGACAAATCAATGGAGCCGCTGTTTGCTCTGTTGATTCGTCGTTTTCGCGGAGCGGCGGCCGAAGGCCGGCGTTGAGGCCGCCGAGCACACCGGTACGATGGAGCTCCCCGAGCAGCCCCTCTTCGTCCCCAGGTGGCGTGCAGATCAGCGATGGCGAAGCCGAGCCGTTCAATCCGACGCGATGGCGAAGCCGAGCCAGGAGCAGGAGCAGGAGCTGAAGCTGAGGCCGTCGCTGATGCCGCGGCTGTCTCTGCGGCTGTCTCTGCGGCTGTCTCAGAGCCTCAGCTCATCCCCCAGCAACCCATGCAGATCCGGCACGGCCCCATGGCAGTGATTACACCCGAGCAGCACCCCCTCGGCGCCATGCGCGTAGCCATCCCCATCGTCGCCCGGCCCCTCACCCCGCCAGTGAATGCGCGGAGTGAGCTGCTCGCCAGTCCGCTCGATCTCCAGATCGAAGTACTCCCAGCCCACGGCGCCATCGACGTTGTAGTCCTCGCCGCGCACGGCCATCGCGTGCACTTCCCAATCGGTCGCGGGCCCCGCTTGAGTCACTCGAATGACGATGGTCCCCAGCGGATAGCGATCCGCACCTTCGGCCGGACGACGATTCAGATACACGAACGTCTCGCCACCCAAGTGGCTGGGCAAGAACGACTGCTCGCTGCGCTCGAAGCGCTCCCAGCGATCGAAGTCCACGAAGTCCGCCTCACTCGCGATGAACGTGGTCGGCTCGGACGTCGGAGCACCGCAAGTGCAAGCCGCGAGCAACAGACCCACGAGCGCACCTGCAAAGCGGGTCACGGGGTGAGTTGAGGCAGGTTGATGCGGATCACCAAGCCGTCCGCATCGACCTCGATGGCCTCTGGCGTGATCACCTCGAGCAGCATCGCCACCGCGGGTCCGCGCGCCATCGCGCTCCGCACAGCGGGCACGGTCCGGAGATCGATCCGGAGCTCGGTGCCTTCTCTATCCACCAAGCCCGACTCGTGGGCGCTCGTTGCAGGCGGCAGGCTCGCCGACCAGAGCATCCGGGCGATGGCGGCTGCGAACGCGCCGGTCAGCTCGCGCATCGCGGGCTCGGCCGCGCTCGCCTCGGGGGTGACCGTGAAGCTCAGCTCCTTGGCACCGCCGCGCGCGAACTGGGCGCGGAGCGGCACGAGCTCTGCGCGCACCTGACGGCCCTCGCTCAGATCGAGATCGATCCCCAGCGCCCACCCTTCATCGCGCGGCACGATCGCGAGCGACACCGCGGTCACGCCCGGCACCTCCATCGCCACCCGCCGCAAGTGCGCGACGGGGACGCGCGCCCGTCGCGAGCCGATCTCCGAGACCGCGCGACGAATCTTCGCGAAGGTGCTGTCGTCGGCGCGCTCCTTCACTCGGCTGGCGGCGTTTTGCACCGCGCTCCGTACCCGATCCCAGCGTCCCACGATCAGGTCTTCCCTGGCGGCTCGGAAGCGACGAACGCCATCTTTCGGTAGTAGCGCAGCTCCTCTATCGACTCGCGGATGTCGTCGAGCGCTCGGTGCGCGGCCTTCTTGCGAGGGCGCTTGTCGTACCCGGCAGGGTACCAGCGCCGGACCAGCTCTTTGACCGTGGACACATCCACGTTGCGGTAGTGCAGGTACTGCTCGAGCTCGCCGAAGTAGCGGGAGAGAAAGAGCCGGTCTTGATGGACCGAGTTGCCGGCGAGCGGCGCGGCGCGCTCGGGCACGTGGGCCTTCACGAACGCCAGCGTCAGCGCCTCGGCCTCCGCCTCTTCGATCTTGGACGCGCGCACCCGATCGATGAGCCCCGAGGCGCCGTGGTGCTCGGTGTTCCACTGGTTCATCCCGTCGAGCAGGCTGTCCGGCTGGTGCACCACCAGCTCGGGCCCCTCGGCGAGGATGTTCAGATCACCATCAGTCACCAGCGTGGCGATCTCCAAGATCCGGTTCTGATCCACCTCGAGACCGCTCATCTCGAGATCCATCCACACCAGGTGGGTCGACTCTTGCTGTGCCATCGATGTCGTCGTCCAATCCGTCAGAGGCCGCAGCCGAGGGTGACCCCGAAGAGGTTGCCGTCGAAGGCGGTGACGACGGCGGTGAAATCGGGGTGCAGGGCCACATCCCAGGAGAAGGCGGGACCGCCGAAGGATCCCGTGGTCGAAGGATCCACCGTGGCCAGCGGGAGGAACGACTCGTCGAGTAGGGAGATGGTGGTGCCCCCGATGCTCATGCTGCCATCGGAGAAGCGGGTCACCACGATGCGATCCCCGAGGGTGTCCACGCGGCCCGGCATCGTCACGTCGCGGACCGAAGGAGCGGGCGCGCGACCGATGGGAGAGGTCGCAGTCAGGCCCGTGATCGTGAGATCGAACGCGTCCCGGAGAAGCGCTATCACCTCACCGTCGCCCGACGCCAGCGGCGCGAAGGCGAGGGTGCGTTCTTCGAGGTCGCGTCCCCCCACCATCGCGCCTTCGCGTTCGAGGAAGAAGATCGCGTCGGGGGGGACCGCGACGACGAGATGCGTCCCATCGTCCGCCACGTCGATCGGGCCGACGTCGATGCCCGGGACGATCGCGACTTCGATGGGAGGCCCGCTCCCGACATCGGTGCTCCAGAACATCACCCGGTCGTCGCCCTCTACCCACACGATGGCCAATTGATCATCGCCGTAGCGCGTTGCGGCGATGTGCGTGGGCAGGCTGTCGGTCAGGATCTCCAGCTCTGGCATGACGGCGATATCGCTGACCCGCAGGAGCGTGAAGCCGGTCGCGACCGCCGCGATGAGGGTCGCCCCTGAGGTGCGGGACACCAGCCGGTGTTCGGCGATGAACACGGCCTCCAGCGCCGGCTCCGCACCGAGCGCCGATCCGAAGCGATCGAGCCGAGTGATGGTGATGCCGACGCCCGCACCGTCGCGCGTCGCGACCACGAGCCCGTCATCGAGCACGCTCATCGACGGCAACGGGTCCCCCGAGACGAGCGACCAGGTCAGCGCGTTGGGGGTCGCCTCCTCGTCGATGTTTCCGTCGCAGTCCTGATCGACTCCATCGCAGAACTCGGTCGCGCCCGGGAAGCGGCTCCGATCGAGGTCGTCGCAGTCATCGCCGCAGCTGCCGCCGGCGACACCGTCCATATCGTTGTCGAGGATCCCGCGATCCATGCAGATGCCGGTCACGCAGACGACCATCCGACAGGGATCCCCAGCGCAGTCCGCGTCGACGAAGCACCCCATCTCGTCGCTGGGGGGAAGATCCATGGGCGGTGGCGCGCTGCCCCCACACCCCGAGAATCCCGTGGACTGAAAGGCGCTGCAGAGCAGCACCACCCCGAAAGCCAAGAGCAGCCGAAGGCGCATGGCCGCCAGCCTAGCAGACAGAATCGAGCGGGCAGGGCGCCTGCTCCTCCTCTACCCTGCCCGCTATGTGGTTGGCTCAGGTGCGGCGCACCCTCTCGCAGCGTGGACTCTTGCCGCCTCGTGCTCGGGTCCTGGTGGCGCTCTCGGGGGGACCGGATTCGGCGGGCCTCTTGCTCGCGCTCTCGACCCTCGCTCCCGAGCTGGGCCTGCAGCTTCGGGCGGCGAGCATCGACCACGGCCTGCGCCCCGAGGCCAAGGACGACGTCGCGGTCGCTGCCGAGCAGGCCAAGAACGTCGGGCTGAAGCTGGAGGTCGCGACGCTCACCCTCGAGCCGGGCGCCGACCTTCAAGCCCGAGCGCGCACCGCCCGCTACCAGGCGCTCCTCGAGATCGCCCGCACCGAGCACTGCGATCGGGTGGCGGTGGGCCACACCCAGGACGACCAGGCCGAGACCGTGCTCGCCCGCATCCTGCGAGGCGCGTCGATCCGGGGCCTTCGAGGGATCCACGCATCCCGCGACGATGGTGTGGTGCGACCCTTGATCGATCTGCCCGCGAGTGAAGTGCACGCCGCCGTCGCCGCGGCGGGCTGGCCCGTGGTCCACGATCCCTCGAATGCCCTTCTCACGTTTCAGCGGGTCCGTCTGCGCCGCGAGCTCCTGCCCGCGCTGGTGCAGGAGAGCCCGGGCGCCATCCGTCACCTCGCGGAGCTGGCGGATGATGCGGCCCACGTCCACGAGCTGATCGAGGCGATGGCGACCGGTGTACTGGGTGCCGCGCGCCTGCCCGATGAGCCCGCGATCCATATCGAACCCCTGCGCCGCGCCCCGATCGCCGTGCGCCGCGAGGTCCTTGCGCTCGCATGCAGCGAGCTTGCGAACACCCGGCCGAGCCGGGCTCAGCTCCTGGAGCTCGAGCTGCTTCTGAGGGGGCGCGGCGAGGTCACGCTGGCCCGAGGGGCGAAAGTGAGCGTCGACCCCGAGAAGGGAGCGCTGTGTTTCACGGGCCCCGAGGAGCCCAGCGAACGAGGGGATAAAGATCTGTGAAAGTCCGGGTCTAAATCACGCCAGTCCGTTGATGGATCGAGGCCGCTACCCTATCCTCCGTCGACCCGCGGCGACCCATGGTCCCGCGGTTTCAGGCTCAGGGAGCAACACCCTCCGAGCCATTCGCGGAAGAGAAGACCTGTCCTCATGAAGCAAAGCCACAAGACGCTCCTTCTCTGGTTGCTGCTGATCGCCATGATGGTGGTCATCTGGGGTTTGGTCGGCGGAGAGGCGAGTCCGCGGGTGGTCGCGTTCAGCGACTTCATGCGCGACGTCCGCGCTGGTCAGGTGCAGTCGGTGGACATCGAGCCGCGGGGCGAAGGCTCGGCCGAGTACGCGTACGTCCGGGTGGTCGGTGAGCGTCGCGAGGCCTGCGAGGCCATCGGCATCCTGAGCGACGACGTGGGCCGCGAACTCCTCGACCACAACGTCACCGTCAACTACATCCCCGCCGATCAGAACGAGTTCCTCTCGAGCTTCCTCACCGGCTGGCTGCCCATGCTCTTCATGCTGGGCTTCTTCTTCTTCTTCATCCGCCAGGTACAGGCCTCGGGCGGCAAGGCCATGAGCTTCGGCAAGAGCCGGGCGCGCCTGCTCACCGAGTCTCAGAACAAGGTCACCTTCGCCGACGTCGCCGGCATCGACGAGGCCAAGGACGACTGCGAAGAGATCATCGCCTTCCTCAAGGACCCCAAGAAGTTCCAGCGCCTGGGTGGCCGGATCCCCAAGGGCGTGCTGCTCATGGGTCCTCCTGGCACGGGCAAGACGCTGCTCGCGCGCGCCATCGCGGGCGAAGCGGGCGTGCCCTTCTTCTCCATCTCGGGCTCGGACTTCGTCGAGATGTTCGTGGGCGTCGGCGCGAGCCGGGTTCGGGATCTCTTCGAGCAGGGCAAGAAGCACGCGCCCTGCATCATCTTCATCGACGAGATCGACGCGGTCGGTCGCCACCGCGGCAGCGGCATGGGCGGCGGGCACGACGAGCGCGAGCAGACGCTCAACCAGCTGCTGGTCGAGATGGACGGCTTCGAGGCGAGCGAGGGCGTGATCATCATCGCCGCCACCAACCGCCCCGACGTGCTCGACCCTGCGATCCTCCGTCCTGGGCGCTTCGATCGCCGCATCGTGGTTCCCCGTCCCGATCTCGTCGGCCGGGTCGGCATCCTCTCGGTCCACACCCGCAAGGTCCCCACCGAGAACGTCGACCTCGAGATCATCGCCCGCGGTACGCCGGGCTTCTCGGGCGCCGATCTGGAGAACCTCGTCAACGAAGCCGCGCTCCTGGCGGCCCGTCAGGACAAGGACTTCGTGGGGATGCAGGACTTCGAGATGGCCAAGGACAAGGTCATGATGGGCAGCGAGCGCCGCTCGATGGTCATCAGCGACAAGGAGAAGCGCACCACCGCGTGGCACGAGGCGGGACACACGCTGATCGGCCTCTTGGTCTCCAACCACGACCCCGTCCACAAGGTCTCGATCATCCCCCGCGGCCAGGCCCTCGGCGTGACCCTGTCGCTGCCCAAGGAAGATCGCCTGAGCGCGTCCCGTGACTGGATGGTCGATCGCATCGCGATGAGCCTCGGCGGCCGCATCGCGGAAGAGCTCAAGTTCGGTCAGGTCACCAGCGGCGCGGCCAACGATCTGCAGCAGGTCACCCGTTTCGCCCGCGCGATGGTCACCGACTACGGCATGAGCGAGAAGCTCGGCCCGCTCTCCTACAGCGAGCGCGATGACTCGCCCTTCATGATGGGCGGCAGCTTCCGAGGAAAGGAATACTCGGAGGACACCGCGCGCGCGATCGACGACGAGGTGCGCCGCATCGTGCGCGAGCAGTACGAGCGGGCGACGAACCTGATGAAGGAGCACCTCGACAAGCTCGACTCGCTTGCCGAGGCTCTCCTCGACCGGGAGACGATCGACGCCGAGGACATCGCCGCGGTGATGGAGGGGCGCGAGCTCCCGCCGCCCAAGCGCGTGATCATCCCCCGCTACTCGGAGAAGGCCGCGAAGGCCAAAGAGAAGCGCAAGACCTCCATATTTGCACCGCGGCCCCGTGAAGTGCCGCAGGGCGGGTGATCTCCATGGGGTGACAGCGAGCGGTCGGCAGTCGAGCAGCGCGGGGGTCGGGCGATCTCAGGGTGTTGTCCGTCCCCAAGACCGCTCGAGCCCCGACGACCCGTGCGTCGCCTCGTCTGGGATGCTGCCCGAGTGCTCGATCTGGGGGGTGCTCAACGTCACGCCCGACTCGTTCTCCGACGGCGGGCGTTTTCTCGATGCGAAGGCCGCCATCGCGCACGGGATGCAGATGGCGCTCGAGGGCGCCTCGGTCATCGACGTCGGCGGCGCGAGCTCGCGTCCCAAGGGGGCGACGTATGGAGCCGGCGCGGGGCTGGTCACGGTCGACGAAGAGATAGCGCGCGTTGTCCCGGTGGTGAGCGCGCTCGCGTACGAGGAGCTCAGGGTCTCGATCGACACGACGCGCGGTGCAGTGGCGCGCGCCGCATTGAAGGCCGGCGCCACGATCGTGAACGACGTCTCGATGGGCGCCGATCCCGAGCTGTTGGCCGCCGTGGCCGAGCACGGCGCGTCGCTGGTGTTGATGCACAGCCGCGACGGCGGTCAAATCGACGCGACCACCAGCGCCTATGGCGATCTGGTGGGCGACGTGGTCGGCGCGGTCGCCGCCGAGCTCGAGGTGGCGGTCGCGAACGCCCGAGCGTTCGGCGTCACCCGCATCTGGATCGATCCGGGCCTCGGCTTCGCCAAGACCGCGGAGCAGTCCGCGATGTTGCTCGCGTGCTTGCCTCAGCTGCGCGAGCATTTTCCCCGGGTTCCGGTGCTGGTCGGTGCGAGCCGTAAGTCGTTCCTGGGCAAGCTCGCGCCCGGGCTCGATGGCTCGCCAGCTCCCGCGGCCGACCGACTTCAGGCGAGCGTGGTGGCCGCCGAGTACGCGGCCCGCTGCGGCGCGAGCGCGGTGCGAGTGCATGACGTGCCCGCCACCCGTCAGGCGCTGCTGGTCGGAGAGCAGCTCGAGCGATGGGCGCAGCAGCTGGGAAGGGGGCGACGTGACTGAGTTCCTCGAGACCTTCTTCGCGGGCGTGATGCAGAGCCCCTGGCGGGCGCTGGCCGACGTGGCCGACGTGCTGGTCGTCTCGTACCTCATCTACCGTCTGCTGCTCTTGGTCCGCGGCACCCGCGCCATGCAGATCGCGATGGGCCTCGCGCTGGTCTTCATCGTACATCACCTGGCCCGCCGGATGATGCTGGTGACGCTGTCGACGATCCTCGACGCGATGCTGGGCACCATCGTGGTGCTGGTGGTGGTGCTCTTTCAGAACGACATCCGACGTCTGCTGGCCCGGGTGGGCGCGCGCCCGTTCTTCCGCTCGGCCGAGCGTCGGCGTGACGTGCACGCGGTCGAAGAGACCGTGAAGGCCGCTAGCGCTCTGGCGCAGAAGCACATCGGCGGTTTGATCGTGTTCGAGCGCGAGGCGTCGCTCGAGGAGTTCTGCCAGCAGGGCACGATGATCGACGCCGAAGTGAGCAAAGAGATCCTCTACAGCATGTTCGTGCCCAGCCACGAGAACCCGCTGCACGACGGCGCGGTGGTCATCCGCGACGGCCGCATCTGGCAAGCCGGCGTCTTCTTGCCGCTGACGGGTTCGCTGAAGCTCGACAGATCGCTGGGCACCCGGCACCGGGCTGCGATCGGCATCACCGAGGAGACGGACGCCGTCGTCGTGGTGGTCTCCGAGGAGCGTGGCGGCATCAGCATGTGCTTCAACGGCAACATGGCCCGCGACTTGGACGCCCACACTTTGCGTCAGGCGTTGCTGGGCTTGTTCACCGCGGCGCCGAAGAAGGGCGCCTCCCGCAGCGCGGACACGACGGGTCGCCGCAGCCAGGGAGGCAGCGCCACCTCGCCCTCGATCGCCCCGCCCGCGCCGTCGGGACGCAAGAGCTCTCCATCATCGCCGGGCATCTCATCGCCGGGCATCTCATCGCCATCGATCACGTCGTCGTCCATCACGTCGTCGTCCATCACGATGTCGGGCACCCAGAGCACCCGCAAGAACATCGCGGCGTCGCTCAGCCAGCTCGCGCCGCTCACCCCCGCGACCCCGCTCGCCGCGGTCTCGATGGCCGACATCTCGATGGGGAGCACCGAGGCCAAGAGCGCGCCCGCTCGATCGACCGCTGACCGCTCCTCCGACGATCGCGATCCCTGATGGCGGTGCGCCAAGAGTCGTTCGTCCGCAGCCTCTTCATGGAGAACGTGGGCATCAAGGCGGTCTCGCTCGCCGCCGCGATGACGCTCTTCTGGATCGTGCGGGGCTCCGAGGATGCCCAGCGCTCGGTGTTCGTGGATGTGATCGCGGTGCTTCCGCCGCCCACCGCGAACGAGATGCTCACCACCGAGCTGCCCGCCAAGGTCCGCCTCACGCTGCGGGGCAGCCGCTCACTCTTGAACAACGTGCGCGCCGATACCTTGTCTGCGGTGCAGGTCGATCTTCGCGAGCCCGGCGCCGTCGTCTACTACTTTGAGCCAGAGCGCTTCGAGCTGCCCAGCGGGATCGAGATCACCGAGATCGCCCCCGAGTCGATCACCCTCGCGTGGGCCGATCGTGCGACCCGCACGGTCGCGGTGCGCCCGCGGGTGAGCGGCACCGTCGATCCCGGCTTGATGCTGGTGGGCGATCCCACCGTGCGCCCCGCGACCGTCACCATCCGCGGCGCCGCGCCGGATATCGCGATCCTCGATGCGCTGCGCACCGAGCCCATCGACATCACTGGTCTGCCCGCGGGAAGACACGAGCGCCGGGTCGAGCTCGCGCTACCCGTCGGCCATTTGGAGATCGTCGATGACTCGGTGGTGTCGGTGACCCTCGAGATAGCCCCCGAGATCGCCGAGCGCGCGATCCCTCGCCAAGAGATCTCCGTCACCGGCGGGACCCTCCGCGAGCTCCGCCCCAACCGAGTCCGCATCATCCTGCGCGGCTCACCCTCGGTGCTGGATTTGCTCGATGCCCCGAGCATCGTCCCGTACGTCGATGCCTCCGGCCTCGATCCCGCGCTCGGCACCCAGCCGATCCTCGTCCGCGTCCGCGGCGTCCCTGAGGGCGTCGAGCTGGTCGGCGTGGAGCCGGAGGAAGTGCTCGCGACGCCCGCCGTGCACTGAGCTCCCTGCTGCGCGGCGCATGCTCGTCCTCGCCTCGCGGTAGCTCCGAACGCGACACGCATCCACCGTTCCTGCCTTCATGCATTCGTTTGAGGAACTCTCCCTCGATCAGCAGTCGATTGACGCGATGTCCACATAGTGGAACTCGCGCTCAGTGACCGTGGAGGTCCGGTGCCGACAGTCTCGTCCTCACCGTGTCCGGAGCCGCCCCGCTCACGTACACGACCCGAAAGGAGGATGGAACCATGGCTGCCATCGAGGAGATCCGGAAGCGCACCCGCGAGGCGAAGCTACGCCGGTAGCTCGGAAACCTGGGACGAAACACGAGCCCATCGATCCGGCCGTGGTGCCGCCTCGGAGCAGGCGATGTGGGACTGGTACCTCGAGTGGAGCCTGCAAGCGCGCGTCGCGATCAAAGACCAGCGCATGCTGGCAGCGCTGGGCTTCCGACGCCGCGGCGGGGAGGGGTGACGACCACGTCGAGCAAACGGGTAGAGTGCGCGGGTGCATGCACGACATCTCTTCATTGGTCTCGCTCTGCTCTCCCTCGGCTGCGACGGCAGCACCACGATGGACGCGGCGGTGCCCGACGGCGCATCGATGGACAGCGGGCAACGGGACACCGGGGACTCGAGCGTGACGCCGATGGACACGCCCAGCAGCGATGTGCCCACCGATGCGCCGAGCCCGCTCTATCGGGTGCTCACCGGGCAGGGCGACAACGTGATCGTCACCTTCGAACTCAGCGATGCCGGCGAGCTGACCGAGCTGGGGCGCACCAGCGTGAGCGGAGGGCCGAGCTTCCTCGATGTCGCGCGGGGCGGACGCGAGGGCGCGGTGGTGCTCGAGGGCACAGGACAGATCGTGATGCTCTCGCTCGCCGCGGGCACTGGTGTGGTCACTGAACTCGGGGAGCGACGAGGCTCCGAAGGCGGCGGGCCGACCCACGTCTCGATCGATCGAAGCGGACGCTGGGCGATGCTCGCCAACTACGGCGGCGGCACCATCGCGGTGTTTCCGTTTCAGCGCGGCGTGGGCCTGGGGACCTCGTCGGATACCGCGGCGCCCGGGATGCGGTCGCATCAGATCCTGACGACGCCTTCGAACGACTGGGTGCTGGTGCCCTGTCTGGGGGCGAACCACGTCGCCACGCTCGCGTTCGATGACGCGGCGGGCACCTTCGAGGACAGCAGCGCGCTCGACACGGCGGCGGGCGCAGGTCCCCGGCATGTCGCCATCGCGAGCGATGGGCGCACCGTCTACCTGACCAACGAGCTGAACTCGACGGTGCAGGTGCTGGGTTTGGACGAGACGACTGGCGTGCTCACCGCACGCAGCACCGTCTCCAGCCTTCCGTCGGGCTTCAGCGGGAGCAACACCACCGCGGAGATCGCGCTGCATCCGAATGGGCGGGTGCTCTACGTCTCGAACCGGGGGCACGACTCGATCGCTGTGTTCGCGATCGAGGACGACGGTACGCTCACCCCAATAGGCCACGCGCTCTTGATGGCCCGCACCCCGCGCAGCTTCGCCGTCGATCCGAGCGGACGCTTTCTGCTCGCGGGCGCGCAGAACGACGACGAGATCGTGCGCTTCGCCATCGCTGCCGACGGGAGCCTCACTCGGCTCGGCACCACATCGACCACGGGCGCCCCGACCTTCGTCGGCATCTTCGAAGTGGCGCGCTGAGCCGCTCGATCGATCGCGTGGTACATCGGCCGCCTTCATGACCCGTAAGCTCTTCGGTACCGACGGCATCCGTGGCCTGGCCAACCGCGGCTCGATGACTCCCGAGATCGCCTTCCGCGTGGGCGCGGGCATCGCGTACATGGCGCGCCGCAAGGTGAAGCACGCGCCCCGCGTCGTCATCGGCAAGGACACCCGCATCTCGGGCTACATGCTCGAGACCGCGCTCGCCTCGGGCATATGCGCGTGGGGCGGCCAGGTGATGCTCACGGGCCCGCTGCCCACGCCCGCGATCGCGCACCTGGTGAACTCGATGCGCGCGGACGCCGGCGTGGTGATCTCGGCGTCGCACAACGACTATCCCGACAACGGGATCAAGATCTTCGGGGCTGACGGCTTCAAGCTCCCCGACGCGGTCGAGACGGAGCTCGAGGAGCTCATCGAGAGCGAGAAGCTCGATCACGGTCGTCCCCAGGGCAACAAGATCGGCGTGGCCGAGCGGCTCGACGACGCGGGCGGCCGCTACATCACGTTCGTGAAGCAGAGCTTCCCCAATGATCTGACCCTCGAAGGCCTCAAGGTCGTCGTCGATGCGGCCCACGGCGCGGCCTACAAAGTGGCGCCCACCGTGTTCGAAGAGCTGGGCGCGGAGGTCTTCCCGATCGGGGTCCGCCCGACGGGCACCAACATCAACAGCAAGTGCGGCGCGGTGCACCCCTCGGCGTGCGCGGCCGAGGTCCGCAAGCGCAGGGCCGACGTGGGCATCGCGCTCGATGGCGACGCCGATCGGGTGATCGTGATCGACGCCGATGGCAACGAGGTCGATGGCGATCGGGTGATGGCGCTCTGCGCCACCCGGATGATCAAAGAGAAGCGCCTCAACAAGAAGACGCTCGTCTCGACGGTGATGTCGAACCTGGGCTTGGAGCGCGCGATCGAGAAGGCGGGCGGCAAGCTGGTGCGCACGGCGGTCGGCGACCGCTACGTCGTGGAGGCGATGCGCAAGGGCGGCTACAACCTCGGCGGCGAGCAGTCGGGGCACGTCATCTTCTTGGATCACGCCTCGACCGGCGATGGTCTGGTCGCGGCCCTGCAGCTCTTGGCGATGGTGCGTCGTGAAGAGAAACCCCTGGCCGATCTAGCGCGCCAGGTGATGACCCGGGTGCCTCAGGTGCTGGTGAACACGACGTTGCCGGCGCGCAAACCGCTGAGCGAGCTGCCTCGCTGCAGCAAGGCGATGCGCGCGGCGGAGAAGGAGCTCGGCAAGAACGGGCGCCTGGTGGTCCGCTGGAGCGGCACCGAGCCCAAGCTCCGGGTGATGCTCGAGGGCGAGAACGAGAAGCGCATCAAAGCCCTGGCCGAAGGCATCGCCGCCGAAGCCCGCGCCGATCTGGCCTGACCGAGTCTCGCTTCTGTGGGGCCTGCCCCGCGCCGAAGGCGCGAACCAACAGCGTCTCGCCGAACCGTACGAAGATGCCCGATCGAGCACGTGCTCGCCGCAGGGTGGCCAACGGGGCTCCGATATTTTGGGGGCCGGGCTGCCCGCGGGTAGCTTCGGCGCATGCGGCCGCGTGCAGTCCGTCGGGCCATCCTGACGTTCGCTCTCCTGAGTCTTTGGAGCGCGCCTGCCTACGCCTGGACCGACGCCGCAGTACGGAGCGCCACCGCGCGCGTCACCCTCTCCGACGACGCGAGCACCGTGCACGTCGAGCTGATGGCGCAGCTCCGGATCGATGGCGGCTGGCTCGAGGCCTTCGAGCTCGATGGGCTCGATGAAGGCTTGGTGCTCGATCCGAGCGTGCCGCCCACCTTCGAGCTCTGGGAGCGGCCGCGCTGGGCGCCCGCTGTCGATGCGAGCGACGAGCCCGTCGAGGATGAAGCGCCGGGCATGATCCCCGAGCCGGTGTTCGTGTCGTCGCTCGAGCCGCGGGTGTCGGTGCATGGCAGCCGCATCGCGATGGCGTTCCGCCGCCGCGCTGCACCCCGCGCCGGCCTCTACCGCGCCCGCGTGACCTACGACGCGCCCGCCGCCGACTACGTGGTGCGCAGCGCCCAGCACGCCGAGCTCCGCTGGACCCTGCCCGCGTGGCGCAATGGTCTAGATGACGTGCAGGTCACGCTGGTGTTGCCCCCGGGCTCGACAGCGATCGCGCTGAGCGAGGACGAGGACGCATCGATCGACGTGTCGGAGGCCGAGAGCGCCGAGGGCGAGATCTTCACCTTCACCCGAGTGCACTTGCCTCGCACCCAGAGCTGGACGATCCGCGCCGAGCTCCCCGTATCGTTCCGGTTGCCTGCGCGGCCGGACGCGGCGGCTCCGATCGCCGCCGACATCACCGCCGCGCCGCGCCAGTCCTCGCTCCTCTCCGCGATCGCCGTGCTGCTCCTCTCGCTCTTGGTGGTGGCCAAGTCGACGCAGCGAGCGCGCGACGCGGCGCAGCTCCACGCGTTCACCGGCGCGCTCCTGCCGATGGCGCACGCGCTGCGGATGGCGCTGGTGCTCGCCGTGCTCCTGGGATCGTGGGCTTCGCTCCTCTGGATGCCCGATCGATTCGCACTCGGACCCGTCGCGATCGCGCTCTTGGGTCTGCACGGCGCGAGTGGTCTGCGCCCGAGCGCTCGACGTCTCGGCTCGTTTCGATCGGCGTGGGGGCGCGCGAGCGAGCGCGCGCATGACGCCCATCGCGCGTGGCTGGCTCGGCGCTGGCTCGACGCGACCACGCCGCCTGGGATCGCTGTCGCCGTCGCCGTCCTCGTCGCGCTGTTCGTCGCCCATCACCTCGAGCTCGTCTCGCCCGAGACGGCGTTCGTGCTGGGCACAGCGTTCGTCATCACGCTGATGGGTGGGCACGGACTGCGCGGGCCGCACGCCACCCTCGGCGCGCTCTTGGCCCGGGCCCGCGATCTGACGGTCCATCTCGAGCGAGGCATCGCGTTGGCGCCGCTCCTTCACGTCGACATCCAGGGGCGGGTGCAGACCGGCCGGCTCCGGGTGGTCTTGCCTTCGCCACCGGACGGCCTGACCCGCTCCGATCTGGTGCTCGACGAGGGGACCGTGCGCCTGTTGCTGGCGGCCCGCCGCGGCTCCGAGGCCGAGCGGTGCATCGTGGTTTTTGCCGCAGAAGCGGCGTTGAACCTCGCGCCGAGCGATCCCTATCGGGTGGTCCTGGTCTGCGGGCTCGACCGACTGGACGCCGTGGGGCGCGCCCTTTCACCCGAGGCCGACGCCCCCGCGCTGCGCCGGGCGAGCTGACGTTTTGGGGGCTCGGGGACCGGGCCGAGGGTCAAGCGAGCGCGTGGCCCACTCAGGCGTTGATCCCTGGACCAATCGCTGAGACACTCGGGCCTCCTCGGTCCACCCCCACACCCCCGTTTCGTCTCCCACCCCGCACTTCGTCATGACGCTCGATAGGTTCGCATCGGCCCTCCAGGCCGGGATGCTCTCCCTGCCCCAGGACATGAAGGCGATGCTCCGCATCGTCGAAGATCCCGATCTCGATGATGCGAGTCGGGTGCTTGCCTGCGGGGCGCTCCTCCACGTCCTCTCCGGAACCAACGCCATCCCTGGCGTGAAGGGCACGCTCGGCTTTGCCGACGATGTCCTCGTGCTGCGGCTGACGGTCGATCGCATCGAGAAGAGCTCTCCCGAGATCATCAAGGCGCACCGCGAGGATGCGCCCGAGATCTTCGAGCCCATGGCGGATCAGCTCGAGGCCTCGCGCGAGTACCTCGGTGCAGAGCGCATCGGCGTCCTGGATCGGGCGCTCGATGGCCTGCCGAAGATCACCTACGAGGGCCACAACGCCGTCCAGTGCGCGCGAGAGCAGGACGAGCAGACCTGGCTCTACGACTCGGTGCACGAGGCGATCGTCGAGCGCCTCGAGCTCAACCCAGATGACGTGGCCCGCGCGGTGAAGAGCGCGAGCGACCTTCAGTCCAAGCTCGACCAGCGCATCGGCTAGTCGGCCTTCCGCTAGTCGGCCTTCTGCTAGTCGGCCTTCTGCTAGTCGGCCTTCTGCTAGTCGGCCTTCCGCTAGTCGGCCTTCTGCTAGTCGGCATTCCGCCACGCCTTCTCGGAGGCGGTGGGGCCGGACGAGGTGAGCACGATGGGCAGGGAGAGCGCCTCTTGGATCGCCGCCCGCCAGTCCGCTGCTCGCAGCTCGGGCGCGCGCAGCTCGCCGTAGCGAGGCCGCGCGGCGCTCAGCGCCTCGCCCAAGCGGGTCTGGTGCTCGAGATCGCCGCTCCGCAGACCGATCGCGTGCATCGCGTCGTGCACGAAGAGGTTCGGATCGCGTGCGTCTTCGTAGGCGACGACGGGCGGGGTCAGCGGGCGATCGAGGTGGGTGATCGCGAGTCCATCGAGGGGTCCAGCGACGCTCACGGCGTAGCGCAGCAGCACGTGGTCCAACGCGCCGACCCGGAACGCGCCTTGGGCGCCGTCGTTCGTGTTGTGGGGCTCGGGCCGCCCTCGCTGCATGGAAACATCCTCGCTGGGGAAGGGTCCCGCGCCATGTCGGGTCGCGTAGCTCCGGCTCACGCCGAGGATCGCGACAGCTTCGCGGGTGATGCCGTGCTCCGCGAGCAGCGCGAGCGCACCGCGCGGGGTGCAGTCGCTCCAGGTGGTGTGGGGATGAAAGCCGAACGTCTCGTCGAGCAAGATCCCCTGCGCGCCCTCGAAGATCACGGGGCCCGACGCGAGGATGGCGCCGAATCCTTCGTCCGACACACAGCGCGCCGCGGGCCCTGCTTGCTCGACCCAGCGATCGAGCAGCGCCCCGTCATCGTCCAGCACCCGCTGCCATGGACTCGGGCATGCACTCGCCAAACTCGCGCGTAGCCGCTCCTGTGCCCACTTCGCCTTCTTTCGCAGGCGCCCGCGATCGCCGAGATCAGATGCGCGCACCGCGTCCTCACCCGCGACGAGCGCGTCGGCCACCGTCTCGCCGAAGCCCACGCCGCACGTCCCATGGTGCGCGGCGCCTCGAGCCGCCTCGCGCAGGTGGTTGGCCGCGAGGTGAAACGGCGTGATGACCCGCGCCCGAGCGTCGATGGTGAGGACATCGAGCGGCGCCGCGACACCGAGCGACTCCAGCCGCTGCGCCTCGAGGAGGAGCGCGCCGGGATCGAGCACGAAGGGCTCGGCCAAGTGGGTGCGGGTGCCGGGCACGAAGGCGCCCGCGCCGATCTGGGAGAACGTGTGCGAGCGCCCGTCATGCGTCACCACCGTGTGCCCTGCTTGCGCGCCGCCGTTGAAGCGGACCACGGCGCGCGCTGAGCGATCGCGCACCAAAAAGTCGGTGATGGTCCCTTTGCCCGCGTCGCCAAAGCCCAAGTCGACGACGACCACCACCAGCGCTGAGCGCGGATCCATCCGCCTCAGAACTGCATGGTCTGGATCGTCGCGCCGCCCTCGAACTCGAGGATGGAGAGCGAGACCGTCGCGCCCGCGCGGGTCGCGGTGAAGCGCCGCGCTTCGGGGCCTGCCTCGCTCGGCGTCGCGGTCCATCCCGACGCGGCCAACGCCGCGTGGTAGGCGGCGTCGAGATCCGCGCCGCGCAACGAGTACATCAAGATGGCGACGCGCACTGGACCGGCGGTGGGCGCCTCGACGGAGGTCCCACCGGGCACGACAGGAAAGCCCTCGGGCCAGTTGGGTGGCGCCCCAGCCGTCCCAGCGGGCGGGGTCGGCATGCCCGGGGGCATCCCACCGGGCGGCATCCCGCCGGGCGGCATCCCGGCGAGCGCGGCGCCGATCGCCGCATTCAAACAGCTCTCGAAGATCACGCACGTGGGCTGGTTCAAACAGACGTACGCCTGCGGGGGCAGGCTCCCGTAGGTGTGCCCCACGGTGCACGCCTGGGCGCAGTCCGCGGTCTCGGGGGTGCGCGGCGCACCCCGGGTATCGAGGCAATGCCCGAAGTGCTCGCAGAGCTGCAGACACGTGTCCATCGAGTTGGTGGGCAGCGGCGGCGGGACCTCGGTGATGGGCGGCGGCACGGTGACCGGCGGCGGGAGAGTGGGTGCAGGCCCTGTCGGGGTGAAGCAACACCCCGAGAGGGAGAGGCCGATGCCCAGCGTACCGGAGAGAAGGAGTCCTGTTCTGAGCATCACGTCACGACTCCAGCTCTCGAAAGAGCTCTTTCAGGAAGCAGCAGGCTTCGCCAGCGCACCGAGCGCCGCGTAGGCCGCGTACTTGTACGACTCGGCGAGGGTCGGATAGTTGAAGACCATCTCGATGAAGACATCGACGCTGCCGCCCATGTGCATCACGGCCTGTCCGATGTGCACCAGCTCCGACGCTCGATCGCCTATCAAGTGCACTCCGATCAAGCGTCGGGTGCCGCGGTGGACCACGAGCTTGGTCATCCCCTCGAGATCTCCCTGAATCAGTCCGCGCGCGTTGTGCTCGTAGAAGGCGCGCCCCACCACGTAGTCGATGTCTCGCGCCTTGCAGCTCTCTTCGGTCTCCCCGACACAGCTCACCTCGGGGATGGTGTAGATGCCGTACGGCAGCATGTCCCCCACGCTCTGTTTGTAGTCGATCCCGAACATGTGACAGACGGCGACGCGGGCTTGCTCCATCGACACCGACGCCAGCGCCGGAAACCCGATCACGTCGCCCACGGCATACACGTGGTCCACCTCGGTGCGGTAGCACCGGTCGACTTTCAGCGCGCCGCGATCATCGGGTGTCAGACCTACCGAATCGAGACCCAGCCCGGCGCTCTGGCCGACCCGGCCTGCGGCGAAGAGGAGCTGTTCACACTCCAGCACTTCGCCGCTCGCGAGATCACAGAGCAGGCGTCCCGACGGCGCGCGGTGTACTTGGCCCCAGCGGTGTCCCTTCTTGATCTCGATCCCCAGCGTCGCCATCGAGGCCTCGAGGCGCTGACCCACCTCGAAGTCGAGGAAAGGAAGGAATTGGGTACGGGCCTCGACCAGCACCACCTTCACCCCGAGCGCGGCGAACATGCACGCGTACTCGCAGCCGATGACGCCCGCGCCCAGCACCACCAGCTTGTCGGGCAGGCTGGAGAGGCAGAGGATCTCGTCCGAATCGTGGATGTCCGGCTCGGAGATCGCGATGTCGGGCGGATTGCGCGGCACCGAGCCCGTCGCGATCATCACGAAGCGCCCCGTCACCTCACGCCGCTCGTCGCCCGACTCGATCGCGACGCGATGGGGACCGATCACGACGCCCCTGCCCAACGCGAGCTCGATGCCGTGCTTGGCCAGGTTCGCACGGATGCGCGCCGACTCTTGGGTGGCGATCGCCTCCTTGCGCGCGATGAGCCGAGGCACCGCCGCGCGGGGCTCCAGCGTCACGGACACGCCGTAGAGATCGCGCTGACGGAACCCGGACAGGTAAAGCGCCGTCTCGCGCAGGGTCTTGCTGGGGAGCGTGCCGGTGTGCACGGCAGCGCCGCCCGGCTCGCGCTCTTTCTCGATCACCAGCACCCGGTGCCCGAAGTACGCCGCCTGGGCGGCGCCGCGTTCCCCCGCAGGCCCGCAACCAATCACGATCAGGTCGTAGTCGAACGACTCGCTGGACACGGGCGCATCCTACACGGATGCGACCCCGGAGCGGACGCGACTACGGACTGCGGGCGTAATCGAGCCGGATGGTGATCGGGGTCGGGAGGTTCTCGCTCCGCATCGTCCCATCGACGTGCATGGTCCGGCCGTCGGGCTCGACCGAGAGCATCACCGAGAGGGTGCCGGTCTCGCCGCTGAACACCTGCTCCAGCCAGCCCAACCGGAGGCGCTGTGAGACGGGCACGACCGTACCGGTCGCAGTGATGATGGTGGTGGAGCCGCCGATCGGCGAGGCGACCGTGACCACCCGGGTCCCGGTGTACTCGACGCTGACGTCGCCCGCAGGATCCGGGGGCAGGGCGACGACGATCTGGCGGGGAAGGGCGATGCGCTCGGCCACCCGGTCCCGCACCAGTCCCTGGGTGAAGTAAGGGAGCATCGCGATGTGCGGCTCGAGCGCGGCCATCACGGTGGCGCGTCCGTGCTCGGGCCCCTCGCGGTAGAGGTAGAGGCCCGCGAGGATCGGCGGGACCGCGCCGCTCTGGGCGGAGCTGGTCACCGGAAGGAGCGAGGCCAACACGAGGAGCAACGACGCGCAGCGCATGGCGGCGAGGATAGCCCGTCCTTGCCCGACGCTCGACGGTCGCTTCTGACGACCACGAAAGTCCTCGGGTCGGCAACGAAGTGCGCACCCCGACACGGATCCCCTTTACACCGGCCGCACATCTCCGCACAATCGCCGCGCCCTTTCTGCGGTGCGTCATTCTTCACCGGACGCCCGCCAGGTGCTGGAGAGCCAATGGCGAAGGACACGCTGACTGTCACCGACAACCGCACCGGCAAGACCGTCGAATTGCCGATTACCCATGGGACCATCAAGGCGATGGACCTGCGCCAGCTGAAGGCGGACGACAAGGACTTCGGTCTGATGTCGTACGACCCGGCGTTCACCAACACGTGCTCGACCAGCTCGAAGATCACGTTCATCGACGGCGACGAGGGGATCCTCCGCTACCGCGGCTATCCGATCGAAGAGCTGGCTGAGCGCGCGTCGTTCCTCGAGGTGGTCTACCTCCTGATGAACGGCGAGCTGCCGACGCAGCCCAAGCTCACCGAGTTCCAGAGCTTGGTCACCATGCACACCATGGTGCACGAGAACATGCGGGAGTTCGTCGATGGATTCCGCTACGACGCGCACCCGATGGGGATCCTGATCAGCACGGTCAGCGCCCTCTCGACCTTCTATCCCGAGGCCAAGAACGTGGGCGACGCGGACAACCGCCGCCTGCAGATGGTCCGCCTCCTGGCGAAGGTGCCGACGCTCGCCGCGTTCGCCTACCGCCACCGCCGGGGCCTGCCGGTCGTCTACCCGGACAACGACCTCAGCTACGCCGGCAACTTCCTGAACATGATGTTCAAGATGACCGAGGCGAAGTACCGCCCGAACCCCGCGGTGGAGAAGGCGCTCGACGTCCTCTTCACCCTGCACGCCGATCACGAGCAGAACTGCTCGGCGAACGCGATGCGCAGCGTCGGCAGCTCCAAGGCCGATCCCTACTCCTCGCTCGCTGCCGCAGCGGCCGCCCTCTATGGCCCGCTCCACGGCGGCGCCAATGAGGAGGTCATCCACATGCTGCAGAAGATCGGCTCGGTGAAGAACATCCCGGAGTTCATCACCAGCGTGAAGGGTGGCGAAGGCCGTCTGATGGGCTTTGGCCATCGGGTCTACAAGAACTACGACCCGCGCGCGAAGATCATCAAGAAGCTGGCGGACGAGGTCTTCGACGCGATCGGCAAGAACCCGCTGATCGACATCGCCGTCGAGCTCGAGCGCATCGCGCTGGAGGACGAGTACTTCGTCAAGCGCAAGCTCTATCCCAACGTGGACTTCTACTCGGGCCTCATCTACCAGGCGATGGGCCTGCCGATGGACATCTACACCGTCCTCTTCGCGATCGGCCGCACCCCCGGCTGGCTCGCGCAGTGGGAAGAGCTGCTCATCGATCCCGAGCAGAAGATCGCCCGTCCTCGCCAGGTGTATCTGGGCTACGACAAGCGCGGGTTCATCCCCATCGACAAGCGCTGAGCAGCCTTCAGGGTTGATCCGTCAACGAGCCCGTTCCTCCGATGGACCGGGCTCGTGGGATGTCGGGCCAGGGGCGGTGCTGCGAACGATTCTCGATCGATGACTTCGGGCTTGACGCTATCGATCGAACGGGGGACAACAACCCCGCTTAAGAGGCCTGTACCAGTGATGGAGGGCCTCTATGACCCCAAGCGCGTGAACCCCAAGTGCGTGATGTCGAGCCAGCGAGGCGAGATCATCACGGCGCGAGGGGAAAGGACCGAACCAGCCAATGCAGCCACGATGGACGTGGCAGCGCGGCGCCCTCCTCGGGCTCGTGCTGCTCACAGGCCTGGGAGCGACGAGCCTCGCTGCCAGCGCGCTCGCGCCTTTGGGTGCGCCGCCATCCGTGCTCGGCCTGCGTCTTGGCGCCACCCCCGACATGGTCCGGGCTCGTCTGACGTCGGCATCCTTTCGGACTGAGCTCGGTGAGGACGTCGCGCTGGTCGCGGACGGCGCGATCGCCGCGGACGTCGCGCCCGGCGCGCGCTTCGAGTTTCACGATGGCCAGCTCGTCGCGGTCCGTCTCGACCTGCTCCCGAACCACCCCGATGCCCACGGCGTGCCCTTGATCGCCACCCCCGCCACGGTCCTGGCCCGCGCGCCCGCGGGTGACCTCGTGCATGTGAGCCTGCTTGCTCGAACCTGTCCCACCCACCGTGAGGAGGCCGAGCGCCTCGTCGCGGGTGAAGTTCTCCGAACCCTTCCTTGAACCCGGGCTAGACCCCGCGTATAAGGCGGCCGCCTCGCGGCAACCTCCTTCCCAAGGCCCGCCGCAACCGAGCGCGACATGCAGATATTCCCTCGGACTCTCAACTACCTACCTCTCGTGGCCGCGCTCGCGTTGGCCGTGGGCGGTGGGGTGGTGACCTTCGTGGTCACCTACTACTTCTCCCCGTGGAACACCCAGGTCGGCTACGCGCCGATCCAGCCGGTTCCCTTCAGCCATCGCATGCACGCGGGGGAGCTCGGCATGGACTGCCGGTACTGCCACGCGAACATCGAGCGGAGCTACGAAGCGATGGTCCCGTCGACGCAGACCTGCATGGGCTGCCACGCGGTCATTCGCAGCGACTCCGCCGCGCTCGCGCCGATCCGCGAGAGCTGGGAGTCGGGGGAGCCGATGCACTGGGTGCGGGTGCACAACCTGCCCGACCACGTGTACTTCGATCACTCCGTGCATCTCTCGAGCGGCGTCGGCTGCGTGAGCTGCCACGGCCGGATCGACACGATGGAGGTGGTCCGCCAGAACCAGCCGCTCTCGATGGCGTGGTGCCTCGATTGCCATCGTGATCCCGAGCCGAACCTCCGGCCTGTCTCAGAGATCACCAACATGGGCTGGGAGCGTCCCGAAGGGATCGAGCCCGACGAGTACGCAGCGTCGCTGGTCGAAGACGGCCAGCGCTACGTTCTTCCCCCCGAGAATTGCGGAGGGTGCCACCGATGACCAAGCGAGAAGCACTGACGTTCCGTTCGGCACCCGCAGGTGCCCAGCCCGTGTGGCGTAGCCTCGAGGAGAAGTCCGCTTCCCCCGAAGAGCGCGCCAAGCAGATCGCCATCGAGACTGGCGTCCAGACCGATGGTCTGGTCCTTCTGGGTAAGAAGGCAGAGAAGGCGCCCAAGGACGGGGTGGGTCGCCGGACCTTCCTCGCGGCCAGCACCGCGACGGCTGCCATCGGCCTCTCGGGCTGCATCCGCCGCCCCGCTGAGGAGATCCTGCCGTACACGGTCACCCCCGAGTACGCGTTGCCCGGCATCGCGCTCCACTACGCTTCGGCCCTATCGCACAACGGCGAGTCGGTCGGCGTCGTCGTCGAGCAGCACGAGGGTCGCCCCACCAAGATCGAAGGCAATGCTCTGCACCCTGCCAGCAACCCCGGAGGTGCTGGCTCGTGGGGCGGCAGCAGTGTGCACACCCAGGCGGCCATCCTCGATCTCTACGATCAGGATCGCAGCGCGGTCCTGCGTCACGGCGAGGAGACCCCAACCTGGGGCGATTTCGACGAGATGCTCGAAGAACGGATGGCCAGCGCGACCGGCAGCGGCGCCTCCGTCCGCATCCTCAGCGAGCCGATGACCTCGCCGACCCAGCTCCGGCTGAAAGCGGGGATCCTCAACCGCTATCCTGGGATCCGCTTCCATGCGTGGCGCCCGGTCAACGACGATAACGCCCGGGAGGGTGCGCGCCTGGCCTTCGGTCGTCGCGCCCGCCCCGTCGTCGATTACGCCCGGGCCCAGGTACTCGTCTCCATCGACTGCGACTTCTTGGGCACCGAGCCCGGCTCGACCCGCGCTGCCCGCCTCTTCGCGGCCGGTCGTCGCATGACCAGTTCGACCGATCCGATGTCTCGCCTCTATGCGGTGGAGAGCACGGTCTCGCTCACCGGCAGCAACGCGGATCATCGGCTGCGCCTGCGCTCCACCGAGATCGACGGCTACCTCCGCGCGCTCGGTCGCACCCTGGTCTCTCAGGGTGCAGCGCTCGGCGGCATCGGCGGCGCGCTCACGGGTGAAGCCCCTGCTGGGGTCTCCTCGCAGTGGCTCGAAGCTGTCGCGCGCGATCTCCTCTCCAGCCGGGGACGCGCAGTCATCGTCGTCGGATCGCGTCAGCCCGCTCGGGTCCATGCGCTGGCTCACGCGATCAACGAGTCGCTCGGCGCCCACGACGCGATCGTCCAGTTCCACGAGGTGCCCGACACCAGCGAAACCGAGATGCTCGGTGAGCTGCGCGCGCTGGTCACCGACATGCAGGGCGGCACCGTCTCGACGCTGCTCATGCTCGGCGGAAACCCGGCGCTCGATGCACCGGCGGATCTCGATTTCGGGGGCGCGCTCGAGAGTGTCGAGACCAGCATCCACCTCGCGAGCCACGAGGACGAGACCTCGGCCGCGAGCACCTGGCACCTGCCGATGGCGCACGAGCTCGAGAGCTGGGGCGATCACCGCTCGATGGACGGAACGCTCGCGCTGCAGCAGCCGCTGATAGCGCCGCTTCGGACGGGACGCAGTGCGACGGACCTCTTGGGTCTGTTGGCCATCGGGACCAGCGGCAACTGGCGCAGCTACCACCAGGTCCGCCAGACGTTCGTGAACCTCGTCGGCGACCTCAACTTCGAGCGCGCCTGGCGCCAGGCGCTGCACCGCGGCGTCATCGCAGCGGGAACCCCCAGCCGGATCGATATGGCCTTCGGGGTGCAGAGCGGCGAGGTGTCTCGCGCCATCTCGTCCGCCGAACCGATGGCCACCGAAGGCTGGGAAGTGATCTTCGTCCCTGACCTCAAGGTCTGGGACGGGCGGTACCTGAACAATCCCTGGCTCCTCGAGCTCCCCGATCCCCTGACCAAGCTGGTCTGGGACAATGCGGCGCTCCTCTCGCCCAATGACGCGCGTGAGCTCGGCGTTCGCATGGGCGATCACCTCCGCATCAGCAAGGGTGACCGCTCGATCGAGATCCCGGCGTTCATCCTGCCGGGCCACGGCGAGCACGCGATCACCTTGAACTTGGGTTGGGGCCGCGAGCGCGGCGGCAGCCTCGGCGCTGGCAACGGCACCAACGTCTACCCGCTTCGCAGCAGCGAGGGCCTCGGCTTCGAGTCGGGTTTCGAGGTCAGCGTCACGGGCGGCCACACCAACCTCGTGGTGACCCAAGAGCACCACACGATGGACACCGACAACTGGACGCCCTTCGGGACGTTCGATCAGCCGGAGCGTCCTGCCGCGATCGTCGCCACCCTCGAGGAGTACCAGGCGAACCCCGACTTCACCCAGGTGCGAGAGCCCGACATCACCGTCGGTCCGCTCTGGGAGCAGGTCGACTACGCGACACCCCATCCTCCGGCCATCGGTGGCCAGAGCTACTCGCTGGTTCGTGAGGGCCGCTTGCCCGCCGAGGGTGCGCCGCTCCGGCACGCCTGGGGCATGGTGATCGACCTGACCACCTGCGTCGGCTGCAACGCCTGCGTCATCGCGTGCAACGCCGAGAACAACGTCCCCACCGTGGGTCGGGATCAGGTGCAGCGCGGCCGCGAGATGCACTGGCTGCGCATCGACCGCTACTACATCGGCGAGGACACCGGGAACCCGGTCGTCGCGTTCCAGCCGGTCGCCTGCCAGCACTGCGAAGAGGCCCCCTGCGAGAACGTGTGCCCGGTGAACGCCACCGCGCACAGCCCCGAGGGCATCAACGAGATGGCGTACAACCGGTGCATCGGCACCCGGTACTGCATGAACAACTGCCCCTACAAGGTGCGGCGGTTCAACTTCCTCGCGTACCAGGCCGATCCCTCCGAGCTGCAGCGCATGCAGTTCAACCCGAACGTCAGCGTTCGGATGCGCGGCGTGATGGAGAAGTGCTCGTACTGCATCCAGCGGGTGCAGGCGGCCAAGATCGCGGCGCGCAACGATGGCAACCGCCCGCTCCGTGACGGCGACGTCGTGCCAGCGTGTGCTCAGGCCTGCCCCAGTGAGGCCATCGTGTTCGGCGACTACAACGACGAGACCTCCCGGGTCTCGCGCGCGGCCGCAGTGGACCGCCACTACAGCCTCCTCGCCAACGTCGGCACCCAGCCGCGCACCCGCTACCTCGGACGCGTTCGCAACACCAACTCGGCATTCTTCCCCACTCCTGAGGAGGCCTGACCATGGCAAGCACTCCCATCAAAGAGCTCGGCGAGGGCTACCTCGCGGCGGAGGGAACGACCTTCGCCGAGGTGACCGACACCGTCAGCCGCGTCACCGAGGACGACGCCCCCCGCGGCTGGTGGATCCTGTTCCTCACCTCGGTCAGCATCACCGGCATCCTCGGTCTCACGCTGGGCTACCTGCTCTGGTACGGCATCGGCACGTGGGGCAACAACAGCCCGGTCGGCTGGGCCTGGGACATCACCAACTTCGTCTGGTGGATCGGCATCGGCCACGCCGGCACCCTGATCTCGGCCGTCCTGCATCTGTTCCGGCAGTACTGGCGGACCGCGATCAACCGCTTCGCGGAGGCGATGACCATCTTCGCGGTCATCTGCGCGCTGATGTTCCCCACGATTCACACGGGTCGTCCCTGGCACATCTACTACCCGCTGCCGATCCCGAACGCGATGAACCTGTGGCCGAACTTCAAGTCGCCGCTCCTGTGGGACGTCTTCGCGGTCAGCACCTACTTCACCGTCTCGCTGCTCTTCTGGTACGTCGGCCTCATCCCCGACTTCGCGACGCTTCGAGATCGCGCCAGCAAGCGCCTCCGGGCCCTGGGCACCAAGGTGCTCGAGAACGGCGCGCCCAGCACCCCCCTCGAGATCCGCGCTGCGGCGTACGGTGGTCTCGCCCTCGGTTGGCGCGGTTCGCACCGTCATTGGCAGAACTACGAGCGCGCGTACCTCATCCTCGCGGCCCTCTCGACCCCGCTGGTCCTCTCGGTCCACTCGGTCGTTTCGTTCGACTTCGCGACTTCGGTCGAGCCGGGCTGGCACACGACGATCTTCCCGCCCTACTTCGTCGCCGGCGCCGTCTTCTCCGGCTTCGCGATGGTCATGACGCTGCTCTTGATCGCGCGGACCACGTTCAAGCTCCACGCGCTGGTGCAGCTGCGTCACCTCGAGCTGATGAACAAGGTCATGCTCACGACGGGCACCATCGTCGGCTACGCGTACGCGATGGAGTTCTTCATCGCTTGGTACTCGGGCAACCCCTACGAGCGGTACTGCTTCTTGAACCGCGCGTTCGGCCCCTACTGGTGGGCCTACTGGTCGATGATCACCTGCAACGTGCTGGTCCCCCAGACGTTCTGGTTCCGCTCGATGCGCACCAGCATCCCCTGGATGTTCATCGCCTCGCTGCTGATCAACATCGGCATGTGGTTCGAGCGCTTCGTCATCATCGTGACGACCCTGCACCGCGACTACTTGCCCTCGAGCTGGGGCATGTTCAGCCCGACCATCGTGGACATCCTGATCTTCCTGGGCTCGCTGGGTCTCTTCATGACCCTGTTCCTGCTTTTCATTCGGTGGATCCCGATGATCGCCATCGCCGAAGTGAAGATGGTGCTGCCCCAGGCCGACCCCCACTACGGTGGAGATCACGGCCACGGACACGACGACCACGATGAGGCGCGCGAAGGCGCCCTCGCGACGAAGGAGGCCTGAGCATCATGGCCCACCACGACCACCACGAGGCTGCCGCGGCAGGCGGCACGACCGACGAAGAGAAGGCCAAGCGGCCCATCCTCTACTTGGCCGAGTTCGAGAACCCCGCCGACGTGATGCACGCGGCGGAGAAGGTCCGCGACGCCGGCTACTCCCGCTGGGACGTCCACACCCCGTTCCCCGTCCACGGCATGGACAAGGCGATGGGCCTCTCCGACTCGGTGATGGGTTGGATCGTCCTGGCCTGCGGGCTCACCGGCGTGACCACCGCGTTCCTCCTGATGTGGTTCACGAACGGCTACGACTACCCGATCATCATCGGCGGCAAGCCCGGGTTCTCGCTCCCCTCGATGGTGCCGGTGATGTTCGAGCTGACCATCCTCCTCTCCGCGTTCGGCGCGGTGCTGGGGATGCTCGGCGTGAACCAGCTCCCCCGCCATCATCACCCGATCTTCTACTCGGAGCGCTTCGAGCGCTGCACCGACGACCGCTTCTTCATCTCCATCGAAGCGGGCGACACGAAGTTCAATCTCGACACCACCCGCGCGCTCCTCGAGAAGTGCCATCCGTCTCACCTCGAGCTCATCCAGGAGGAGGTCTGATGTCCAGCCTTCTTAGGCGCTCGGTGCTCGTCCCGACCTTCGCGTCCGCGCTCGTTCTGATGAGCGGCTGCCGCGGTGGTACCTCGTCGGAGCCGCCGATCGTCCCCTTCCGCGGCATGCACGAGATGCCCCGCTACGATGTCCAGGAGTACGCCGGCTACTTCGAGGATCACCGCACCATGCGGCCGATCGTCGAGGGAACGCTGCCCCGCGAAGCCAGCGTCGACCTCGCGGTCGCCGAGGGCCTCGACGAGCACGGCGAGTACGTCGCCACGATCCCTCAGTCGGTGATCGACGGTGCCGGCGGCATGAGCGACATGCTCGCCCGCGGTGAGAACCGCTTCGGCATCTACTGCGCGCCCTGCCATGGCCTCGCGGGCGATGGACGCGGCATGATCACCCGCCGCGCCGAGCGCTTGGGCGCCACCTTCGCGGCGACGAACCTCGCGGACCCGCAGTTCCTGCACGTGCCCGACGGTCGGATCTTCCTGACCATCACCAACGGCGTGCGGACGATGCCGGCCTACCGCTCGCAGATCCCCACCGACGACCGCTGGGCCATCGTCGCCTACGTGCGCGCGCTCCAGCTGCACGCGGCCGATCCCACCGAGGCGGCGCTCGACGCCGACGGAGATGGCATCCAGGCCTGGGCGGACCGCTGCCTCGATCAGGCAGAGGACATGGACGGCTTCGAGGACGCCGATGGCTGCCCCGAGGACGACAACGACAACGACGGACTCGCCGACGGCGTCGATGCTTGCCCGTCCGCGCCCGCGCCCGCCGGCAGCAACGGCTGCCCCACCTACATCCGGGTGGATCCCACTGCGATCGTCGCGCTCCAGTCGGTGCGCTTCGCGCCGGGCTCGACCGAGTTGGTCGGACCTTCCGTGGCGGTGCTCACCGAGCTCCGCGCCGCGTTGCTGGCCAACCCGACCCTGATGCTGAGCGTCGAGGGACACTCCGACGACCGCGGCGACGCTGCGGCCAACCGCAACCTGAGCGAGCGACAGGCCCAGGCCGTCGTCGACTGGTTGGTGGACCACGACATCCCGGCCTGGCGTTTGCGCGCGGTGGGCCTCGGGCGCACACGACCGCTGGGCGACAACCTCACCCCGGCGGGGCGCGAGATGAACCGTCGCATCGAGTTCCGGACCATCTCGGGGAGCGGGAGCTGAAGATGGCGTCCAAGACCACAGACATCTCCAAGACGGCCGCCCCTAGGGGCACTCCCAAGGCAAAGGCCGAGACCTACCGCGTCCCTGCGGGCGCTCGCTGGACCAGCGGCTGGAAGATCGCTGCAGCCTTTGCCGTCGTCGGCCTCCTCGGCAGCGCCTTGGCGGCCAGCGCGGATCCTCGGCGCTTCGCGTTCTCCTGGCTCTTCGCCTTCATGGCGGGCCTGGCGATCGGGCTCGGTTCGCTCTTCCTCGTGCTCATCCAGCACCTCACCAAGTCGGGCTGGAGCGTGACCGTACGTCGCCCGCTCGAGTTCTTCGCGGTCGGCCTCCCGCTGTTCGCAATCCTCTTCATCCCGGTGTGGATGGGGATGGACCACCTCTACCCGTGGGTGGAACTGGCCCGCGAGCACGCGCTGGACGAAGAGCTCGGGATCGACGAGGACGAGGCGCCGTCGCACGAGTCCGGCGACGCCGAAGCAGGCGAAGAGCACACTGCCGCGCCGTTCTGGGACGTCGACGCGGCCCTCGCTCAAGACCACGGTGAGGACGGCGAGGAGCACGCCGAGGGGCATCACCACTCCCGCGAGCACGAGGCGCACGAGGCGCTCATCGAGGCGAAGCTCAGCTACCTCAATCCCACCCGCTTCACGCTCTTCGCGCTGGGCTACTTCGTGATCTGGAGCGTCATGTCGCTCTACTACTTCCGGACCTCGACCGCGCAGGACCAGAAGAAGGATCTCGCCTCGAGCCGAAGCATGAACAGCTGGGCGCCCGTCTCCATCATCGTCCTGTCGCTGAGCCTCACCTTCGCGGCCTTCGACTGGATGATGGCGCTCGAGCCCGCCTGGTACTCCACCATCTTCGGCGTCCAGTACTTCTCCATCAGCATGGTCTCCAGCCTCGCGGCGCTCGTGGTCGTGATGTACTCGCTCCGCTCATCCGGACTGACCGGCGACGCGGTGCACGTCGAGCACTTCCACGATGTGGGCAAGCTGCTCTTCGGCTTCCTGGTCTTCTGGGCCTACATCACCTTCTCCCAGTTCATGCTGATCTGGTACGCCGGCATCCCCGAGGAGGCGACCTACTACCATCTGCGCGGCAGCGAAGGCTGGTGGACGTTCTCCGTTTTCCTTCTCGTCGCCCACTTCCTTCTCCCCTTCTTCTTCCTCATATCGAGGAACGTGAAGCGGAACATCCCGTGGGTGACCTTCGGCGCGGCCTGGCTCCTCGTGATGCACGTGATGGAGTGCTACTGGCTGGTGATGCCCTACGCGTCCGAGAACGGCGCGTTCGACGTCCAGTGGATGGACTTCGCAGCGCTCTTCGCGGTGCTCGGCACCTACCTCGCGGCCGTCCTCTTCTTGGCGACCCGCTTCCCGCTGATCCCCATTGGTGACCCCCGCCTTCAGCGCGGTCTGCACCACGAGGTGGTTTGATGTCGAACATCGATGACGATCCCGGCGCACCGTCCGACCGCGTTCGCCCGGACAGCACCCAACCCCGCAACCAGCTGATCGCGATGTACTCGCTGCTCGCCGTCGCGTCGCTCTTCGGTGTGAAGTTCGCGGCCGACGCGTACCTCGAGCACAACACCACCGCGGTTCACGACGGCCACCTCGAGACGAGCGTCGCCGAAGACGCGCTCGCCGCGTACCGTGACGAGGCCCGGGTCTCGCTCGCTGGTGGTGAGATGCCGATCGAAGAGGCCGTCTCCGCGCTCGCCGATCGGGGTCGGGCTGCCTTCGTGCAGATTCGACCTGCCCACGACGACAGCGACGCCGCCCGCTTGGGATGGGCGACGCTGCCCGTCGCGACCGGTGAGGCCGCGCCCCACGCGACCCGCACCGTGTTCACGCTGTCACCCAGCGAGATGCCCCCAGAAGACGACGAGACCGCCACGACGGAACTCGTCCCGGCCCCGGCACCCGCTCGTCGGCCCGCAGCGCCCACTACGCCTCCCGAGTGATCCACTCCGCATGCTCCGCACCCTCACCTTGATGCTCCTCCTCGCGCTGCCCTCGATGGCTGGCGCGCAGGCGGGCATTCGTCCGGAGATAGCTCCCGGCACCGGTGGTGAGGAGATGTTGTTGCGCGGCGTCGGGGTCGATGAGCACCTCGATGCGGCCATCCCTGCGGACGCGATGTTCCTCGATCACGAGGGTCATGCGGTTCGGCTGGGCGACATCGCAGACGGCAGCCGCCCGGTCCTCCTGAACTTCGTCTACTACGACTGCGCGATCATCTGCGAGAACGCCCTGAACGGCATCGCTGCGACCTTGGCTGCGCAGCCTTGGACCGTCGGCATCGAGTACGACGTGATCACCGTCAGCATGAACCCGCGCGATCTGCCAGCGACAGCCGCGCTGGCGCGGGGTCGGGTGCTCGGTCGCTATCCTCGCGAGGAAGCCGAGCACGGCTGGCATTTCCTGACGGGAACCGAGCCCGAGATCCGCCGGCTCACCGACGCGGTCGGCTACAACTTCCGCTGGGACGCGGCGACCGAACAGTTCGCTCACCCCGCCGTGGTCGTCCTGCTCCAGCGCTCAGGTAGGGTCGCGCGTTATCTCTACGGGCTCGAGCTCGCGTCGAACGACGTACGGCTGGGCCTCATCGAGGCGGGCGGCGATCGGACGTTGGCGAGCGCCGGGACCAGCGTGGTCGATGGACTCGTCGATCGCGCGCTCCTGTTCTGCTTCCGTTGGGATCAGAGCGAGAGCCGCTACGTCGTGTACGCCTGGGGCCTGATGCGCGCCGGCGGTGCGCTCACCGCGCTCATCTTGGGGAGCGTGCTCTTCATGTACTGGCGCCGTGAGCGCCGACGCGATCGCGCTGCCGCCAAAGATCGCGCGCCTTCTTCTGGACCGACCCCTTCTAGTACTCCCGCGCTGGCCTCCGGCCGCGCCGACTGACGCCCTTCACGCTCGGCCGCTTCCCGGCTGAGGCTCCTCGAGGAACACGATGGACGAATTCCTACCCTCCAGTCAGCTCCCTCCTGCGCTCTCCACCTGGGCTGCGGGCGTCGACGAGCTCTTCTATTTCATCTTCTACACGAGCGTGATCTTCTTCGTCGGCATCGTCGGCGCGATGGTCTTCTTCATGTGGAAGTACCGTCGGCGTCCGGGCGTGAAGGCGGAGCCGGTCGGCCATCACAACGCGCTGGAGCTCTTCTGGACCTTCTCGCCGCTGATCCTCCTCTTCTACATGTTCCACTGGGGCTACACCCACTACATCGAGGGCGCCATCGCCCCGGATGACGCGATCAACATCCGGGTGCGTGGTCGTCAGTGGGCCTGGTCCTTCGAGCACCCCAACGGTGTCGCGGAGGACAACGAGGTCCACGTCCCCGCCGGCGTGCCCGTGCGTTTCATTCTCTCGTCCGAGGATGTCCTCCACGACTTTTTCATCCCGGACTTCCGGGTGAAGCGCGACGCGGTCCCGGGCATGTTCACCTCGATCTGGTTCAATGCGCTGGAGCGTCCCGACATCGATCTCGGCGACACCTCGACCCCCGACGGAAACCGTGAGTGGTACCGCGCCCAGGTCTATTGCGCGGAGTACTGCGGCGCTTCGGGCTCCTGGGAGGTCAACTCCGGGCACGCGACGATGTACGCGGAGATCGCGGTGCAGCGTCAAGCGGACTACGAGGCATTCCTCGGTATGGACCGCCCGATCGTGTGCCCTGACGGCGTAGGCTTCGTCCCCGAGGACTGCACCGCGGCCGAGGGCGGTGAGCGGCTCTTCACCTCCAAGGGCTGCACCGCCTGCCATCAGCGCGACTCTTCCGCCGCCGACCTCGCTGGTCCGAACTTCTACGGTCCGTTCTGGGGCCGCTCCGAATCACTCACCGACGGAAGCACCGTCACCGTCGACGAAGAGTACGTCCGCGATTCCATCGTCCACCCCCGGGCCCGCGTGGTCTCCGGCTACGAGCCCGTCATGCCGTCCATCCGCATGAGCGAGCCCGAGCTGGACGCGCTCGTCGCCTACCTGCAGACGCTCTGAGGACAACCATGGCTACCAGCACCACCGGTAACCCGACCGATCATCCCTCCGGCAGCACGCATGCCGAGGAGCCCAGCTACATCTTCGCCAAGCCTGGGTTGATGAGCTGGGCCGCCACGCTCGATCACAAGCGCATCGGCCTCATGTACCTGGCGAGCATCCTCACGATGTTCTTCCTGGGCGGCATGATGGCGCTTTTTGTGCGGACCGAGCTGCTCACGCCGGGCCGGACCATCATGGATCCGGACACCTACAACCGGGTGTTCACGCTGCACGGCGCGATCATGGTGTTCCTCTTCATCATCCCGTCGGTCCCGGCGGCGCTGGGCAACATCTTCTTGCCCCTGATGATCGGCGCCAAGGACGTCAGCTTCCCCCGGCTGAACCTGATGTCCCTGTACATCTACGTGATCGGGGCAATCCTCGGCATCTACTCGATCGTCACCAACGCGGTCGACACCGGCTGGACCTTCTACACGCCCTACAGCACCCGGACCGACACCGCGGTGCTGACCATGACCACCGCGGTCTTCATCCTGGGCTTCAGCTCGATCCTGACCGGGGTGAACTTCATCGCCACGATCCACTCGCTGCGCGCGCCTGGTCTGCACTGGCGCCGCTTGCCGCTCTTCGTGTGGGGCATGTACTCGACGAGTGTGATTCAGGTGCTCGCTACGCCCGTCCTGGCGATCACGCTGTTCCTCCTGTTGATGGAGAACATCCTCACGCTGGGCATCTTCAATCCCACGCTCGGCGGCGACCCGGTGCTCTTCCAGCACTTCTTCTGGTTCTACTCGCACCCCGCCGTCTACATCATGATCTTGCCCGGCATGGCGATCGTGAACGAGATCATCGCCACCTTCAGCCGGCGCAAGATCTTCGGCTACATGTTCGTCGCGATGAGCTCGCTCGCGCTGGCCTTCCTGGGCTTCCTGGTGTGGGGTCACCACCTCTTCGTCGCTGGCATGAGCGAGTACGCGACGCTCGTCTTCTCGGCGCTGACCTTCCTCGTCGCCATCCCCTCGGGCGTGAAGGTCTTCAACTGGACCGCCACCCTCTACAAGGGGTCGATCAGCTTCGAGTCGCCGATGCTCTACGCGCTCGCGTTCATCGTGCTCTTCACCATCGGCGGCCTGACAGGGCTCTTCCTCGGAGCGCTCGCAGTAGACGTCCACCTGCACGACACCTACTTCGTGGTCGCGCACTTCCACTACGTGATGGTGGGCGGCACCGTCTTCGGATTCCTCGGCGGCCTGCACTACTGGTGGCCCAAGATGTTCGGCAAGCTCTACGACGAGACCCAGGCGCGGATCGCGTTCGTGCTGGTGTTCGTCGGGTTCAACGTGACCTTCTTCCCCCAGTTCCTGCTCGGCTCCCACGGGATGCCGCGCCGCTACTACGACTACCTGCCGCACTTTCAGAGCCTGCACGTCATCTCGAGCATCGGGGCTTACACCCTCTTCGCCGGCTTCCTGATCATGGGGTTCATGTTCATCCGCTCGCTGACCTCGGGGAAGAAGTCGCCGCAGAACCCCTGGGGCTCGGCGGGCTACGAGTGGCAGACCGCCTCGCCCCCCATCGAGCACAACTTCCACCACCAGCCGGTGATGGAGCGCGGACCCTACGACTACCACCTCGCGACTGCGGCCGAGCTCTTCGATGGCTATGAGCACGAGCGCTCGGGCGACACGCTCTTCGACGACGACCATGGTCACGACAGCGACGCCCATGGCGCGCCGAGCCACGACGATGAGAAGGGCAAGTTCGCCGGTAGCGCGACCGGTCCGGCGGTGGATGCCGCAAGCGATCAAGAAGAGGACGCGCCTGCCCAGAAGGCCGCCAAGGAAGAGGAAGAGTGATGGCCCACGCCAACGCCGATCGCCCCAGCTGGTTTCAGCATCACTTCACCAGCCCGGTGCAGCAGTTCGAGTCTGCCAAGCTGGGTATGTGGCTCTTCCTCGCGCAGGAAGTGCTCTTCTTCGCCGGCCTCTTCGTGGCGTACGGCGTGGTTCGCGTCGCCTACCCCGAGGCGTTCGCGGCGGGCGCGGCCCAGCTCGACTGGGTGATGGGCGGCCTCAACACCATCGTGCTCCTCTTCTCGTCGCTGACCGCCGCGCTCGCGGTCCGCTACGCGCAGCTCGGCGATCGCAAGATGGTCTCGACCATGCTGTACGTGACCATCGCGTGCGCGTTCGGCTTCTTGATCATCAAGTTCTTCGAGTACTCGGCGAAGTTCGAGCACGGTCTGTTGCCCGGCGTCCACTGGCATCCCCACCTCGCCCACGCCACCGAGCTCCTGCCGGCCCGCACCCACGTGTTCTTCGGCATCTACTTCCTGCTCACGGGGCTGCACGGCGTGCACGTCATCATCGGCATCGGGGTGCTTGCCTGGATCGCGGTCCGCAACAACCGCGGCGAGTTCAGCAGCGAGTACTGGACGCCTGTCGATCTGGCGGCGCTGTACTGGCATCTCGTGGATTTGGTCTGGATCTTCCTCTTCCCGCTCCTCTACCTGATCTGAGGCCCACGATGTCGAGCCCCGCCGAGCACAGCTACCGCGACGCCCACACGACGGACGACCCGGCCAACGAGCGCGTCCACGTTCACGTCCATCCCGTCTCGTTTTACGTGAAGATCTTCCTGGCCCTCGCGGCGCTCACGATCATCACGGTCCTCAGCTCCCGCCTGGACATCGACGGGTTCATCTCGCCGGGCACGGTTCGCGGCGCCGGCGTCTTCAACCTGCTCCTCGCGATGTTCATCGCGACCATCAAAGCGTCGCTGGTCGTCACCTTCTTCATGCATCTGAAGGACGACAGTCGGTTCAACGCGCTGGTGTTCGTCGGCTCGCTCCTCTTCGCCGCTGTCTTCTTGGCGTACACGCTGAACGACACCAACCACCGCAACGACGGTGATCGCTTCCACGGGATCTACGTGCTCCCGTCCACCGGTGAGCGCGCGCCGGGTGGCATCGATCACCAGTTCACCTTCGAGGAGCCCGAGGCGGGCATCGAACGCACCGAAGAGTTCGTGCCCCACGGCGAAGCGCACGAAGGCGGCGAAGCGCACGAAGGCGGCGAAGCGCACGAAGCTGGCGAAGAAGCGCCCGCCGAAGGCGGCGAGGCCCACGAAGCCGGTGAAGAAGCGCCCGCGGAAGGCGGTCACTGAGCGGGATGCCCAGCGTGCCCAGGTCGGGCGCGCGCGAGTATCGGCGCGGCGGGCGCGTGTTGGGTTGGGTCGGGCTCGCGCTCTGCCTCCTCTCAGGCTGTCCACGCCTTCCGCGTGAGCGGGTCGAGACGATCGCCGAGCGCCCCTACCCAAGCTGCTCGGCGAGCGATGCTCCGGCGCTCGTCGCGCCGGTGGCGCGCGATCTGCGCGCTGGGCCCGTGATGCCCGACGACAGCGTGACCGAGCACTACGAGTACGCGGCACGTGGCTGCCACGTGGTGTTCTCGATGCGCCAGGAGTGGGCCATGGGGTCCACGGACATCGAGGTCGTCTTCGATGCGAACCTCCATCCGCTGCGGGTGTGGCGCCGTGCGACCGCCGTAGGGCCTCAACCGGTGCCGTTGAGGACCGAGTACCGTCGCTACGATCTGCGGGGCGAGCGGGTCGAGATGCTCGAGCGAACGGGCGACGGATCCGAGCGACGCTTCCTGATCGGTACGGGTATCCCGCACGTGGTGTTGGCCGCGGGGCGCGGTCTGGTGACGGCGTGGCTTCGTCGCTCGCATCTCGAGGTCGGCGGTCGGGTGCGCGAGCCCGTGCTCGACATCCGCGAGACCCCCGAGCGGGTGCGCGATGTCACCTTGATGCGCCTCGAAGATCGTGACGACGCGGTGCTCGGCCGGGTGCGCGTCTACACCATCTACGGACGCGAGCCGATCTTCGCGGACGACACCGACGCGGTGGTGGGCGATCTGATGGGTCTCTGGCCTGCCGAGCGGGTGAGCACCCCGCGGCCCACGCCCTTGACGAGCGACGGGCCCGCCAATCCGCGCGTGCCCTGACCTGACATCGGTGCCAGCGCGCGTTAGAGCGCGGCGTGACCCGCTCTCGCCTCTCGCCGTGCATCGCGCTTCTGCTCCTCGGCGCGGGCTGTGGGCCGTCGAGCTCCGAGACCGACGCTGGCCGCGACGCGCGCGCGCCTCTCGACACGTCGGTCGATGCGCCTCTCGACGCTGCAGGGAGTGATACGCCGGCGAGCGACACGTCCGCATCCGGCGATGCGCCGTCGGACGCCCTCGACGCTTCGACGGCCGACGCGGGCCGCTCCCGCATCGACGACGTCGTCGCGCTGCTGTCGGCGGTGCCGCCCGATACGGCGGCGATCGAGGCGATCCTGCACGACGTGGCCTGGCACGAGGGCTGGCCCCTGCATGAGGGCTCGCGCTTCCTCTTCGCGACCACGTTCGACGACGCGCCTGCGACGCTCACGCTCACCAGCGCCTTCGACGGCTGGAGCACCACCGCACACCCAGCGCTTCGATCGGCCACAGGTGAGCACTTCTGGATCGTGGTCGACGCCGCCGAGTTCGAGGTGCCTGCCGAGGGCGCGCTCTATAAATGGATCGCACCGAGCGACGACTACCGCGCGCCGCCCGAGGCCACTGCGTACGGGTTCGATGACTTCGGGCGCTTCGGGTACGTGCTGCCCGATCCGGGCAGCGCGCACTTCGAGCAGTTCCCCGAACACGTCGGCACCCACCTCGCGCTGCCGCGTACGTTCCGCGCGTACTTGCCCGCAGGCTTCGTCGCAGGCTCCACCGAAGCCTCTGCGATGCGCGCGCTCCTGCTGCACGACGGACAGAACGTCTTCGGTCCCGAGGGACCCTTCGGCGGCTGGCACGTCGAGACGGTGCTGAGCGCTCCGGCGTTCACCGATGTGGTGGCGCTCGCGGTCGACAACGCACCCGATCGGGTGGAGGCGTACACCCACGTGGCCGACGAGATCGCCGGCGTCCCCGCCGGCGGTCGCGCCGACGACTACCTCGCGCTCGTGGAGGAGGAGGCATTGCCCTTCTTTCGAACCCGCTACGGCGTGGTCGCGCGTGGCGACTCGCTGGCGATGATGGGTTCGTCGTTGGGTGGGCTGGTGACGGTCTACGCCGCCGCGACCCACGCTGCGCTATTCGGCTGCGGCGCTGCGCTCTCGCCGACCTTGGGATGGGGATCGTTCGCGTCCGGTGCCGACGACTCGCTCATCACTCGCTGGCCCACCGCCGTCGGCCGTGGCGCGACCTCGCTCTATTTGGACTCGGGTGGGGGAGGGACGTGCGACGACGCGGATGCTGATGGCGTCCAGGATGATGGCAGCGACTCCGACAACTACTGCGTCACCGGCCAGATGCGCGACGTGCTCACGAGTGAGGGCTACGTGTTCGATGTCGATCTCAGCCACTGGTGGGAGCCGGGCGCCGCGCACAACGAGGCGGCGTGGGCCCAGCGAACCTCCCGCGCGCTGAGCGCTTGCACCCTGCTGGGCTGGCGCGCGCCGTGAGCGCGCTCGACGCTCGGCTGGCGCGCGCCGTGAGCGCGCTCGACACGATCGCTGCCGCCCTCTACGATCGCCCGCCGATGCGCGACCGGACGTCATGACCGCCAGCCGCGACGAGGCCAGCCAGCGAATGCGGGCCACCGGATCGTCCCGGGATCCAGGCACCCACTCGTGGCCGCACGAGATGGCGGGTGAGCCCGGTGGGCTGGACGAGGAGTTCCTCTATCACCTGTCTCGCGGCAGCGAGTTTCTCATCGCCAACCAGGTGGTGCAGGCCAAAGAAGAGCTCGAGCGCGCGCTGGCGTTTCATCCGCTCGACGCGCGGAGTCAAGACCTGCTCGCGTCGGTGTACTTCCGGCTCGGGGTCTATCCGCGGGCGATCGAGATCTGGACCAACCTCGTGCAGACCCACGGCGAGGACGTCGCGCTGCGGGTGAACCTGGGCCTCGCGCTGCTCAAGACCGCGCAGCCCGATCAGGCGCTCGGGCACCTCGCGCGTGCGGTCGCCAAGGATCCGACCCACGAGCGCGCGTGGCGCTACGTCGGCTTGGCCGAGTGGCGCGTGGGCAACCTCGATCGCGCGCGCGACGCGTTTCTTCGGGGCGGTCAGGCGTCGATGGCGCGGCGCATGGAGGAGATGCTCGGCTCGAGCGTCGGCCAAGAAGCCGCCCCGTACATCGAGTCGACTCGGCTCTCGCTCAGCCCGCCGGCGCTCGGTATCGGTCCCGACGCGGAGCCTGCGGCCGCGCCCGTCGTGGTGCTCGCGAACGGGCCGCTCATGATCGCGATGTCCGAGACCTCAGAGGTGCGGGGCAGCCTCGCGCCCACGCCGCTGCCCTCGATGTTGCCGGCGGACCTCATGCCCGAGGTGCCCGCGCCGCCCAGCCGCGTTTCCAGTCCACCGGGCGCGCTCTTGGCAGGTGGCGAAGGCGAAGAGAGGTTTGCTCTCACCCACGATGGGACGCTGGTGCTCCGTCCCAGGCGACCCATCCTCGCGCGCCAGCGTGGGCTACGCGCGCTGGTGGGGAGCCTGCCAGGCGAAGCCGTCGTGATGCCCGAGCTCGAGAGCGCAGCCCAGGGAAACGATCCGTTCCATCGCTTCGCCGGTCAGCGGGTCCTCTATTTCACTTCTTCCGCGTTCCTTTCTTCCGTGGGGCCTTCGAGCGGGAGCTCGGCACACTCGGCGCTGGATCGCTTCGAACTCCTCCGCCTGCAAGCCGAGTCCTTCGTGGTCCGTGCGGACGCGCTGTTCGCGTTCGACGAGCAGCTCACGATCGAGCGTTCTCCGCGCGCCGCGCTCCTCGGTGACCGGGCGGCGATCGAGCTGCGGGGCAGCGGCCTCTGCGCGCTGTCGGTGCCTCGCACCATGGCGAAGCTCTTGGTCCAATCCAGCGACGAGGTGCGTGTCGAGCTGGACGCACTGATCGGCTTCACGGGTCCGCTCTTTCTCGGTGAGACCGAGGGGCGCTGGGTGACGCTGCGAGGCGAGGGCGTGGTCTTCTTCGTATGAGCGAGCCCGAGTCACCCGAGTCCGCGTCCCCCGAGTCCGCGTCCCCCGCGCTCGACGATCGAGGTCGTCCCAGCGCCGAGATCCGCGCAGCGCGCCGCCGCAGCATCCGCGAGGACGCGGTGAACCTACCGAACCTGCTCACGATGCTCCGCATCGTGCTGATCCCGGTGGCGCTCTTCTTGATCGTGGATGGCACCCCGCAGGCGACGTTCATGGCGGCGATGGTCTACGCCGTCAGCGCGATCACGGATTTCCTCGACGGCTGGCTGGCCCGCCGCATGGGTCTGACCTCGGTGCTGGGAAAGTTCCTCGATCCCCTCGCGGACAAGCTGCTGGTGATCTCGTCGCTGGTCGCCATGGTCGCGATGGGCCACGTGCCCGCGTGGGCGGTGATCCTGATCGTCGCGCGCGAGCTCTCGATCACCAGCCTCCGGGTGATCGCGATGAGCGAGGGGGTTCAGATCGCCGCGTCGCAGGGCGGCAAGGAAAAGGCGGCGCTCCAGATGGTCGCCGTGTGGATGCTGATGCTCCACCACACCTACCACTTGAACTTCGGCTTCTTCGCGGTCGACACCAGCTTCAACGCGGTCGGTCTCGTGTTCCTATACCTCAGCTTGTTCTTCGCCATCACCAGCGCGGGGGAGTACTTCAAGCTCTTCGTCGACGCGGTGGAGCTGAAGGAACAGCGCAGCGGCGACTGATGATCTCGCTCGCACATGCTCGCGCTGGACTCGCAGAACGTCGTTGCGTCGAAGGGCGCTTTTCCCCGACAGTGCTGGGTCCGTGATCGACGAGCCTTCCTTCATCCGGCGCGTGCGCGAGTGGCTGGGACAGGTCTCGTCCAGCTCCGAAGAGATCGAGCGCATCGTGACCGAGGCGACCGTGGACTGGGCGGGGCGTGACCTCGAGACTTCGCAGGAGCAGCTCGCGTTCGTCGACGGACCGCTCGCCGGTGCGGTGAGCCGCGCGCTCTCCCCCCAGGACGCTCTGCGCGCGCTCCGCACCATCGGCTCCCATGCGGCACTCGAGTCCGCGGGACGGGACGCGGCGCAGCCGGGCTCGAAAAGCGACCGCACCACCCCGGTCTACGCTGTCGACGATCGGGTCACCGGGCCCGTGCCCATGGCCTGCGATCGTCAGGTGCCCGTGCTGGTGATCGCGCAGTCCGACGCCACGGCGAACCGCTTGAGCGTGTTGCTCGGCGAAGACCGCGCGCGCGTCGAGGTAGCGCACGACAAGCTCACGTTCGTCGCGGGCCTCGCCGAGCATCCCAAGGTCGTGGTGATCGACGCGACCGATCCCACCACGCTGAGCACCGAGCAGATCCTCTCGTTCGTCGCGCGGAGTCTCCCGCACGCGTTCTGGATCGTGTGGGGCAAAGATCGTGATCTCGGCGGCGAGCTCGAGGCGCGGCTGCGCACCGTGCCTCAGCCGCAGGTGCACCTCAGCGAGGCGGATGGTCTCGGTCCCATCCTCGACGTAGTGCTCTCGCGCCGCGCATGAAGCTGGCACGAACGCTGCTCATGCAGCGGGGTGCAACGGCGTTGGCATGAACTGGCACGAAGCGGACGAGCGCCCTGCCTCGCCGCGTGCTCGCTGGTGCTGTTAGTCGAGCTGCTGATCGCCGCGCCGTGCGCCGCGCAAGCCCGGGTCGAGCTCGGTGCGCCCCGCTCCGCGCGAAGCGAACGAGAGGTGAACGTGGTGCACGCTGCGGAACACCCAAGCGAAGGTCGCGCGCTCGCGTCCCCCGTCGCGCCTCGCTCGACTCGCATGCTCGGTGAGTTCGATCTGGAGATCACCGCGGGCACCGTGTTCCCGCTGGCGCTGGGTCTCGGTGTTCGGGTCGGCCATCAGAGCGGGGTGTTCTTCGACGTGTGGGCCGGCGGGGTTCCGTCTGCGTACGCCTCGCTCGCGGGCGACGCCGCGTCTGCATATGGGGTCTCGAACGGTCCCCGCGGATTGCTCGAGGGCGTGCTCGACGGTGCTGGGCTCTTGCGGCTCAGCGTGGGCATCCGGCCCCTTCGCGATCTGGGGCTCGAGCTCTCGTTCGGCTACTCGATGCTGCATGGCGCACCGACGTTGTCCCGCGCCACCCTCGAGGCGGCGACGGGACAGTCGCTTCGTCCTGCGGCCGATCGCATCGGGGTGATGCTCACGGTGCACGCGCTCCATCTCGAGCTCGGCTATGGCCTGGTGCTCTTCGAGCACCTGCTGGTGCGCGCGACGGTGGGCGCTGCGATCGCGGTGGGTGCGAGCTTCCACGTCGATGTCCCGGCCTCGATGCGCTCGCCTGATGGTCCGGTGGAGCAGGTCGAAGAGAACATCTCGAGTGGGATCCCAGGCCGGGTGTTCATGCCGACCGCGCGCCTCGAAGCCGGCGTGCACTTCTGAGGCACGCTGAGCGGCTCAGCTCTCGCCCCGGAGTTGGCGGAGATAGCTGTCGAAACGATCGGCCGAGAGCGCGCCTCGCTCGTGGGCCGCGCGCACCGCGCACCCGGGCTCGGACTGGTGGCGGCAGTCGCCGAACTGACAGTTCGGAAGGAGCGCTCGAATCTCGGGGAAGCAGTGGCCCAGCGCATCCGGAGGGAGCTCGAAGGGCGCGAGCTCACGGATCCCAGGCGTGTCCGCGATCGACGCCGCACCGACCTGGAAGATGCGCGCGACGCGCGTGGTGTGCCCTCCTTTGTTGACTGCGTTGAGCCCACCGACGGCTTCATCGAGGCTCGGCGCGAGCGCGTTCAACAAGGAGCTCTTGCCCGCACCCGACGGGCCCACGAACGCGGTCAGCTTGTTTGCGAGGATCGCGCGGAGTGCCTCGATACCGCGGCCGGTTCGGGTGCTGGTCGCCACGATCGAATAGCCCGCCGCCTCGCGCGCCGCGAGCGCCTCACGATGGGGCAGGAGCACCGCCTCGTCCTCCACTTTGGTGGTCACGATCAACGCCTCGATCCGGTTCCACTCGGCGATCACTAGGAACCTATCAATCAGACGAGGCCGGAGCGGGGGATCCGTCGCGGCCGCGCAGATCACCACCAGGTCCAAGTTGGCCGCGAGCACGTCCTCGATAGGTCTCTTGGCGCCGGGCTGGAGGCGCGAGAAGACCGACGTTCGAGGCAAGACCTCCTCGATCGTCCCTTCGGTCACCAGGCCATCCCGCACAGGACCGGTGACCAGCTGGACCCGATCGCCGATCACGGCGAGATCGGTCATGCGGCGCCCCTGCTTCAGGCGGCCGCGCAGGCGGCAGGTGAGCACCCCGAGCTCGGTCTCCACCTCCCAAAAGCCGCTCCGCGCGCAGACCACTCTTCCTTCCAGCATTCGGCGCAAAGTGCACCGCCCCAAGGCTGCGACAAGGGCCTTTCGCCCCCCCACCTCGATCGGCTAGGCTCGCGGCGATGAAGTCCAAAGCTGTCCTCGCTGCCGCTGGCGCCGCCATCGTGGGGCTGGTGATGCTCTTCTTGTACATGGAGCGCTTCGAAGATGAGGCCTCCGGTGGTGCGCCGGTCCAGGTGCTGATCGCCACCCAAGACATCCCCCTCGGCACGTCGCTGGGCGATGGCATGGTGGCGGTCCACGAGATCCCGACGTCGTACATCGAGGACCGGCACGTCCTGGCCGCCGACAACGATCGGGTCATGGGCGTCCGAGTCGTGAGCGGTGTGCGCGCGGGCGAGTCGCTGCTGTGGACCGATCTGGCGACCACCTCCGACACCTCTCGTGATCTGTCGGGCTTGGTCCGGGCCGGGATGCGCGCGATCACGATCGAAGCCGACGCGACGGCGAGCTTCGGTGGCTTGGTCCGCGCGGGCGACCGGGTCGATGTGCTCATCACCTTGGATCGCCGGGTCACCGAGGGCCGTGCCGGCACCAGCCCCGATGGCTCGGTCGAGCGGGTCACGGTGCCGCTCCTTCAGAACCTCCTGGTCTTGGCGGCGGGTCAGAACATGGGCGCGCCCATCCGGTCCACCTCGGGCAGCAGCAGCGGCAGCAGCAACATCGCGCAGGTCACCCTGAGCGCGACGCTCGAGCAGGCGCAGCTCCTGGCTTTCGCGAGTCAGCGCGGGCGGCTCACGCTCATCATGCGCAACCCCGACGACATCGCGGTCCTCGATGGGCTCGGCGAGACCACCACAGCCGACATCATCGAAGAGGATCGCCGGGAGGCCATCGTGCGCACCCGCCCCCGGACCCCCGCGACCACGACTCCCACGACCGGTCCCGCGCCGGTCAACCTGAACGGCAACTGAGGGTAGCCGGGCCAGCGCCCGGCGGTCACAAGCAACTGATTCTCCCGCCCCCGCTCCCCACGAGTTCTCTTCATGAAGATCACCATCCTCCCTACGCTCCTCGCTTCGGTCCTCGTCCTGTTGGGGCCGACACTGCTCCTCGGGGGCGTGGCCGAGGCCCAGCGGCACGCCGACAGTGAGTCCCTCGAGATGGAGGTGGGTGATCAGGTCACCATCCCGGGCGCGGATGTGGCGAGCTACTCCGAGGGCACCGAGGGCATCGTGTCCATCCGGTACGACGAGCGTTCGACGAATTTCGTCCTCGCGGCGCAGCGTCCGGGCGTGACCTCGCTCTTGCTCATCTACACCGACGGTCGGCAGGTTCGCTACCGGATCACCGTGCTGGATCCCGAGCGCTCGGTGACCGCGACCGGCGGTGTTCCGGTGCGCGAGAACATCCGCCTCGACATGTACTTCCTGCAGCTGGACGACAGCTACACCCACGCCCTGGGCATCGGGTGGCCGGCGTCGTTCGGCGGCGGCGAGGGGTTCGCGACGATCGCCGCAACGCTCCCCGCCGACCCGGCCATCACGATAAGCGCAACGATCAACCAGGTCCTACCCCGCTTGGATCTCGCGATGAGTTCGGGTTGGGGTCGGATCATGCGCCAAGCGATGGTGGTCACCGCGAACGGTGAAGAAGCCACCATCAACGCGGGCGGCGAGGTCAACTTCCAGATCGCGACCGGCCTCTCGGTCAGCATCCGGACCATCACCTTCGGCTCGGTCCTCACGGTCACCCCGCGCTACGACTCGAGCAGCCGCCGCATCGATCTCACGGTGGCGGCCGACGTCTCCGAGCTGAGCCCGCCGTTCCAGGCAGGCGGTCCCCCGGGCCGGACCCGCACGACCGTCACCACGCTCGTCAACATGGAGCTCGGAGAGTCGTTGGTTCTCGGAGGAATCGTCGCCCGCGCCACCAACGAGTCCCAGGGTGGTCTGCCGGGTCTGTCCCAGATCCCTATCCTCGGGGTCCTCTTCGGCACCAACGCCCGCAACGAGATCAACACCGAGAACTATCTCTTCATCGTCCCCACGGTCGTCGAGTCGGTGCCCCGCGCCGACGCCGATCGGATCACCGAAGTGCTCGACCTGTACCGCAACTACGGCTCGATCGGCGGCCGCGGCTTGAACGACATCGAGCTCATCGAGCCCTCGGCGCCCGGCTTCGAATGAGCTCTCTTCGCTCGGAGACGAATTCCCAACCGCCGGGCTCCTGCGCGCCCAGTTCGCACGGAGCCTGACGGGTGCCGCTCTACCTCGCTATCGAGCTCGCGGACGGAACGGTCGAGCAGCTCACGGTGGAGGCGCAGGGAGCCGTCACGATCGGTCGGGACCCCGCTTGTCACGTGGTGCTTCCTTCGCCCGACGTCTCGCGCCGCCACCTCTCCGTCGAGGCCGCGCCCGCGGGCCTCTTCATCGTCACCGACAGCTCCGCCAACGGCACGATGGTGGGCAACCAGCGGGTGCGCGGGACCAGCGTGCAGGTCCCAGCCCAGACCCCGATGAAGGTTGGGCCGTATGTGATCCGCCCGATTCACGCCCCCGGTAGCGCTTTGCCCATGGCAGCGCCGGGCGCGTACGCGGGCGGCAACGCGGCTCCCTATCAGCAAGCACCGACGGCGGGCTACCCCGCGCAGCCGGGCGCCTCGATGGCCGGCGGCGCGATGGCCGCAGTCCCGGGCAGCTACGGCAACACGTTTCAAGGCGGACCCCAGCAGCAGCAGCCTCCGTTCGGCGCGTACCAACAGCCGCCCTCGCTGGCGAAGGGACCGCTCAGCAACAACCAGCTGAATCAACAAGCGCCCCAGCCGCCGGCCGCCAAGCCGGCCGACAAGAAGGACCTCGGCCCCTACAACGTCTCGGGCACGGAGATGGTCCCGGTCGAGGTCCGCAAGCGCATCCATCGGGTGCTCCTCGAGAACCTCGATCTCGCGTCGCTCGACCGGAACAAGATGGACGACAAGGCGATGCGGCCCAAGGTGCGCACCGCGCTCCGACGCATCGTCACCGAGTTCTCCGCGGATTTCCCGCCGGGCACCGATCCGGCCGCGTTGATCGACGAGATCGCCGACGAGGCCCTGGGCCTGGGACCGCTCGAGCGCCTGCTCGCGGACGACAAGGTCAGCGAGATCATGGTCGTCGATCCCACCTGCATCTACGTCGAGCGAAACGGCAAGATCGGCCTGACCGCGCTGCGCTTCACCGATGACGAGGCCGTGCGCGCCGTCATCGAGCGCATCGTCACCCCGCTCGGCCGCCGCATCGACGAGTCGACGCCGCTGGTGGACGCACGCCTCAAGGACGGCTCGCGGGTCAACGCGATCATCAAGCCGCTGGCGATCAAGGGCTCGTGCATCACGATCCGGAAGTTCGCCAAGACCCCGCTCACCATGAACAACCTGGTGGGTTTTGGGGCCATGACCGAGGCGATGAGCAAGTTCATCACCCGCACCGTCAAGGCGCGGAAGAACATCGTCATCTCGGGCGGCACCGGATCGGGCAAGACCACGCTGCTCAACGTGCTGAGCTCGGCCATCCCCGAAGACGAGCGCATCGTGACGATCGAGGACGCCGCCGAGCTTCAGCTCAAGCAGCCCCACGTCGTCTCGCTCGAGACCCGCCCGGCGAACATGGAAGGCCGCGGTGAGTACACCATCCGCGATCTGGTGAAGAACGCCCTCCGAATGCGGCCCGATCGCATCATCGTCGGCGAGTGCCGTGGTGGCGAGGCCCTCGACATGCTGCAGGCCATGAACACCGGCCACGAGGGCTCGATGACCACGACCCACGCGAACAGCCCGCGCGAGGCGGTCTCGCGGCTCGAGGTGCTCTGCCTGATGGCGGGCCTCGATCTGCCGGCGCGCGCCATCCGAGAGCAGATCGCCACGTCGGTCGACGTCATTCTTCAGCAGACCCGGTTCTCGGACGGAACCCGCCGGGTGACATCCATCTCCGAGATCGTCGGGCTCGACGACGACGGCAACCTCGAGCTCTACGAGATCTTCGGGTACGCGCGCAGCGGGACGGGGCCCAACGGCAAGGTTCTCGGCGAGCACAGCGCGACGGGCTACCTCCCCTCGTTCCTCGATGAGTTCATCACCGGCGGCCTCATCACCGACGGAGACTACATATGAACGGCGCGAGCGGCGGGACGATGGTCTACGGCTACCTCGGTGCCGTGCTCCTGATGGTCGGCACGGTGTTGGCGATCTTCTTCCTGATCACCGACCCCACCAGCTTCGTGCGGGTGTACTGGGCCCGGTACGTGGCCGCGCTCGACGCCGAGGTGCGCTTCCAGCTCTGGAAGACCCGCGGAAGGGACATCGCGCGGGCTCAACTCGCTGGTGTCCTCGGCGCGCCCATCGTCGCCTTCCTGATGAACGACGGCTTCTACGCCATCTTCATGCTCCCGATTGCGATCGTTCCTTGGTTCTGGATTCAGAACAAGCACGCCGAGCGGATAACCCAGCTCGAGATGTTGCTCGACTCGTGGCTGCTCCTGTTGGCGAACGCGCTCAAGGCGGCGCCCTCGCTCGGTGAGGCCATCTCGTCGTCGGCTCGGCTGATTCGTCCGCCCTTCTCGGACGAGGTCGATCTGGTGATCAAGGAGATGAAGCTGGGGACGCCGCTCGATCAGGCCGTCCTCAACATGTCCCGCCGGGTCGACTCACGGATCGTGTCCGGCTCGCTCGCCACCATCCTGGTTGGTCGTCAGACCGGCGGTGATCTCCCCGAGATCCTCGAGAAGAGCGCGGCGACCCTCCGAGAGATGCAGCGCCTCGAGGGTGTGGTCCGGACCAAGACCGCCGAAGGCAAGATGCAGGCGATCGTGCTCGCCGCGATCCCGTTCGTGCTGCTGTTCATGATCCATCAGGTCGACAACCAGTGGCTGCGTCCGCTCGTCGAGACCAACACCGGCTACATGATCATCGCGGTCGCCACGACCCTCTGGTTCGTCGCAATCATCTTGGCCCGTCGAATCCTCACCGTGGACGTCTGAGATGCAGGCAGATCTGTACCGGTACTTGGCGATGGCGATGGTGGCAGGGGGCCTGGGCATGGGCGTGTTCACGCTCGGCTCCAACCGCCCCGAGGACTCACCCCGCCTCGGCTCGCGCGGTCTCAAGCGCCAGCGTGCGCTGGATTCCGCGGGCAGCTTCGCGCAGATGGAGCCCCTGGTCCGGATGATCGCTGGCTGGGTGGCCTATTTCCCGATCACCGATCAGCGCCGCAAGATCGACGAGCTGCTCAAGCACGCGGGCGACTACCTCGGGCTCACCGCGAACGAGTTCTTCGCGATGTCCGCCGTCGGTTTCATCATCGGCGCGCTGATCACGCTGATCGGGCTGACCGTGATGGAGGGGGCCCCGGTGCTCTTCATGGTCGGCGGCGCGCTCGGCGCTGCGACGCCCTACTTCAACGTCACCGGTGAGCGGGACAAGCGCTTCAAAGAAGTGAACCGATCGCTCCCGGGCGCCATCGATCTGGCCTCGCTGTGCATGGGCGCCGGTCTCGATTTTCCTGGCGCCATCCGGCAGATCGTGGAGAAGGCCGGCAACCGCAACGACTCGTTGGTGGAGGAGTTCGAGCGGATGCTCCAGGAGCTCGAGCTTGGACGAACCCGGCGGCAAGCGCTGGAGAACTTCGCGGATCGAGCGCCCACCGAGGCCGTCCGGGATTTCGTCGGCGCGGTCGTTCAGGCCGAGGAGAAGGGCAACCCGCTCGCCGAGGTCCTGCGCATCCAGGCCACCATGTTGCGCATGCGCCGCAGCGTCATGGCCGAAGAGGCGGCCGCCCGCGCCGCGCTGCTCATGATGGGCCCTCTGATGCTCATCTTCGGCGCCATCATCCTCTGCCTGCTGGGCCCCTTCTTCGTCCAGACCATGCAGGCCGGCCTCATCTGATCTGACCGTTCCCCGAGACTCCGTTCCCCGAGACTCCGTTCCCCGAGACTCCGTTCCCCGAGACTCCGTTCCCCGAGACTCCGTTCCCCGAGACTCCGTTCCCCGAGACTTGAGAAGCAGCGAATATGGAAGCCTACGTCGAGATCATTCGTGAGGACGGCACCCTCGAGCGGACCCGCATCGAGGGCGAGCAGATCACGGTCGGGCGCGCAGCCAGCGCCGGGATCTCCGTCCCGGACGCCCGCGATCTCGAGCCCGAGCACATGCTCATCGCGCCGCGCGGCGACGGCTGCTGGGTGGCCATCGCGCAGGGCGCGAAGGTCGGCGCGAAGGTCGGTGGCCAACCTTTCCAACACGGCATGGTCGCGTGGGGCGCCGAGCTCGAGATCGGTAACCTCCGCCTCCGGCTCACGGACAAGCCGCCGCAAGACGCGAAGAAGGGCGGCGCCCAGATCTCTCCCGTCGTCATCCTGGGCGCGGTCGGCGCGATCTTGGTCGTGCTCTGGGCGTTGAGTGGTGACGTCGGGACCTCGCTCGAGACCGACGCGCCCGAGGCGTTCGTACTCTTTCAGGACGCCATCACCTGCCCAGCGACCGGCGCGGTCGCCGAGCATCACGCGAACGAGGACGCGGCAGCGGGCCTGGCCCGGAGCGAGCGCTATCCCTTCGACCCAGGCGATGGCGTGGAGTCGGTCCACCTCTACCGGGTGGCCCAAGCTTGCTACTCGAGCATGGGGATGAGCGCGGCCGCGTCCGACATGCAGCGCGAAGCAGACTACATGCAGCAGCGCATCGAGGAGGACTACCGCACCCATCGGGTCCGCCTCGAGCGCTCGATCGAGCACGGTAGCTACGATGACGCGCTGCTCGAGGCCCGGTCCATCCTGGGACTCATCGCCGAGGCCGGGGCCGATCATCCCTACGTCGCCTGGCTGACGCGTCTCCAACGTCAGCTCGAGCTCGAGTTGACGGCTCCCGGCGGGGAATGATGGCTTCGGCCGGGTCCAAGCGACGCGCTGGCTCGAAGCTGTCCGGCTGGCACGCGTGGATGGTCGCGGGCCTCTTGAGTTCGGTCGCGAGCGCGGGCTGTGGGGGCGCCGCTGCGAACGCGCCACCACCAGGCGACGCGCTCGATCAGATCGAGGCCGTGCAGCTTTTTCAGTACGGCAACGCGCTCGCCGCGTCGGGCGACTCCATCCGCGCCGAGCAGTACCTCGCTGCGGCGATCGAGCGAGGCTATCCCGAGGCCGAGGTCATCCCGCGCTTGCTCGAGGTCTGCATCGGCGCGTCGCGTCTCTCCGCCGCGCTGGGCTACGCCGAGCCCTACCTCGAGCGTCATCAAGAGGAGTGGCCCTTGCGCCTCTTGGTCGCGTCCGTCCAGATGAGCCTCAACCAGAACGGCACCGCGCGCAGCAACCTCGAGCGGGTCCTCGAGACGGTGCCCGAAGAGCCCGAAGCTCACTACCTCATGGGAGTGCTGCTCCGGGATCGCTACCTCGATCCCGAGGCGTCCAACGTCGAGTTCAGCCGCTACCTCGAGCTGTCGCCCGGAGGGAACCACGCAGGGGAAGCCCGCCTCTCGATCTCGGGCCGCTACATGGCCCCCGTGGAGCCTGCTGGGCCCGCCTCCCGCGAGTCTCCGAGGGCTACCGAACCGCCTCCCCCTTCGGGTCCCACCCGCCTGCCACCGCACGGCGACGATGATCCTGACACCTGACGAGCGAGACCCATGCCGATCCCGAGAGATGTATTCGAGCAGTCGCTCCTCAAGTTCTTCGAGCCCATCCGCCCGTTCCTCGATGACCCGTCCGTCAGCGAGGTGATGATCAACGGCTACGACACGATCTACGTCGAGCGGAAGGGCAAGCTCGCGCTGACGGGCGCCAAGTTCGCCTCCAAGGACGCGCTGATCGCGGCACTTCGAAACCTGGCCCAGTTCATCGGAAAGCCCGTCGACGAGTTCCGGCCGATCCTCGAGGGACGCCTGCCTGATGGAAGCCGCGTCGAGGCCATCCTTCCGCCCGCCGCGCCCGACGGTCCGTGCGTCGCCATCCGCCGCTTCTTCCGCGAGACCCTCACGATCGAGAAGTTGGTCAGCTTCGGCTCGTTCACCCAGGAGGCCGCCGAGTTCCTTCGCTCGGTCGTCATCGTGAAGGAGAACACGCTCGTCGCCGGCGGCACCGGCTCGGGCAAGACCTCGCTCTTGAACGCGCTCACGGGGTTCATCCCCGACGACGAGCGCGTCGTCATCATCGAGGACAACAAAGAGGTCCAGCCGCAGCAGCCTCACTTGGTGCAGCTCGAGGCGCGACCTGCGGACTCACGAGGCCGGGGCGAGGTCTCGATTCGCCATCTCTTCAAGGCGACCCTGCGGATGCGGCCCGATCGGATCGTGGTCGGCGAGATCCGCAGCGGCGAGGCCGTCGATCTGGTGCAGGCGATGACCTCGGGTCACGGCGGCTGCATGGCGACCGTCCACGCGACGTATCCCAGCGACACGATGAATCGGCTCGAGACCATGTGTCTGATGAGCGACATCGAGATCCCGCTCTCGGCGCTCCGGGCCCAGATCGCCAGCGCCGTGGACATGATCGTACAGACCTCTCGCCTCCGGGACGGCTCGCGGTGCGTGACCCACATCGCCGAGGTCCAGGGCTACACCCCCGAAGGCGGCTACCACCTCGAGAACGTGTTCATCCGCCGCTACCACGGTGAGGACGAGACGGGCCGGGTGCTCTCGACCTTCGAGCCCACGGGCTTCATCCCCAAATGCCTCGAGACCCTGCGCGGTCACGGCCTCGACATCCCGCCCATCATCTATCAGGCGGCCCAGCAGCGAGCGGACCAGGGTCTGGCGCCCTATTCCTCCGCGCGCGACGAGGGCGCCGGCGGGCATTGATCCTCGGGCCCAAGGAATGGGGCCCAAGGAATGGCCCCCGATCCCGTCCCACCTGCCCGGTCGCTCGTCGATCGGGCGCTTGATCGCTTGAAGGTCGCGATCGAGCTGCGGTTCATGTAACGTAGGCCGCTCTGCCGGGCAGTCGCCCGGAGAGAAGTCGCCCGAAGAAAACAGAGGACGAGTGCAGGCGTTCGGTCAGGCAGGAGCAGCTCCCGCAGCATGGGCCCGGATCCAGCTGGTCCGAGGACAATCGAACGGCGCGGTGTGGCAGATCGACTCCCAGTATCCGCAAGCGCGGCTCTCCATCGGGAGCGCCGCCGCAGCGGGCTGGCCGATCAACGCATTCGGCGTTCAGCCCAACCACTTCGAGATCTACTGGGACGGCAACACGCTCTACCTCGCGGACACGTTGCGGGTGGGTGGTGTGACGCTGAACGGGCAGCCGCTCGGGGCCGAGTGGGTTCAGATTCGTGGCCGGGGCGAGGTCGTGTTCGGACAGGCCTCGATGAGCATCGAGACCAGCGAGTCGAACGCCCGACCGATCCAGACGGATCCTTCGATCGCCAAGCGCGTGTCGGTGACCCCGGACATGGGCACCCAGGAGATCCAGGCGGAGGCCACCCGGGTGGCCGAGCCGAGCTGGTCGGACGCCGATGCGCTCGCCGCCGAGAGCACCCGCATCGGCGACGAAACCATGATGCCTTCGATGATGGGCGCGCCATCGCTCGGCCGCCCGCCTGCGCCGCAGCTCGGAGCTCGCCCCGCGTCCCAATATCCCCCTGCGCCGCCGCCCGGTGCCCGACCTCGTCTCGGCGGAAGTCCGGGCGGAGGAATGCGCGAGCAGGCGCCCACGCTGATGGGCGGGCTCTCGCCGCAAGAGGCGACGCGCATGGTGTCGCTCGACGATGTACCGGCCTCGGTCGTCGTCGCTCCCGGGGCAGGCGCGCCCCAGTTCGGTGGGCCCCAGTTCGGCGCGCCGCCCGGTGGCGGGTTCGGTGCGCCACCGCCCGCGTTTGGATCTGCTCCTTCGGGCGGACCAGGCGGCGCGTTCTCTCCCACCACCCCGCCTAACGCGCCGGCGGCTGGCGGCTTCGCGATGCCTGGTGCCCCCGGTGCAAGCACGGCGACGGGGGGCTTCGCTCCGCCTCCGATGGCCGCGCCTGCGAACGCGGGCGCATCCATCAAGGACGCCCTCGGGAAGGTCCCGCGGCGCACCCTGGTGATGGCCGGGGGCGCGTTGCTCGTCGCGTTGGTCGCGGTGGCGTTCCTTTTTTCGGGCGAGCCCGATCCGCCCCCTCCCGGTCCGCTCGCGCCGCCCTACGTGCCGATCGCGACGGTGCCGACGACGGCCGTGCCCGGCGCGCCCGAAGGGGTTGGGGTCGCGCCTGTGGCTGTGGCGCCCGTTGCTGTGGCGCCCGTTGGTGTGGCGCCTGTTGCTGTGGCGCCTGTTGCGGTGGCTCCCGTTGCTGTGGCTCCCGTTGCTGTGGCTCCCGTTGCTGTGGCTCCCGTTGATGTGGCTCCCGTTGCTGTGGCTCCCGTTGATGTGGCTCCCGTTGATGTGGCTCCCGTTGGTGTGGCTCCCATAGCTCCGGTTGCTGCGGTTCCTGGCGTCGAGCCCGTGATCGATCCGAGCATTCCGACCGACGATCGGCGCGCCGCGGATCTAGCGATCGCGGGTCGCTTCGCCGAGGCGCTACCCATCTACCAAGCGCTGGCACTCGCTCACCCCGATCAGCCCGAATACGGCATGATGGTGCGCATGCTCGAGCGACGGATCACCTCCGCGAACTGCATCAACGGGCTCACGCCCGATGGCCGCTCATGTACCGCAGGAGCCTACTGATGAAGCACTCCGCTCTGACCCTCTCGGTGCTCTTGTTGCTCGCGTGCGGCGAGGAAGAGGCCGCGCCCACGTACCCGGTGACGTTCCTCGCGACGTCCGATCCGGGCACGCCCCTCGAAGGCGTCGGAGTGAGCGCCAACGGAGGACCTATCGGCGCGACCAGCGCAGATGGCAGTCTTCGGGTCGAGCTCCGCGGCTCGGAAGGCAGCTCCGTGGGCGTCGTCGCCACCTGTCCTACCGGATACCGCGCGGCCGAGGCGATCTCGCCCCTCATCCTTCGGCGGGTCACCGATCTGGCGACCGGTAGCACCGCTGCGTTGCAGGTCACCATCACCTGTCGTCCGGCGAGCCGTCACGGCGTCATCATCGTTCGCGCCGGCGGAGAAGGGCCGCGCGAGGGCATCCCCGTACTGATCGATGGGCGCGAAGTCGCTCGCACCGATCGGAGCGGCGTCGCCCACGTCGCGGTCGACATGAACCCTGGCGCCGCGTTCCAGGTGGAGCTCGCCACCGCGACGGTGGCTCCGATGCTGAGGCCCACCAATCCCTCGATGCCGTTCACCTTCCCCGATCGCGATGAGCTCTTCATCTTCGATCGACCCTTCGAGACGGAGGTGCCCGTGGCGGCTCCCCGTCGCGCTCGGCGCCGCCGGGTCGAGGCGGCCGTGGTGGGCCCTCGGATCCCGACGCGCCTCGGCCGTCGCTGAGCGTGCACCGAACCGGTGGCCTCGTCGGGGGGCACGGGTCGATCCCGTCGGTAACGATCGCATCGATGGCGATGCTCTCCGCCATGCTCTCCGCCATGCTCGGCTGCGGCGCCTCCACGCCTCGCGCTGCGCGAGCGCCCGCCGTCGTCGAGGTGCCGACGGTCGCAGCGGCAGCGCTCGACGAAGCGCCGCGCACCGATGACGAGGCGTCGCCGGTGCGCGACGAGCCTCCTTCAGCCGCCCCGTCGCGTCGGGTCATCCGCATAGGCGCGAGCGGCGATCTCTTGGCGCACATCCGGGTGCTCTCTTCCGCGGAAGCGCATGGCGGCTTCGAGCACGTGCTGGGTCCTCTTCGCGCCGCGATCCGAGAGGACGAACTCGCGTTCCTCAATCTCGAGACCCCGCTGTCGCTCGAGCGGCCCGTGCTCTCCGGCTCTCCCCCGATCCTCGGCGCGCCGCCAGAGGTCGCGCAGGTGCTGGCGGCCATCGGGGTCGATGTGGTCTCGGTCGCCAACAACCACGCGTGGGACCAGTACTCGGTCGGCGCGGGTCGCACGCTCGAGGCGCTGTCCGCTGCAGGGGTGCTCTCGCTCGGCGCGGGGGCGGATCTTCCGAGCGCGTTCGCCCCGCGCTTCTTCACCACCGCCGACGGCAGCCGCGTCGCGCTCGTCGGCATCACCGAGCGGGTGAACGGAGGGCCGGGACCTCTCGGGCCGAGCACATTGATCGCGCGGTGGGCCGACGATGCTCCGGTGGCCGAAGCGCTCGCGGCAGCGCGCGCGGCCGCCGATCTCGTCGTGGTGTCGATCCACTGGAGCCACGACTTTCGCGAGCTCCCCATGGGCTCGCAGCGCGTGCGGGCACAGTGGCTGGTCGATCACGGCGCCGACGTGGTCCTGGGGCACGGACCTCACGTGCTCCAGGAGGTCGCGCGCCTCACGTCGCCGCGCGGCGACGCCGTCTGCGCCTACTCGCTCGGCAACCTCGTCTCGAACCAGGGCTTTCGCTACGCGCGGGGCAGGCATGCCGCGCGAGGCGCCAACATCGCGACGTGGCTCCCCGCGTCCCGAGACGGAGTGTGGCTGCGTATCGACGCGAGCGTCGAGGAGGGGCGCGTGACCATCGCGCCGATCACTGGTGTTCCGCTCTTCACCTACAACAACTACCCCGAGCGCGAGCGCGACAGGCACGCGCTCGAAGACGTTCGGATTCAGCTGCTCGATGATGTGTCGGACGCGCTCGTGCGCGAGGAACGACGCGCGATCATCGCAGCGACGCTGGGGGGACATGTCACCCTGGAGTCGTCCGCGCGGCCATAGTCACGCGGCGACTCTTGTGCCCATCATCGAGACATGCCTGTACTCGCATCTCGTTGGTTGGTCCCCGGGGCAGTCGAGTCGACGCTCGAAGGTCGTATCCAAGCCTCCGACATCGACGAGCTCATGGGGAAGCGCGCGGCGGGCTATCCCCTCGAGCTCATGGTGGTCAGCTCGGAGGCCGAGGTCGCTGGTTGCCTGAACGCCGCTCGCCAGGGGTGATTGACGGCACCGGCCGGGCCGGGCGAACGTCGGCGGATGACCGTAGCGAATCGTCCCCTGCCCGCGAACTGGACGACCATGCATCTCACGATCGCGCGTCCGCTGGCAGTGGGTCTCCTCGGTGTGGCCCTCGGGGCCTGCGGCGGGAGCGCCGGCGATCGCTCGAGCACCTCCTCTCCCGAACGCGAGCGTGCCCACATCGAGCCCACCCCGCCCGAGCGTCCTTGGGCGGAGCTGTCGATGGACGAGCGGCGCGCCCACATGGGTCGGCACGTGGTGCCGGTGATGAGCGAGCTCTTCGCGGGCTACGACGCCGAGCGTTTCCCCGACGTCTCTTGCGGCACCTGCCACGGCGAGACGGCGCACGAGCGCAACTTCGCGATGCCGAACCCGGATCTGCCGCCGCTCTATCCGACTGGCAGCATCGGTCAGTACCAGACGGTGGAGCGCTTCCCCGACGGCGCGCGCTTCATGTTCAGCCGAGTGCTCCCGGCGATGCAGACGCTGCTGGACGCGGAAGAATTCGATCCGGCGACTGGCGAGGGGTTCAGCTGCTACGGGTGCCATCCGCACGCGTCCGACGACGATCCCCTGTCCGCGCCCGCGACGAGCGCGCGTCTGGATGGCTCGAGCTCGTTCTGATCCGGACGTTCTGATCAGCGCGCTCTGATCGGCGCGCTCTTATCCAGACGAAGGCGGCTCAGACCGCGCGGCCCCAGCGCTTGGTCGTGGCGCGCGCAGCGGCCTGTTCGCGCTTCCACATCTTCTCGTGGACCGCGGCGTGCCGCTTCGCGGTGACCTCCGGCGAGGGCTTGCGACCCGGCAGCGGCGCTTGCTCGTCGTGGTGTTCGTCCACCGCGGGCGCGCGCTCACCGAGCTCGAAGATCGTGAGCTCGCGGCGACCGCGATCCCCGAGACGAATGGGCATGATCGCCGCGCCGATCCCCGCGCCCACGTACACCGCGCCGGGCACGGTGACGTCGAGCTTCCGGCTGCCGTAGAGCCCGTGCACGTACTTGTGTCCGACGAAGCGCCCCATCGCGAGCTCGTGCAGGCGGGCCAACGTCACTTGGCCCGCGTGGGTGTGACCCGCGAGCACCATCGGGACGCCCGCGCTCCACATCGCGTCCGCTTCTTCGGCGATGTGCGAGAGGCCCAGCGTCGCAATCCGCGGATCGATCCCCGCGAGCGCCTTCTGGCGATCCGCGTGCCCGGTGTAAGCGTCGTCCAGGCCCACGATCTGGATGCGCTCGCCCCGGATGGTGCGGGTGGTGTTCTGGTTCTTGAGCAGCTCCACGTCCGCGCGCTTCAGCGCGTGCGCGACCTCGTCGGCGCCCGACCAGTAGTCGTGGTTGCCCAGCACGCCGATCGTGGGCGCCTCGATCTTGCTCAGCACCGACACCAGCTCGTCCAGGTAGAGCTGGGAGTGGCACACGAAGTCGCCGGTGATCACCACGAGATCGGGGCGCTGCGCGTTCAGCAGCGTGACCGCCGCGCGCTGTACCGCCATCGGGGTCACCCGCCCGAAGTGCAGATCGGTGAGGTGACCGATGCGCAGGTGCCCCAGCTGCTGCTCGTAGAGCTCGTGCCCGCGAAAGCGGCGCAGCTCGATGCTCGGGTCCTTGCCCAGGCGCGGTGGAAGATCGGAGAGGTGCACGAGGGGCCGAACCATAGCAGGCGAGCGCCAGCTGACCCGCGTCATCCAGCCCCACGCGATCCCGCGGGCCACCCCTTGGCGCGCTCGATCTGCCCGGGCCCTCTGCGATAGCATCCGCGCCATGCTCTCCTTCAGCCGGGATCCTCAGATAGCCGAACGCCAGATGCAGGCGATCATCTTCTCGCTCACCACCTTCGGTCACATCGACGGGGACTTCGACGAGAAGGAGCGTGCGTTCGTGCGCGACTACATCGGGAAGCTGGTCGCGCAGCGGGTGAAGACCGGCCTGCCCGACGCGGACGAAGCTACTGCAGCCGACTTGATCGGTCGCTTCACCAAGCACTTCCTCGAGACGTTCGAGAGCATCGAGCGCTACGTCGCCGACACCATGAGCGAGCCCGTCAGCAAGGACGAGAGCCGCGACGCGTTCGTGCACGCCAAGCTCAAGCTGCGCTGCTTCGAGCTCTTCAAGGGCTTCGATCGCGAGAGCCAAGAGGCGCTGCTCGAGACGGTCGATGAATTCATCATGGCCGACGGTCACATGCACCCGGCGGAGACCAAGTTCCGCTCGGAGCTCGCCGCGCTGCTGGGCGTCGAGGAGGCGGCGTCCGACGTGACCGCCGTCGGTGAGATCGCGCCCGTGCGTCTCTCTCAAGCGACCGTGCTGACTGCGCCCCAGACCGATCACGCGTTCTTCAAGAAGTTCGAGCACCACTACTCGAGCGATCTCGGTCGCATGCAGAAGCAGGTCGACGCGGACCTGATGCTCGTCGATCAGTACCTCGCGGTGCTCGCCAAGCAGAAGGCGGCTGGCGCGGGCAAGCTCTCGGGCAAGCAGACCGTCGCCGAGCTGGTGGGCATGGGCTCCTTCCTCGATGGGCACACCTACGTCGCGGACGCGAGCCACCCCGCGGGCACCGAGCTGGTGGTCGTAGGGGATGTGCACGGCTGCTACTCCTGCCTGAAGGCGGCGGTGATGCAGAGCGATTTTTTCGCCAAGGTGGAGGCCTTCCGACAGGACCCGGCCAACCATCCCAAGCCGCTCTTCGTGCTGCTGGGCGACTACATCGATCGGGGCATCTTCAGCCTCAATGGCGTGCTGCGCAGCATGATGCAGCTCTTCGTGACCGCGCCGGATCACGTGCTGCCGCTCCGGGGCAACCACGAGTACTACGTCGAGGTGAAGGGGCAGATCTACGGCGGCGTTCGTCCGGCCGAGGCCATCAACACGCTCAAGCCCTACCTGTCGATCGAGGTGTTCCGAAAGTACATGCAGCTCTTCGAAGCGCTGCCGAACGTGCTGCTCTTCGATCGATTCTTCTTGGTGCATGGCGGCATCCCCCGGGACCGGGCCCTGAAAGAGAAGTGGAAGGACCTCTCCACCCTCAACGACCCGGATCTTCGCTTCCAGATGATGTGGAGCGATCCGTCGTCAGCCGACGTCATTCCAGCTCAGCTGCAAGACCAGACCGCGCGCTTCCCGTTCGGACGCCTGCAATTTCAATCGTTTATGCAGCGAATCGGGTGTCACACCTTGATTCGTGGCCACGAGAAGGTGGAATCTGGGGTGCACGCGAGCTACGACGAGCCCGCGGGCAAGCTGCTCACGGTCTTCTCCGCGGGTGGTCAGGACAACAACGACCTGCCTGAGGGCTCGAGCTATCGGAGCGTGAAGCCGATGGCGCTACGGATCGTCCACCGCCCCTCGGTTGGCGGCGCTCCGCCCGAGACCGACATCCAGCCCTTCGCCCTCGACTGGGCCACCTACAACGACCCCGAGCACAATGGTTTCTTCAAGGCGCCCATGGAGATCGAGCACCGGATGGAGTGAGCTCGCGCTCCTACTTCTGCTCCTCTCTCCTTCACTGCTCCTCTCTCCTTCACTGCTCCTCTCTCCTTCACTGCTCCTCACGCCAACCGCGCACGCGCAGGTGGAGGATGCGTGCGAGGGCCGCGCGCCGACCGGATGTCGTGAGGAGGCCGAGCGGCTGGCCATGGACGACGCTACGGCCGAGCGCGCCGCGCGCATGCTCCAGCGCGCGTGCAGTCAGCGCGACAGCGAGGCGTGTCGCTTGCTCGGGATGATGGCGCGCCTGGGACGCGGGGTGCGCGCCGAGCCCGCGCGCGCCGCCGTGCTCTTCGAGTCGTCGTGCGAGTCGGGCAACCTCGCAGGCTGCACCGACTGGGCGCTGATGATGGCGGCAGGGGAGGGCACGTTCGTCGATGTGCGCCACGCGATCACGTTGTTCGAGCAGGCCTGCACGGGCGAGGTGGCGCGCGCCTGTGGGGAGCTCGCGCGCAGGCATCGCGAAGGCGAAGGCGTAGCGCTCGATGTCGCGCGCGCCGATCGCCTCGCCCGCACCGCGTGCGAAGGAGGACACGGCCCCTCGTGTGTCGCGCTCGCGCACGCCGGCGCCCTCGACGGGTCCGCGCTGCTCGATCGCGCTTGCAGTGGCGGCGATCCATCGAGCTGCATCGAGCTGGGGCGTGCGCTCCGTGAGCGGGATCCGCGCGCGGCCGCCGAGCACTTTCGTCGGGCGTGCGAGTCGGGTCAGGCGACGGCGTGCAACGAGCTCGGGATGCTCACCGAGGACGGCGCCGGGGTGAGCCTCGATCTCCCCGCGGCGTACGACCTCTATCACCGTGCTTGTATGGGCGGCGATGCGCTGGGCTGCTCGAACGTCGCGCGATTCGCCGAGACCGGCACCGTGGTGCCCGCCGATCCCGCGGCCGCGGTGGTGCTCTATCGCCGGGCCTGCGACGCTGGCGCGATGGTGGCGTGCACCAACCTCGGCTTGGTGTTGATCGAGGGCAACGGCGCGGTGCCGGCCGATCCCTCCGGTGCCCGAACCCAATTCGAGCGGGCCTGCACCGGCGGCAACGCGCTCGGTTGCTTTCACCTCGGGGTGGCGTTCGAACACGGCACCGGCGGAGGACGCGACGCTCGACGCGCATCCGAACTCTATCGCGACGCGTGCCGTGACGGAGTCCGCGAGAGCTGCACGGCGCTCGGGGTGCTCTACGAGACCGGCCGCGGGGTGATGCAGGACTTCGTGCAAGCAGCGAGCAACTACCGCGCGGGGTGCGCCGCGGGCCATGGCCTGGCCTGCCTGAACCTCGGCGCGATGCTCGAGGACGGACACGGCATGACGGAGGACGACGCGCTCGCGGCCGAGCTCTTCTCCACCGCGTGCGATGGCGGGGAGGTCCGCGGCTGCACCCGCCTCGGGTTGCTGGCCCAAGCGGGCGAAGGCGTGCCTCGCGATCCTGTCCGCGCGGTCGCGCTCTTCACCCGCGCGTGCACCGGCGGTGAACTCCGCGGCTGCAGCTCGCTCGGCTTCATGTACGAGCGCGGCGAGGGCGTGACCCAGGATCTTTCGCGCGCGCTCCAGCTCTACGATCAGGCGTGCGAGGCGGGGCTGGTGCGAGGGTGCAACAACCTCGGCACGCTCTATCTCCGGGGCCTGGGCGTCGAGGTGGACGTCGGTCGCGCGCGCACGTTGTTCACCCGCGCGTGCGAGGGGCGGGTGGGCCTGGGCTGCTCGAACCTCGGGGCGCTCTACGAGTCGGGCTTCGGTGGCGCGCCCGATCTCACCCGCGCCGCCCAAGCCTACGAAGAGGCTTGCCGCTTCGGTGCGGGCGCGGGCTGCGCGCATCTGGCGACGCTCTACGCCGAAGGCCGCGGGGTCCCCCGTGATGAAGGCCGCGCCGAGTCGCTGCGACGCGAAGCCTGCAGCAACGGCTACCGCGCCGCCTGCACGCCCTGACGTCTCAGCAGTGACGTCTCAGCAGTGACGTCTCAGCTGTGACGTCTCAGCGGAGCGAACGCGGCGGGTGACACAGCCGCAGATTCACCAGGTGCGCGCTGGCGATCGCGATGACGCCGGGGACGGTGACCATGATCTCGGCCGAGCTCGGCACGAACCGGCTGATCGCCACGAGGCCGATGCCCACCCCGAAGAGCGAGAGGGGCACACGCGAGCCGTGATCGCGGAACGCGGGGATCAGCGCGCTCAGGCCGATGCCTGCCGCGCCGATCAGGAAGGGCCACTCGAGCAGCTCGAGCCACTCGGCGTCGAAGCCCTCCGCCTCCAAACCCAGCCACTCCAAACCCAGCCACTCGAAACCCAGCCACTCGAAACCCAGCGCGGCGCTCGGCAGCGCGGACACCAGGCCCGCGGCCATGCAGTGGATGGCGCAGCCCAACGAGACGCCCACCCCGAGCCGATCCAGAAAGCGCGGGCCATGCGAGTGAACGGGCTCAACACGATCACGCAGCGCTGCACCGGCGAGCACGGGCGTCGCGAGCTGGGCAGCGGGGATGTGGCCGTTAGCCATCGGAGCCCGAACATGCCCCGCCGAGCGCGGAGCTGCAACCAGCTTGCGACTGCGATCCGGGCGGCGTTCATCTCGCGTCCGAGCGAGCGTCCGAGGCCCGGAAGGGTCCGTTCGGCCGAGGGGCCGTGATAGGCTGGCCCGCGATGCGTCGCTTCTTCTTCTCTGGGCACGAGCCCGCGCTTTGGTTGTCGGGAGTGCTGTCGGCCGCGGCCTTGCTGGGCTGCAACAACGTCCCGACTTTCCCTCAGTACGGTCCCGACGCGGCGATCGAGTGTGGCCAAGAGGGGCTCGCGTGCCCTAGCAGCGAGGTCTGCCTCCAAGGGCACTGCTACGCGATGTGCACCGCGAGCAGCTGTGGTCCCCTCGAGAATTGCGTCGGCGGCATCTGCATCCCGTTCGCAGGCGACGCTGGCTCCGATGCGGGGATGGATACGCCGCCCGATCCCTGCATCGGCGTTACCTGCGAAGCGCCCACGTCCGTCTGCGTTCGAGGCGACTGCGTCGCGTGCACCATCGACGAGTCTGGCTGCGGCGGCGTCACGCCCATCTGCCGGGTGAGCCGCAACGACTGCGTCGGCTTCGCGAGCGGAGCCACTTGTGAGCCCTGCAACACCACCGCGGACTGCACCGGCGGCGCCACCTGTCAGGTGATCGGCGTGCTCTCCCCCGAGCGCGTGTGTCTGTTGCCGTGTGGCGCGGGCTGCGCGAACGGCACCACCTGCGACACCGCGCTCGGCAGCTGCCGTCCCGCGTCGGGGGCGAGCTGCTTTCAGTACGTCGCGAGCACCGCCGCCATGCCTTGCGCCGCCGACACCGACTGCGCGCCCAACGGAGCCTCGTTCGAGGAGGGCCTCTTCTCCGGGAGCTGCGACGCCACCACCACCACCTGCCGCTTCCCCTGCGGCGTCCCCGAAGACTGCGTCAGCGGGCTGTGCGACGCGTCGTCGGGCTTCTGCATGTGATGGCGATGGGCGCCCGGACGCGCATCGCGCTCTTGGCGCTCGTCCTCGCGCTCCCCACCGCACGCGCCCACGCCCAAGACGACTGGTCGATCACCCGCGATCGTCCGTCTCGGGATCGTCCCTCGCGACCGTCTCGAGATCGACCCGCTCGAGATCGACCGTCCCGTGATCGTCCCGCGCGCTCGGAGGCGGGCGCCGATCTCCCCGCGCGCTACCTGGCCATCGTGCTCGCCGATCCCCGCGACGGCTTCGCGATGGATCGCCTCCTCACGCTCTACCGCAGCCCTGAAGGTGACCTCACGGCGCTGGTGACCGCGCTCGCGGCGCACGATGACCCCGAGCATCACCGCGCGGTCGAGCTGGTGAGGGCCCGCGTCGATCGCGAGCGCGGCGCCGTCGACGACGCCGCGCGGCGCTACCGCGAGGTCCTCTCCGCCCATCCCGAGGATGTGACCGCCGAGCTCGGTCTCGCCACGCTGGCACGCGCTCGAGGCGATCTCGCCGAGGCCCGCGATCACCTGAGGCGCGCCGCGGAGCACGCGCCCGCTGCGGATCGTGAGGAGCTCTACCGCGCCCTCGGCGAGCTGTCGCTCGATCTCGGCGACTTCGACGGCGCCGAGGCGGCGTACGGCGCGCTCTCCCACGGCGCGCGCAGCGTGCATCTGCGCGGCGAGCTGGCGCGGGCTTTGGCGGCGCGTGGCGAGCACGAGCGCGCCATCGCGTCCTATGAAGCGCTCGCGGCGGACGTGGCAGGTGATCGCCGGGTGCACGCGCCGCTGCTGGTCGAGATCGCGCGATCGGAGCTGGCGCTGCATCGGCTCGACGCGGCGATCGAGACGCTCGCTCACGCCCGTGATCGCGCAGCGCCCGGCGCCGGCGTCCGCGGCGAGATCGTCGAGCTCCTGCTCGATGCCCACCGGCGGCGAGGCACCCTCGAGGGCCTCGCCACCGAGTGGGCCAGCGCGCGCGGACCCGAAGAGCTGATGGCCCGGGCCCGTGCGCTCGATGAGCTGGGGCGCGACGAGGACGCTGCGAGCGCTTACCGACGCGCGGCCAGCGCGCGTCCTCGCGATCCCGATCCCCGCCTCGGCGAGATCCGGGTGCTCTTGCGCAGCGGCCACATCGAGCTGGCGATCGCCAGCTACCGGGCGCTCTTGCGCATCGCGCCGCGGCCCCAGCACGTGATCGCGCTCGCCGAGCTCCTCGAAGCGCACGGACGTCGCGACGAGGCGCTCGGCATCACCGATGGGCTGCTCCGCACCGCGCGCGCCGCGGACACCGCGACGCTCGATGCGCTCGCGGGGCTCTTCGTCCGCTGGGGCGATGAGGCGCGCGCCACCCGCGCGCTCGCGCGGCGCGCGGAGCTGAGCCCCAGCGATCCCGTACCCCTGGTCGCCCTCGGCGATCAGCTGCTGGCCGCGGGCGACACCGAGGGCGCGCTGCGGACGTTCCGAAGGATCCTCACCCTGGGCGGCGATGCGGCCACGCTGCACGCGACGCTGGGCGGCGTGTACCTGGATCACGATCGCCTCGCGGACGCGATCCCCGAGCTCGAGACCGCGCTGCGTCTGCGTCGCGAGGCGGGCCAGGAGGTCGAGCTCGAGACGCTGCGCATGATGGCGATCGCCCGCGAGCGATCGGGCGACGAGGCCCGCGCCGAGCTGGCGTGGCGCGAGGTGCTGGCTGCCGCGAGCGGAGATCCCGGCACCACCAGCCCCCGCACCGCAAACCCCGGGACCGCCAGCCCCGGGACCGCGAGCCCCGGGACCGCCAGCCCCGGGACCGCCAGCCCTGGCACCGCGCGCGAGGCCCGGGAGCACATCACCGCGAGCTGGTCCCGAGGCCGCACCTTCGATGCGCACGTGCGCGAGCTACGGGCCGCGTTCGAGGCCGAGCCACCCGATCTCGACGCGGGGCGTTTTTTGGTGGAGGCGCTGCGCCGTCGCCGTGACCTGGCGCCAGCGACCGCGGTGTTGCGTCGCCTCGACGAGCTCGCGCCCGGCGATCTCGCGAACCTGGAGCTGCTCGAGCGCTTGGAAGTACAGCGCGGCGATCTCCGCGGCGCGATCGATGCGCTCGCGAGGTTGGCCCGCGCCGAGCCGCGTCGGGCCGCCGAGCGCTACCGCCGCATGGCCGAGCACGCGCTCGATCTCTACCAAGATGACGAGGCCCTCGGCTACGCGCGTCGCGCGGTCGAGCTCGCCCCCGATGAAGCGGATGGCTGGGTGCGGCTCTCGGAACTCTTGCGCGCCCACGGCGATGGCGACGGCGCGCTCACGGCGTTGCGACGCGCGGTCGAGCTGGATGAGCGCCGCTTCGAGCTGGCGCTGAACCTCGCGGATCTGCTCGTCGCGCGGGGCGATCGCATGGGCGCCGAGACGCTCCTGCTCGGGGTGGTCGCTCGCTCTCCCGATGATGCGTTGGTCGCGCGCGCGGTGCGGAGCACCCTCGATCTGCACGCCGTCGAAGAGGACGCCTCGGCGCTCCTGCCGCTGGAGAGCGCGCTGCTCACTCAAGTGTTGCGCGCGCCCGAGCGGATAGCGCTCCGCCGAGCGTTCGTGGATCTCTTGCATGCGCGCGTCGCGCCGCTCGCCGCGCGGATGGACGAAGCGCCAGCGCTCGCGGGCGAGCTGAGCCGCACGGTGACCCGAGGTCTCGCGCCGCTCTTGCTCTCGATCGCCAGCAACGACCCCATGGAAGCGAGCGCGGCGATCGCATTGGTTCGCTTGGCGCGGGCCCGCGGCGCGGCAGGCGCGCTCTTGGTGCGGGCCGAGCGGGCGGGCGACGCCACCGCGCGCCTCGAGGCGCTCTCGGCGCTGGGTGCTCTGGTCGATCTCAGCCACGCCCCGCGCTTGATCGCACTGGCCCGCGCAGCTGCTGGGTCCAGCGACGCGAGCACCACCGACGCCGCGCGCGCGCGTGCGAGCGATGTGTCGCTGCGCGCGCTGGCGACCTGGGTGCTCGCTCGCGCGTTGAGCGGTGATCGCGCCGCGCTGGAGCGCGCGCTCCTCCCGCTGCTCACCGATCCTCAGCCCGAGGTGCGCTCGTATGCGGCGCTCGGCCTCGGCGCTGCGCGCGAGCCGCGTCCCAGCGCGGCGCTGCGCTCCGCCGTGAGCCGCGCGCTCGAGGGCACGGGTCCAGAGATCCCGCTGCTCGCGTGGGCGTTCGCAGGATCGCTTCCCGAGGTGGTGGCCGCGCGCTTCGCGACGCCCGGTGAGGCCGCCTCGCCCTTGGTGTTCCGGGCCCTCGCGCGCACCGAGACATCCAGCGCGCGACGCTTCCTGGTGCAGGCGCTCCTCGGTCCGATGCGCGCCACCGCGACCGACGCGCTGCGCGCTGCTCTGGTGCTGTCGTCGGGCGATCCGCACGCAGGCGAGCGGGCCTCGGCCTTTCTTCTACGTGCGCTGGGGCAAGCGCCCGTCGATCTGGGTCCGCTCAGCGAGAGCCTGGAGCAGGCCCTGGTGAGCGCCATCCTTCATGGCGAGGCGGACGACGCGGGCGAAGGGCCGCGCACGGCGGCGCTGATGCTCTTGGTCCCGAGCACGGTTCGAGGTCACTCGTGTGTCAGCGTCGAGGGTCTGTCGGCGCCGCTCGATCGCGAGGGCGCGTGCCTCGCCCGTTCGGTGCTCGAGGCGCTCGATGCACCCCTGGCCGCGCTGCTTCAGCCCAGCACCCCCGAGGTGCTTCGGGCCCGCGCCACGGCGATCCTCGCGGCAGGGACCCGGGCATCGGACGCCGAGCTCTTCGCCCAAGCGCTCGCCGATCCCTCGCCTCGGGTGCTGCGAGAGGCGCTGGAAGCTCGGCTTGGCGCGCCGATCGCAGCGAGCCTCGTCCCGGTGTTGGTGCGGGCGCTCGTTGAACACCCCGACTGGTCGGTGCGAGCGCTCGCCGCGGGTGCGCTCGGCGGGAGCATCGAGGTCGGCAGTGAGCGCGCGCTGGTGCAGGCAGCTCAGCGGGACGAGTACGCGTTGGTCCGCGACGCGGCGGTCCGCGCGCTCCTCACCCGATCCGATTTGTCGGCCGAGGCGCGCGCCGCCATCGCCTTGATTTGTCAGAGCGATCCCGAACCACGAGTTCGACAAATAGCGTCCGGTTCCGCTCACTGCGTACGGGAATAATTTGACCTTGACCCGTCGGGCCTCGCCGCCAAGTCTCCGCGCTCGTTCTGCGGGCCCCGGCGCCCGCATTTTCCGTTCCATCTTTGGAGGATTCATGTCGCTACGCACCACTGCGCTACGGACAGGCGGACTCGTCTGTACTGTGCTTCTCGCGTTCTCACTCGCTGGCTGTAACGAGGACCCCGTGGTCCCTGATGCCCCGATCGGCAGCGATGCTGGCGACGCCGGACGCGACGCGCGTGTGGGCGACGCCGGCAGCTGCGCTGGGCGGATGCTCTGCACCACCGCGGGCGTGACCTGCTCGGGCAACAGCCTGGTGACGTGCGCGCTCGATTCGATGGGTTGCATGGTCTCGACGACCGTCAACTGCGCGATCGACGACCAGGTTTGTGACGCGACGCTCGCGACTCCCGCGTGTGTCGATGCGTGCGCGGACATCCCCGCCGCCGATCGCTGCACCACCGTCGATGCGCGCGCCTGCACCGGCGAGACCCTCGAGATCTGCACCATGAACGCCGAGGGCTGCCTGGTCCTCGATCGCACCATGTGTGACGACGCTGCGGGCGGCGCCTGCGACATCAGCGGCACCATGCCGATGTGCGTGATCCCCGCCGATCCCTGCGCCGGCGTCGCCAACGCCTGCACCACCGCCGGCACCTCGTGCTCCACCGACAGCTTGGTGACCTGCGCGCCCAACGCGTTCGGTTGCCTGGTCGAGACCACCGTCGATTGCACCACCGGCACCGCCGGCGCCTGTGACGACAGCGGCGCGTCCGCGATCTGCACCACCACGGACGTGTGCCCCACGCCCTGCACCGCCGGCGCGGCCTGCAGCGGCCCCAACCTGGTGACCTGCGCGGCCGACGCGTTCGGCTGCCTCGTTGCCACCCCGACCGACTGCACCGCGACGGCCTTCGGCTTCTGCGACGCCGCCGCGACCCCGGCCGCGATGTGCTCCACCGCCGCGACCGACCCCTGCTTGGGCGTCACCGAGTGCGGCACTGCGCCCGCGCGCACCTGCGCCACCGACACCCTCACGGTGTGCTCGGCGAACGCGTTCGGCTGCTTCGTCGGGGTCGACACCGATTGCACCACGGACGGCAACATCTGCGACCCGACCGAGCCCGCGTCCTGCGTGGCCCCCTCGGTCTGCGGCGACGGCGTCATCGAAGGCAGCGAGACCTGCGACGACACCAACGTGGTGGCCGGCGACGGCTGCTCGGATGTGTGCGTGCTCGAGGCCGGCTGGGTCTGCACGGGCTCCCCCACCGTCTGCGTCCCGACCTGCGCGCCGCTCGCGGCCGCCCGCGTCCTCAACTGCGCCAGCGGCATGGTGAGCGGCGACACCGCCGACGGCACCACTGCGGTCAGCGAGTACGAGTGCGAGACCTTCACTTACCCGAGCAATGAAGAGGTCTGGGCGTTCACCAACGAGATGGCCACCGACGTGGACGTGCGAATCGTCGCGACCCGCGGGACCTCGACCCGTGACGCGGACCTCTACGTCCTTGAGGCCGATAGCACCGTGAGCTGCGGCGAGGCGGCCTGCGCCGACTCCAGCACCGGCACGAGCGGCACCGAGACCGTCGACTTCGTCGCGACTGCGGGCGAGAACTTCTTCGTCGCCTACGACATCTACAACGCCCCCGTTGCGACGACTGACTACACGCTGACGGTCACCTGCACGCCCCGCGTGTGCGGCGACGGCACCCGCGCGGCCAGCGAAGGCTGCGACGACGCCAACGTGGTCGCTGGCGACGGTTGCTCGGCGACCTGCACGGTCGAGCCGCTCTTCACCTGCACCGGCACCGCACCTTCGGTCTGCACCGGGACCTGCCCCAACGGCACGGTTCAGGCGGCCGCGGGCGAGACCTGCGATGACAACAACAGCACGCCCGGCGACGGCTGCTCGGCGACCTGCGCCATCGAGGCCGGATTCGCTTGCTCGGGCGCGCCTTCGGTCTGTGTGCCGCTCGCAGCCAATGGCACGTGTGGCACGGCGACCGCGGTCACCGCGAACGCGACCTTCACGGATGTTCCCTACCTCACCGGCGGTCCTCGGACCCTCGGTGCCTCGTGTGGCGGCGGCGGGGGTAACACCACGCTCTTCTACGCGGTCACCGTTCCCGCGAACTCGTTAGTGACCGTCACGACGACTGGGACCCTGGACCGGGTGCTGATGACGCAGAACACCTGCGCGGACGCGACTTGCGCGACGGCTACCGATTCGGCGCCGGAGACAGCCACGATCATCAACGCCACGGCGAGCCCATTCACCCGTGTCGTGTCGGTGCGCCCGTACTCCTCGCCGGGCTCCGGCACGGTGAGCATCGCCTTCGCGTACACGACGGTCGTCTGTGGCGACGGCATCCGCAACGGGGCCGAGACCTGCGATGACGGTAACGCGACGGCCGGCGACGGCTGCAGCGGTGCCTGCGCCATCGAGACCGGCTTTGCCTGCAGCGGCACCCCCTCGGTCTGTGTAGCGCTCGCGGCCAACGCGACCTGCGCTGGCGCGACGGCGGTCACCGCGAACGCGACCTTTGCCAACGTCCCCTACCTCACCGGCGGTCCTCGCACCCTCGGCAGCGGTTGCGGCGGTGGCGCAGGCAACACTGCGCTCTTCTACTCGGTCACCGTGCCTGCGAACTCGTTCGTGGTGGTCACGACGACCGGGACGCTCGACCGCGTCCTCATGACGCAGAACACCTGTGGGGACGCGACGTGCGCGACCTCCACCGACGCGGTGCCGGAGACGGCGACGATCACCAACGCGACTGCGAGCCCGATCACGCGCGTCGTGTCGCTCCGTCCGTACTTCGCCGCGGAGACCGGCACTAACACGCTGAGCATCGCCTTCGCGTACACGACGGTCGTCTGTGGTGATGGCATCCGGGTCGCCGGTTCGGAGATCTGCGACGACGGGAACCTCGCCACCGGCGATGGTTGCAGCTCGACCTGCACGGTCGAGACCAACTTCACCTGCAACACGGCGTCGCCGACCGTGTGCATGGCCGCTCCCTACATCAAGACGACGATCGCGGCCGCGTGCGTCGACATGAGCGCGGCACCCGAGCTCACGACCCCTGACGACGACGACGGTGTCTCGACGCGAGCGGCGCTGCCCTTCGCGCTGACCTTTTTCGGCACCGCGATGAGCCACTTCCAGGTGTCCACCAACGGCCTCTTCGGCGTCTTCCCCGCCGACAGCGGATCGATCGGCACGTTGGCGGCCAACTCGACCACGGTGCCCAGCACCACGGCTCCGAACGGGTACATCGCGCCGTTCTGGGACGACCTGGACGGGATGACGATTAGCACCCTCACCACCGGGACCGCCGGCAGCCGGGTCTTCGTCATCCAGTGGAACGGGAACATCTACGACATCGTGGCCCCAGTGCGCTTCCAGGCGCAGATCCGCGAGACCACCGGCGTCATCGAGTTCCACTACTGCGCGGCCTCCGGCAGCGCGACCCGCACCAGCGGCTCGGAGGCCACCATCTCGCTCGAGAACGCAGCCGGCACCGTCGGCATCGCACACTCGATCAATACCGGCTCGAGCGTCACCCCCGGCACCACGGCGCTTCGCTTCACCCCGAACCCCTGAGCTCCTGAACTGACACGCTGAGCGGCCGCCCTGGGCAACCCGGGCGGCCGTTCGCTTTTGTGTCAGCTGACGAAGGGGTCGGGGACGGGGTCCTTGTCCTCGTCGTCGGTGGGCTTGCCATCGTCGGCGGGCGCGTCGGGCTCGGGCTCATCGAACACTCCTCGCGCATCGTCATGCTACCCGGGGTGTCCGCCAGGCGGGCTGATCCTCAAGTCGGCGTTCGGCCCGCTCGGCGGCGGCGTCGAGAAGGAGGGCGGCCTCGCCTCGCTGCTCGGGGTCGCTCTGGACGGAGCGGTGCGCCGCAGCTCTCGCTCTCTCGCGGCCGTTCAGGGGAAGTCGAACGTCTCGTGGGCCTCGGGTGGCCCGCGCGCTGGGGGCAGCGGGAGCGGCTCGCTCCAGAGCGCGAGGTGCTTGAGCAAGCGGCGCACCTCTTTCCTGTCGTGCAGGACCGCGATGAAGCGCAGCTGCCCCGGACAGCGGGGGCACTTGCGCACGTCGAGACCGAATGCGTGCCGCATCAGCGACGCCCACGAGGAGTCGGGGCGCGTCGGGCGCTCGGCCCTCGGCTTCGGCACGATGGCGTCGCGGTTCTTGGCGTGCGCTGAGAGCACCCCGAAGTAGACCGTCGTGTTCGCCCTCGGTCTCGGTACGAGCGAGGCGAGCCGTCCGAGGAACGCGTCGGGCGTCATCGTGACGTGCGTCGTGCGGTCCGACCAAGGCCGCTTGAGTTCGAGGCACACCCGTCCGTCGTCGAGCACGTTCATCCGATCGAGCGCCAGCGGCGGCCGAAGCAGATACCGGCACAGATGCTCGAGGCGCGCACGGTCGTGCTCGCCGACTGCGGTCTCCGCGTCGAGGTCCCACTGCCGGATCCGCGCCTTGCGCCGCGTCGGCAGCTGCAGGCCGAAGTCGTGCGGGTCGTCGTCCTCGGGCCCGTGCCGCTCGCCGCGCATGGAAGCGGCGTAGGCCTGCGCGAGCGCCGTGTCGTTCTCGTCGAGTTCGGTTGGCTCACGACGCTCGAAGAGCCGGTCTGAGGATGCGGGAGAGGATCGCCTCGACCTCGGCGGCTGTGGGCGCCGGGATCTGGTGGAAGCGCCGGGCCGCGTCGTAGGCGCCATCGAGAAACAACCCGTGGAAGTGAAGGTTGAGCTTCAAGTCGCTGCTCGCGCGATGGATCACCACGAGCGAGCCACCGCGCGGAGCCACCACGCCAGCGCGCCTCGCAAGTCGGCGGTAGCGTCGGTCGATCTCCCGCTGCGCGATGCGCCACACCGCGAGCGCTCGCTCGTGGTCGAACGCCAAGGAGCGGTGTTTGGGTAACTCGCCGGGGTTGACAGCGAGGAAGGGCAGCGGGTGCTCGACGAGCGCAACGCGTTGGATTGCCTATCCTCTCGAAACGCAAAACTGCGCGGACTGGCGCACACCGATCTCCGTGGCCGTTCGCGTTGCCCTCTCGGACGCCGACGCTGTCGCGGACGTCTCGGTCTCGGTCTCGGTCTCGACCCCGGCCCCGGCCCGGGTCCCGCCCTCCCCCTATTCCCACGGGGCTTCTGCTCTCGTTTGGCCGCAAGTCGGCGTGAGTCGGGCTTCCGGGTCGCGTGGCTCGACATGGAGCTGCGCGGCGCCTGAGACCTGCTCGTGACCGAGCAGAGCGGCAGCGTCGCCGAGCTCCGAGGACAGCGCGTCATCCACGAGGTCGACATCGAACTCACCCTCGACGTCGAGCACTGGACAGTGCGGCGCGGGTAAGCACTTCGAAGTCCGCCCATCGCTATATCCAGCCGTCGGCTTCGCCGGTGGGGTCCGCTGCCGTGACCGACTCGTGCAGCGCGAGCACCCGGCGCGCAGGAGCACCGCCCTCATCGAGCTCGAACAGCCCCCACCGCGCCGAGGTGCTG
>Ga0105047_10000385_pt1 | contig 73562 bp, 70 predicted proteins | sample MAT04_FD_78384 | JGI IMG/M metagenome (GOLD analysis project Ga0105047, IMG submission 78384) | Freshwater microbial communities from Lake Fryxell liftoff mats and glacier meltwater in Antarctica - MAT-04 (megahit assembly) | ecosystem: Environmental > Aquatic > Freshwater > Ice > Liftoff... | reverse complement strand
ATGTTGCCACGCCGGGGAAAACACCCGGCTGGCACACCTGCCTGATTTGCTTAGCAAATCGGGCAGGTGCCAGGGACGACATGTTTAGAATTGTTTTTTGTTCAGGCGTTGATTGACCACTACAGATTAAAGATGAAAGACCAGCATGATGACCCATAGGGCAATCATCAGCAGGAACTGGAGGATGTCGCGCGAGAGGTACTTTTCAACTTCTTCGTCCAGCAGACCGAATTGCAGGGCGCCGTAGGAATAATAGGTGAGATAAGGCGCTAAAAAGGGGGTCGCCGCCAGGGCCAGAGCAGGCTTTTTGCTGCGCAAGGCCCACCACAGGAACAGCAGCGCTACGGGAATGCCGTAGGGGAACAAAGTGCGGTTCCACGGGTTGGCGGGCATGTGCAGCAGCAAGGCCAGCCAGTCCGGGAACAAGAGCGCCGAAACGCCAAAAGCCAGCCCGACCGGCACAAAGGTGGTCAGCAGTTCGCGCCACTGGCGTGCGCGAATATAGATAAAGGCGTAGAAAATCGCCACACCCAACCCGATCTGCGGCTTGATCATCAGTACCAACAACCCCCAGACGGGTGGCAGGAAAATGCCCAGCAGAATGAGCACATCTAGGTTGCCGGCCAGCAGCGAACCGATCACAGTGGGCGAGAGGATGATGGCGGCAATGCTCAAGGGCCTGACATGCATGCGCCAGCCGAACAGGATCACGCCCAGCACGCTCAGGACAAGGATTAGCCCGCGGCTTAAGGCGGGCGAGAGCAGGGTGAAGGGGATCAGCATCAATAACGTCCATGGAGGGTTGACAAAGACGCAATGCGCGCAGTCAGGATACAACCGGTCGTAGGGGGAAAAACCATGCAAGAAATGGCGCGCGGTGGCGTCGTAAATATGCAGCCAGTCCGCGGAGGGTAAAAAGGAAGCCAGATAGACCGCGAGAACGATCGCGCCTGCCAGAAAGACCCCCAAGAGATATTTTTTGGTGACTGCGTTCATGAGTACCTCCTACCCGGCCCAGGACCAGATATAGAACATGCCCAGGAAGAGGCATTGGAGCATAAAGCCGAGGGAAAACAGGCCCAGCCGGCCGGCGCGTTTTTCGAGCAGTGGCGCGGCGGCGATGAAGAAGGGGAAGACGGGCAGCATGTAGCGTGAAAAGCTGAGCAAGACGTCGCCGGGGCCGAGCTTCATCAGGCTGATCAAGACAAGCACCCAGGCAAAGACCAGGTAAGACGGGCGCAGGACGCCGCGTTTAACGATTAAAAAGACGGGGATCGAAATCGCGAAAAAACAATCCAGCACGCGACTGGGGGCCCAAAAGTACCACAGCGCGTCCCTTTCCGAGGCCAGGCCGCGCAGGTCGCCAAGCAGCCCCTGCCAGGGGAAGCCCGAATATTGGGCCCAGTATTTGGCCAGCGTCTGCCAGGGCCAGTCCGCGCCGATCCAGAAATGCACATAGCCGGCATAGGCGCCAAAGGCGAGCACAGGCAGGCAGGCCGTCAGGCAAACCTTGAGCAAATTCACGACACGCTTTTCGGGCTGCGTTCCATATTGGACCAGCCCCTCGCATATAAGCACGAGCGCGAGCACAATGCCCTGGTTGCGGGTAAGCGCCGCGCAGGCAGCCAGGAGACCGGCCCAGCCCCAGCGTTGGGTACGCATGCACAGCAGGCTGCCCAACACTAGTGCCAGAAAAAGCGATTCAGAATAGGCGGCCACCAAAAAGAAAGCCAGCGGGTAAATGGCGAGCAGAAACAGGCTGCCGCGCGCCGTTTTCTCGCCGTAGTCGAGGCTCACCAGCATGTAAAGCAGGAGGAACGCCGCCCAGGTGGAAATACTCGAGACGACGAGCGCGGAAAAGACGGAAGAGGGCGTGACGAACATGAGGAGCCGGATCAGGAGCGGGTAAAGCGGCGGCCAGACCGTCAGCGCCAGGTTGGAGCGATACCCGCTTTCGGCCACGTTCAGGTAACAGATCGTGTCCCAGCGCAGCCAGGGTTCCAGGAGTGCGCCTGGATGGCGGCTGCTTTGCAGCAAGGAATCGGTGGCGCAAAGCACAGCAGGCTCGTGGATAAATTGGCGCAGTAAGACGGATAGAACGGCCATCCAGAGCATGGAGCCGATGTACAGCGCCAGAAACACCCAGAAGGCATGCAGGGCGGCCCGTTTGAGCAAATCCCGGTTGAGCAGGACGGGTGTGGACATCATGCGACCAGCCCAACGCCCGGCAAGGGCGGGAACTGCGCCGCCTGGGAAAAGGCGGCGATTGAGACAGAGGCAATCGGTTGGCGGCGCTGCATGGCGGGTTTATTTTACCCTCTAAAAGGCACCGCGGATGGGCCCAAATTCTGGCAAATCAGGCAGGTGTGTGGTAAGGTGGTCTGCCAATGACATATTTGTTATTAGCAGGCCGATGGACAGTTCACGTCCTGCCCGGTCACGTCATCCGATCATTAACGGCATTCATGGATAAAACAGAACAGACCAAGTAACAATAGAATAAGTTTTTTTGTGGATATTTTGCGGAAAGATCATCCGCAAAATATCCATCTGCAGGGTAAACCAAAGGTTGAGATACAATCCTACGGCGAAAATCCCGGGTGAGATGAACCATATTTTGCCTGGCCTTATTCATCATTCACGGTAATTATTGCAACAGCCGACAAACAAAGGAGCAAGCATGAACATCGAAACGAAAAGACGCACCGCGCGCAACCTGAGCATTTTTGTCACTTGCATCATCGCCATCCCGTGGCTGGGCTGGTGGTTGGATGTGCAGCGCGGCGCGGACCCGCACGCCCAGAACGGCAGCCTGGGCTGGCTGTTCTTTATCCTCACACCGCTGGCAGCCGTCTTGCTCCTGCGAGCATTTGCCGGAGATGGTTGGAAGGATTTCGGGCTTAACCCTGGCTTCAAAAACAATGGAAAGTGGTACCTCTTTGCCTTTCTTTTTCACCCGCTCACCATGGTCGTGATTTTGTTCACAGGCTATCTGCTTGGCTTCATCATCATTCCAGATGGTTCAACCGCCAGGCTCGCATTGTTGGGTCAGGCGCTCCTTGCCGGGCTTTTGCCCGGCTTTATCAAAAACATCTTTGAAGAGTTTGCCTGGCGAGGTTATTTGACTCCAAAAATCCAAACGATTATCAAAAACCCGCTGGCCGGGCATACCCTGGTGGGCATCATCTGGCTGACCTGGCACTTGCCTTACTACCTGGTCTTGATGTCTCCGGAAACATTGCAAAAAGCCACCGGGTTGAACATGGGCGCGTTCCTGCTTTTGGGGTTGGCGGGCATCATCCCCACCGCCATCGTATATGGAGAACTGCGCCTGTGGACAAACTCTGTCTGGCCGCCGGTGCTGATCCATACCTGCGCCAATGTCTTCTTCGATACATTGATCCTGCTCAAGGTTTTTAATTATTCCTCCGCCAGCGCCGAAATCTTTTTCGCGCCCGGTCTCTACGGAGTGCTCGTGATTATCATCAATCTGGCCGCGGGGTTGTGGCTCTACCGCCGCAGAACCCGTATAAGCCAGGACGAAAGGTAAACCCATGCTCAAATTTGTCCTGCTAGGCAGCCTGAATTGTCAACCCATGAGCGGTTACGATCTCAAGCAGTTCATTGACCGTTCCACATCCAACTTCTGGCATGCGGAACTGAGCCAGATATACACCACCCTGAAAACCCTCGAAAAAGAAGGGCTGATCATATGTACCTCGGTGGCTCAGGAAAAACGCCCCGACCGGCGTGTTTATACCATCACCCCCGAGGGCAGCCAGCATTTTGCGGATTGGCTTCATCAGCCTTTCACAGAGGTGGATCCTTACAAAGATACCCTGCTGCTCAAGATTTTCTTTTCAGGTGACCAGGATAAAACCGACATCCTCGCCCAATTGGACATTCAGCGCAATATACACCAGAAAATTGTCGAAAAGTATCAGGCCGAAACTGCCGGGATCATCGCGAAGACCATGGAACATGCTCCCCACTTGCGCAAACATGCCCTGATGTGGGAAGCCACCCGCCGCTTTGGTGAAATTGCCGAAGTTGCTTATCTGCGCTGGCTGGATGAAACCATCCAGATGGTTCAAGAAAATTTCTAAAAGAGAAGGATTACAGTGAAGAACTCTTTGGCTGAAAAACCCAAATCCCTGAAAAACACCTGGCTGCCCCTTTCGCCGCGCAGCTGGCATTAAATCTGGTTGAATTCCTTTTCGTCTGGCTGGTGCATTTACCGGCATTAATCCTTCGCCAGGCTGATGAAGACATCTTCCAGGCTGGGCTCGCCTTTTTGAATGGAAAGAACGCGCACGCGCCCGGTATCCAATAATTTTTTCAGGTCCTTTTCCGCCAGGCCGCGCCGGACAATCACGCGCAGGTGGTCGCCTGCCAGTGCGACCCGGACGACCCCATTCGCGGCGGCCAGGGTATTCAGACCGTCCAGCAGCGGTTCGGTATAGACTTCCCAGACATCGCCAGGGACAATATTTTGTTTAAGCGCCAGGGGCGTATCCATGGCGAGCAATTTGCCATCGCGCATGATGCCAACCCGCCCGCAGTACTCGGCCTCATCCATATAATGGGTAGTGACCATGATGGTGACGCCCTCTCCCGCCAGCTCATAGATCAAGTCCCAAAATACGCGGCGCGCGGTGGGATCAACCCCGCTGGTGGGCTCATCCAAAAACAACAATTTCGGACGATGCACCAGCGCAATGCCCAGGGCCAGGCGCTGACGCCAGCCAACAGACAGGTCTCGCGTAAGGTTTTTTTCGTGCCCGGTGAGACCCACATGACTGATTGTTTCATTTATTCTGGCGCGCTCAGTAATACCGTAGACACCGGCATAAAACTGGAGGTTCTCCCAAACGGTCATGTCGTCGTAAATGGCGAATTTTTGCGACATATAGCCCACGCGTTTGCGCACTTCCTCGGTCTGGAGAAAGGAATCAAAGCCCAGCACGGTTGCGCTGCCTTCGCTGGGCGAAAGCAGCCCCAGCAGCATGCGGATGGTGGTGGTCTTGCCGCTGCCATTCGGGCCAAGATAACCCACTATCTCACCGGGGTTGATCTCAAAGGAAACATGGTCCACTGCCACAAAATCGCCAAAACGGCGGGTAAGGTTATCTACATACACAACAGGTAAGGACATGACGTTCTCCAGCAAAGGAACTTGGAACCAGCGCAGTTATCGATTCAGCCGCCCGTTTCCAAAACAGACTTAAGGCGTGCCAGATTGGCTTCCATCTGGCTTTTGAGCTGCCTGACAAGCAAGCCTTCGGCCAGTTTAAAAACGCCGCCAGGATTGCCTTCGGCAGTCAAGGAAATTTTTGCACCGGTGCCGACTGGTTTCAACGTAACCAGAACTTTGATCTGCATGGGCCCGGCATTATTGATAAAACCAAAGTGGGAAGGAGGTTGAAACTCAACAACTTCCATCTGCCCGTCGATCTTTCGGCCGAGCATTTCAGCATGGACTGCATACTTGACACCCAGGCCAACCGGACCAGGTGTAATTTGCTCAATGCTGGAAATGATGCTCTGCCATTTTGGCAGGTTGAGCGGATTGGACAGGAAGACAAAAATATCCTGCAAGGACCGGTCGACAAGAACGCTTAGCTCAAAATTAATCATTTTTGACCTGCAACCTGTTATTCAGAGTCCTGCGAGAGAGCCATAAAAACATCTTCAAGCGAAGGTGAAACGGAACGCGAATTGCTAAAAGTGGCCCCGCCCGCCGGGATGGATTTTTTAAGGCTTTGAATAATGGCCGGAGCTTTGCCGGGCTGAACACGAATATGCAGCCGGTCTCCAAATACGCGCACATCCTCCACACCTGGCTCGCGGGTGGCAATCTTTCGTAGCAAAGGCAAAGGTTCGCCGCGCAGTTCGATAATGCGCTGGTCAAGCATGCTGCGCAGGCTGCCAGGGGTGCCTTCGGCAATCAGGTGACCATGTTTCATAAAGCCCACACGCTGGCAGCGAGCAGCCTCATCCATATAGGGCGTTGAGATGATAACCGCAACACCGCCGGCAGTATCCACTGAAACCAGCCGGATCAATAACTGCCAGAAATCCTGACGGGTGACCGGATCAACGCCGGTGGTGGGCTCATCCAGCAGCAGGACGCTCGGACGGGTTACCAGGGCCGAGGCCAGTCCCAGTTTCTGCTTCATGCCGCCCGAAAGCTGCCCGGCAAAACGATCTTTGAACTGCGCCAGGCCGACAAAGTCAAGAATTTCCATGCAGCGCGGCTGCCATTCATGGGCAGGCAGACCGCGCACCTCGGCGAAAAAGCGAATATTTTCCAGCACGGTCAAGTCTTCGTACATTGAAAAACGCTGCGAGAGGTAGCCAATTTTTGCGCGCGCCGGTTCAAGTTCTTTTTTAATATCATGCCCACAGATCGAGATCGTGCCAGAATCCAGGCTGAGAGCGCCCACCAGCAGGCGCAGGGTGGTGGTTTTCCCCGCGCCGTCCGCGCCCACCAGGCCGTAGATTTCACCGGCAGGGATATTTAAATTCATACCCTTGACTGCTTCCAGCCGGCCAAATGATTTATGCAGGTCATGCGCTACTATCATATCGGGTTATCCTGTGATCAGCTTCAAAACTTTTTGGATCAGGTGTAAAGAATGTGTGACGATAAAGATCGACTATTTGAAAGTAACATCCGCGGGCATGCCGGGCTTTAGTTTTCCATCCGGGTTGGCGACACTCAACTTGATGGCAAAAACAGTGCTTTTGCGGCCATCGGTAGTTTGAACATTGCGCGGAGTGAACTCGGCTTTGTCAGAAATATTGATGACGCTTGCGGTAAATGTATCCGCCGGGAAAGAATCAATCTTGACATCCAAGGCCTGGCCCAGGCTGACCTCGCCATAGCGGTCTTCGGAGATATAGACTGTGATGGTCAGGTGTGTGAGTTGCCCGAGGCTGAGCACATTCGAGCCGGGGTTTACCACTTCGCCAGGTTCCACGTTGCGCAAAAGGATAGTGCCGTCTGCGGGAGCAACAATGGTTAATTTTGCGATCTGCGCATCAAGCAGCTTCACATTGGCTTCAGCCTGGTTCACGGCCAGCCTGGCCTGTTCGGCAGCAGCTGTGACTTGATCCAGACCCTTTTGCGCAGAAACCACCTTGGGCGAGAGCGGCCCGGTCTCCAGCGCGCGCAAGCGGTCATTGACTGTGTCAAAGCGTTCCTGAGCTACCTGCAGTTTGGCACGCGCCTGCAGAACATCCTTGGCCCCCTCGGTGGTGATGGCGTCATCGTAAGCCTTCTGGGCATCCGTCAGTTCAGACTTGGCATCATCCATGGCGTTCTGGGCTTCATCCTTCAAATCCTGCCCATCCGTGGCGGTATTGGCACGGTCCAGCACAATTTGCGCGGACTGGTAAGAAACGCGCGCGAGCAGCAAGCGTTGTTCGGCGGCAATAAAGTCGCCGCTGGTGGCCTTCTCCAACACAAATTTCATATTATTCTGAGCAGCTGTTAACGCTGTTTCTACGACAGATGCTTCAGATTGAAGGGCGGTATTCTGCTCGGAGCGGTTGAAGTACCAGCTGGACTGGTTAAAGTCGGAAGGCTTGGCCTGCGTCCAGCCTGCAATACGGTTGGCTTTATCATCCGCAAGAGCCGTGGAGAGCGTGGCATCATATTGAGACTGGGCGGAAGCAACCGCTTTATCGGTGGTGGTGACTGCCGCTTTGACGCTCTCCAGATTGGCAAGCGCCACATCGCGCTGAGCGTTTAGCAATGAGCCGTCCAGTTGGAACAGGACATCACCAGCTTTGACTGTATCGCCTTCATTTACTTTAACTTCCAGCACTTTACCGGAAATCTCGGGGGCAAGGACGATGGTGGTGGTTTCGACAGTGCCGGAAGCGGTCAGAGCAGTGCTGACAGTCTGCGGCTTGTTGAAATAGATAAAATATACGGCTGCGGATACGATCAGCAGTAAAACAATAATGATCAGGGGTAGAGGTGGTCTGCGCTGCATGGTTAACTCCTTGAAATGGTACTGGGTTTGTCTTGTAAAGAATGAAAAATGACGGGCGGCGGTAATTAATCGAGCCGTTTTCTAAACCTGAGCGCGGCCGCGCCCATGATCACCACACCAAAAATCGCCAGGGCAATCACATCCGGCAGGATGCTTTCGATGCCTACGCCCTTGAGCAACAGTACGCGAATGATGCTGAGATAATAGCGCAGCGGCATGGCATAAGAGATGTAGTACAACACCTTTGGCATGGCATCCAGCGGGAAGAAAAAGCCGGAAAGAAAAATGCTTGGGAGCAGTGTCATCCAGACCGTCAGCATGGCTTCCTGCTGGGTGTTGGCGATGGTTGAAGCAAACAGGCCAATCCCCAGACCAGAAAGCAGGAAGAGCGCTGAGAGCAGCACGATCAGGAGCATGGAACCGCGAATGGGCACACCAAACCACCAGTGCCCTACCAGCAGCACTTCAACCGTGTCAAACAAACCCAACAAGGTATAAGGCAGGATTTTCCCCAACACCAGTTCCCAGGGGCGAATGGGCGTGACGATGAGTTGTTCAATTGTGCCGCGCTCGCGCTCACGCACCACCGCTGTGGCGGTGAGGATGGCAGTAATCGCAAACAGGATCATGCCGATGACACCCGGGATCATGAAATAGGCTGAAATAAGATCGGGGTTGTACCAGACGGTGGTGCGTACTTCAACCGGAGGCTGGACTCTGAAATTCTGCCCGCTGCGGGAGATTTTCTCAGACAGGATGCCGGTGGCGTGGCTCTGACCGATCAACTGGGCAGCGGAGAGAGCCGTAGAGGCAACGGTGGGATCAGAACCGTCCAACACAAAAGCCACCTGGGCAGTGCCCTGCTTGAGTCTTTCAGCGTAATCGGGCGGGATGATCAGACCGGCGCGCACATCGCCTTTTTCGATGAGGGTCTGAATATTAGCTTCAGAACCAACTGAATAAGCGATCTTGAAATAATCGGCGGCACGGTAGGCATCCAACAAAGCGCGCGACTCAACGCTGTGACTCTGGTCAAAGACAGCCAGGGGCACATTGCGGACGTCATTGGTGGCGGCATAGCCCAACAAAAACAACTGCATGATGGGTATGACGAGGATTAACACCAGCGTGCGCTTATCGCGAAAAATCTGGATGAACTCCTTGCGGATGATTGAAATGAGACGTGAATTCATAGAGTCTCCGGTGTACTGGAATGGGTTGAAAGCTCGTTTTCAGCCTGGGATGGCTGTTTAATACCGTTCAAAAAGATATTTACAAAAGTTTCCAGTGAATTTTCCTGCATGGCGGGCGGCATCAAGTCTTTGAGCAGCAAGCCAGTCAAAAAATAGGAGAAGAACATACCGATAAAAGCGCGAATCATCATCGGCAGCGGGATTGGGCGCAGGTCATCCTGAAAAACCGCCATGCGCCCGATCAAAATCTGAATATCCGGAAAGATTTTTTCAAATAACAGCGGAGCGTGTTTCCCTTTGAACTCCACCAGCTCTATCAGCATCAGGTTCAGAAATTCGGGGCGTTTCTCCAATTCATCCACCAACCGGCTGGCTGCATCGCGCACAAATTCGTCCATCGTATTGCCACGCGCTTCGGTTAGATGCGGCAGGATCTGGTGGTAGGGATGCCGGTCGATCAAAACAGATGAAAAAATATCTTCTTTTGAGGCAAAATGGTTGTAAATACTGCCCAGCGCCAGCCCTGCACGTTCGGCAACCTGGCGCATGGATGTAGCAGCGTACCCCTGCGAAATAAACAGGGTATAAGCCGCTTCCAGGATGGCGCGGCGCGTGCGGTCAGTGCGGGAAATAACTGGGTCATCTATCATAGAAAATGAACGTACGTTCGTTTTCTCTATTATTATTGCTTCCACTCCCTTTGTCAAGGATTTCGGCCAGGTTTCCAGTCACAGGCCTGGCGCTGATGATCCATCCAAGCCGCTAAAGATATCCTTTGGTACAATCACAGCATGTCAGCACTTAATCAGCAAATCCGCAAAAACCTTAAGTTCAATTTATTCGCGAGCATGGCCGATGCAGCCTTTTTTGGAGTTGGCTGGGGGTTCGGTTCGTTTGGCACCGTGATACCGCTCTTTTTTGCACAGATGACCAATTCCGCCATTCTGATCGGCCTGATACCAGCCATTCACGCGGTGGGCTGGCAAATCCCACAGTTATTCACGGCCGGTTGGGTTTCACGCATGCGCAAATACAAACCGGCCGTGATGTTAATGACCATTCACGAACGGGTACCATACCTGGGGCTTGCGCTTGCAGCCTGGCTGTTACCGGTTTTGGGGCCTAAAATTGTTTTGCCGCTGGCCTTTGTGATGTTGATCTGGCAGGGGCTGGGGGCAGGCTTAACGGCCAACCCCTGGCAAAGCATGATTGCCAAGATCGTCCCGGCTGAATCACATGGGACCTTTTTTGGGGCGCAGGCAGCCGTTGCCAATATTCTGATCAGCTTTTCAGCAGTAGGGGCTGGTTACATGCTGGATGTATTAAAAAGCCCGCTCGATTTTGCTTTGTGCTTCCTGCTAACCAGTCTGGCGATGGGCGGCTCTTATTTTTTCCTGGCGCTTACCCGCGAACCGGAAGATACCGAAAAAATCATGCTGCCCGAAGATCACAATTTTTGGAAAAGCGCACAGGCCATCCTGCGCAGGGATGCCAACTTTCGCTGGTTCCTGGCCTTCCGGGTTGTTTACCAGTTTGCCACCATGGGGTTCGCTTTCTACATTGTGTATGGTTTGCGCGCATTTAATATGGATGCGCTGACTGCCGGATACTTAACCGCGGCCCTGACCATTGCACAGACCGTTGCGAATGTAGGCATGGGCTGGCTGGCAGACCGGCTCGGACACCGCTCAATGCTGATTGCCGGAGCGTTTGCAGTGGCGTTGAGTTCACTGGCAGCCTGGGCCGCGCCCAGCATTGCCTGGCTGTACCTGGTTTTTGTGCTTTCGGCGCTGGCAAATGTGTCTTACTGGACCATCGGCATGGCCATGACGGTGCGCTTTGGCAGCGAGTCTGAGCGGCCGGTTTATATAGGGCTTTCAAACACATTAATTGCGCCTGCCACGATCCTGGCCCCCATTTTGGGAGGCTGGATCGCGGATGTTTCGGGGTACCACACCACGTTTGCCCTGTCTGCGCTGGGCGGGCTGGTGACAGCTGCGCTGCTGGTCTTTTTTGTCAAGGACCCGCAGACAGTGCTCGAACTCAAGGCTGAACAGACCAGTCAGTGACCATCACAACAACTTCCAAAAGCAACGGGCTTTGCAATCCTAAAACGAGATCTGGTTTTCTAATCAGGAGCAGATATGACACTTGTACAGGAAAAAGTAACGCAGGCGATTGAGATCCTGCAAGAAAAAGAAACGGATTTGTGGTTGACCTTTGTGCGCGAGACTTCCGGGGTGCGTGACCCGATCTTGAATTTCATCCTGGGCCCGGGCGACCTGACCTGGGAGAGCGCATTGATGCTGACCCGCAGCGGGGAACGCATCGCCATCATCGGCAGCCTGGAAGCCGAAGCCGTGGAACGCCTGAGTGTGTACGATACCATCATCACCTATGACAAAGCGGTTAGCCAGCCTTTGCGCGAAACATTGGCGCGCCTCAACCCGGGCCAGATTGCCGTTAACTTCAGCCCCAACAATGTGCATGCCGATGGATTGACGCACGCCATGTTTTTGAAACTGGAAAAATACCTGGATGGCACGCCCTACGCCAGCCGCCTTATCAGCGCAGAAGGGATCATCTCGGCCATGCGCGGGCGGAAAACCGGCGCGGAAATCGAGAAGATCCGGCGCGCGGTACTGATCACCGAAGATATTTTCGCGCAGACCTATAAAATCATCCGCCCTGGCATGAGCGAAAAAGAAATCGCGGCCTTTATGCAATCACTCATCCTCGAAAAGGGCGTGGGCTACGCCTGGCCGCCCGAAAGCAACCCGGCAGTCAACAGCGGTCCAGACTCGCCTGTCGGACATTCCGGGCCGACAGATATAAAAATCCAACCCGGGCATCTGCTGCATTTTGATTTTGGGGTGAAATTCGAGGAGTACTGCTCAGACATCCAGCGCATGGTCTACATCCTGGGCCCGGGCGAAACGGATGCCCCCTCAGAAGTCAAACACGGCTTCGCCACCGTGCGAGCAGCGATCGAAAACCTGCGCCGCGCCCTGAAGCCCGGCGTGGTGGGCGCAGACATGGATGAAATCGCGCGCAAGACGATCATGCAAGCCGGTTACCCGGAGTATATGTATGGAACCGGTCACCAGTTGGGACGCGTGGCGCACGATGGCGGCGCAATTCTGGGGCCGCGCTGGGAAAAATATGGCGATTTGCCCAACCAGCGCATCGAGACCGGCAACGTCTTCACGATTGAACCGGGGCTGGCTGTGCCTGGATATGGCTATGTTGGCCTGGAAGAAGATGTACTTGTAGGCACAAATGGCGCGGAATACCTGGGCGCGCCGCAGGAAGAATTGATTTTGCTCAGATAAACCTAAAAAATACCCCCAAATGGGTGCAAAAAATCACTGGACTGTAATCGCTGTTTTGTGCTACTATATTTGATGGATACGGCAGATTGTGCAATAAAATGCAATGTGCTAAAATGAAGGTTTGGTTGTCCAGACAAAAAAGCGCCGTATCAAAGATCGTTCGGACAATTCCCACTCATTTCTCTATGGAGGAGAAAAATATGCGTCACATGTTCAAACTCTCGATGTTGTTGGCCATCTTTGTGATGGTGCTCTCCGCTTGCGGCCCGGCTGCAACGGCAACCCAGGCAGCCCCCGCTGCCACCGAAGCCCCCGCCGCGACCATGGCACCCGTCGCCACTGATGCCCCGGCAGCCCCCGCTGCCACCGAAGCCCCCGCCGCACCGGCCGAATTTGTGTTTGGCCTGCTGATGGTTGGCCCTTATAACGATCACGGCTGGAGCCAGGCTCACTATGAAGCAGGCCTGTATGTTGAAAAGAACCTGGCTGGCGCTAAGATGGTCTATGTTGACAAAGTCAACCCCGCTGACCGCCCCGGTACTACCCCCGCCCAGCTCGCCGAAGACCTTGTGTCCAAAGGCGCCAAACTGGTCATTTTCAACTCGGACGATATGAAAGACAGCGCCACCGAATTTGCCAATGCGCATACTGATGTGAAGGTAATCATGGCCTCTGGTGATCAGGTTTGGAAAGACGGCAAAGCCTACACCGAACTGCCCAACATGACCAACATCATGGGCCGCATGGAATATGGCAAGATGATCGCAGGCTGCGCCGCTGCCATCTCCACCCAGACCGGCCAAATCGGCTACCTCGGACCATTGATCAATGACGAGACCCGCCGCCTGGTTTCTTCCGCTTACCTGGGCGCCAAGTACTGCTGGACCCAGGCTGGTAAAGACCCCACCGCTCTGAAATTCAAGGTCAGCTGGATTGGCTTCTGGTTCAACATCCCTGGCGTCACTTCTGACCCGACCCAGGTTGCTGATGAATTCTTCAATACCGGCTACGATGTCGTCATCTCTGGCATCGATACCACTGAAGCAATCACCGAAGCCAAGAAATATGCTGGCGAGGGCAAGAAAGTCTTTGCCATTCCCTACGACTATCTTGGCTCTTGCGAAGAAGGCAAGGACATCTGCCTGGGCGTGCCTTATTTCAACTGGGGCCCGGCTTATGTCGCCAGCATCAAGACTGCCCAGGACGGCTCATGGGTTTCCCATTTTGAATGGAACGCCCCGGACTGGAAAGACATCAACAATGCTGACACCAGCCCTGTTGGTTTCGTCAAGGGTGCTGCCCTGACCGCTGAAGCCGCCGCCGCTGTTGATAAGTTCGTCGGCGAACTGGCCGGTGGATTAAACCTGTGGACTGGCCCGATCAAACTGCAAGACAGCTCAGAATACCTGGCCGCTGGCAAAGTCGCCACCGATCAGGAAATCTGGTACCTGCCGCAGCTGCTCGAAGGCATGGAAGGCCAGAGCGTTTCCAAGTAACAAGTTTTGCCCAATAGCTGGGGGCGCAGCAGTTGCTGCGCCCCCAGTTTTTTGTTTGCTGATATACTTAATTGTAAGACAACTGACCACATCCCATCTTGCACCGGAAGGACCTGCCATGAACGTTGAACTCCGGGATATACATAAAAGGTTTGGTAAAGTCCACGCAAATGACGGAATAAATATAATGATTCCGGCGGGGACCATTCAAGGTGTATTGGGCGAGAACGGCGCCGGGAAAAGCACCCTGATGAAAATTCTTTCGGGATTTTTCTTTGCTGATTCTGGGGAGGTGGTGCTGGATGGTAAACCGGTTATCATCCACTCCCCTGCGGATGCCATCAAACACGGCATTGGCATGCTGCACCAGGATCCGCTTGATTTTCCACCATTAAGGTTGATTGACAACTTTATTCTGGGATGTGAAGGCGGGCTGTTCCCGGACCGCAAAGCTGCCGAGCGGGATTTCCGGCAGTTGGCGGAAAAATTTGACTTTAGCCTGGATCCGGAGAGCTATGTCGATACATTAACCGTTGGCGAGCGCCAGCAGCTGGAGATTTTACGTCTTCTGTGGCTTGGCGCTCGTGTTTTAATCCTGGATGAGCCGACCACGGGCATCAGCCTGCCCCAAAAAGAAAAGCTGTTCGCCACGTTAAAAATATTGGCCAGCCAGGGCATGACCATCATCTTTGTCTCGCACAAACTTGAAGATGTTGAGGCGTTGTGCTCCAGCGCCGCGGTGCTGCGCCAGGGAAAACTGATCGGCGTCACCACCCCACCCTTCGACACGAAAAAGCTGGTGGAGATGATGTTTGGCAAAGTGGTCACTTTTGGCGGGCGTACTTCAACCAAACCTGGCAAATCCATTCTGCGGCTTACTAAAATTTCACTTGAAGATGCCCGTTTGCAGATCAAAGATGTGAGCATTGACGTGCGCGCGGGCGAGGTGATTGGGCTGGCAGGCATGGAAGGCTCCGGGCAGGCAATCTTCCTGGAATCCTGCGCCGGGCTGACCCGCCCGGTGAATGGCAAAGTAGGCATTGGCGAACATGACCTGACCGGCGCCACACACCACGCTTTCAAGAAACAGGGGGTCGCCTATTTACCCGCAGCGCGCCTCGAACAGGGATTGGTTCCGGGCCTTTCGCTCACGGATCACTTCGTGCTGTCTGAAAAAATGAAAGGCGTTTTTATCAATCGCGAACAGGCTGTAAAACTGGCCGATGAGCGCATTAAATTCTACAACATCAAAGGCACGCCGGTCAGCCCGGTCGAGTCACTTTCGGGCGGCAACCAGCAGCGCGCGCTTTTGGCCACCCTGCGCACCCCGCTTAACCTGATTCTTGTGGAGCACCCTACGCGCGGTCTGGATATCGAATCAACCATGTATATCTGGTCCAAGTTGAAAGAACGCTGCGGGCAGGGTACCGCAATCGTCTTCATCTCAGCCGATCTTGACGAAGTGCTGCAATACAGTGATCGCGTGGTGGTCTTCTTCGCCGGGCGCGTTTCTCTGCCGTTGAATGCGGAAAAACTGAGCGTTGAAAAGCTCGGCCGTTTAATCGGCGGCAAGAGCTGGGAAAATTTTGAGCAGGAGGCCGCCAATGCGTAATTCACGCTGGTTCAATCTCATCATCCAGGTGAGCGCAGTCGTCATGGCGTTGTTGTTTACCACGCTGGTCTTAATCGCCACAAAAGCACCCCCGTTCGAAGCTTATAAAAATATCATCATTGGCTCGATTGGTTCATGGGGCAAATTCTCGGATGTGCTGATCACCTGGGTGCCCCTGCTGTTGGTCACAGCCGGTCTTTTGATCACTTTTACCACCGGGCTGTGGAATATCGGCATTGAAGGCCAGATTACGCTGGGCGCGATCTTTACAACCTGGATGATGCGCAGCTTGCTCGACAGCGGCTGGAACCCGGCCCTGATCATTACCCTGTCAATCCTGGCAGGTATGCTCGGCGGCGCATTGTGGGCGGCTTTGGTGGGCGCGCTGAAAACCTTTGGCGGCGTCAACGAGATTTTTGGCGGGCTGGGCTTGAACTTTGTGGCGACGGCCCTCAACATCTGGCTCATCTTTGGCCCGTGGAAGCGCCCTGGCGTGGCTTCCATGTCTGGCACAGTACCCTTCCCAGATACGCTCTGGCTGCCAATGATCCAAGGTTCGCGGCTGAGTCTTTATGCTGTTGCAATGGCTGTGGTGGCAATCGTGGTGGTCTACTTTATGCTGCAAGGCACCTATTTTGGCCTGCGCCTGAAGGCCGTTGGGAAAAACACAAACGCGGCCTTCCTGCTTGGCATTCCGACCTGGCAATATTCGATGATATCGTTTGCGCTGTGCGGTGTGTTCGCCGGACTGGCCGGAGCAGTACAGGTTACAACTGTCTATCACCGTTTGATCCCGTCAATCTCCAGCGGCTACGGGTTCATGGGTCTGATGGTTGCCATGTTAATAAACTACCAGGCCTTGTGGGCCGCACCAGTGGCGCTTTTCTTTGCGGCGCTTAACATTGGCAGCATCCAACTGCCGGTCGTGCTTAAAATGGACTCCACACTGGCGGGTGTGCTGCAGGGCACGCTGGTGTTATTTGTGCTGCTGGCAGATGGTGTGCGCCAGAAATTAATCAAAAAAGCCTGACCATCCTATCCCAAACCCGCTTTTGAACCATTAGCGGGGGGAGAATCTATGAACTTCGATACCCTTCTCATTAGTCTGGCTGGTGTTTTGACCGCCGCCGCACCCATCTTGATCGCCGTGATCGGCGAAACCATTTCCGAGCGGGCCGGTGTTATCAATCTGTCAATGAACGGCACCATCCTGCTGGCCGCCATGGGCGGCTTTGCCGCTGCGTTTTTCACACAGAATATTGTGCTTGGTTTTCTAGCCGGAATGCTGATCGGCGCGCTGGTTTCGCTGGTGGTGGCATTTGCCAGTATCACGCTCAAGCAATCCCAGGTGGCAGTCGGCTTCATCCTGGCGCTTTTATGCCGGGACCTGTCCTACTTCCTGGGCAACCCGATCATGGGCGAGACTGCCCCGCGTCTTTCTTCCAGCCCCATTCCGTTTCTAAGCAGCATTCCCATTCTGGGACCGCTGTTTTTTAAGCAGGATGTAATGACCTATCTGAGTTTCATCCTGGTAGGAGCGGCCTGGGTCTTTATCTTCCGCACCCGGCCGGGTTTGATGCTGCAAGGGATCGGTGAACGACCGGCTGCGGCTTTTGTGCGCGGCGCAAATGTCAACCGGCTGCGCTATTTTTATACAATCCTGGGCGGCGCGCTGATCGGTCTGGCTGGCCCGATTTATTCGTTGTCTGTAAAGGCTGGCTGGAAAGGCACCATCTCCGGTCTGGATGGGCTGGGCTGGATTGCGCTCTCAATCACCATTTTCGGCGGCTGGAACCCGATCCGCGCCGCTTTTGGGGCCTATCTTTTCGCCCTTCTGCAGTGGCTGGGGCTGGTTTTACAACCGCTGCTGCCCGGCCTGCCTTCGCAAGTACTGCAGGTTGCGCCCTTCCCCTTGATGATCCTGACCCTGCTGTTTGTCAATATTGGTAATGCCGAGTGGGTGGAGCACACCCTGGCAGGCATGCCGGAACCAACGCGGCGAGCCTTCACCAGGATCCTGCGCGCGATGCGCGCCACGCCACCCGCGGCCCTGGGTGTGCCGTTTGAAGCGGAATAGCGGCAGAAAAAATATTCGAGTAATCGCTGTTTCTGGTAGTACAATTAAATATTGAATATCGTTAATTTGCACCCAGTTTATACATGGGTTCGGCGGTCGTTACAAGACGCGCGGCGTCTCGGCGGCGTAGGGAATTAATCCATACGAAAAGTACCGCCGCCCGTTAACTTTCAGCTTTTGTGAAAGGACGCCGATCCTATGAGTCTCTGGAAAGAATATTACCACCCCAAAACTGTACAACAAGCCGTTGAAGCGCTTGCCAACGCCCCAGACCCGTCCTGCGCCATCGCGGGCGGGACTGATTTAATGCTGGACTTGCAGCAAGGGAATCACCCGCCGGTGCACACCCTGGTCGATCTGACGGCCATCCCTGAACTGCGCGCCCTGGAAATCCGCAATGATGAACTTTATATCGGTGCGGGCGTTCCGCATAACCACATCGTTGATTCGCCGCTCGCCCAGCAGCATGCCAGGGCGTTGGTCGAAGCCTGCGGGCTGATTGGCGGGCCGCAGGTGCGCAATTCGGCAACCCTGGGCGGCAACGTAGCCCACGCGCTGCCCGCAGCGGATGGGACGATTGGCCTGCTCTCGCTCAACTCCTTTGCTGAAGTTGCCTCTCCCACCGGCCGCAGGCGCGTGCCTTTGCACGAAATGTTCCTGGGACCGGGGAAATCCGCGATTAATACAAAGAACGAAATCATCGTGGGGTTTGACATCCCGCTCTGCAAAGCGCACCAGGCTTCGGCTTTTTGCCGGATTATGCGCGCCCAGGGTATTGCCCTGCCCATTTTAAACCTGGCAGTCTGGCTGGAACGCTTAAATGATACGATCGTTTCGGCGCATGTTGCAGTAGGTCCGGCGGGTCCAATCCCCTTCCGCGCCCGCAAGACAGAAGAATTCCTGGGCGGCAAGGTTTTTTCAGCGGAGCTGATTTCTGCTGTGCAAGAATCTTTACTGGCAGAAGCGGTTTTCCGCACCAGCCCGGCACGCGCTACCGCTCAATACCGCCAGCAACTGGTGGTTACCCTGCTAAAGAATGCCCTGACCACCGCCTGGGAACGGGCCGCCTGACCTTTATCAATAGGACACAATGGTGTAATTATGAAAAAAACTCAACTTTCCTTAACCGTAAACGGCCAAAATTACCAGCTTGAGCCAATCCCAGGTGAAACCCTGGCTGATCTTTTGCGCAAACGCCTGAAACTGACCGGCACCAAAATCGGCTGCAACGAAGCCGAATGCGGCGCGTGCACGGTTGTGATGGACGGCGAAGCAGTGCTTTCCTGTTCTTACCCCGCCGAACGCGCGGATGGCAAAAACATCACAACCATCGAAGGCCTGGCCAAACCGGAGAAAGGCGCCAACCGGTTGCACCCCCTGCAGGAAGCGTTTGTCAAACATGGGGCTGTGCAGTGCGGTTTCTGCATCCCCGGCCAAATCATGACATCGTATGCGCTCTTGCAGCGCAAAGTCAACCCCAGCTCAGCCGAAATTCGTCATGCGCTAAAAGACACGCTGTGCCGCTGTGCGGGCTATCCAACCATCGAGAATTCCATCCTGGCAGCCGCTGAATCGCTGCGCACAGGTCAGCCGGTATCCGAACCGCAGGTTGCGCCCTCGGCGATCGAGAGCCAGGTGATTGGCAAGGTTCAGATTCGCCCGGATGCCCGGGAAAAAGTTACTGGCGAGGCCATTTTCACCGATGACCTGACTTTCCCTGGCATGCTGTTCGCCGCGGTGCACCGCGCCGGGGTGCCGCATGCACTGGTGCGCACGCTGGACGTGGAAAAAGCACGCCAACTGCCGGGTGTGGTCTCCGTGCTTACCTCCTGCGATATTCCTGGCGAGCACAACCACGGACTGGTGATCTATGATTGGCCGGTGATGGTGGGCATTGGCGAGCGCGTCCGTTATGTTGGCGATGCGATTGCCATTGTGGCGGCAGAAAGCCAGGAAATTGCCAAAGCTGCGGCAGAACTGGTTGAAGTCACTTATGACCTGCAGACCGTGATCACCGACCCGGTGCAGGCCCGTCAACCAGATGCCCCCGTTTTGCACGCCAACGGAAACCTGCTAAAGCATATCAAGGTACGCAAAGGCGACCCCGCCCAGGGGTTTGAAGCATCAGATATTATTCTGGAACACACCTTCCATACCCCCAGCACCGATCACCTGTTTATGGAACCTGAGTGCAGCGTGGCCGTCCCGCTTAAGGATGGGCGCATGGAAATCTATGTCGGCTCGCAAATCCCTTACCAGGACCGCACCCAGGTGGCGCGGGCGCTGGGCTGGAAGGAAGAACGGGTACGCATCGTGGGTCAATTAATGGGCGGCGGCTTCGGCGGCAAGGAAGATATCGCCGGGCAAATTCACGCCGCTTTACTTGCAAATGTGACCGGCAAACCCGTGAAGCTGCTTTTTGACCGCCACGAAAGCCTGATCGTGCACCCCAAGCGGCACGCCACACAGATCAAGGTCAAGCTGGGCGCCAAAAACGACGGCACCCTGGTTGCTGCGCAGACCGAACTCTACGGCGACACCGGCGCGTATGCTTCGCTGGGTGAAAAAGTGCTGACACGCGCCACCACGCACTCAGCCGGACCGTATGAAATTCAGCATGTGCATGCAGATTGCTATGCCATGTACACCAACAACCCGCCCGCGGGCGCTTTCCGCGGTTTTGGCGTGCTTCAGTCTGCCTTCGCCTTTGAAACCATGATGGACATGCTGGCCGAAAAGCTCAACATGGATCGGGTGGAACTGCGCCGAAAGAACGCTTTGCGCGTGGGCGATGAAACCAGCACCGGGCAAATCATGCGCGAGAGTGCCGGTCTGGTGGAATGCATCGATAAAGTGGAAGCCGAAATGCTGCGCGTGGCGGGCGTTTCCAAAGATAAACTGTTTGCCCCGCGCCGGTTGCCCGGCGCAGAACACCTGGTACGCGCCTGGGGTTTTGCCTCGGCCTTCAAAAACACCGGTCTGGGCGGCGGCGCAGATGATACCTCTGGCGCAGAAGTGGAATTGTACGAAGACGGCACGCTGCAAGTGCGCTCTGCCGCGGCCGAACTGGGGCAGGGCCTGGTGACCATCATGCAGATGGTGGTGGCAGAGGAATTTTCACTGCCGTCATCACGGGTGAGAGTACTGGTGATGGATACCGACCTGACCCCTAACGGCGGTCCAACCACCGCCTCGCGCCAAACGTATGTCACCGGCAATGCTTCACGGCTGGCGGCAAAAACCCTGCGCACCGCCATTGCCTCCTCGCTGGCTGAGAAATACGACCAGGACCCGGAAAAAATCCGCTTTTCTGAACATGGCGTGCACGTTAACGGGCATGTGATTCCCCTGGGTGATGTAGTGGCCGAAATGCGCGAGCTGGGCCATGCGTCGCGCGCGCTGTACGAATACCACGCGCCTGCCACCAAACCGCTCGGGCAGGGCGGGGATATGCATGTCGCCTTTTCCTTTGCTGCACAGGCTGCGGAAGTGGAAATCAACACGCTGACCGGTGAAGTGAAGGTGGTGCGGGTTATTTCAGCCAACGATGTGGGCCGCGCCATCAACCCGCTCGGTTTGCAGGGGCAGGTGGAAGGTGGGGTAGTCATGGGTGTGGGACATGCGCTGCTCGAAAACTTTATCACCAAAGATGGCTACGTGGTGACAGATCACATGTCGCGTTACCGCATTCCGTCCATTATGCACACCCCCGAGATCACTTCCATCATCGTGGAAGACCCAACCAAAGACGGCCCTTACGGCGCCAAGGGTGTGGGCGAAATCGTGCTCATCCCCACCCCGCCAGCCATTACCAATGCCATTTATAATGCGGTCGGCCTACGTCTCGACCGCCTGCCTGTCGACCAGGAACAAATCCTGCAGGCTATTTTTCAAAACCAGGCAGCATAACCAGGCCTGAGGCACTGCCAGGAGAAGACATTGTATGGAAAAATTCACCGGCTACACCTGCTCCATTTGCCAGCATACTTACTCGCCAGATGAGGTCACCTACACCTGCCCCAAGGATGGCGGCAACCTGGATGTGATGCTCGATTACGATGCCATCCGTAAAAAATATCAGCCGGGAGATCTTACCTCACGTTCAAACCAGTCCATCTGGCGCTACCTGCCGCTGCTGCCCGTTTCAGCACCGGAGGGCGAAGCTACACCTCTGCACCAGGTGGGCGGCACACCCGTCTATGCGCTGCCGCGATTGGCAGAAAAATATGGCTTGAAATACCTGTGGCTGAAAGATGAAAGCCGCAACCCAACCGCCTCTTTCAAAGACCGCGCCAGCGCGGTGGTGGTGACCCGCGCGCGAGAACTGGGCGCAGAAGTGGTTGTGACAGCCTCCACCGGCAACGCAGGCGCCGCGCTGGCGGGTATGGCGGCAGCGGTGGGGCAAAAGGCTGTTATTTTCGCGCCCAAATCCGCGCCGCCAGCCAAAGTGGCACAGCTGCTGGTGTTTGGCGCAAAGGTCATCCTGGTGGACGGAAGCTACGATGACGCCTTTGACCTGTCTATAAAAGCCTCGCAAGAGTTTGGCTGGTACTGTCGCAATACGGGCTACAATCCATTCACCGCCGAAGGAAAAAAGACAGCCGCCTTTGAAATTTGGGAATTCATGCAAGGGCAAATGGGCAGCGGGATGAGGGCGGCTTTGGGCGCAGTGACCGTACCGGTCAAAGAGCACCGCCTGGTGATTTTTGTCTCGGTTGGAGATGGCAACATCATTTCCGGTATTCATAAAGGCTTCAAAGATCTGCACGCCCTGGGTTGGATTGCCCGCATGCCGCGCATCATTGGTGTGCAGGCCGAAGGCTCGGCCGCCATCCACAACGCCTTTCATTCGGATACGCAAAACATCATTCACCCGGTGCAGGCCAAAACAATTGCAGACAGCATTTCGGTAGATCTGCCGCGTGACGGTGTGAGAGCCGTTAGAGCAGCCAGCGAAACCGGCGGCACTTACCTGACTGTCTCTGATGATGAAATTCTCAAGGCAATCGCCGAACTGGGGCAAATGGGCATCTTTGCAGAACCAGCCGGGGCAGCCGCTTTCGCCGGTTTGGCATCCGCCAAGGCACACGGCTGGCTGGAAGCGGAATCACCGGTGCTGGTAATGAACACCGGCAGCGGCTTAAAAGATGTGCGCGCAGCGATGCAAGCGGTAACACCAGCGCCGATCATCGAACCCACCCTGGAAGCGCTCAAGCGCATCCTGTAAAGCCTGTGTTTTGAATTATCCAATCCAACAATCAATCAGACGGGTACAAAAACCATGATAAGCAACCGACCAGATCGTTCCCTGCGCAATATGCTGTTTGGAATTGTATTGGTAGTGATTGGGGCAACCTGCTGGTACGTCCGTGAAATTTTCCAGCCGCTGGTAACGGCCGGGCTGATCGCTTATTTTCTCAGCCCACTTATCAGCCAGGTTTCAAAGCTAACCAGGTTGAAGCGTAAGCCTGCCGCGAACATCGTTTTTTTTGTGGTGCTGATAGTGCTGGTGACGCTGCTGGTCACTGTCATTCCCAGCCTGTTGGATGATACCCAGACAGTCATCAGAGATCTGAATACTTCCCTGGACATCTACCAGAAAACATTGACCGAACCTTTCATCATCAGCGGTGTTCCGGTTTTCCTGGGCGGCATTATCCCGGCCATACGCGCCACCCTGAGTGAAACCATCATCCCCAGGCCGGAACAAGTCCTGCAAATTTTACAAACCACTTCGCGCGGGTTCCTGTGGTTTCTGGTGATCACGGTCACCACTTACAACTTGATGACTGAATGGGACAAGCTGCGTGACTGGTTAATTGGAATTGCCCCAGAAAATTACCAGCAAGATGTAAGGCGCCTTTATAGTGAGATTAGAAACGTCTGGCTGGGCTACCTGGGCGGCCAGGTGCGTCTGGTGCTGATTCTGGCGGTGATCTATGCGGTGGCCTGGAGTCTGATTGGCCTGCCCGGCGCTATTTTCATCGGAATGCTGGCAGGGTTTCTAAACCTGGTACCTGAAATAGGGCCTGGGGCAGCGGCGCTGATCGCCATGCTGGTTGCCTGGCTGGAAGGCTCAAATTTTTTACCCATAACCAATGGCTGGTTTGCTCTGCTAACAGGCGGCATTTACCTGCTATTGAACAATTTCAAAACCATCTATCTGCAGCCGCGCATCCTGGGGAAAAGCGTTTTTTTACATGAAGGCGTTGTCTTTATCGCGATCATCGCTGCAATCATATTGCAGGGCATGCTGGGCGTGCTGGTGGTTGTGCCTGTGCTGGCATCTGCCATGATCATTGGGCGCTATCTGCGGCGGCAATTATTGGGACTTCCCACCTTTGACAGCCCTGAATCACAGGAACAAACCTCTGTAGTCGTGGATAGCACAAATCGGGTACAATCCTGATGAAATTTGCATTAATCCACCCAACCCTGGCTTGATTATGACAATCACCTATTCGATTATTGCCCCGATCTATAATGAATTTGATAACTTGCCCGTACTATATCAACGGGTCAAAGAAGTCATGGGTTCCACAGGTGAACCCTGGGAATTGATCCTTGTTGATGACGGCTCTACGGATGGATCCAACGAGCGTATCCACGAACTGGCAGCCAAAGACCCGGCAGTCCGCCCGGTCATTTTTGCGCGTAACTTTGGACATCAAATTGCTGTGACTGCTGGTCTGGATTACTCGCGTGGTGAGGCGGTGGTGATCATTGACGCTGATCTTCAAGATCCACCGGAAGTGATCCTGGAACTGGCAAAAAAATGGAAAGAAGGTTATGAGGTTGTTTATGCGGTGCGCGCTGAACGCGAGGGCGAAAGCTGGTTCAAATTATTGAGCGCCTCGTTGTTTTACCGCCTGATCTACCGCATCACGGATGTAAAAATTCCACTTGACACTGGTGATTTCCGTCTGATCGATCGTAAAGTGGTGGCGGTCATTAATAAAATGCGTGAAAAACATCGTTTCTTGCGCGGCATGGGGGCCTGGGTTGGTTTTAAGCAAATCGGGGTGGAATACAAACGCGCCGCACGTCACGCTGGAGAAACAAAATATCCGTTCAACAAAATGTTGAAACTGGCTCTGAATGCCATCACCGGCTTTTCCTACTTCCCGTTACAGGTTGCCACCTATTTGGGTTTTATTTCGGCTGGCATTGGCATTGTCGCCATCCCGATTGTTGTGCTGGAACGCCTGACCGGGTCGAAAGCCTTTTATGGACAGGCCACCACACTGATCGCTGTGCTATTTTTTGGCGGTGTGCAGCTGATCTCATTGGGCGTGCTTGGCGAGTACATCGGCCGGATTTATGACGAGGTGAAGGGCCGCCCCCTGTATATTGTTCGGGATGTCCCGGATAAAGAATAAAAATCGGGAGAAGACTGAAAAATCTTCTCCCGATTTTTATTATGAACAATAAAATTTCAGATGGTTGTCAGCTGAAGGGTAGTGTTGTTGGAGCGCCGTAATTTCCCCATCAAGGCAAATATGCTGAAAGGAAATCCATATTTTCTCTGCATCAGCTCTTTAACATGCGCAATTGCCGTACTGGAGTCATCCACGCTGGCGGTTGCTGGAACCCAGGTACCCACAAGAGCGCCGTTTCCCTTGCAGGGGGCAATGTTCACTTTGCCGCTGTTGCGAATACGTTTGGCTTTGCCGCTGCCAGCTTCAGTCCAAATAAATAATTTTTCGCCTTCCTGTACAAACCAGACCGGGGTCTTGACACCATTTCCGTTTTTGCGAAATGTCTCAACATTCAAATATTGTTGTTTTTCAAATTGGTTCGAATCTAACATGCTATTCTCCAATATCTCGTATCATTAAAACAGTATATTTCTGCCCGCTTTCTTTTGCGCGCGCTTCAAACATGGCAACCATGTCACCGTATTTTTCGACCAGCAGCGTACGCACCAGCCCGAAGGTGGCTGTGTCTGTCGCTTCGCGCGAATGTGCAAGCACCCAGTATCCCAAAGGTTCGCCGCTCTGCCCGCAGGGCATGAGGTTGACCCGGCCGTTTTGGCGAATACGATTGACTTTTCCGGATGATTTGGCAGTTCGAACATAGAAGATTTCGCCGCGCGGATCGCTCACAAACCAGACCGGGGTCTGGACTGGTCTCCCGGTTTTGCGAAAAGTCTCCAGGTTAATATAATTTTGATTTACGAACTGAACCAGATCTCTTCTCATTATTACCTTATACGACAAAATAGGAAAATAAGAAACATGTCACAGGATATCTTTAATCTTTTTCTTACGGTAATCCCTTAAAACCACCCAAACGCCAGGCAGCAGCGCGCTGCTTGCTGATATTAGAGAGCATCAAGGTCAGACCAAAAGCGATCAAAATATTGGTTACAAAGAAAAATAACACTTCTTCCAAAGGCAGGATACCGAAAAATAAAATACCGGTTGTATGCGCCGGGGAAATTGCCCAGATCCCTTCTTTCAGGGCAATCATATCCACCAACGATAGATAAGATCCCGGCACAAAAATTGCCCAGAATAGCAGTTTTCGATAATGCCATAAGATATCCGCGCCAAATACAAATTGAGGCAGGATGGCTGGCAGTACCCAGGACAGAGTGATTGCAAGGTAGTTGGCAGGTTTCAATTCAGGAGAAAACACGCTCGCGAAAAACAAGCCTGCAAACAGCAGCCACAAGGCAGCCAGCGCAGCCGACCCGGTAGTGCGGGAGCGCCTGTTGGGGGCGAAATCACCCGTGGGGAAAACTCTACGCGCAATGAATAACCACCACAGGCTGCTCAAAATCGTCTCAACGATAAAGAAAATGTATTCTTCCAGCGGTACCCAGCCAAAAACAATCCCTGTTATCTGCCGCGGGTTATAAGACCACACGCCGCTGGCAACCAGGTAATTATCCCAGGGCGTGGTGTAAACCAGTGCCAGCAGTACATGCACAACTACAATGTGCCAGAATTGCGCCTTATCAAACCCCGGCAGTTTCTTTGCCTGGTGTTCATCCCGCGCGGCGATGATTCCCAATGCCAGGATCGGGAACAGAACAAAATACAGTAGAAAACCAAAATAAGTCATACGCAATCACCACATATAGAAAGATGCAAAATTAAAGTTGTTCCTGGCGGCGCGTCACCTGTGCCATCACACCGGGACGGGGCTCGAGAGTTGCGCCCATATGCACGCGGATTTTGGACGAATTCAAGATATTAAACTGGTACGTTTTCAACAGGCAAGTCAGTACAATGCGCGCTTCAGCCTGGCCAAATGCAGCCCCAATGCAGACTCGCGGACCACCACCAAATGGGATATAGGCAAAGGGCGGCTGTTTGCGCCCGTGTGAAAATCGCTCCGGGCAAAAGTCGTTGGGGTTCTCCCAGTTTTCCGGGTCCCTGTGTGTCAGGTAGATCGAATAGAACATGCGCTCACCAGCTGGGATGCTGCCTTCCTCAAAGCTGATTTCTTCCGCCACCACCCGGTTCCCAATGTGGATCGGTGGATATAAACGCAGTGATTCTTTAATCACTTCATCCAGCAGGTGGGGATACGTTCCCGTTTCAGTTGCATCCAGTTCAGTTACCAGCCGGGCATGAATTGCCGGGTTTTGTCCCAGCAATACGAAGATCCAGGCAAGCAGGGCTGTCGAGGTGTCATGTCCGGCGATCAACATGGTTAGCATCTGATCTCGAATCTGTTCATCATCCAACCCGGCGGCGATCAGGTGCTGCAGAAGGTTTTGCCGTGCGCTGCTTTCTGCCCGTTTGACGCGGATCACTCCATAAAGATATTCATCCAGGATTCGCGCATATTTTTTATAACCGGGGCGTGGAATTTTCCGCCAGATGATCCACGCAGCCGGGGAGATATACTCGATGGTCTTGAGTATGGGTGTGCATAAACGCGGCAGGTCATCCCAGGCATCTACGCCAAACAGCGCATCCATCACGATCAACAGCGCCATTTTGCGCCCTTCAACCAGTATATCCACCTGCTGTCCATCCCGCCACGCGGAAGCCACCCGCAGCGTCTGGCGGCGCATCATCACCGCATAATCCGGGTTTATACGCGGAGTAAGTGCGGATTCCATCACTTTTCGATAATGGTCGTGGGTTTCGCCATCTGTGACCAGCACGCCCTGGCGCAGCACATCAGTTACCGGGTCCGGGTTGCGCCAACGCAGTTTTTCCCGTTGGGTCACCAGAACTATTCGCGCCGCTTTCGATCCGGCAACCACAAAAGGGTGAAAGAAAAACAGGGGTATCTGAAAGAAACGCCCCGTCCGCTCAAACATGACCCGCATTGGTCCCAGCAGGCTGCCCTCTTTAATAAAAGCGCTCAAAGCTTCGCGGCCCACCGCCGCGCCCGGACCTTTCATCTTCTCTCCATGTTCTGTCATTTCGTATGCAGGTATTGATCGAATTTCTTGATGAAATACAGGCAAAGGTCATCATCTACCAGCACTTTTTTGCTATATTCCACCACATAAGCGGCGCTCATCAGTCTGCGCCTATCCGGTAGATAATCCCGGCGCTCAACCATGCACTGGGTTTCGCCGCGATCACTGCGATGTCATGCTCTTCCAGGTTCCGGATCAAGATTTCAGGCTTACTCATTGGCAGGGCCCGTTTTGGATTGATGGTACGCCTGCAAAGTGCGCTCTTTCACCAGGCTGTGCTCCACCAGCGGCCTTTCCGGGTAACCGGCAACCTTGACGCCATGTTCCCAGGGAACATGGATCGCTTCTGTAGGCAGGTGCGCGAGTTCAGGCACCCATTTGCGGATGTAATCTCCATCAGGGTCAAATTTTTGGCTTTGCAAAACCGGGTTAAAGATCCGGAAATACGGCGCCGCATCCGTGCCAGTTCCGGCGGTCCACTGCCAGCCGCCGTTATTGGCCGCCGGGTCGCCGTCCAGCAGGTTTTCCATAAACCAGCGCTCCCCCCACTGCCAGTTGATCAGCAGGTCCTTTACCAGGTAAGAGGCGCAGATCATGCGCGCGCGGTTGTGCATCCAACCAGAAGCCGCCAGTTGCCGCATGGCGGCATCCACGATTGGCACACCGGTCAGGCCTGCTTTCCAGGCGTTAAAATCTTCTTCAGCAGCTCGCCAACGGATGTTTTGCAACGCGGGGTTAAAGGCTTTTTTGCTTACTGCCGGAAAATGATAGAGAATGCTGATATAAAACTCGCGCCAGATCAATTCGTTCAACCAGGTTTCGGCCGACCTGGCAGTTAACACATCCGGCGCACTGTGGATGGCCAGCATTGCGGCAGAAACCACCTGGCGCATGGAGAGCATTCCAAAACGCAAATACGGCGAAAGCGCTGAAGTGCCATCCAGATCCATGCGGTTGCGGGCGTCTGCATACTGGTAAATGCGCGCTTGCGCAAAGCGTTCCAGGCGTCTTTGCGCTTCAAGTTCGCCAGCCGGGAAGAGCGATTCAGAAAAATAAGCCGGGAGCTCATCACTCTCCGGCAACATTACCTCCGGGAAAAATTCCGGCGCAGGCAGCAAACCGGGCGGAGAAGGCAGCCGGGCCTTCCAGGTCTTGCTGAAGGGGGTGTAGACTGTATAAGGTTGGTCGTTCGGCTTCAAGAGCGAAGCCGGGTGATGGACCAGCTGGCCTTCGATCAACTGCAGCGGCAGCGCGATGGAAATTTTTGCATCGCGGGCACGCGCATAAGGGGTGTAGTCCTCCTCAGCATAGATCATGCTGGCACCGCTCTGAATAAACAAATTCAGAAGCACAATTTCGGGACTGCCATGACGAATGATCAGTTTCGACCCTCTTTGGCGGAGCTGCGCATCGAGTTCATTCAAACCGCTCCATAAAAAGTCCTGACGGCGCCGGGGGGTTTTGTGCAGCAGGTCCGGGTCCAAGATGAAAACAGGGATAACCGGCCCTTGCTCAAGTGCAGCCAGCAGAGCAGGATTATCGGTTAGACGGATATCACGGCGAAACCAATAAAGTGATGTCATTTTGCCTGTCGTTTTAGTGGAAAAAGCTGCCTGCCGGTTGGAATGACTTGCCAGCCACCAACCCTGCGACTCGAATGGCACCCAGGGTTACACCGGCGGTGGATTGACCGGGGAAAATGCTGTCACCCACCAGCCACAGGTTACGCAGCCCCGTCAACGGGCCGCGCGCTTGCAAGATGGAGGTTTGCGGGAACCCGCCCACCATACCCAGCGGACGGCGCGTATAGAATGCATAGGTTGCGGGTGTACCCGGCAAGATCAACATAACCGATTTGCGAAAGCCCGGCAGCGCAACTTCAGCAGCCTCGAGCAGCCTGGCGGTATATTCGGCTTTTTTCTGAGCGTAAGCATCCGGGTCCCGCTCAGAAAGGGCATTCCATACTTCCGCGCTGGTATGCGTGGAAAGCGTGGAAGTGCGAAAACCTATGGGTGCGCGCTGCGGGTCATCGGCAGGGGATAGCGAAATAAAAACAGAATTCCCTTCGTCTAATGGTTTGTTTACATCCATAACAACCTGATGATGGGTATGCTCCCAGGCGGAATTATTTTGCAACCCGACGTGCAGAACAAATGCGCCCCACATGGGGCGGCGGCTGCCGGTCTCAGCCATTAAGCCGGGCGGTGCGGACTCGCCGAGAAGATTGCGCAAGCCCCAGGGGGTTAAATTACCAATGAAGCGATCTGCTTCGAAGCGCATTTCTTTGTCTGTTATAACGGCCCACACCGAACCCCGGACCGTTTCGATGGACTTGACTTGTTGGCGATACCTTACCTCACCGCCATGCGTCCGAATCCAGCGAACAAGCGTCTCGGCAATCCCACCCATGCCGCCGCTGACAGCCATAACGCCGCGGCGCGGCAAATCGAGAACAGCGCTGCCGTAAAGCGCGTTGGCCTGGTCACTGACCGCCTGGGCCGAGATCAACAGCTGCGCATCGATAAATGCTTTGAAATCCGGGCGAGTCTCTACTGGCAGCATCGAGCGCACAGAGCGCATCAGGTATGGTGCTGCCAGCAAAGTTGCCGGGCGCAGCCCTTGCAAAAGTTGGCCCGCTTCGCGCACCGAAGCCGGGGGCCAGGGAAAGTTCCGCGAGGATAAATCCCAACTGATGGCTGCCAGTTGCTCCTGTTTTTTCCAAAATTCTGCTGAGTACGGAAAATGAGTGCGATATTCTGCGCGCCAGCGCTCCACATCCGTCCATTGGTGTATGGTGCTGCCTGGCAAATGCACCACCCAGGCCGCCTCGCACAGCGGGCGAACAGGCCATTCCAGCCCAAGGATCTCTGCCAGCCGGCTGTGCGGACCATCCGGCTGGAACCCGCCTGCCAGCGTGGCGCCAGCATCAAAGTGGAAGTTTTTATGGAAGAAAGTTGCGGCGCAGCCCCCAGGATACGTGGCTGCTTCGAGCACGGTAACCTGCCAGCCAGCTTTTAGCAAAAGCGCTGCGGTTGTCAGGCCTCCGATGCCAGCGCCAATAATCAGTGCGCGCATACGCCGTTTCTCCAGATTAAGGTCAAACAGCATGCTGGCATGCCTGTGTAAGGGTGCCAGGATGGGAAAATTGAATCATTCAATTACGCGAGCGTTTTTTCGTGCTGGAAAGTTAAAACAATCGGATGATTGTAGAGCGTGATCCAGACATACACAAACAAACCAGCCATAATCAGCGCTCCGAGCACTCCAGGCGCCCAGGTACCGACCTGCTGCAGTAGATACCCGCCCAGGGCGGGGGCAATGATGCGCGTGGAACTTTCAATGGAAGCCGAAAGGCCCAGGATACCGCCAATTTCCTGCGGGGCGACTGCTTTGGTCAGAGTGGAGGAGAGCAGGGTATTTAGCATGCCGCCCGCCAGAGAGTTGGGTGCCATAATCAGCAGCAAGATGGGCAGCGTTGGGGCAAGCCCCCAGCCGAGAAGAGTCAGGGACATCACGCCTACACAAACCAGAATCAGGACATCTTCACGAACCTTTTTCGTGATCCAGCCTACCAGAAATCCCTGGGTAATGACCGATAACACACCCACATATGCCAGCACAAAACCAGTGTCGCGCGCGTTCAGGTTGAACTTAACCAGCGCATACAGCGAGAAGATGGTCTGAAGGATGACAAACGCCAGTCCGAAGAAAAAGCGAGTGATCAACAATGAACCGCTGAAAGGTCGTTTAAGCGCTACAAACAGCGCGTTCAAGCTGATGGCCGGGCGTTTTTCTGGCATTTTTTCGCGCATTTCAGGCGTGAGCGACTCGGGCAGCCAGGCATAGATCAGAATCAGGTTTCCAAAGGAAAGCGCTGCGGCTGCAAAGGCCGGAACCGCATAACCCCATTGGCTTAGCACGCCGCCCGTGACCGGGCCGATGATAAAACCAAGCCCAAAGGCAGCTCCGATCATGCCCAACCCCTGCGCGCGGCTCTTGGCATCCGTCACATCAGTGATATAGGCCTGCGCGATGCTCAAATTGCCGCCGGTGAGGCCGTCAATAATACGGCTGGCAAAGAGCATCCACAGCGAATTTGCGAAACCGAGCAGCAAAAAGCCCAGGGAAGTTCCAAATACTGAAACCAACAAAACAGGTCGGCGACCAAAGCGGTCAGATAAGCGTCCCAAAATCGGCGCTCCCACCAGTTGGGCAACAGCGTAAGAAGCAACCAGAATGCCGGTGACAAAGCTGTTTGCCTGAAAGGTCTTGGCATAATACGGCAGCAGCGGCAGGATCAGGCTGAAGCCCAGCAGATCGATGAAGACAACCAGGATTACAGAAAATAGTTTTTTGTTCATTTTGTCCTTATGATTAGAAATTTGAGTAACATCTCAAAAAAGAACGGAAAGGTGACAGTCACGCGACGTTTTCGAAGTTAAAGCGCTGAAAACCGGGTGACTGTCAGCTTAGATTTCGGGTTGATAAGCATCTTCGTAATGCAGCATGTATTCCGGCGTTTTGCCAGTCTTGGTGATATTTTCCCAGGCAACGCGCAGCAAACCCAGCATGGGTGTCCAGGGCTGCATGGCATGCACTTCCGCAAATTCCTTGCGGTTTCTGGCGAGGGTCTTGACCAGCAGCTTTGCGGCAAACTGCGGCGGCTTTGCCAAAAAGCGCAGCACAAACCCAAAGTTTTTCATTTTCTCTTTGCCGCGCTCCCCAATCACATTTGGATTGGCGAGCATATCCGTTAACATCATGCCCGGGCTAAACGCCAGCAAGGTTACGCCGCTGCCCTTGATCTCGGTTGCCAGAGTGCGTGTGAAGGAGGTAATCCACATTTTGGTGGTTGCGTACATGCCCATTGGGGAGGCTGCCTTGCCATTGGAACCAGCCCCATATACATTGACTAGTATGCCGTGCCTGCCCGGCAGCATAAAGTGCAGCGCGGCCTGTGTGCCGTAAAGAGTACCCATGTCGTTGGTCAAAAACATATCCACCACCTGCTCTGGAAGAATATCGAGCAGAACACCACTGCCAGCCGAATAACCGGCATTGTTGATCCAGACATCGATGCGGCCAAACATCTCGATCACCTGGCGCGCCAGGGCGTAGACTTGCTTTTCTTCGCGCACATCGCAGACCCAACCAGCCACCTGGCCAATAGTCTTGAGCGACTCAATACTCTTTTGAAGCGCTTCTTGTGAACGTCCACTGATCACCACGATCGCGCCAACCTTGAGCAGTTCCTGCGCAATTGAAAAACCGAACCCGCGGGTAGAACCTGTGATCACGACAACTTTATTGTTTAGTTCCATCACAACTTCACTCTCTGCGGAACACCGCTCAGGCGTTTTTCCCCATCCAGAAATTAGCCCAGTTGCCCGTGCTGGATTGCAGCGCGAGGAAAGCATACAGGCTGGCAGCAAAAAAGCCCAGCACCATAACACCCAGCGACCACAACAATGCAACCAGCAGGGATTTTTCGCGGTAGATAATCCACGCGCAGAACAGGGTAAAGCCTGTGTAAAGATCTACAAGGGAAACAATACCCCAGGGGTTGCTGAATAATTTACCGCCATCCACGAAAAAATCAGCCTGTGTGAAGGCGTAACCCAGAACGGCAGTCATGGCGATAATTCCTAAAAAAGTTATAATCTTTGCAATATTCATGCTATTTCCTTTTGGCTTACAACGAAGGGATCGTTTTGCCAGCCTGTCTATGATTGTCCAACCAGCGAGTAATGATCGCAGCCCGGTCACCCAATTCCAGGGCCACAACATCAGAATAAAGTTCAAGGTAATCATGGACAACGGTTCGAGAAAGGTTTTGAACCTCAAGCAAAACTATCAGCCAGTCTATTTCGCTATCCACAAAAGTAATGTCACCCAGCTGAAGCGCAGACAGGATGTTGTCACCCATAAATTTGTTTGCAACTGCAAGGTAAGAAGTGCTGCCGCCCCTGGCACGCACAGCCTGGCTGAGGCTCGATTCAACAAAAACGCGCCTGGCAGTAAACACCTGTAAAACCTGCTGGTATTCCGCTGATGGTGATAGAGATTGGGGAATGGCAGGGCGAGCGGTGAGCAAACTTTCCACCCGTTCAATAGCAGCATCCAGACGGTCACCCAGGTAATGGCCGGAAATTCGCTTCACCAGCCCTGGCTGCATGGCAAAGATGCGTCCACCAAAAGCTACCGAAATTTCACGCGCCGTAAGCTGGGCAGCTGACTGTTGTAATGTAGCCGCGGTATTAAGCTGCTGCGCGGCCAACACAACCAGGCTGGCTGAAACAGATTCGACCGTCTCAGCAAAATGAGCGGCGGGCACATTGGCTCCCAGATAAATTATGTTCAAACCACGCCTGCGCAAAAATAAAGCCAGCAGCATGGGCGTGAATGAATGCCATTCATCGGCCGGACAGCCAACGATCACTGTGTGGGGACGGGTGGGGGCTGGAGAAGCGGAAATCAGAGCGTCCAGGCGGCGCATGGCCAGGGCCGAAGCAAAATGCTCCTGCTGAATACTGGCGCGGTTTTCGTACCACAGGCCGCCCAGCTCTGTCATGGCACGCTGAAGCACTTCCAGGCAAACCGTTTCCACCGGATGCATGGCAAAGGCCTGGTTAAGGGCCTGTTCAGCCGCAATTTCATTAAAATTCATACAGGCTGTCAGCCACTGAGCGCGCAATGTATCAATGCCTGTTTCTACTGGCAGGAAAATTGCCTGCGGCGGCGCAACCAGATTCAAATCCGCTGCAGGTTTCCCTCTGGCTTCACCCAGGGGGTCAAGACCGCGAGAAATGGTTTCCTTCCACATATCCGCAGCGCGTGAGATGCTCATGCCATCATTCTGACGTGAGATCAACCACTTGATCATCTCGATATCATGCTCAGAATACAAGCGGTGACCGCCGGATGTGCGCTGGGGCAAGGGAATACCATACCGGCGCTCCCAGGCGCGCAGAACATCCGGCTTGATACCGGTTTCTTTGAGAACAGCTTTTAGATTATAAGCAGGGGTCATACTGATCGGCATTTTTAGCTTTCAACTTCAATCGTAAGGCATATGGTGATTATTGGAGTAACAGAACTGTTACAAGTTGGCAGTTTGCAATTTTAGAGCAGAACCTTCAACCTGCCAGCTTTCAGCTTCTTTTAAAATTCGTTCAGTTGTCAGGCGCGCCGAGAGCAGCACAATCGGCAGGCCGGTGCCGGGATGCGTGGACGCACCCGCAAAATAAAGGTTCTTAAATTGGGCATGCCGGTTCTGAGGGCGCAAGAAACCCACCTGCCAGAAGTTATGGCTCAGGCCAAAAGCCGCGCCTTTCTCCAGGTTGAACTGCTGCTTCCAGGTCAGCGGGGTATTGATGATCTCAAACTTAATGTGCTCGCGCAGATCGGAAATACCCATTTCTTTTTCCAGGCGGGCAAACACGGTTTCACGCGCGCGGTTAACCATTTCGTCCCAATCCTGTTTGTTGCTTTCGTCCATGTGACCAACCGGCACAAGCACGTAGAGCGTTTCCTGCCCGGCGGGGGCAGCTGCGGCATCTGTGCGCGCCGGAGCATGAATGTAAAAAGACGGCTGGGCGGGTAATTTGTGATCGTTAAAGATCTGGTCGAAGGAGGCCTTGTAATCACCGGCTAAAAATACGTTGTGGTGGGCGATTTGCGAATACTGCTTATCCACACCCCAGTAAAACATGATGGTTGAGCAGGTATAGAGCTTTTTGTCCAACACGGCAGCTTCCGCGTTTTTGGGCAGCAACTTCTTGTAAATATACGGCAGGTCCGCGTTGCCCACAAACAGGTCGGCCTTGTAAACTTCGCCTGCTTCAGTCGCCACACTCTCGATCTTGTTTTTGGAAACCTGGATCGCCTTGACAGGTGTGTTGTAAACGAACTTTACACCCAGCTTTTCGGCAACGGCTGTCAGGGTTTCGATGGCTTTATACATGCCGCCCATCGGGTACCAGACGCCCTCTGCCAGTTCGGTATATTGTAGCAGCGAATAGGTGGCAGGAGCATCATAGGGGCTGAGACCCAGGTACATATTCTGAAAGGTGAAGGCCGCCTTTAGGCGTTCGTCTTTGAAAAACTTGCCTGTATTGGCGTAATGCTTCATTAAAGCTTTGAGCTGGAACAGCAGCGGCAGGTTGGCCAGGCTGAAATATTCAAAAATAGTATAAAAATTGCGGCCGACAAATTTTTCCAAAGAAATTTTGTAATGCTTGCCGCCCTCGGCAATGTAGTTGAGAAAACCGGTAAAGGCTGTTTTGTCAACTTTTTCCAACTGGGTCTGCATATCACCGAGATTGGATGTCAGCTGCAACTGCAACCCATCATCGAAATGAACTTTATAGGTGGGGTCGATACGCTTGAGCTGCAGGTGGTCGCTCATCTTCTCGCCCAGTGCCGCAAAAGTTTCTTCCCACACTTCGGGCATCAGAAAGAGGGTCGGGCCAATATCAAAGCGGTGACCATCACGAAGGATCTGACCGCAGCGCCCACCCGGCGTGCTGTTTTTTTCCAGTACGGTTACCGCAAAGCCTTGCTTCGCCAGCCGCCCGGCGGTCGCGATCCCGCCAATTCCCGCGCCAATCACAATTGCTGTAGGTTTTTTTTCCATTAAATATTTCTCCTTGCATTATCTAAAGAATTTTGAAGTGGTTTTACTGTTTCGATTTGAATTTGATTGGTTTCAGGTTTGCATCGCAATCGATCATAGTTTGGAAACCGCTCATTAAAAATTTGTTTCTCTTTCAACCATTCTAGATGGGAGAGAGCTTAAGACAAACCCGCTGAGATCCTCTTTGGCTGTCCCTGATCCGGTCAATCAACCCGAATAACGCGAACGCAAAACCCAATTTTCGACCCAACAGGCCCTCAACATGCCGAAGTGCGTCAGGTGAATCATCCACTGAAGCCTGAGCCTCCATCCATTCACCGGTCACTTCTCCAAACCGCTTACACGGCGCGATATTTACGCGCGAATTGTTGATAATTCGTTTAATCTTGCCAGAGTCACCAACAGTCCACAAATATAAAATGCCGCCTTCATCTGCAAACCAAATGGGGGTCTTCACACCGACGCCATTTTTACGAAATGTCTCCAGGCTCAAAAACTCTTGATCTTTAAATTGCTTGAAATCAGTCATATTATCCTTTTTTATTATTTTTCAAACTCTATAACCATGTGTTATTGATTTTCTTTGTTGCAAAAAAAAGGGTTCGACACACCAAACACTGCAAAGTACTTATAAACCAAGTATAACCTTTGTCTAAATATTGTCAAGGTATTTGATGGAATTTGGTATACAATACCTTGACAAAATATGGAATATAGTTAAAATACTCCTATCGACAACCAAGGAGACTGACATGTTTCAAGCAAATTGGGAACAACAATTAAATTTATTGGCCGGAAAAGTAATTCACCCATCCACTCGACCTGTTTTTTCTTACTGGGCTGGAGATGCTTCTCTCAAAAAAGCTTATGACGTATGCGCCAGAATTGCCGCCCATCACAGTAAATCCTTCTATATGGCAAGCTCGCTCCTACCCGAAGAAAAACGCTCGGCTGTTCGCGCGCTGTATGCGTTTTGCCGCACGGTGGACGATATCGTAGACGAAGGTACGGTATTTGGTCGTGATGCTGAATTGGATTACTGGCGCGGCGTAGTGCAGGGTGTGCTGCACCCGCGCGAAGATGACCTGGTGGGTCAGGCCTTCCTGGATGCGCGCAACCGTTATCACATCCCCGCCCACTATGCACTGCAACTCATCGACGGCGTCTCACGCGATCTGCAACAGGTAGGCTACAACAGTTTTGATGATCTGACTACTTATTGTTACGGTGTCGCCTCCACAGTTGGGTTGATGAGCATGTATATTGTTGGCTTTACGTCAGCAGAAGCCGTTCCGTCTGCCATCAAACTGGGCGTAGCGCTGCAAATGACCAACATCCTGCGCGACATTGGCGAAGATTTCCGCAACGGGCGCGTTTACCTGCCCCAGGATGAACTGAATGCCTTCAATATCAGCGAAGCCGATTTGCAGGCCGGTATTGTGGACGCCAAATGGCGTGAGTTCATGAAATTTCAGATCAGCCGCACCCGGCAGTTATATGTTGAGGCTGCCGAAGGGTACAAATTTCTTGAAAAAGACGGGCGCCTGTCGATTGGTGCCGCCGCCGATTTCTACCAGGCCATTCTAAAAGTGATCGAAGCCAATGCCTATGATGTTTTCTCGCGGCGCGCCAGCCTGAGCAGTTGGGGAAAAATCAACCTCCTGCCGGGCATGTGGCTCAAAACATTCAGAATCTAAGTGGTTCTTATACCAATTCCAGAGCGGTTTTGCGAAAACGCAAAGCCGCTCTGTTTTTTTACGGGTACAATTCAGCATTGATTATCGTCTGCTTAATTTACCAGGCTACCCCCAAATTAGACCTTCAAGGAAACTTATGCCCCCCAATTTTGACAGCATCATTGACCGACGACAGAGTAATTCCATCAAGTGGAAACTATATGATGAAGATGTGCTGCCTATGTGGGTGGCGGATATGGATTTTTCTTCGCCGGCCCCGATTAAGGAGGCTTTGCATGCCGCAGTGGATCACGGCATCTTCGGCTATGAAATGCCATCCCCGGCCCTGCGCCAGGCGGTTGTCAATCGCATGAAAGCCCTGTACAACTGGGACGTGGATGAGAAAAGCATCATTGCAACCACCGGGCTGGTGAGCGGTTTCTACGCCGCGGCTTCTGCCCTGTGCCAACCCGGAGATGGTTATCTCATTCAGCCGCCGGTTTATATGCCCTTTAACGACCTCCAAAAACACCTGGGTGTCGTCCGTCAGGAAGCCCAACTGGTCAAAAAAGTGGGCGGCGCCCATCTTCGTTATGAAATTGATTGGGACATTTTTGAAAAAGCTTTCAACCAGGGCGGCAGCAAGACCCGCATGTTCCTGCTGTGCAACCCGCACAACCCGACCGGCGCCGTTTACACACACGAAGAATTGGAACGCATGGCTGCCATCTGCCTCAAAAACAATACAGTCATCGTTTCGGATGAAATTCACAGCGAGCTAATGCTGAGCGGGAACAAGCATATCCCGCTGGCCAGCCTGTCGCCCGAAATTGCCCAGCAGACCATCACCCTGATCGCGCCTTCCAAGACCTTCAATATCGCCGGGCTGTTCTGCGGTTTCGCCATTATCCCTAACCCCGAGCTGCGCGAACAGTTTACAAAGGTGGTGGAACGCATGACCCTGCATGTCGCCAGCCTGGCGCTGGTTGCCGCGCAAACGGCCTTTTCCGGGGCTTGTGATGAATGGCTGGCAGAATTGCTGCCTTACCTGACCGCCAACCGCGACTACCTGGTTGACTTTGTTGAAAAAGAACTGCCGGGCATCCAGGTCAGCGTGCCAGATGCGACTTACCTGGCCTGGCTGGACTGCAGCGAGCTGGTCAAAAGCGGCCAGATCAGCGGCGTGCCGTCTGAATTTTTCCTGAAAGAGGCCCGCGTGGCGCTCAATGACGGTGCGGCCTTTGGCAGCGGCGGCGAGAACTTCGTGCGCCTGAATTTCGGCTGCCCGCGTGAATTGCTGGTGGATGGCTTGCAGCGCATCAAAAAAGCCCTGCAGCGCTAACCCATGAACCTGCGAGAAATCATTCAGCGCGACATGGATTTACAACCCTGGGCCGAAGGTGAGAGAATCCCCTGGGATGACCCGGCCTTTAGCGAACGGATCCTGGCGGAACACCTGGCGCAGGAAAGTGACGCCGCCAGCCGACCGGCGGCCAAAATCAAAAAACACGTGGATTGGATCCACCGCCAGTTAATGACCGAAAAACCCGGCAAAATCCTGGATCTGGGCTGCGGGCCGGGTCTGTACACTTCCCGGCTGGCAAAGCTTGGCCACACCTGCCACGGCATTGATTTTGCCCCCGCGGCCATCCAGTACGCCGTCAAAGACGCCCCGGCCAGCTGCACCTACGAGCTGGCAGATGTGCGCAATGCCAATTTTGGCAGAGATTACGACCTGGTGATCTACATCTTTGGCGCGCTCAACCTGTGCCCCCCGCCAGATGCGCGCCTGATCTTGAAAAAAGCCTGCGACGCGCTCAAGCCGGGCGGCATACTGCTGTTGGAAGCCTCCAGCATCGACTCCGTGGACCAGATCGGCAACCAGCCCTCCATGTGGTACTCGGCCGACTCCGGGTTGTTCTCCGGCACTCCGCATCTGTGCCTGATGGAAACCTTCTGGGATGACGAGCACAGCGTGGCTACCGAGCGGTTTTTCATCGTGGACGCCGAAACCGGACAGGTAACGCGTCACGCCGCCAGTACGCAAGGCTACGAAGAGGATGAACTTGAAGAAATGCTGCACGAAACCGACTTTGGAGAAATTAGCTTTTTGCCATCGCTGACGGGAAAACCGGAGAACACGGCAGGGGATTTTGTGGTGGTGACGGCAAAAAAGGCCGGGTAAAACAACAATCAAGATTGCTATGCGAAATAGCCAGGATTTCTCCTGACCATTTCGCTATTTTTACCACAACAGGTCGCATCACCTTCAGCCTCGCACGAAAACCATGATGCACATTTTGGATTATCAATGAAACCAATTTCAACTGATTGCAATGTTTCAATAAAATTACACCATTGGCAAAATGCTTATCTGCCCATTCTCGCCGCTATTTTGTAAATGAGCTGAGGGTGATAATTTTTTCATCCTTAAATATTATGCACGAAATAAGATAAAATAGGTATAATATTATCAATTATTATCAAAAACGAGGTGCATGATGAAGAAAGTTGTCCTATTTATGTTCATTCTTGCAGTACTACTCACGGCTTGCGCCTCCGCTGCGCCGGATGCTTCCCAGAATGGGATTGAAATAACTGGTGCACGCGTGCTCCTGCCAGGTGGTGATGCCATGAACGGCATGGATTCAACTCTGGCAGCGTTCATGACGATCAAAAACACATCTGCGGCGGCGGACCGCCTGACCGGCGTCTCGGTTGATTTTGGCGAAGCATCACTGCACGAGACCAAAATAGAAGGGGATGTGATGAAGATGGATGCCATCCTCGGTGTGGATATCCCGGCGGGCCAGATGGTTGAGCTCAGATCGGGCAGCTATCACATTATGTTCATGAATATAACCAAAGAGTTGAAGGTCGGCAACAGCGTGAATATTCTACTTAACTTTGAAAAAGCCGGCAAAGTCACCGTTCCAGTCAAAGTAACCGATAAATAGTATGCGTGTTAACCGTCGCGATCTCTGGGTTATTCTGGTTCTTACGATTGTGGTGGCTGGGATGGCGACCTACATGTTCTCCCGCCCGATACCATTCAACGGCGCAGTGATCACCCCGCCCAAGCCAATGCCCAACTTTACACTCCAATCAGCGCAACGCGTGATATCTTTAAACGATTTTCGCGGCAAGCTGGTGGTGTTGTACTTTGGGTACACCAACTGCCCTGATATCTGTCCCTTGACGCTGGCCAACCTGCGCCAGGCAATGGATAGGATTGGTGACAAGGCTAAGGATGTGCAGGTGCTTTTCATCTCGGTCGATTGGAAGCGCGACACACCTGAAAAGCTGGCTTCGTATGCCAGCGTCTTCCGACCGGATTTTATAGGCCTGATCGGCACACAGGAGCAGATCGATAAAACCACTAAGGATTATGGCATTTTCTACCTGTTGAATATAGCCGATAAGAATGGTTACTATTCGGTTGATCATACCGCATCAGTCCTGGTGCTCAACCGCAAGGGTGAGCTGACTCTGACCTGGCCTAATAACATTCGACCTGATCAGATTGCATCAGATCTGACCCAATTGTTAAAGCAAAAATAAATCCAAATTCAATTTATCATCCAGAAGACTCTTATGAATAAAAAATCATCGTTTGTAATCCTGGTGCTCAGTCTATGCGCTTTATTGGCCAGTTTTCAGACTGCTTTCGCGCATACCTCTTACAGATGAAAATTACACCATTCAGGTTGGCTGGACGGATGAACCTCCAATTGTTGGGCAGCGTAACTCGGTTGTTGTAAACGTCAGCGATTTTACCAACCAGGACGCCGAGATAAATATTTCCAGGCTGATAGTTGAAGTCTCTTATGGCGGGGCGCTTCATATCGATAAACGACTAAGCACCTATTAAAAAGGCTGATGTGCCGTTTTAGGGGCACATCAGCGGGTGGTAAACGAAGTTGTAGTGAAGAAAGAGGGGAGAATAAGCTTTATCGCGCAAGGCGTCTGGGCTGCAGCCGTGAAGCTGCCTGCCAGGTTAAGAATTCAACCAATCCTTCTCCAGTAGTAAGTACCCTCAAGATTATCTATTGGCACCTCCTTGTTTTGAACAGAAGCGGTTACTAAATATAGAATAGCATGGATCAAGGCCGCTTACATTAAAAAGAATCGGCAAATTTGTAATGATTCTGCCAATTTGAAAACAAACTGGATGTAAAATAAAAATACATAGTGCCTGTCTTTTCGGCCAAAGGGAGAACCAATGCTAAAAAAATCCTTGATCTTGATTCTGATGATCCTGCTGGTTTCAGGTTGTGCAAAATCCACCCCAACCGCCATTCCTTCAGCCACCCCGCTGGCTGCGGCTGCCCAGGGAGTTTTCCCCACCATCCCACCTGCCACGCCCACCAGCTCGGCCAGCCCGACCCCCTTCACATCCTTTACCGTCAAACCGGTGGTGGACACTCTTAAAGTGCGCATGAATCCAGGCTACATGTTTGACGCCCTGCGCCTGGTCAACAAGGAAGACACACTGACCGTACTGGGCACCGCGCCCGGTCATGAATGGGTCCATATCAAGACAGCGGACGGCCTGGAAGGCTGGGTGTTTGGGTTGCTGCTGGAAAGCAGCGTGGATTTGAATCAGATCCCGGTACACGAACCCAAGGATGTGCAGGTGGTCAAAGGACGGGTCACTGATGCAAACGGCACACCCATTCGTGGGGTTACCTTTGCAGCCGGGCCGGGGGAGCAAACCAGCGAATCGGGGAATGTAGCCAGCTCTGACAGCAACGGCGAGTTCTATTTTTTCATTCCCGGCACTGAAAGCGGAACATGGAATGTGACTTACACGGCCATTGCCTGTGAAAGCGATGTGTGGAGTGACAGCTCGTGCAGTACGTATAAGGCCGCTTACACTGGCAATCTGGACCCAGCCACGGCTTCGGTCAGCCTGCCGCAGAGCAGCCCGCTGGCTTTTACCTGGAAATAAAGTTTTCGCGTTGTAGATTTGCAAAACATCTTAAAATAAAGGCGGATGGGTTCAAGCCCATCCGCCAAACTTACTATATTACGGACAATGTGCTTACTGGAGCAAATACGGGAGTGAACCACGTTATCGTCGTGGTGGACGTCTGGCGCATTTCAGATTGCGAATGGCCAGGGTTAAGATCACCCGGACTTACCCCTGTTGTGCTTAGGCTCCATATTTTCGATATTGAACCTCCTTTTGTGGCTGGTTGTGCCACTACCAACATACTACATCGAACGGCGGGGAGAAACATTAAAATAAACCTACATAAATGCAATGTCTACCCTACGCGTGACTTAAATTAACGCAAGCATGGCTGAATTCACTGAATAATGGATGCTTTTTTGCTTAAACAAAAAACAGCCATTTGGGCCTGTTTTGAGTATAATTAAAGTTGTTAGACAACTTCCTCCCCTATTCAGGAGTTAACCGCATGACCAAAATCGATCTTACCGTCCAGGCAGACCGCCGCAAACGCGCCATTCAACGCGCCCGCGAGCGCAATATCATCATCCCTACCTACGCCCAAATGAAAGACCCCTCCAAAATATCTGCAAAAGTAAAAACAGAACTTGCCAGCATAGGGCTGTGGGATATTCACCCGCGCAACCTGTTCCGTATCAACTGGCACAACGAAGCCAAAGCCAGCGGCGGCACCTACGGTAATGTCAATTTGCTTGAGCTGCCCCCTTCTGTAACAGGCGTACCGGCCCGCATCATCGCCATTGTGGGCAAATGGTTCCCCACCGGCGCGCACAAAGTTGGCGCAGCTTTTTCCTGCCTGGTGCCGCGCCTGGTGACCGGTCAGTTTGACCCGACCACGCAAAAAGCGGTCTGGCCTTCCACCGGCAACTACTGCCGCGGCGGCGCATATGATTCAGCCCTGCTCGGCTGCGAATCAATCGCCATCCTGCCCGAAGGCATGAGCCGTGAGCGTTTTGAATGGCTGGAGAAAGTGGCCGGAGAAACCATCAAGACCCCCGGCTCTGAATCGAATGTGAAGGAAATTTTCGATAAATGTAATGAGCTGCGCCATTCCGGCCAGGACCTGATGATCTTTGACCAGTTCCAGGAATTCCCCAACTACCTGTGGCACTATGAAGTCACCGGTCATGCCATGGAAGAAGCCTTCAAGCTGATTGCGCGCCCCGGCGACGAATTCCGCGGCATTACCTCCGCAACCGGCTCGGCTGGCACTATCGCCAGCGGCGATTACTTGAAGCAGGTCTTCCCCGGCAGCAAGATTGCCGCTAGTGAAGCGCTGCAATGCCCGACCCTGCTCGAGAATGGTTTCGGCTCGCACCGCATCGAAGGCATTGGCGACAAGCATGTACCCTGGATCCACAACGTCAAGAACACCGACCTGGTGGTTGCCATCGACGATAACGGCGTGGTCAACACGGCGCGCCTGTTTAACGAACCCGCCGGTCAGAAATTTCTGGCCAGCAAGGGCGTGCCCGAAGCCACCATCGCGCAGTTGAACCTGTTGGGCTTCTCCGGCATTTCCAACGTCCAGACCGCTATTAAGATGGCAAAATATTACGAGATGGGCGAACACGATGTCATTTTCACCATCGCCACCGACTCAATGGAGCTTTACCAGAGCCGCCTGACCGAAATGCACGCCGAGCTGGGTGAATACAGTGACCGGGATGCCGCCGCGGATTACTCGCGCTGGTTGATGGGTCAATCCACCGACAATATGCTGGAGCTGCGCTACTCGGACCGCCGGCGTGTGCACAACCTGAAGTACTTTACCTGGGTGGAACAGCAAGGCAAGACCTATGCAGAAATCCAGGCCATGTGGAACGAAACCGATTACTGGACTGGCATCCAGAAACAGGCCAACGAGATTGATGAATTGATCGTGGAATTCAACAACGAAGTCGGTATCGCTTAAATTAGCACACGCACAAACAATAGACAGGTGGTCAGGGTTTGAGATCGTTCCCTTTCCACCTGTCTGTTTATCCGGTGGTTTAAACGAGGCCAGTATGAACATTTTCGTAATCATCCTGTACGCCATAGGGTTTGGCCTGCTGGGTTACCTGTGCGGCTCGCTGACTCCCTCCATCTGGATCACGCGCCTGATGAAGGGCGTGGATGTGCGCGATGGCGGTTCCGGTCACGCCACCACCACCAATACCATTCGCCAGGCGGGCTTTGCCCCGGGTGCGCTGGTATTTATCCTGGATGTGGGCAAAGGTTTTTTACCCACCTGGCTGGCGCTGCGGTATGCGCCCGCTGAGTGGATCATCCCGCTCAGCGCTGCGCTGGCAGTCGTGGGGCACTGTTGGCCGGTTTTCGCCGGGTTCCGCGGCGGGATGGGACTGGCGACGTTTGGCGGAGGGCTGCTAGCCATTCAACCATTGGGGTTTTTAATTGGTGTGGGGGTGCTGGTGGCACTGGTGTTATTGATTCATCACGGAGCGCGCGCCAGCGTGGCCGCCGGGATCTTCATCACCCCGGCCATGTGGCTGTTTGGGCTGCGCGGCCTGGTGCTGTGGGTGGGCTTTTTCGGCGGGCTGGTGATCGCTTTCCGCTTTCTGATCGATTGGAACCGCCAGTACCGCGAATTGTGGCTGGACAGGGAAAAACCTGAATAAGCGCTGGTTCATCCAGCTTTTTTGGCTTTCTTTTTACGCAGTCTGAGCCACAGGAATAACAGGATCAAAAGTAGAAATAGCGCCAACACCGCCGCCAGCACCAGTAGGCGTGTATTTTGGACAGCCGCATTGCCTGGCTGTACTTCAAAGGCCAGAAAAGCCGCCCGGTCAATCCCGAACCCATCTGCATTTTTACCGCTCAAGGTTACTTCCACACTGTACAGGCCGGATTGTTGCGGCTGGTAGTTAACACTGTAAGTCTCGCCCTGCGCTGAGAGCGCCAGGCTTTCCTGGGTGCCATCTGGTCTGCGAACGAGTGCGCTTGCGCTATCCACGTTGATCTGCGCGCCGTCGGCTTGCAGGTGCGCTTCTATCGTCAGCGGCTGGCCCGCATCCAGGATGGTCGCGCTGCTGCTGGCAGACAGCACGGAGCCGCCCACAAAACGGGCGGTCATGGCATAGTCCGCACCCCGGGCGGGAGTTTCAGGACCAGTCTTCAGGGTAACGACCCACTTTCCGGGCTTCGGCTGCTTGAAACCATAGCCAAGGTAAAGCATGGTAGCCGGATCATCTATTTTGATCAATCCGTTTTTGCTCACATCCAGCTGGATTATATTGCCACTCGCGCCGCGCACTTCAACCGTCAGCGAGCGGGATGAGTCGTACAGGCTGAAATTCGCCAGGCTGACATTCGGGTCAATCTCAATCGTTACCTGCGTGTTTTCACCCGCTTTCAAATGCCCACCGTAGACTTTGGAAAACTGCTCGGTCTGCGCGCTGAGCGAGGGCGCCAACAAGTCTGGGCGGGGCGCAAACGAGCCGGGCGGGGCCTCCAGCAAGTGCTTTACATTTTGATCAAAAACCTGCCTGTCGCTGGTAAAATTACCGTGAAACATGGATAACGACTGTACATCATCCATGACAATCGATTTTGCGCTGCCCAGCGCCACCACCGAATCAGATGGAGCCTCCGCGCAAGGCGAAGTGAGCGGTTCGATTAACAATGTTCCGGCCACCATGTGAAACGGAACCCCATGCCTGTGCAAGATTTGCTGGTTGAAAACATTAACCATGTAATACGGCAGAATTTCCTGCGAGGCGGGCATTAGATAACCCAGCGCGGCCAGCGGATAGGTGCAGGCTGAACCCGCCATGGGTGAGCCCAGGAAAATCACCTGGGCAACATTCTCCGTTTGCATCACACGGTCCAGGTAAAAGCGTGAGATCATTCCGCCCATGCTGTGCACCAGCAAATCCACCTTCTCCGCGCCAGTTGTCTTCTGAACGGCTGCAATGTATTGTCCCAGTATCTCGGCATTCTGCTGAATGGAATTTGTGCGCCCGGCCGGGTTGGAAGAGCTGCCGGTATTCAACACCCCGGGTACCTGCCCATCCCCCACCGCGAAGCCTTGCAAACCCATGGAAGCCAGGTAGCCGTTCAGGCCCAGGTAAGACTGCCATGTCTCCCAACTGGAGATAAAGCCGTGCACCATCACCACCGGGCGCGGACGAACGCGCAAAGCCAGAGAGGCGGGCGTCCCCTGCCCAGCCACCGCAACTTTCAGGGTGTTCTCAGCATGCGTGGCCCCGTCTATTCCCCAAAGCCAGCCAAGCGTTGGGAAAAGCGGGCTTGTGCAGGTATCCGAACCGGCTTTAATAGAACAACTAGCCACCTCAGAGATTATTCCGCCCAGAAAGAAAAGCGCGTCCGTATCAGCTGTCACATTTGCAGATAATTTCACGTTTACGCGGATGCTGTTGCCATCCACCAGGTCTGTAATTTCAACCCCATTTCGATCCAATACCCGGATGGTTGCATTACCAGCCTGTGCACTTGCCGATCCGGCAAGTGTGACTAAAAAAACGATCAAGGTGAAAAACACAGCTATTCTACGCATAGGGTCTCCTACAAGAATCAAAAAATCACGGTTAATGTCATTATTTATTGTACTGATTTTTCACTATAAAATAAAGACGCAAATGGTCTTATTTTCAATTCGAGCATTTTGATGTAGTATTAAACAACTTAATATTTCAGGAATGGAAAATGCTTTCGAATAATTCGCTCGTACTCGTCTGCCATTTGCCCACCCCGCGTGATCTGGAAATCGCGCGCGTGCTGGGCTGGTACCGCATCCCCCTGCGTACTGCTCCCAAGGTCATCGCCGTGGATTACCTGGCCTTTTACCAGCCTGGCAGCTTTGGCACACAGGCCGCACAGATCCAGTTTATCTCCCAGGTGCGCGGGCATGAACTCACCACGCGCGCCGAGCTGCTGCGCGATGAACCAGATCACCCGCGCGCGCGCGAAGAATATTTCAAAGTTCAACTGGGTGCGCTCGAGCGGCTGGCAAACTCCATAAAAACCGATAAATGGCGGCGTATCACTTTCTTTTACACCACCGGCGAATACTTGCTCAACGCAAAAACCATCAACGACCTGGTGGTTAACTCAGATGAGCGGCAGTTATTATGGCAGTCACTGCGCGAGCGGGCTGCCAACGAACAAACTTACAAAACCGACCTGCCAGAAATTGACCTGCCTCCCGAACTATTAATCGCACTGCTCGGCATCCACGAAATTCAAGCTCCCTACGAGCCAAACGAGGAAACCAATGGCACTCATCATTAAAAACGGCAAACTCATCACCGCCTGCGAAACCTTTAGCGCCGACATTCTGGTGGAAGGTGAAACAATCAGCCAGATTGGCACCAACCTTCAACATCCCAATGCAGAGATCATAGACGCGGCCGGAAAGTTCATCACGCCCGGCGGCATCGACCCGCACACCCATTTTGATCTGCCCATGTTTGGCACAGTCTCATCGGATGACCATTACAGCGGGCACAAAGCCGCGGCCTTTGGCGGCACCACCACGGTGATGGATTTCGTGGTGCAGGAACCGCAGGGCTTCAGGCATTCGGTGGATCTGTGGCTGGAAAAGGCTCAAAAAGCCGCCATCGATTATTCCTTCCACATGAACCTGACCCACCTGGATGATACTTTGGCAGCTGAAATCCCATCCCTGCGCGAGATGGGCATCACCACGCTTAAAGTTTTTACCGCTTACAATGGCCGTTTGCGCCTGGATGACGGCGGCATCTTCCGCGCCGTTCGCCTGGCCGGAGAAAACGGCATGCTGGTCATGTCGCACTGTGAAAACGGGGATGTGATTGAACAACTCATCCCCGAAGCGCTGGCTGCCGGGCACACCAGCCCGGAATGGCATGCGCTCACCCGCCCGTCCTGGGGTGCGATTGAATCAACGCTGCGCATGTGTGCGATGGCCCAACAGGCAAACGCACCCGTCTACATTGTGCACATGAACGTGGGCGGTGAGGCGGATATGTTGAAATACGCCCGCGAACGCGGCGTAAAGGTCATGGGCGAAACCTGCCCGCCTTACCTGTTTTTCAGCATTGACGAGCTGCGCCGTCCAGACGGCGCGAAGTGGATCTGCTCGCCGCCCATGCGCAGCGCCGAGGATAATACCCGTTTGTGGCAGGCGCTCAAAGACGGCACGCTGCAAACCATCGGCACCGACCACTGCGCCTTTTTCTTTGACGGCACCACTCCCATCTTGTATGAAGGCAAACCGGTTGCCATCCCGGGCAAGGAACTGGGCCGCGATGACTTCACCAAAATCCCCAACGGCCTGCCGGGTGTGGAAGACCGCCTGCCGGTGTTGTGGACGTATGCCGTAGGCACAGGCAAGATCAGCCCCAACCAGTTCGTGGCGCTCACCAGCACCAATCCGGCCAAAATATTCGGGCTGTATCCACGCAAAGGCGCGCTGCTGCCCGGCTCGGATGCGGATATTGTTATCTGGGATGCGGAAAAACACGTCAAATACGGCATCGCCCACAGTCACCAGCGTACCGATTACAATCTTTACGAAGGCTGGGAACTGACCGGCTACCCGGAAAAGGTGCTGCTGCGCGGCAAGTTGATTGTGGACGGAGAAAAATGGCTGGGCAAAGCTGGCGGCGGGCAGTTCCTCAAACGCCAGACCGGCGAAATCATTTAGGTGCTGCGGCTTCAACCGCGCCAACCCACAAATAAAAACATCCTTTTCTGGCCACGACGCCGGTAAAGGATGTTTTTGATGTAGGTTTTGAAATGCTGCTTATGCGGCTGCATCCAGGCCGGAAGCTCGGAGCAGTTCCTTCAACCTGGGGTGCTCCGCATACACACCGCGGCAGCGTTCCGGCAGAATGGCCGCGATCTGGCACATGATCTCATCTGTGTAGCTCTGCAAGACAGCATCCCGGTTTTCTTTTGGAATGGGCGGCAGAGTGAAAGGCTTGCCCGCCGTGAGTGTCACCTTCGACTTGCGAAAATGTTTTACATTCCCCCAAACCACCTCATCCTCGGTGCCGGTAATCGCCACCGGCACCACCGGAAAACCCGAGCGCGCCGCCAGGTAAGCCACGCCCGGTTTGCCTATAATCAGGGCACCGGTGCGTGAGCGCGTACCCTCAGGGGCGATCACCAGCGAATTTCCGGCTTCCATCAGGCCCATCATCTTACGCAGGGCTTTCAGATCCGGGTTAAAACGATCCACAAACAGAAAATTAAGCTCACGCCCCAAAAAGCGAATCCAGCCCACCTTTTCCCATTTCTCTGCCACCGGGATGAACATGTCATAGCGGTTAAATTGGTAATGAAACATGGCAATGTCGATTATGCCAATGTGATTGGTGGCGATCACAAACGCGCCGCTCTCTGGCACATTTTCAACATCGAATACTTCGATATCTGCAATGAGATTCAAAATTGAAATTACCAGCCAGCGGACAAAATTACGCATTGGCTTCCAATTCTTTCAAGCGGGGATACTCAGCATAAAACCCGCGGTATTTTTCTGGCAGCAAAGCGCCAATTTGGCACATAATCTCATCTGTGGCGGTTGCCAGGGCAGAGTCACGATCCTGTCCCTTAAGTGAGGGCAGGGTGAAGGGCAGCCCGGCATGCACTGTGATGTGCGTACGGCGGAAATGCTTGAGGTTATCCACCACCACGCGGTCTTCCGTACCGGTCAGCGCCACCGGCACAACTGGCCGGCCAGTTTTGCTGGCAAAGAAAGCAGCTCCGTGGCGCGCTTCCTGCATTGCCTCAGTTTTTGAGCGGGTTCCTTCGGGCGCAATCACAAAAACGCCGCCCTGCTTAAGGCGTTTCAATACCTCGCGAATGGCCTGCACATCGGCATCGAAGCGGTTAATAAAAAAACCACCCAGCGCAAGTACCAACGGACCAAATATCCAGTGCGTCTTGTATTTCTCAGCCACCGGCATGATTAGGTCTTCGCGCTCAATGGCATAATACAACAGCGCCGAATCCAGCCGACCCAGGTGATTTGCCGCCAGGATGAACCCGCCCGCAGGCAGGTTTTCATAACCAGTCACTTCCACGCGGGCAATAAAAAACAGCACGAAGTGAACAAAGATGCGAAAAAGTTTTTGAGCCATAATCCTGATTTTACAATAAAACTACCCGACAACATGAATATTGCCGGATAGTTAAGGTGGGCGAAACGAATTGCGTTAAAAAACGCTCTATGAACCGTATTTTGACACTACACGCTGGAAGATATCGTTGTCGTGTGGAGTAATACCCACAATTTGAAACCCGGCGTTGTACTGGGTGGGCTCCATGTCATCCCGTTTTTGCCAGCGGCTGCATGCGATGAACTCAATAAAAGCCCTGTCAGAAACACCCTCATCCAGATCAACCCGCAGATTATAGTTTTGCCCTACAATAATTGGTTGTGGGAGATCTGCCCTAAAACCCTGCTCACTCAGGTCTGCAAAATAGCCAACTAATGCATGGGTATTGAAATCCAGCACTTGAACAAAATAGGCACATTTTTTGCGTTTAATGTTTCTACGTTCAGCGCTCATAGCCAACTCCTTCACTTGCTCACCACTTAGATTCAGGGGTGCCGTACTTTGTAACGATCTTTTGAAAAATCTCATTGTCACCCGGTGATATGCTTACAATTTGAAAACCATCATTAAAACTAAACGGATCGGTTGCATCAGAATGAGCCCACTTGCTGCGGGCAACAAATATGATATGAGGCCGTTCAGAAATATCAATGGTTAAATCTAACCGAAAGGTATAGTCTTTGTTGACCAATAGCGATTCCGAACTATCCAACTTAAAACCGCGCGGACTGATATCGGCAAGATAGCCAGCCAGTTGTTGGGTATCATTATCTACAACGCGCATATAATACCCAAACTTGCGCCGTTCAAAATTTCTACGTTCCGATAACTTTGCTTTCTCTTCCTTCGCTTCGTTTTTGGAATCGTTTTTACGATCAAGCCACATGAGTTTATCCTTTCTACCTTTTTGATTAATTCTATTATAGGTTGTGTCGGGTCAAGTTTCAAGAAGAAACCTGAATTTGACCAATTGTATCTTTAAAAAGGTATCGTCGCAAAAAAGTGTGGAAGGTGACAGTCACCCTTTGTTTTCGGAGTTAAAACGCTGAAAACCAGGCGACAGTCACCTTAATCCACGAAATATTGAAAAGATACCTCAAAGCCTCCGTCCAAAATCGAAGGTATAATGTGTAAAGGCAATCAAGTCTGGCCCACTCAGCTGGCTGTGAAAAGGTTTTTTAGGGGCCCCTGGTAAGAATAACGAAAGATGACTTTAATCCCTTGACTCTATTTATGGTTATTGATAAGATTGTTATCGTTACCGTTATCGATAACAGTGCCACCGGAATAAACCAAAACCGGGGTGTGTTACAATAACAGTAATTGATTGCCAGAAACTTGGCATCAAACGCCTACTCTTTCACCCAAGTACGAAAGGAAAAGAAGAAAAATGAAGAAAAGCTTAATGCTCCTCGTTTCAATGCTCCTAGTAGTCTCCGTATTCCTTGGCGCTTGCGCCCCCGCTGGCGCTACTGAAGCCCCCGAAGTTGAAGTCGCTGAAGCCACCAATGCGCCCGCCGCCGCTACCGAAGCTCCTGCCGCTGCCGCTGTCAAGACGGTCGGCATTTCCATGCCCACCAAGACCTCTACTCGTTGGATCTCCGATGGCGAGAGCATGGTCAAGGCCTTCGAAGCCCTCGGCTACAAGACCGATCTCCAGTTCGCTGATAATGATATCCAGAATCAGCTGGCCCAGATCGAAAACATGGTCACCAAGGGCGCCAATGTGCTCGTGATCGCCGCCGTTGATGGCAGCACCATGTCCGACGTTCTCCAGAAGGCACATGATGCCGGTGTGCTCGTGATTTCCTACGACCGCTTGATCACCAAGACCGCCAATGTTGATTACTACGCCACCTTCGATAACTTCGGCGTGGGCGTCATCCAGGGCAGCCAGATCGAAAAGGCACTTGGCCTGAAAGACGGCAAGGGTCCTTTCAACGTTGAGCTGTTCGGTGGTTCCCCCGATGACACCAACGCCTTCTATTTCTATGATGGCGCTATGTCCGTCCTGAAGCCCTACATCGACAGCGGCAAGCTCGTCGTACAGTCTGGCCAGATGGGTATGGACAAAGTCGGTACCCTGCGCTGGCTCGCCGCCACCGCCCAGGCTCGCATGGACAACCTCCTGAGCGCTTACTACACCGACAAGCGCGTTGATGCCGTCCTGTCCCCCTACGATGGTCTGAGCATTGGTATCCTGTCCTCCCTCAAGGGCGTTGGCTATTGCACCGCCAGCCAGCCCTGCCCAGTTGTGACCGGCCAGGATTCAGAAGTTGCTTCCATCAAGTCCATGATCGCCAACGAACAGATGTTCTCCGTCTTCAAGGACACCCGCCAGCTGGCTGCAAAGACCGCCGAGATGGTTGATGCGGCTCTCCAGGGCAAAGAAGTTCCGGTTAATGACACCAAGACCTACAACAACGGCGTCAAGATCGTTCCTTCCTACCTGCTGACCCCCATTAGCATTGATGTCGCCAACTACCAGAAAGAATTGGTTGACACTGGCTACATCACTGCTGACCAACTTAAGTAATTTGAACTAAGAAAAGGTGAGTGAGGGCTGGTTTTGCCCTTGCTCACCTTTTTTTTACCTGTAGCTAGCGAATAATAAACTGGGTATTGACCAGGGCGGTTGCACAGATTTGGGATAAAATAATACCCGGACCCTAGTATTCCATTTTTCAACAAGAATCAAGGAAGAATCATATGTCTGATGTTATTTTGGAAATGCGCAACATCACAAAGACATTCCCTGGTGTAAAAGCTCTCGACAATGTTAATTTTAGCGTCCATCAGGGTGAGATTCATGCTCTGGTCGGCGAAAACGGGGCCGGAAAATCGACCCTGATGAAGGTGTTGAGCGGTGTTTATCCACACGGTACTTACAGTGGGGATATTTATTTTCTCGGTAATGAATGTCGATTCCGTGATATCTCTGAGTCTGAAGAAGTAGGCCTGGTCATTATTCACCAGGAATTGGCGCTGGTTCCTTATCTTTCCATCGCCGAAAATATGTTTCTCGGTAACGAGCGCGCCAATAATGGCATTATTGACTGGAATGAACAAATTTCCAAAACAAAGGAATTGCTGGACAAAGTGGGGCTGCACGAATCACCCAATACATTAATTACAGACATGGGCGTGGGCAAGCAGCAGCTGGTTGAAATTGCCAAAGCCCTGGCAAAAAAGGTCAAACTTCTCATTTTGGATGAACCGACCGCATCGCTGAATGAAAGTGATAGCGAAAAATTACTCGATCTATTACTGCAATTCAAAAAGAACGGCATTTCCTCGATCCTGATCTCTCATAAATTAAGCGAAGTCAACAAAATTGCAGATGCCATCACGATCCTTCGCGACGGTGGAACCATTGAAACTTTGGATTGCCACAAGGACCGTATCACAGAAGACCGCATCATTCGCGGCATGGTTGGACGTGATCTGACACACCGTTTCCCGCCTCGCGAATCGGTGGTTGGAGATGTGATCTTTGAAGTACGTGATTGGAATGCTTATCATCCGATCCATGAAGATCGCAAAACAAGCACAAACGTAAATATTAACGTCCGCAAGGGCGAAGTTGTAGGTATTTCGGGGTTAATGGGCGCCGGTAGAACTGAACTGGCGATGAGTATTTTTGGCCATTCTTACGGCACGCGCATCAGCGGAAAAGCCTATAAAAATGGGAAAGAAATCGATATCAGCACCATTGATAAGGCCATCACCAATGGTATTGCATATGCGACGGAAGACCGTAAAGTTTTTGGACTTGTCCTGATCCAGGAAATCAAAGATAACATTACCCTGGCGAATCTGGAGGCGGTTTCAGACGGCGGGTTTGTGATTAATGAGCCCAAAGAAATGGCAGCCACCAGTGGGTATCGCGATAAGCTTAATATCAAGTGTTCCAGCATCCGTCAGCTGGCCGTCAATCTTTCCGGCGGAAATCAACAAAAAGTCGTTCTGAGCAAATGGTTGTTTGCAAACCCGGACATCCTGATCCTGGACGAACCCACGCGCGGCATCGATGTTGGCGCGAAGTATGAAATTTACACCATTATTAACCGTCTGGCCAGTGAAGGCAAAGGGATCATCATGATCTCATCAGAACTGCCAGAGATTTTGGGAGTCTGTGATCGGATTTACGTAATGCGAGAAGGCAAGGTGGTTGGCGAAATGCCGGCAAAAGAAGCCTCTCAAGAATCAATTATGAAATGCATCATGACACAACAAGAGGTGGTGGCATAATGAAGACACTGGCAACGCTTTTCAAAAACAATATTCGCGAATATGGTATGTTGATCGCGCTCATCGCGGTCATGATCTTTTTCCAGGTGGTGACAAAGGGCATCCTGTTCAAGCCGGTCAACATTACCAACCTTGTCCTGCAAAACAGTTCCATTATCACGATGGCGTTGGGCATGTTGTTGATTATCGTGTCTGGCTGGATTGACCTGTCGGTGGGGTCGGTGGTCGCCGTGGTTGGCGCACTCGCCGGTGTTCTGATGGTCAGATATCATTTTGACTGGATGGTAACCGTTGGAATCTGCCTGCTGGTTGGTGCTGCGATCGGGGCATTCCAGGGCTTTTGGGTCTCATATGTAAAAATACCAGCCTTTATTACAACCCTGGCTGGCATGTTGATCTTTCGCGGTTTAACTTTCGTGCTGCTCCAGGGCGAATCTGTTGGCCCCTTCCCGACCGGGTTTCAAAAAATTAGCTCCGGGTTCATTCCGGATGTTTTCAATTACCCTGGCTTTCATCTGACCACCATCATAATAGGATTGATACTTTCGGGTTTATTGATCTTTCTGGATTTGCGCGGCAGGCAAAACCAGCAAAAATACGGCTTTGAAGTCACTCCCTTCTATTTTTTCATCCTAAAAAATGTCGTCATTACCGGCGCGGTCATGGGGTTATGCTACCTGATGGCTTCCTACAAAGGCATTCCCAATGTGCTGGTACTGCTCTTCCTGCTGATTGCGTTTTATACTTTCATCACCAGCCAGTCGGTCATTGGCCGCCGCATTTACGCCATGGGCGGTAATGAAAAAGCAGCCAAGCTATCAGGTGTCAACACAACCCGCCTGTTATTTTATACATTCATTAATATGGGCGTGCTTGCCGCCCTGGCAGGTTTGATCGTGACAGCCCGCTTGAATAGTGCCACGCCCAATGCCGGTGACGGTATGGAACTGGACGTGATCGCCGCGTGCTTCATCGGCGGCGCTTCTGCCAGCGGTGGTGTTGGTAAAGTCATCGGCGCCGTGGTCGGCGCTTTCCTGGTCGGCGTCTTGAACAACGGCATGTCAATTATGGGCGTAGGCATCGACTGGCAGAAAGTTGTCAAAGGTCTGGTGCTTCTGGCGGCAGTCTTCTTTGATGTCTATAACAAAAATAAGAGTTAGTGTGTGAAAACCCACGTTTAAAAAAGAAGAGCAAGCCGTAATAGGCTTGCTCTTCTTTTTTATTTTATAAAATTCAGGCTTTGGGAGTGCTATCGCGCACAACCAGCTCGGTTTTTAGCACAAGCGCTTTGCCCGAAAACCTGGTTTCAGTACCCTCAATTTCTTGCAACAGAGTCTTGACCGCTAAATTACCCAATTCCCGCAAAGGCTGTGTCACAGTGGTCAGGCTTGGGATGTAATAAGCAGCCTCTGCCAGGTTATCAAAACCGACAACCGCCAGATCTTCCGGTACACGAATACCGTGCGCATGCGTGTAATGCAGCACGCCCAGCGCCATCTGGTCGTTGCTGACAAAAACCGCGTCCATTTGAGGGAATTTCTGGATCAACTCTGCAAAAGCTGATTCACCGCTGGAAGATGACCAGTTGCCTTCCTTCCAATTTCGTTCAAAACCGGTGACACCAACACTCCTGAGCGCATCTTCCCAACCCTGTTTTCGCTGGCGAGCCTCCAGCCATTGCAACGGACCTGTGATTAAGCCTATCTTGCGCCTGCCAACCGAAAGCAAGTAATCCACCACTTTGCGGGCGCCCCCATAATTATCCACACTGACAGTAGTGAAATTGGGAGTTGGCTGGCTTTTCAAGAAAATAATAGGTGGACAAAAAACCGGCAGCTGCGCCTGGGCTATTTTGACGTTTTCATTGAATTCAGCGGCAAAAAAGATGATGCCCTCCACATGATGGGCAATTAAAGACTCAATCACCGGCATAATATCCGGCGTATCAAAACTGGGCAATTCCTTGATCAACAAAGCATACCCCGAATTTTCGCACTGCTCGGTAATACCATTCAGGGTTTGAGAAACGCCCACATACTTTAATCCAGCCGTAATAACCCCCAGCGTATAGCTGCGCTGCTGTACCAGGCTGCGCGCCAGCGCGCTGGGCAGATAGCCCATGCGGGCAATGGCTTTTTCCACAGCATCACGGGTTTCAGGCGAAACATCGGGGCGTTTGTTGATAACCCGCGAGACCGTTTGTGTGGAGACATCACACATTCTGGCGATATCTTTTATGGTGGTTTTTTGTAAACGCTGAATTGCCATTGGATTCCTAAAATACGAGTATTACTCTTGTGCAATCCATTATACCTTTGTTATAATGATTTGTGAACGATAACGGGAACGCTAACATAGTAAAACCGCAGTAAAAAAGGATATGTTTCATGAAAACACTGCGCCTGCACAGCCATCCTGACCTGTGAACCACCGTTATTTTCTGCGGGCGCGGCGCAGCCCGAATAACGACCTGCGCGCTGGTTTGAAAATTATTGTCGAGGTGAGAAATGACAGATACTCTAAACGAACCTAAAAAAGCAATTGAGAGTGGAAAAACCGTGCTTGGCATCGAGTTGGGCTCAACTCGCATCAAAGCAGTGCTGATCGGCGAGGATCATTTGACAATCGCCTCGGGCAGCTATGAATGGGAAAACCGGCACGAAAACGGCGTCTGGACATACCGCATCGAAGATGTTTGGACGGGCTTGCAAGAGAGCTTTCGGAAACTAAGCAAGGATGTTTCTGAGAAATACAACACTCCGCTCAAGAGCATTGGCGCCATCGGCTTCAGTGCCATGATGCACGGCTACATGGCATTCGATAAGAATGGAAATCTACTTGTCCCGTTTCGTACGTGGCGAAACACCATCACCGGACAGGCATCCGAGACGCTTACGGATTTGTTCCAGTTCAATATTCCCCAGCGTTGGAGCATTGCACACCTCTACCAGGCAATCTTGAACAAGGAACCCCATATCCAGGATATCGACCATCTGACCACGCTGGCGGGTTATGTCCATTGGAAACTGACCGGGCAAAAAGTGTTGGGCGTTGGCGAAGCATCCGGCATGTTCCCCATCGACAGCAAGACCAACGATTTCGATCAACATAAGATCGAGCTGTTCAACGAACGGCTCAAAGCCGAAAACATCTCGTGGAAGCTCCAGGACATTCTGCCCAAAGTCCTTGTGGCAGGCGATGCCGCAGGCGTTTTGAGCGCGGAAGGTGCTAAGCTGCTGGACCAATCGGGACAACTTCAAGCGGGTATTCCGCTCTGCCCACCCGAGGGGGATGCAGGCACAGGCATGGTCGCAACCAATAGCGTGGCAGAGCGAACTGGCAATGTTTCCGCAGGAACATCTGTCTTTGCCATGATCGTTTTGGAAAAGGCGCTGTCAAAGTTATATCCCGAGATCGATATGGTGACGACGCCCACTGGCAAGCCGGTGGCCATGGTGCATAGCAACAATTGCTCATCCGACCTGAATGCGTGGATTGATTTGTTCCAGGAATTTTGCGATACGCTTGGGGTGGAGATCAGTCAATCCAGGCTGTTTGAAATTCTGTACAAAAAGGCGCTCGCGGGCGATGCTGACGCGGGCGGGTTGCTTGCCTACAATTATTTCTCGGGCGAACACATTACACACATGGAAGAGGGGCGTCCGCTTTTCGTGCGCACCCCAGAAAGCCATTTCACGCTTTCGAACTTCATGCGGGTGCATCTGTTCTCGGCCCTGGGAGCATTGAAGATCGGCCTGGATATTCTCTTTGAACAGGAACAGGTCAAGATCGATCAGGTGCTTGGGCATGGCGGTTTCTTCAAAACGAAAGAAGTGGGTCAAAAGATGATGGCAGCGGCCATGAATGTTCCCGTTTCTGTGATGGAGACCGCCGGCGAAGGCGGCGCATGGGGGATTGCATTGCTTGCCTCTTATATGCGCCATAAGGCAGCGAATGAACCCCTGGAAGACTATCTCTCTAATAAGGTTTTTGCATTGGAGAATGGCACGACGATCGCTCCTGATCAAAGGGATGTCGATGGCTTTGCCGCGTTCATGGAACGCTACAAAAAGGGACTTGCCATCGAAAGAGCCGCCGTGGATGGGCTGAAGTAAAAGATTTAAGTTACGGAAACGAGGAATTGTTATGCTTGAAAAATTAAAAGAAGAAATGGTACAGCTGCATCTTGAACTGCCCAAACACAACCTGGTGGTCTGGACGGGCGGCAATGTAAGTGCGCGCGATCCGGAAAGCGGCCTGGTTGTCATCAAGGCCTCGGGCATTCGCTATGAAGACATGCGCCCCGAACACATGCTGGTGGTGGATATGGATGGCAAAGTCGTGGAAGGAAATTTTAAGCCGTCCTCGGATACCGCCAGCCACCTGTATATCTACAAACACCGCGCGGATGTATTTGGCGTAGTGCATACCCACTCAGCGTATGCCACTGCCTTTGCTGCGGTCAACAAGCCCATCCCGGTGGTACTGACGGCCATTGCCGATGAATTTGGCGGCCCGATTCCCTGCGGCGGTTTTGCGCTGATCGGCGACGAGGCCATTGGCAAAGTGGTGGTGGAAAGCATCGGTACATCCCCGGCGGTTTTGATTAAAAATCACGGCGTTTTCACGATTGGCAAGAGCGCAAAAGCAGCTGTCCAAGCGGCGGTCATGACCGAGGATAACGCAAAAACCGTATGGATGGCCCTGCAAATGGGCATCCCGGATGTTATTCCGGCTGAAGATGTCAAAAAGCTGCACGACCGCTACACGAATGTCTACGGACAATAATTGATAGACTCAACCCCAGGTCCCATTCACCATTGAATAGGCGAAATGAAGGAGCAAACAAATGATCGATCTCAAACAAAATGAAGTCTGGTTTGTTACCGGCAGCCAGCATCTGTACGGGCCCAAAACCCTGGAACAGGTTGCCGAGCATTCACGCGAAATGGCCGCGGCCATCGGGCAGTCCAGCCACATCCCGGTGCAGATTGTCTTCAAGCCCGTGGTTACCACGCCCGAGGCGATCAGCCAGTTATGCATGGAAGCCAACAACGCCAAAAACTGCATTGGCCTGATCACCTGGATGCATACCTTCTCCCCCGCCAAGATGTGGATCGCGGGCCTGACCCGCTTGAAGAAGCCCTTCCTGCACCTGCACACCCAGTACAACCGTGAAATTCCGTGGTCTGAGATTGACATGAACTTTATGAACCTCAACCAGGCCGCGCACGGCGACCGGGAATTTGGGTTCATCGGCAGCCGCCTGCGTATCAACCGCAAGGTGGTGGTGGGTTTCTGGCGCGATGACGAAGTTCAGGCCAGCATTGGCGTGTGGGCTCGCGCAGCCAGCGCCTGGGCCGATGCCCAGGGTGGCAAATTGGCGCGCTTTGGCGACAACATGCGCGATGTGGCTGTCACCGAAGGCGATAAGGTCGAAGCGCAGATCCAGCTCGGGTATGATGTCTACGGCTACGGCGTGGGCGACCTTGTCAAAGTGGTCAACCAGGCCAGCGACGCGGAAATTGACGCCCTGGTAAAACAATACGTGGAAGAATACGATGTGGCCCCAGCGCTGAAACCGGGCGGCGAACGCAATACTTCCCTGCGGGAAGGCGCCCGCATTGAAATTGGCATGCGCAACTTCTTGAAAGCCGGGAATTTCAATGCCTTCACCACTACATTTGAAGACCTGCACGGCCTGGCTCAACTTCCGGGCATGGCTGTCCAGCGCCTGATGCGCGACGGCTACGGCTTCGGCGCCGAGGGTGACTGGAAAACTTCCGCGCTGGTGCGCGCCATGAAGGTCATGGCCGCCGGGCTGCCGGGCGGCGTAAGTTTTATGGAAGATTACACCTATCATTTCAGCGCTACTGGCGACAAAGTGTTGGGCGCGCACATGCTTGAAATTTGCGAATCGATCGCATCCAATAAACCCCGGTTGGAAATCCTGCCGCTCTCGATCGGCGGCAAAGCCGACCCGGTGCGCCTGATTTTCGACTCGAACACCGGCCCTGCGATTGGCGCATCCATCATGGATATGGGCCAGCGCTTCCGGCTGGTGGCAAACGTGGTGGATGTAGTACCTACCGACGAGCCGCTGCCAAAACTGCCGGTGGCCCGCGCGCTCTGGCTGCCGCGCCCCAACCTCAAAACTGCCGCGGCCGCCTGGATCTACGCTGGCGGCGCTCACCATACCAGCTTCAGCTATTCTGTAACCGCCGAACATCTGCAAGATTATGCCGACATGGCCGGGATCGAGTTCCTGGTCATTGACGAAAACACCAAACTGGCAGATTTCCGCGACAAGCTGCGCTGGAACGATCTTTACTATCATCTGTCCAAAGGCTTGTAATGCCTGCGTGACGCTTCCTTGTGCTGCAATCTCCTCTGCCCTGTGCAGGGGAGATTGTATTTATGCCCACAAATGGAGTAAAATTTTTTAAACCATCTTTTTTCAAGGAGCCGCAAGATGCAATACCGAGAATTGGGCAGAACCGGCTGGAAAGTATCCAGCATTTCTTTTGGGGCCTGGGCCATTGGAGGCTCGTGGGGCAGCGTGGATGACACAGACTCGCTGGCCGCCCTGCACCGCGCCATTGACCTGGGGACCAACTTTATTGACACTGCCGATGTGTACGGTGATGGACGCTCTGAGCGCCTGGTGGCGCAGCTTCGCAAAGAACGCAGCGAAACCATCTATGTCGCCACCAAGGCCGGGCGCCGGCTTGATCCGCACCTGGCGGGCGGCTATAACCGCCAGAACTTGACCGCCTTCGTGGAACGCAGCCTGAAAAACCTCAACACCCCGGCCATTGACCTGCTGCAATTGCACTGCCCGCCCACGGAAGTGTTTTACATGCCAGAAACCTTCGGCGTTCTGGACGATCTGGTAAAAGCTGGCAAACTGCGCCACTACGGCGTGAGCGTGGAAAAAGTTGAGGAAGCGCTCAAAGCCATCGAATATCCGAATGTGCAAACTGTGCAGATCATCTTCAATATTTTCCGCCAGCGCCCGGCCGAGTTGTTCTTTGGCGAAGCCCAAAAGCGCCAGGTCGGCATTCTGGCGCGTGTGCCGCTAGCCAGCGGCCTGCTGACCGGCAAGCTCAACGCAGCCTCGAGCTTCGCGGCGGACGATCACCGCGCCTTCAACCGGCACGGCGAAGCCTTTGACCGCGGAGAAACCTTCTCTGGCGTCGATTTCGAAACCGGGCTGAAAGCCGTTGAAGAACTGCGCGAGCTGCTGCCAGCAGGCTGGAGCCTGCCGCAGTTTGCGCTGCGCTGGATCTTGATGTTCCCGGCGGTCAGCTGCGCCATCCCCGGCGCCAAGAACCCGGCCCAGGCCGAAGCCAATCTCCAGGCCGCAGATTTGCCCGCCCTGGATGCGGCCAGCATGGACAAAGTGCGCGCCATCTACGCTGCCCGTATTCGTGAACTGGTTCACCACTACTGGTAAACCGGCGCGCACCCACAAACCGAAAAAGAGGATCACATGACTGACTCTATATTAAATTGGGGCTTGCTCTCCACCGCCAATATAAACCGCGCGCTGATTACACCGCTGCGCAATTCTCCGCGCAATAAATTGAGCGCCGTTGCCAGCCGCACCCATGAATCAGCCCGGGCGTACGCGCAGGAATGGAATATCCCGCGCAGTTTTGGTTCTTACGAAGCCATGCTGGCCGACCCGGATATTGATGTAATTTACAACCCGCTGCCCAACCACCTGCACGCCGAATGGACGATCAAGGCCCTTAATGCGGGGAAAAATGTGCTCTGCGAAAAGCCGATTGCCCTGACGCTCTCTGAAGTGGATGACATGCAAGCGGCCGCCCTCCAGAACAAAAAAGTGCTGGCCGAGGCCTTCATGTATCGCCATCACCCTCAGACCCTCAAGGCCAAAGAACTGGTCGAGAGCGGCGCCATCGGCAAACTGCAGGCAGTGCGTGGAGCATTTACCTACAGAATGTCCACCGACATCAATATTCGCCTGGTGCCCGAATGGGGCGGCGGCAGCATCTGGGATGTGGGCTGTTACCCCATCAGCTACACGCGCTTCATCATCGGCGCTGAGCCGCTGGAAGTTTTTGGCCAGCAGGTTACCGGCGCCACCGGTATTGACGATTCCTTCTTCGGGCAAATGCGCTTCCCGGGGAATATCTTCGCCCAATTCGACAGCGGCTTTCGCACGCCAACCCGCACCCACCTCGAAATCCTTGGCTCCGAGGAACCATCACCATTCCATCGCCCTTTAAACCTGGCCTGGAAGAAAAGGTCATGCTCAACAGGGCGGGCGTAACCGAAGCGGTTGAAAGCCCTTCGCAAGAGTTGTACCTGGGCGAAGTGGAAGACATGGCCGACTGCATCCTGAACGGCAAAACCCAGCGCGTTTCACTGGCCGATAGCCGCGCCAATATCGCCGTCATCCTAGCCTTGCTTGAATCAGCCAAAACCGGTCTGCCGGTTCAACTTTAGCGTATTTTTAAGCGGGAGATTTCAATGAAAAACCCACGGCTGCTCTTGATCACCGGCGACCTGATCACGCTTGGCGCGGTGACCCTGGTCGGCTTTGCCACACACGGCGAAGGCGGGCTGGCCCTGTTGCCGCGCATGCTCGCCAGTTTCGTGCCACTCACAGTCAGCTGGCTGTTGATCGGATTGCTGCTAGGCCTATTCAATCCTGAAGATGCCGCCAACCCCCGCCAATTATGGAAGCCCGCGGCCGGCATGTTGTTTGCCGGTCCGCTGGCCGCTTTGCTGCGCGCACTGTTGCTCAACACGGTCGTCATCCCGGTCTTTGGACTGGTGCTCAGCGCATCATCCGCCCTCGGCATCCTGCTCTGGCGCGCCCTGTGGGTAAGGTTACAAAAGTTAAACCAACCATCGAAGTAACACCTGCTTTTCAGGCAGGGGGTGCGTGGTATAATACCAAACATAGAACATTAATTCTAACTATCGTACCTTAAAATCCAACATCCGCAAGGCTGGAGAAAAAAATATTTATTATTTTTGTGCATAATTGTGCGTTTTTGTGCGTAATTGTGCCTTCCTTGACCACCCACCCTCCGCCCTGCCCAATGAGAAGCATCAGCGTAATCTGTGGTCCGATTCGGGGCAACTAGGTAATCATGTAATCAAAGTAATCTGCAGTCAAATGGGAAATATCTGCGTAATCATTTAATCTGCGTAATCTGTGGTCCGATGGGGAGCATCAGCGTAATCTGTGGTCCATCCCCGGCAAAGTGGTAAAATCTTTATGCAGCTTGCCGCTTTCACGCGCGGCAAATCGCCCAATCACACCATGAAACCGGAGAAAAGTTATGCCTGAAGTTGTCATTGTCGATGCAGTTCGCACACCGATTGGAGCGCTGGGAGGCGCTCTCGCCAGGGTGCGCCCTGATGACCTGGCGGCCCTGGTACTCAAAGCCATCCTGGAGCGCAGTGGACTCGACCCGGCACTGGTGGAAGAAGTCTACCTGGGCTGTGCCAACCAGGCCGGTGAAGATAATCGCAACGTGGCGCGCATGGCCCTGCTGCTGGCGGGCTTCCCGGTCAGCGTACCCGGCGTCACCGTAAATCGGCTGTGCGCCTCCGGGTTAAATGCGGTCAATATCGCCGCCCGCTCCATCCGCGCCGGGGATGGCGATATCTACATCGCGGGCGGGGTCGAATCCATGTCTCGCGCGCCTTATTCGCTGCCCAAAGCCGAGGAAGGCTACAGCTTTGGCAACCTGACGGCCTACGATACCGCCCTGGGCTGGCGCTACCCCAACCCCAAAATGAAAGAACTTCACGGCACCGACAGCATGGGTGAAACCGCGGAAAACATTGCTATCACCCGTCCGCACATCACCCGTGAAAAACAGGACGCCTTCGCCGTAAGTTCCCACCAGAAAGCCATCGCCGCCATCGACGGCGGCAAGTTTACAGGGCAGATCATCCCGGTGCCGGTTCCGCAGAAAAAAGGCGAGCCAGTGCTGGTGACCACCGATGAACGCCCGCGCCGCGACACCACGCCCGAAAGCCTGGCGCGCCTGAAACCCGCTTTCCGCAAAGAAGGCGGCACCGTCACAGCTGGCAACTCTTCCGGCCTGAACGACGGCGCTTCTGCGCTGCTGCTGATGAGCGCGGAAAAAGCCAGCGTCCTGGGGCTCAAACCCCTGGCGCGCATACTGGGCTCCGCTTCCGCCGGGGTCGAGCCGCGCATCATGGGCCTCGGCCCGGTTCCCGCCGCAAAAAAAGCCTTGCAGCGTGCCGGTCTCAAGGTCTCGGACCTGGGATTGGTGGAGCTGAACGAAGCCTTTGCCATCCAATCGTTGGCTGTTTTGGAAGACCTGGGGCTGGATGAAGCGTTGGTCAACGTCAACGGCGGCGCGATTGCGCTGGGGCACCCCCTGGGCTGCTCTGGAGCGCGTATTTTGACAACCCTGGTGCATGAGATGCAGTTGCGGCGCGCCAATGGGCGCTACGGCATGGCTGCGCTGTGCGTTGGCGTAGGCCAGGGCGAAGCAACCATCATCGAATGTTTGTGAAGGCCGAGGAGGCTGTATTGAAAAAACTGGCTGCTGTAATTTTTATTTTGCTCTTGCTGGGCGGGCTGGCGGCCTGTCAGTTGAGTTCCACCCCCACCCCCGCGCCTGCGCCATCTGTCACACCCGCGGCCACCAACACGCCGTTGCCCCCCACCGCCACGCTGGTGCCTACCGCCACGCCCACGCCCAAACTAAATGCCCCCAACGGTCCGCCGCTGCGCCTGATCAAGATGTTTGATGGCAAAAACGGCTGGGGCAGCATCTCGAATGCGCTGCTGGTCACCCATGATGGCGGCATCACCTGGTTTTCGGTACCGATCCCGGATGGTCAGGTGGATGAATCCAGCGAACCCTTCTTTATCGATATGAACACCCTTTACATCGTGCTGCCCGCGCCAGACAAGTCCGGCGGTCTGCTGCACTTTACCACCAATGGCGGCGGAACCTGGGAAAGCCTGCCTGTGCCTTTTGTGCACGGACAGCTAGCCGTCAAAGCCAATGTGCTGTATTTTCTGGAAATCATTGACATTGGCCCCGATAGCGCTGCCATGACCATTTACCTTTCGGGCGACACGGGAAAAACCTGGAACAAGGTTTTCTCGCTGGAGAAAGCCTCCATTCCTGAATCCGGCATGCAGGCTGGCATCTCACTGCTGAATGAAGAACACGCCTGGCTGACCGTGGCCGGAGTGGATCAAAAAATCGAGATTTTCCGCAGCGCCGGGTTTGGCAACACCTGGAAACCCCAACAAATCCCCGAACCGCAGAATATTTCCGACATGCTGGCAAGCGCCTTGCCGCCCATGTTTTTCCAGGGCAGTGAAACAGAAGGCATCCTGCCTGTGAATTTCACATCCAAAGCCAGCGGAGAGCAAAATCTCGTCTTTTACTCCACCATCGATGGCGGTCAGACCTGGCTGCCGGGCGGCTCCGTCCTCGCGGGCGGCGCGTACACCTTCCTGGATCCCAAAACCGGCTGGGCCTGGGGCAAGCGGGGTGTATATTTCACCAATGACGGCGGTCAAACCTGGCAGGGGCTCCCGGTGGCCTTTGGACGTTCCGAACACGCTACCTGCCTGAGTTTTGTGAATGCAAGTACCGGCTGGATGCTGACCACGGACGCCAGGAACCGGGTCAGGATCTACAGCACCAGCGATGGCGGCAATACCTGGATGTCGGTCAATCCATAATACGGAACTTTAGAGCTCCAAAAGCCGTCCTACATTTAGAACGGCTCTTTTTATCGCTTCGGAGAAACAAACGTGAAACCATTCATCGGAACCCTGCTCTTATTTATTCTGGCTTCAGTGGCCTGTTCTTTTAGCCCGGCGGTTGTGCCAACGGATTTCCCAACACCGCCCGCCAGCGCCACCCCGACTGCCATTGCAGCCACTCAGACTCCCCTGCCCGCACCAACTTCCACTGCGCCGCCGCCCAGCCCCACGCCGCTGCCTGCAGCCACCCAAACACTGGCACCTTCGCCCACCGCCCCAGTGATGACAATTGGACAACTTCGCAACGCCATCCTGACCATCACCGGCTCAGACCAGGTGGTGCGCACCATGACCTTTAAAGACGGTAAATATCAACAGGGTTCAGACCAGGCCGAACCTGGATTTGACTCAGTCGTCATGGGTGAGAAATTTGGTTTTGGCGATCTGAACGGCGACGGCTTGCAGGATGCGGTCATCACCATTGATGAGAACTTCGGCGGAACCGGGCTTTTCGTTTCCGTGGTGGTGCTTCTGAACGACGACGGTTATCCCAACGCGATAACCAGTACAGTCATTGAAGATCGCGCCATCATCAACAACCTCGAAATTACCAATGGCGAAATCAGGATGGATGCGATTGTGCACGGCCCGGGCGACCCTGCCTGCTGCGCAGCCCAACCATCCTCTCGCACGTACCGGCTGGTAAAAAATGCCCTGGTGCTGACGCGTCTGACCACCAAAACGCCGAACGGGACAGAAAGAGTGATCCAGATAGACTCACCTGCCAACGGCGCGGAGATCAGCGGCGCGTTCATCATCCGCGGCTCTGTCACCATTTCACCCTTCGAAAACAACCTGGTGTACAGGATCTACTCCCCAGACTTGACCAACCCAATCGAGCAGGCCGGCTTTATCATCAGTGCGGATGGGATGGGCGGCCCCGGAACCTTTGAACTCAACCTGGACTTGAACAAGACCAACATCAAAGGCCCGCTGCGCATCGACATCCTGGACACCAGCCCGGCAGACGGCTCAACCCTGGCGCTGGCTTCGCTTTCCCTGATTTCAAAATAAGACCCACTAAAAGAAAGCTTACTGCCATAAAACTATTACGAGGAAATCATGCATAAAATGCGCTGGCTTAGTATTACCCTGCTGCTCACGACCTTGCTTGCGGCCTGCAACGCTCCAGCTAGAATCGCGCTTGCGCCCGAAACCGCCGCGCTGGCCCCGCTGCCCACTGAAATCAGCCCGCTGCCCACGCAAACCACTTTGCCACCCATCAGCACGGCTGTGCCGCCCACACAAACCGTTCCACCTGGCAACCCGCTGGCAATCACCCAAATTCATATGATCGATACTGCCAACGGCTGGAGCTGGGTTTCAAAAGAGGACGGCAGTTCCCAATTGCTGCGCAGCGCGGATGGCGGCGCAATCTGGATTAACGTAACCCCACCACAGCAATCCATTACCCCTTACAACGGTTTTTACCTGGATGCCCAGACAGCCTGGCTGCCAGTCTTTGATCAGGCCACCAGCGCCAGCAGCCTGCTGCGCACCAGCGACGGCGGAAAAACCTGGACAACCCTGCCGACGATCGATTCGCCACAAAACGCCTGGTATGAATTTAGCAACCCGAACGACGGGGTAGCCCAGGTAGCGGGGGTTGGAGCGGGAAACCTGTATCTGAACATGTACTCAACCAGCGATGGCGGCCAAAGCTGGGCGCCGATCCTGCTCACCGCCCCCTCGCCCGAACCCGGACTGCCTGCCGGAACCGTCCACCTGTGCAATATCTGCGGGGACGGCCTGTATTACGACAGCACACGCGCCGTAATTTCCTATGGCGACCTGGCAAACGATTCAGCGGGAGCGGTTCGCCTGGCAGTTTCAACCGACCTGGGCCAAAACTGGAAAGACTTGAAGCTGCCCTTCCCTGATCCCAAATACGCCGGCGGCCTGGTTGGCCCCAAACCGATGCGCTTCTTTGGGCCGCAGGGCTTGCTGCCGGTCAATATCATAAAATATGGCGCAGATGGGGCGCTGGCTTTCAGTGTTCTGGCGCTGTACAGCACTCAGGACGGCGGTCAAAGCTGGACAGCGGCCCCTGCGCTGTTGGAAAGCACTACCAGCCAGTTCGATTCTGTCCAGATCATTTCCCCGCTGGATGTTTTTGTGCGCTGCGGCCGCAATTTGTGCGCCACAAATGACGGCGGTCAAACCTGGCGCACCCTGCCCGACAACCTGAATTTCGATATGAACCAGGGCGGGCCGGATTATGTGACCCAGTATAACTTTGTCAGCCCAACCAGCGGCTGGGCGCTTTCTGGAGATCAGGCAACCGCCATTTTGTGGAAGACCACCGACGGCGGCGAAAGCTGGACGAAATTGGCACCAGTCGTACTTCCATGAGGCAGAACCATTGGCGCTGGCTGGCGGGAGCATTTCTGCTCTTTATGCTGGCCGTTGCTATTGCAGCCGATCGCGGCTCGATGCCGGTCTGGGTGCGCAATATTTACCGTTATCCTGGCGGCGATTGGCTTGGGCATTTCATTCTTTACGGGATTCTGGCTTTTCTGGGGATACGCGCTTTTTCAAGACAGGTAAGCATGGCTGGCCGTTCATTCCCGTTGAGCGCGCTGCTGGTAATCTTGCTGGCGGCGCTGGAAGAATTAAGCCAGTTCTGGTTTCCCCTGCGCACCCCCAGCCTGTACGATCTGGCCTTTGGCCTATCAGGGGTGGTTTGCGCCGCCTGGCTGACCAGATTGTCACGCTGAGTACCTTTGCAATACTAAAACCCTGACAGGCCCGGTAACATGTTATGAGAAAGTTCTTGTCTTCCGCTATCAAAATTTTCCTGGCGGCTGCTTCAGGGGGAGTGATGTGGTATTTCAGCTCACCCAGCGACTTCCAGCTGATCAAGGAGCAATTTGACTCAAGCCTTCCCGGCTATTCGGCTATTAAAGTCATTGACCGTTACGGAGAAGACCAGCTCCAACCCAAGAGTGCTGGTCGTTGAGGTGGTTCTGGAGAGTTACACAGGCCCAGTGACATGCCTGGGCGAAATCCATTATTTTCTCGGAAATCCTTCTTTCAGTGAGTTGCGATGGTACGATTGGGATTGCATTGGACACAATATAATCATTCGGCGTGCCAGGCAGGCGTTAAGCTCCAACAACGATCCGGATTACGCCTGCCATACTCAGGGCATCGCGCTTGTGCTCCAGCATTGGGTGAAAAGGTACCGGCTGGATATCAATCAAATCCCCAACCCTGAAGTGCGAACGCGCGTAAATCAGCTGCTTGCCCAGGATGACTCATCAGCGGCAAGCCTTTCCAGCTGCTTGATATTTCCACAGCCCGGGTACATGACCTGGTGCCTGAAATGCCAGAAAACGAGAAAAAGCCAACCTATATTTTGCGCTGCGATGGAACATTGGATTTGTACCTGAGAGGCGGCCCAAACTGGTGGACGCAAGCGATGGAACAAAAGCAAGGTGATATTATTCTGCCAGCCCCCATCAAAAAAGCCCGATAGACATCTTAATCCGACATGTCTACGGGCTTTACAAAAGAAAACACAGCCTGGGTTTCAGGCACACGAGCTTACTCGTTCATCAACTTGACTGCGGTTTGCTTCATGTGCGAGAGCACACCCTGAAAGCCGTTCAAGCGCTGGTAACTGATCGCTTCCTGCAGATTCATGGGTGTGTAAAAATCGGCGGGCAGCGAAATGATCTGCTCCGGTTTCTCCCCCCTCAAACCATTCGCAAGAATGGCCGCCAACCCGCGTACGGTGGGAGATTGAGGCGGAATGTCAAAGTGAAAAACCAACCCGCCATCCGCCTGTTTTTCCGCGAACAAAAAGACAGGGGTCAGGCACTCAGGTACAGCTTCCATTTTGTCGCGTTCCCCCTTCAGCCAGTCTGGCAGAGGCGGGAGCGAATCGGAATACTGAACCAACATCTCGACTTTTTCCTGGCGCGAGGCCAGGGCAAAATCTTCGATGATTTCCTGTAATTTTTGCGGGATTGACATGCGGCCTCAAAAGACTTACTTTTCAATCGGGGCATCTACCAGATTGCCCCATTCAGTCCAGGAACCATCATAGTTCCGCACCCTGGGATAGCCTAACAGGTAACGCAGCACAAACCAGGTAAGCGAGGAGCGCTCACCGATACGGCAATAGGCAATGATTTCATCCTGAGGCAGAATGCCCTTGCCCTCATACAGTTCTTTCAACGCTTCGGGTGTCTTAAAGGTGGCATCCTGCTCGTTGACAGCCGTGCTCCATGGAATGCTGACCGCGCCCGGGATATGACCGCCGCGCGTGGCGCCTTCCTGGGGATAATTGGCCATGTGCAACATCTCGCCGGTAAATTCCTTGGGCGAGCGCACATCCACCAGGGGGCGCTGGTCTTCTATGTGTGAGAACACATCGGTTCGAAAAGCGCGCAGGCTCTTATCGGCGGCTTTAGCGGTGTAGTGTGCCTGTGGGTAAACCGGCACATCCTTCACCAGGGGGCGATTTTCAAGCTCCCACTTGATGCGTCCGCCGTTCATTATGCGGACTTTTTCATGGCCGTAGTATTGGAAAAGCCACAACGCGTAACAGGCAAACCAGTTGGATTTGTCGCCGTAAAAAACGACAATAGTATCGTTGCTGATTCCAAGGCGCGCGCAAGTCTGCTCGAATTGTTCTTTGCTTAAAAAATCGCGCCGCAGCGGGTGCTGCAGAGTAGTGAACCAATCCACCTGCTGCGCTCCGGGGATGTGCCCCACTACGTATAAAAGTGCGTCTTCGTCTGATTCAAGGATGCGGACAGCCGGGTTGTTCAGGTTTTCAGCAACCCAGGCGGTATCTACCAGGTATTCGGGGTGAGCGTATGTCATTTTTCTCTCCTAATAAATTAGGTTTTTATTATAAAAATATAATCAATATTCGTCAAGCCCAAGTTCTGAGACCTTGAAGGCTTTCTGAGAGCCGGATGCTATTTATTGATAGCGGCAGTTCATGGTTGGCAATTCCCAGAAAGTTGCGATTGGTTCGCTCGCTTGGGAAGGCAAGGAATTGGGATGCCCTGGTAGATAATTCACAAAGTGTGTACAATTACAAAAAAGTGCAACTTATTTCGTATACTTGCATCAAAGAAAATGTAACCATCCTATTTTCAAACACCCCGGAGGCATCAAATGACTATGAACGAAGCAAATTGGGACCGTATTGCGCGTGTTGTGATTGGCATTATTCTGTTCACTGTGGGACTGACCGGCGTAGTCAGCGGCGCATGGATGTGGGTGGTTTACGCATTGGGGCTGGTCATGTTTGCAACCGCTGCCATAGGGGTTTGCCCGCTGTACCTGCTCTTCAAATTCAGCACCCGCAAATAAAGCGCGAACTGACAGGCCACAAAAACGCACACTTCAGTCCATGGTGTGCGTTTTTGTTTTTAACCTGTTAAAATAGATGCATGGCAAAACAAAAATATTATGTAGTCTGGAAAGGACGTCGCAGCGGGGTCTTTAATACCTGGGAAGCCTGCTCCGCGCAGGTTTCTGGCTTTACGGGCGCACAATACAAGGCGTTTGACAGCCAGGCTGCTGCAGAAGCTGCCTACCGCGGCGCGTATGACCAGTTTGCAGGGAAACCCGCCAGTGCAGGCCAATGGAAAATGGCGCTCACCCGCCCGAGCCTGCCGTCCATCAGCGTGGATGCGGCTTGCGCCGGTGTGCCCGGCCCGGTGGAGTGGCGCGGAGTGGAGACGGAGAGCGGCAAACAGATCTTTAAACTGGGACCGTATACCCACGGCACAAACAATGTGGGCGAATTTCTGGCAATCGTGCAAGGTCTCACCTGGCTGGCAGAAAAACAGTCAAACTGGCCGCTCTATTCTGATTCGGAAAATGCCATTTTGTGGATCAAGGTAAAAAAATGCCGTACCAAACTGGAACGAACCCCCGCAAACGGCCAGTTATTTACCCTGATCGCCCAGGCAGAAGCATGGCTGGGCGAAAATCGCTATTCCAACAAGATATTGAAGTGGGATACCGAGATGTGGGGCGAAAACCCGGCAGATTTTGGCAGGAAATAGGCAGAAAGTTTAAACTAT
>Ga0105047_10000384_pt1 | contig 73767 bp, 75 predicted proteins | sample MAT04_FD_78384 | JGI IMG/M metagenome (GOLD analysis project Ga0105047, IMG submission 78384) | Freshwater microbial communities from Lake Fryxell liftoff mats and glacier meltwater in Antarctica - MAT-04 (megahit assembly) | ecosystem: Environmental > Aquatic > Freshwater > Ice > Liftoff... | reverse complement strand
CCTTTTGTGCGGTCTCTTCAGGCCGTTTTAAGTTGCGCATTCCTCCTCCTACACTCCCGCTTTACCCTGTGGCCAGCTCGTTCATTAAAATTCCCGGTGCTGAAGACTTTTTGCGCCCGCATCTTGAAAACGTAAGCAGTTGGAAAGATGCCCTGTTTTTGGATTCTAATGCGGACTCTTGAGATTGGCAAAATCGTGGGAGCATTTGCCGACTCGAATGAAAGCGCCGTGGCAACGAGGGTAAGATCAGAAATCATCGACTTGCGTTACTTGCGGCTAGGTCTTCTTTTTCGGCGCGCGTTTTGTCGGTTCCGTGCGGGTAGTGGCCGCCACGCATGAGTCCGCGATAATTTCCAAATCTTGCAGGAAATTCTCCCGTCGCTCGGGGGGAAGCACCGCAAGGATGTGGCTTTGTAATTCCAGTGCTTCTTTGAGTGCCGACTGAAACATCTGTAGTCCCTGCTTTTCCACCCGCACGCGATGCGCGCGTTTATCGCTTTCGTGCGCGTGGCGTGAAATCAACCCGACCTTTTCCATCCGCTGTAATGTGGAGGTGATGGTGTTCGGATCGCTCGCCATGAGATCGGTGATAGTACGCTGAGTAAGGCCTCGAGAGTCACCTTCATGCAGCCAGCGAAGAATGCTGAATTGATCGGGTGTAATGCCGAGATGGGCGATACGTTGGCGGAACGCCTGATTCAGGGAGTACCATGCGCGACGGAGCAGAGGAGGCAGGCGGCGGATTTCGGCGGACATAAGTTTATGAAATTGTGACCGGAACTTCAGGCTCCAGCGTCTGGTGTTTTTGGCGGATGCCTTTCGACAGCCACCAGACTCCATAAGCGACGAAGACCATCCAGGGCAAGACGTGCCATGGCCCCCAAAGCGGGATGTGCTTGTTTGCTGAGATTCCTACTACCCAGGGTTTGATCGTCCACGGGGTGCCATTGGAAATAGTGTTGTAAAAAACGAATAAAAAGACTGTGCCAGCGGCTGTAATCGCAGCATGCCACCGCGGAGTTGCGAGCAGAAAGAACGGGGTAAACCAGACGAAATATTGCACGGCGATTCCCGGGGAAAAGACGAAGAACGCGCAGCCGATAATCGCGATCGTTTGACAGAGGGTGGTGGCATCCTTGGTTCTGTTTCTCCATGAAAAAAGGAGGCTGATCCCAATGACGAGATACTTGGTCGCCGCAATCACCAGCTTTTGGGCGGGCTCAAGTTTAAAGGTTCCAAATTGGGTGAATCCTGAAATGCCGCTGGCTTTGAGCCAGTAGCTGATTCCCCAAAGTCCCCAATAACCCGAATAGCTCAGTGTGTTGTTGAAGAATGCGAGTGGCGCACCAATCAGTGCCGGTGACCAGCCTGCCAGCGTGAGCGAGACGGCGGAGAGGCTGAAACGAATCCATTCTTTTCTCTGCCACCAGTAAAAGAAGAAAGCGGGGGCGATCAGAAGAGGCGCGACTTTGATCTGACAGGCGAATGCAAGTGCAAGCCCGCAGAGTCCGGCTTTGGATTCCAGACATGCCCAGAGTGACGCCAGTAATAAAAGAGGAAGCAGTGAGTCGAGATTTCCATGATAACCCGATACCATCATCGAAACTGGACTGAGTGCGAATAGTGTGAGCGCCCATGTCGGACAGTTTTTAAAATATCTGCCTGTGATATGGAGGACAAGCAGGGCGGAAAGGAAGTCGGCGAGAATACCGGGGAGCCGCAATAGCAGGGGGAAATGGCTGGCCTGGATACTCCGGAGCAGCACCTGCATATTGCTGGTATCCAGATTCTCAAGATTATGACCGCAAAGGCTAACTAAAACCGCACTGAAATTTCCTACCAACGGTGTGTGATTAAATAGTTTTACGTTCTCGTAGGTGTGGGAGATGCCGTCTTTTTCGATCAGGCGTCCCCATTGCTGAAAAAGCACTACATCGCTGCTGCCGATGGTGTGGGAGGCGATGTATAGCTTAATGAAAAACGCTAGCAGAGCAGATGTGATGACGATTCTAGAGCGATGCATGGAGTGTTTCGGGCAGTCAGGTTGATCGCAGGCTTTCTCGTTTGAGAGCGATGGTCGAGTTTTATGGCAGTCAAGCGATCTCAAGCAGTCCAGTCCAGCCAGCGAACCAACGGGGCAAGAACCTGCATGCCGTCGTGATGCCAATGGAGTGGAGGCTTTTGCATTTGTCCGACTGGACAGATCCGGCTGATGCCGAGGCCGGATACAGCCTCCGCATTTTCCGGAGTGGAAGGATGAATGCCGCAGGTGCTGAGGTGATGTGAGATCGGTGCGAGGATTTGCGGGAGATCTTCCGGCAACGGTTTCACGAAGACTACGCGGTTCAGCGGAGAACGCGGAAACTCCGGTGTGTCGTCGGCGATGATGGTCCAGTCGAGGTTCTTGCTGGCATGAAGGGAAATGGCATCACCGTTTGCGATACGAAAGTGGACTTCGTCGCGGAGAGATCGGATGGAGTTTGCCTCGCTGGCGTTGAGCTGAGACGGGGGGGATTCTTTTACTGCCGCAGGCATCGCGTCCGCAAGTCGCTCTGCGTAAGTGCGGGCAGTCACCCCATTTTTATCCCGGACATAAAATACATGAGGAGACAGGCAACCTTGCTGGTCAAAAGTGCAGACATCACGGACTGCATCGTGGGGGCTGGAAAAATCGGGGTCGTCAAAGATTACGCCGAAGCTCACGCGATGTCCGTGTGCGATGAAAATCTGGCCAGGGTAGGACTGGGCACGCAAGCGATGAATTGTCTCGTCGCTGCCGAAGACGATCATCGCGTCGGCTTTTTCCATCCAGGAAGGAGGTAAATCATTCGAAGTCTGGATTTTAGCCTGCAAGTCAGGCGGCAGGAGCGACACAAAGTCATGGATTTCCGGCATGCCCTCGGAAGGAAGTTTGCAGAGGTTGCGGGAGCCAAGAAGCAGGCCTCGAATGAGCGATTGCAGTCCAGCCGCCGGGGTGTTGCCGCTGATGATATGGAGGATGCTTTCGACTGCGGTTGCACGAGTCTGACTATCTCCATGAGGAATGAAGCGATCCAGCGCCTCGCGATGTCCGAGCTCGTTTTCTACGAGTTTCAGAAGATGTTCTGGCGAGACATTGCCGAGGAAATGGAAGGAAGCGGCGGCGCTGGCGATGGCTTCGGCGCGTTGTGCAGTAGTGGAGCCGGGAGTTGCAGGGCGAAGTGGAAGTTTTACGGATGGCTTTGTCGCAGAAGTCGTCTCGTCGGCAAGACGCGAGCACCCACGCGGTAATGCACCGGGGTCGCGTCCAATCAGAATGAACCCGTCTTCTGTTCGGGTGGCAAAATCGGCAGTTTGAATCGCCAGCACACTTCCCAGATTCGCGAGGTCGAAGATACGCAGGATCCCGGTCTCGCCGACTTTCACTTCCTCCTGCGTTTCAGGATGCATCACGATTGCCCGCACCCAATGTCCGCCGTGGTGAACCCTGCCTAGTCCTTGTGTGTAAAACTGAGAGCTCAGTTCGCACATGCCGTATTCGTTCCAGACCTGATCCGTCGGCAGGGCAAAACGCTCGGTGAACGCCGCGTAAAGATCGAGCTTGGAGATTTCACGCCGCATTCCTTTGAAGCCGCCCGTTTCCACTGCATAGCTGCCGCGCGGCAGGAGAATGTGGCGTTTCTCTTTTTCCATCCGCTCAAATAAATTCCAAAAGGCGAGCGCTGTGCCGAAGAGAGAGATTGTCTTGCGATCACGTTCTGCATCCTCCAGCGCGCTGAGGATGTGGGTGAGATCATCGTAATGCACGCGACCATCTGCCCGTAGGTAAAATCGGCCTTTGCCAAAACACGCCGGCTTATCCAAAAAGCCAAACATTTGAGTGAGAGAAGAGTGCGGCTGGTTTTCCGGACGCGCAGCGATAAAAACGGTCTCCTCGATCTGAACGGTTGCGAGGGGAAGCCGCTTCCAGCCTGCAACTACTGAAGCTTGATAGAGATCGGTATTGAATAAGTGATGCGCTCCTCGTGTCTCGGCGGTGGTTCCGCTTGTGTAAAAGACGGTGTGTTTTTCCGACTCAGGGAAGCAGGCGAGCCGATAGTGTTTAAACATCGCTTGTGGCACGGCGGGAATGTCGCGCCAATGACGGGGCAGCGGCTGCGTCTTGCAGAAATTACGATAGGGAGCGTTGTACGTGTTTTGAAAAGCGTGAATCTTCAGCGCGAGCGTATTGAATGTGGCGTCATCCGGCGTGGCGTGGAAATGCTCAAAGATGCATTGCTGCAACCTTTCGTATTCGTGCTGGAAGCCTCCACTCATTCGCCGATGATTTTAATGAGCGCGCGCTTGCGGCGTTTCCCGTCGAATTCACCGTAGAAGATCTGTTCCCACGGTCCGAAGTCCAGACGACCTGCGGTGACAGCCACCACAACTTCCCGCCCCATGATCGTCCGTTTAAGATGGGCGTCGGCGTTATCTTCTCCTGTGTCGTTGTGCTGATACTGCGAATGAGGTTTTTCCGGCGCGATCTTTTCGAGCCACTTTTCCAGATCTGCATGCAGGCCGCGTTCGTCATCGTTAATGAAAACGCTGGCAGAGATGTGCATGGCGTTTACGAGACAGAATCCTTCGCGGATACCACTTTTTGCCAGCGTTGCCTCCACTTTGGGCGTGATATTGGTGAAACTGCGGCGTGCCGGCAGATCAAACCAAAGTTCTTCACGAAACGATTTCATGGGTAAACCGTGTCGCAAACGACGGGGGCAGGGCAAGCTTTGGGAATTTCGGATTGCGAAATGCAAACAGGCCGATAGTTTCTCCCGCCCTGCAACCAAACTGGCCGATGGTGTAAAGGTAGCACAGGTGACTTTGACTCACCTAGTCAAGGTTCGAATCCTTGTCGGCCAACTCTGCAAACTCTGTAGTCTGATTGATGAAAGTGGAGTTGCATGAGTTTGCGGTTTAAGTCTGTGCGGATTCAAATTTAAGTGCTCTCGTGGTCAGAGTTGACGTTTTTTTTGCTTATGCTTACGGTCGGATTTCTGTTGTTCGATGTCAGTAATCGACTCATCAACAAGTGCTTTTAACGATGAAAACCAAAGTTCATTTCCGTAATTTTCACACCTTTCACAATCTATGTGGGATTGGCTTATAACTTCCATGGCAAAGAATTCCCTAGAAACATTGCATTGGTGGACCGGCCTCTGTGCGATTGTTTTACCTATTCTCGGTTGTATCTCGGCTTGGATCTCTTGGGAGATTTCCGGCAAAGTGGTCAAAGGCAAGGAAACCGAGTTTAATGAATGGCAGACAAATTTGGACTCGTCTCAGCATGAACAGCGTTCCAAAGATCTCTCTTTGCTGGTTGAGACTCAGAAGAAGCTCGAGGAAAAGATTAATGCGGAGAAGGATCAAAAGGAGACTTTAGAGAAAAGTGCCGTGTTACTGGCGGATACTCAAAAGAAGCTGGAGGACGCCACGCATTACGCCAAGGCGCTCGAGGAGAAGCAGCGCCCAAGAGAGATCAGTGAGGAGCAAAAGCTTGTTTTGACGAAACTACTCAAGCCGGTGGGCAGCGGTCCGATCAGTGTCATGGGCGGCAATGATCCAGAACAAAAGCAGTATGCGGATGCGATCATCGCGCTTTTCCGTGGGGCGGGTTATATCGTCGAAATGAAGCCTCCACCAGCCGAGGGGTTGATGCCTTATCCGTCTGGACTGACCTTTGTGGTAAACAGCGCACCCCCTTATCCTCCGAACGCGATTGGCATCCAGAAATCCTTTGATGAAGTGGGGCTTCCTCAGGAGTGGGTGGCGAGAGCGGATTATCCCCGCGATGTCATCTTTATTTACGTTGGGATAAAGCCGTAAGGGGGAGAAGGAGGAAGGAATAGGGACGAATGAAAAAGGACGAGGCGCTTCGCGCGTAGAATGAAATAGAGTTTCAAGTGCTGAATCATCTCTCTCTATAGTGACGAAGCATATCCGCCGGGATCATATGAAATTGAACCACCAAACGCGAAGCGCCTCGTCATTTTTCCTTTTTCCTTCCCTTTACTTTTTCATCGCTGCCTTTAGTCCGGCGACGAAGGAGCCGTTGACTTCAAAGGTTTCCGCTTCGATCGAATCGACATCGGTCTTCTCCTTCATGGTCGGGGTTTCCAAGTAACCGGCTTCAAGCAGCGTATTCAAAATGTCGCAGAGATCTTCTTTCGGTAGTTGCGTCTGCTCGATCAAATCCTTGCCGTTCATTCCAAGACCGTAGCCGATTGCCCGAATCACACTGGCTTCGCGTCCGTTGAGTTTGATGGGTTTTGCCATGTCATCCAGTGTAGCGGGATTATTTTTCTGTAAAGCCCGGATGCGTTGAAATTTCGAAACACTGCCAAACACTGTTCACAATTCCATTGCCAATCTGTTGCAGGCTTTCTATCTCCATCCGGCGCAGGCAGGGCTCTCTTGCGGCGTGTTTGTAAATTTCACCATCCACTCTTACTGAATTCCATCATGTCACTGACTACCATCCTCGATATCACCGCCCGCCAGATTATTGATTCGCGCGGCAATCCCACTGTTGAAGCCGACGTTATTTTGCAGGGTGGAGCGCTCGGACGCGCTGCGGTCCCGAGTGGTGCGAGTACTGGTGAACATGAAGCATGGGAGCTGCGTGATGGAGTGAAGGATCGTTATCTCGGCAAGGGAGTAACCAAAGCGGTCGGCAGCATAAATAAAGTCATTGCTCCTGAACTCGAAGGGTTTGATGCGTGCGATCAGGTCAGCGTGGATCGCGCGATGATCGCGCTCGATGGCACACCGAACAAATCGAAGCTTGGTGCGAATGCGATCCTTGCAGTTTCCATGGCGACCGCGCATGCAGCGGCGCATCAGCTTGGACAACCTCTTTTCAAGTATCTCGGCGGACCTAACGCGAAGGTGCTGCCAGTGCCGATGATGAACATCATCAACGGTGGCGCGCACTCCGATGCGCCGATTGATTTCCAGGAATTCATGGTTATGCCGAAAGGCGCAAAGACATTCAGCGAGGCAGTTCGCTGTGGTGCCGAGATTTTTCATGCTCTCAAAGGGGTGTTGAAAGGACGCGGACTGAGCACAGCGGTTGGTGACGAAGGCGGATTTGCTCCAAATCTGAAGAGTGCGGATGACGCGCTGGAAACGATCGCGGAGGCGGTGAAAAAAGCGGGATACAAATTCGGCAAAGATGTGTTTATCGCGCTGGATGTCGCCAGTTCGGAATTTTACGACAAGGCGAAGAAGCAGTATGTTTTCAAGAAAAGCAGCGGAGAGAGGTTCAGCGCAGCGGAGCTCGTTGCTTTCTACGAGAAGCTATGCAAGAAATTCCCAATCATCAGCATTGAAGACGGCTGTGCGGAAAACGACTGGGCTGGCTGGAAACTGCTGACTGAGAAGCTGGGCGATAAAGTGCAGCTGGTGGGAGACGATCTTTTCGTGACCAACGTCGATTTCCTCCGCAAAGGAATCGAGACCGGCACCGCAAACTCCATCCTCGTGAAGGTAAATCAGATCGGCACGCTCACCGAGACCCTCGATGCTGTCGAACTCGCGAAAGAGAATCGCTACACGGCGGTGATCAGCCATCGTTCTGGTGAAACAGAGGATTCCACGATCGCCGATATTGCCGTTGCGACAAACGCAGGGCAGATCAAAACCGGCTCGATGAGCCGCACGGACCGCGTTGCTAAGTACAATCAATTGTTAAGAATCGAGGAAAATTTGGGTGACAATGCCATATATGGCGGCAAGATGCGGGGCTAAGTGAAGGACGTTTCTTCAGAACTTGCTCAGCCACACAGGGATCAACGTATTTGGTCCCGCCTTAATCGCGCCCTCTGCATTTTTATCGCAATCGGCGTGCTGATTCCGTTGCTGTACCAGTCTCTGCCTGTAGTGAAGGAGAAGGCTTTGCAGGATGCGAAAATTGCGAAGATGGAAGTAGAGCTTGAGCAGGCGCGCCAGATTAATGCCCGCCGCGCCAGGGAGGTGCACCTGATCCAAAACGATCCGGAATACGCAGGGATTGTTGCACGCGATCTTCTGGATTTGATGAAGGATGGCGAGACGATCTTCCGGATGGAGAGATCGGTGCAGTAAATGTTGGATTTCGAATTAAGGGTTCCGAATTTATTTCAGCGAGTCTGTCAGAAATTCACCCCTGAATTTGATGCGCTGGCTTTTCTATAAAATTACCTGCTGGATTCCCAGGCTGGTGCTGACGCCGTTTGTGAAGGTGAAGGTGATGCATCGTGAGCGAGCGAATGTGGAGGGCGCCTGTATTCTTGCATCGAATCATATCAGCCATTTTGATCCACCGTGTATATCCGGCTACATCGGTCCGAAGATCGACTGGATGGCGATGGCCGAGCTCTTCGAGAGCCGCATTCTTGGAACCTGGTTGAAGTTTGCGGGCACATTTCCGGTGGAGCGCGACAAGCCGGATCGCAAGGCAGTCAAGACCGCCCTCACGCGATTGAAGATGGGACGTATGCTCGGTTTGTTTCCTGAAGGGGGAATTCGAGATGGAGATACCTCCATTCTGGGCGGCGCTGCTATGAAGCCAGGGCTTGGTATGCTTGCACAATTAAGCGCGGCATCTGTTTTGCCATGTGTGATTTTGGGCAGCGATCATCTGTATGCAAAACGGGCGTGGAGGAAGATCAGAGGTACGACGGTGTATGTCGCCTTTGGTGAGTTGCTGCGATGCAATGGTGACGGAAAAGATGCCCGCACCGATCTTGAGAATCGTCTTGCGGAATCGCTGCGAAAACTTTCTCGCGATCTTGTGACTGAATTTGATCTACCGGCAGATTTTTTACCGAGAAAAGCCGAAGAGCGTTTGAATGCATGAGGTATCTCGGGGCCAAACTCCTAGATGCCGGGATGTGTGGGATGATGTATGCCTTGCAGCGACGTCATCGGCTTGCGCCAGAAAGTTTATCCCGCTTCGACGCTTATTTCGCTGGGCATGAAAACCAAACACGTGACGCGTTTTTTCACGCACCGCCGCTCCTTTTGGAGGAGACATCTGCACTGCGTTGGAAAAGCCCAGTGGATTCGCCGTTTGCTGAGAATAACGAGTGTCATGTGAATCTCTTTCCATGCGAAGAAGGATGGAGCAGACCGACGGTCATCATGCTGCACGCGCTTATGTCTGCAAGTGACCGCGGTTATCGCGAATGGGCGCGCCGTTTTAATGAGCAAAACTGGAACGCCGTTTTTGTGCATTTGCCGTATCACTATTCACGGACACCGCGTCGGCATTGGAATGGCGAGCTTGCGATTACTGCGGATGTGGTGCGGACCGTGGAGGCGCTGCGAGCGGGTGTTTCGGAGATTCGACAGCTCATGGCCTGGCTTCGTAGAAAAGGTTCTCCGTCGTTTGGTTTGTGGGCGTGCAGCTACGGGGGATGGATCGGCTCTCTGCTAGCTTCCGTGGAAGCTGATTTTGAATGGATCGCGCTGATCGAACCTATTTTGAATATCGAGCACGCAATCTGGGTGTCTCCAGCTGGACGCGCTGTCAGAGCGGAGTTGCGGCGCGCTGGAATCACTCAGGAGCAGGTAAGTCGCCATTTTCTATTGGCTTCCCCTATGCATGGCAGACCGTCTTGTGCAAAGGAGCGGATGATTTTTGCAGCGGGTGAATATGACACCATTGCTCGACTAGAAGACATTCGTGCAGCGCAAGCGCAATGGGGAGGCGAGTTGATTACTGCGCGTCAGGGGCACTTTGGATTTCAGTTAATGCAAGGCGTGTGGTCACATTTGTGCGAGCGCGGACTGCTCGACACAGCGGCGATCTCACGGCATTGAAGGCACTATGGTAATCGGTATCACAGGAGCCACAGGTTTTATCGGGCGTCAGGTTGTGACCGCTGCGGTGCGACGCGGGCATGAAGTCGTGGCGTTTAGCCGTAACGCGAAACAGGAGATTCGCGACTGTGTGGAGGTGCGTGCGTTTGATCCCGCGATTCCCCTGAATCTGGACGGATGTGAGGCGGTGATTCATCTGGCAGCGGAGTCGGTCATGGGAATCTGGACCAGTGCGAAAAAGCGCCGCATTCTGGAAAGCCGGGTGCAGGGAACGCGACGGATTGCGGAGGCCATTCGTGCGATGGAGCATCCACCAGAGGTTTTTGTGAGCGCTTCCGCGAGCGGATTTTATGGCGATACAGGCGACATCGAACTCACCGAGGAATCTTCTGCTGGCAACGGCTTCCTTGCGGAAACATGCGTGGCGTGGGAGCGGGAGGCGTTGGCGGTTGAATCTGTCTGTCGCGTGGTGACGCCTCGTATCGGGCTGGTTCTTGGGAAAAGAGGAGGCGCGTTGAAAATGATGGTGCCGTTGTTTCGCTGTTGTCTCGGTGGCCCGATTGCGAGCGGACGGCAGTGGATGTCCTGGATTCATCTTGAGGATCTCGCGATGCTGATGGTTTTTGCTGTGGAGAATATGGACGTGCGTGGTGCGCTGAATGCCACGAGTCCCTATCCCGTGCGAAACGAAGCGTTCACACTGGCGCTGGCGCAGGAAGTTCGACGTCCCGCTGTTTTTCGGGTGCCTGCATTCGCTTTGCGGAGCGTTTTGGGTGAGTTTTCACATGAGCTTCTCGACAGCAAGCGCGTCATCCCTGCCAAAGCCATCGAGGAGCGATTCCCATTTTACTTCCCGAACGTGGAGGCAGCGCTCAAGGATGCGGTTTACTGAGACGCGCTGTGTTGTGGATGAAAGCAGTAAAGTCTTGCAAGCTCCAGCGCGCGCGGATTGGCTCAGCAGGCTTTTGATGAATCAACCTTCCACTGAAGACACGGCGTCCAGTCCGCTTAAGCAGTCTCATTTCTGGATTTTTTTCCTACTGATCGCATTGCTGGGTATTGCGCTCCGTGTCATTCCGTCTGCTGCGTTTCGGACGGTCGGCTTTGATGAAATTCTATATCGCCGTTATGTTTACATGATGGATGGCGGCGAGCAGATGGTGCCGGTGTTTCAAAAAGGAGGCGCGCTCAAAGGAGCTACCATGACGATCAATGGTTCAGGCGCTTCTGCGGTGGCACCCATGAGCGAATTTTTCCTTCAAACCCAGGCGATGCCGTCCACCGAGTGCGAGCTACCGCCTACTCGCTTCTTGTATATCTATACATCATGGTTGTGGAAACGGATCCAATTTGGAGACGCACCGCCACTTGAATTCAAGGAACTGAACAGAAAGCCCGTGGACGATGATCGTTCTCTCGATCCGGATCACCGCGATCCCGCGCTCGTCTCGCTTCACAACGTGGCATGTGCTTTCAGCGTGCTGCTTTTGATTGCAAGCGGTCTGTTCGCGTGGCGCATGCTTGGACAAGTGGCTGCGCTCGGAGTGCTCGCGCTGATGGCGGGCGATCCGGTGCAGCTTCATTTCAGCCAGCATGCATTGATCGACGGCTTCTTTATGTTCTGGGCGTTGATGTGTCTCTGGACGACGTGGGAGAATCTACGCAACCCGAACCGGCTTGGCTGGTTGCTGCTGCATGGGATCTGTCTCGCGCTCATGGTAATGACGAAGGAAAACTCGTTTTTTGTGTATATCGCACTGGCGATTCTAGCAGTGATGAATCGTTGGATGAAGTGGGGACAACTCACGCCGAGGTTTCTGGCTGCAAGCGTTCTTGGGCCACTGGCCGGTGTGCTGATTCTCATGGCAATCGCGGGTGGACCGGGGCAGTTTGTTGAAATCTACAAAGTGCTGGTGAGCAAGGCCCAGGGATTGGTGTATGCGCAGGTTACCGGCGATGGACCCTGGTACCGTTACCTGATCGACCTCATGATCGTCAGCCCCATCATTCTGTGTCTGGCTTTGGGCGGGATGTTCAGATTGAGCGGGACGCGCAAGGAGTATTCGTTCCTCTGCTGGTTCGTGGTGCTCAGCTACGCGATCATGTGCAATATCAAATACGGAATGAACCTGCGTTACGCTTCGATCTGGGAGTTTTCGCTTCGCGTGATGGCGTTTGCGATGATCTGGAATATGGCGGGTTATTTTAAGCGACAGGCATTTGTGGCCGTTTTGCTGACAACCGGTCTCTTCGCTTATGAATTCAGGCAGTTTCAGATCCTGGCGATGAACCCTGCGAATCCCTTATACGAACTCGCTCCCAGCCAAACCCTGCGTTTGATCAAAGTCATCAAAGACACCCCGTAATTCCGATGCTGGACGATAAAAGGCTTCCCGGTTAGTATTTCTAAAACATGGCAGACACTTCTGATATTTTCGATCTTGGTGAGAAACGACTCCTGATTTTTATCGTGGCATACAATGCGGAGAAAACCATCTCCAGCGTGTTAAGTCGTATTCCCGAAAGCTTGCGGAATAAAAACGTGGAGGTGCTGATTATTGACGACTCATCCAAGGACGCCACGTTTGAAACCGGGCTCCAGCACGAGGATAGGCAGGGGGATTTTCGAATCACGGTTTTACGCAATCCAGTGAATCAGGGTTACGGTGGAAACCAGAAGCTGGGTTACCGGTATGCGATTGATCAGGGTTTTGATATCGTCGCGCTGGTTCACGGTGATGGGCAATATGCGCCGGAAAAGCTGCCTGATCTGCTTAGTCCGTTTTTCAAAAGCAGCGTGGGTGCGGTGTTTGGCTCGCGGATGATTCACAAACAAGACGCGCTAGAGGGGGGAATGCCGCCTTATAAATGGATAGGGAATCAGGTGCTGACGACTTTTCAGAACGTAATGCTCGGTTCGCATCTGAGCGAGTTTCATAGCGGATATCGGCTGTATTCCGTGGAAGCGCTGAAGCAGATTCCTTTTGAGCGAAACGACAACGATTTCCATTTCGACACGGACATCATTATCCAGCTGCACTATCGCGGACTCGAAATTATCGAAATTCCGATCCCAACATTTTACGGTGACGAAATCTGCCACGTAAACGGGCTGAAATATGCCTGGGATATTTTCAAGACGATGATCCGCGCCAAGCTGCACAAAAAGGATCTGCTTTATGATCGCAAGTTCGATGTGGAGGCGGTGGAGGAGAATTACGATCTGAAGCTGGATTTTGTGTCATCCCATACGATGGCGCTGGATGTCGTGAGACCAGACGCCCGAATCATCGATATCGGGTGCGGTCGCGGATTAGTGGCGGAGCTGATGGCAGGCAAGGCAGCCGCTGTCACCGGGTTGGATCAGTATGCGCCGGACTCATCTAGTAAGCCGAATGTGGAATATAAGAAGTGGAGGATCGATGAAGAGAAGTGCCCGGTGGATGTCTCGCAGTTCGATCAGGTCTTCATGCTGGATATTATCGAGCATTTGAAAGACCCCGAAGTTTTCATGGAGGCGCTTCGAGAGCAGGCAGTGCATAAGCAGCCTGAGATCGTGCTGACGACCGCCAACATCGGGTTCTTTGTGACGCGACTGATGTTGCTGCTGGGGCAGTTCAACTATGGGCGGAAAGGGATTCTGGACCGCACGCACACACGGCTTTTCACCTTCCGCAGCTTGAAGGAATTGTTTGATCAGACCGGCTATAAGATTACCGAGATCAAAGGCGTTCCCGCTCCCTTTCCTAAGGCGCTTGGAAATAATGCATTTAGCAAATTCCTGATGGCCGTGAACAGCATCTTGATCCGCTTTCCGTTCGGCTGGTTCCGGGGGCTATTCAGCTACCAGATTTTTGTGCGGGCGCAGGCAATGCCTACTGTGCCAAACCTGCTATCCCGCACCATTGAGTCGTCTGAACATCTGCGTGATCAGATCATGCACATGGACGAAGCTGGGAAGAGTGCTAAAAGGACAAAGACCCTGAAGAAAGACTCAAAAAAGAAGCCCGCCTGATTAAAGGCGGGCTTTCTGGTGAAAGAACTGAATAGAAGGTCTTAGTTTGCGGAGGCAACAGGAGACTCACTAGGAGCTTCAACATTTACCCGGCGACCACCGCGATCGAACTTAACGCGACCATCGGTGAGTGCGAAGATCGTGTAGTCACGTCCCATTCCAACATTCTTGCCTGGTTTGAATTTCGTGCCGCGCTGGCGGATGATGATGTTGCCTGCGATGACAACTTCGCTGCCAAATTTCTTAACACCAAGACGTTTGCTGACGCTGTCCCGTCCGTTCTTGACGCTTCCTTGTCCTTTTTTATGGGCCATATGTTTGAGAAGTTACTGAGTTGAAAAACTGTGAAATTAAGGAATCGCGGTGATTTTCACCTTGGTCAGCTTCTGACGATGACCAACCGTGCGATGATAGCCCTTGCGGCGACGATATTTATAAGCGAGGAGCTTTGGCCCCTTCATTTGATCGAGAATTTCAGCTGAAACGATTGCGCCCTTGAGGGCGTCGCCCAGTCGGATGTTTGAGCCTTCTCCTGCGAGAAGCACGTCGTTGAAGGTGATTTTTGCACCTGCTTCACCTTCAAGCTTCTCGATTTCGAGGATATCGCCTGAGGTAGCGCGGTATTGTTTACCACCGGTTTTAAAGATTGCGTATGACATAATGTGTAACGGGAAAAATGGGGGCGGAACATGTCACACGCCATCTTGAGTGACAAGGCCTTTTTCCAAGTTTGTTCGATTTTCGTCAAAAATGTTTAACAGGGAAGATAACCACGAGCGAGCGAGCCCCCTGCTGCACTTCTCCGCAACCTATGCGTTAGGATAATTACGTGGCCCTCGCAGCCTGCGGCAGAAGTGGTGTTTGTAAGTCGGCCTTACTAAAAGGAGAGGGAATCGTTTTTGCGCGCGTATCTTGCTGCGTATTCGGGATGCTGAATGCGCTTCACATGCTGTTTAATCCGGCGACCTACAAGGCACAGAACTATTCTCCAAAAGTGGCGCTGGTTTTTGTCGCCATTATGGCGGTTGCTGCGGTTCCTGCTTATCTTTATGAGCGGCATCTCCATCTTGCCGCCGACCGCATAACGGCCACCGTGATCGCCCTGGTTCCAAAATACGAAGGGGAAAGCCGATGGTATTATGCAGAATTACAGTTCACGGATAAGGCAGGAATGACTCAAAACGTCATCAAGCGATATGATACTGCCGGAGTTCGGCGTGGTGTCAGGGTTGGTGGAAAAGTAGAACTACTATTCAATCCCGATTATCCGGGTGCATCCCTCAAGAGTGACACTTGGGATGATGCTTGGGGAATTACATCAACGACGATATTCGGTGTGGGAATCTGCTTCTTCGTGGTGCTTATCACAGTCGTCGTCCGCAAAACAGCGGGAGTGCCTTTGTCCTCATGACGTCACTTTTCGAATATGAAGGATCAGGAGTCCAAAAATAATTACTCTCCGTGGTATTTGAGTGGCGCGGCAATCATCTTTATCCTGCTGTTATTGATTGCTGTTTATACCTCTGGTGTGACCTCTGAAACTGTTGAAACCATTCAGAAGATTAAGGACAAGCAGAAGCAAGGCGAGCCTGCCCCAATCCAACGAGCCCCATGAACTCAAGGAAGTCGGCGCTGTCTTCATGTCAGCATTAAATCCCTGCTCCCTGACGCTCTTGATTACCTGTTGGAACTCTTCAAAGCTGGGCGTCCTGCGGATCGGCTTGTCCCGGTTGACTTGCTTGATTCCGGCAATGGACGAGCGATGGTCTTGGACTTCTGGTGCTTCACTGTTCCCATGAAAATTTCACACAGCTATTTGAGGGTGATCCGGCCAGCGGAAACGTCCATCTATGCAAGCTCTTCGCAGAGATCAGTCAGATTTTTCTTGGCCAGAAACTTGTTAGTAGTTTCAAGAGAACGACGGATTTCCTTGCCAGCAGATTTCAGACGGGCATAGTAAACGCCTGATGGTTGATAACGGTATAAACATTCGCCCACTTTTTGAAAGAGGCTCTCTGTCGCAGGAGTTGCCATATGCTTTTAAAAATACGGCGGATAAAAACGGTGGATAATACCAAATTGCGCCACCCGCAAAATCGTTATAAATAGTTATCAATCAACATGTCGGGGCGTAGCTTAGCTTGGTAGAGCGCCTGGTTTGGGACCAGGAGGTCGCAGGTTCAAATCCTGTCGCCCCGACCACATTTTCCCATGTTCAAATACTCGACCCTTCCGTTTCTTCTTCTTGCCGCAGCGCTGTTCTCTGGGTGTGCACGGGATCGGCGCCTCAGCACTGATACAGTTTACCTGGGTGGCAACCGGGTTGCTGCACCCAAGATCAAGCGGATGAATTTCGACAATGTTTCCTACTGGGAGGGCGACAAGATTTCGGGGTCAGCCCGGGTTAAAATCAGCCTCTCCGAGCAAAAGGCCTACTTTTACAAAGATGACCAGCTGGTTGGCGTTTCCATGATTTCTACAGGACGCGAAGGATTCGATACGCCTACGGGCTCCTTCAAGCTTCTTCAGAAAACCAAGGATCATGTGTCATCACTCTATGGCAACTATGTAGATGCGCAGACCGGGGAGATCGTCCAAAAGGATGTCGATACTAAAGTAGATAAGATGCCCAAAGGCTGTAAATATGATGGAGCGAGGATGCCCTTTTTTATGCGATTCAAAGGCGGTGTGGGTATGCATGAAGGATTTCTGCCGGGCTATGCCGCTTCGCACGGCTGTATCCGTATGCCAGGAGACATGGCGGAGGCATTTTTCCGCAATATAGATATTGGCACACCAGTGACGGTGACTCACTAAATTTGCACCATGCAAGAAATTGATGTTACGGAAGCAAAACGCAGGCTGGAGCAACCATCTCCTCCCCGTTTGATTGATGTACGCGAACCGGATGAGTGGGAAGTCTGTCATATTAAAGGCGCGGAGCTTTTGCCGCTCTCACAGTGGCCCAATCTCATAAGAGAAAAACTGACGAATCCTGCCGAGCCGCTTCTAATTTACTGTCATCATGGCAGCAGAAGCGCCCGTGCAACCCAGTTTTTGATGCTCCAGAAATTTACTGATGCGACCAATATCGCAGGGGGAATTGATGCGTGGTCACTTGATGTTGACTCCACCGTTGCTCGTTACGAGTAATGATGCCCGGCGGATTACTACGGTAGTTTTCTTTCAACAGTGGGGAATTTCTGTTTGACCACCTCCTTAAATCCACGCTTACTGCCGCATTATGAAGAAGCTTCTTTCCCTCCTGCTCTCATTTGTATTGCTCAACGCACAGGCCATGGCGCTTTCTGGCGGCCCGACCTATGCCAGCGCTCTCAATATGAACGGCACCTACTCTGGAGTCATGACTCCAGTGAGCAAAAACCGTATTTTTGAAAACCCGGCGGTGATCGCTTCGGTTGAATCTGACGCAAATAGTCTGGGCATCTTTGTTTTGAATATCCCAGGAGTGGGTGCGGCAGTCGGCAGCTTTCTGTATTTTGATGAAGGGGAGGCATTTTTTGGAGACATCAATGCAGTGGCAGATCCTGCTGATGGCAGCATCAAAGGTCTTCTGGCTGGGGTAGCACTCGGAAATAACAGAGGAACTGGCATCGAGTTTTTGACCCCTTTGAATGCGGTAGGGAAAATTGACGCAAAAGTTAAGGCGTCGACCAATCTGGGACAAGGCACCCGTCTCAGCGGGGAAGCAATAATCCAGAATCAGGCTTACGTTCCAGACACTTCACCAAGCGGATATGGGTTGGGGATTCAGCGTGAGATTACTTTCATTGTGGATGGATTCCAGCAAACGCTGGTCGCCTCTGGTGCAAGCATTTCGGCCCCATCTACCACGCTGCCCCCAGTCCCAACGACCCCTTGATTTCCAACAAGTAGTTTTCAAAAAACCGTTCGATGCACTCCCTGCGTCGAACGGTTTTTCTTTTCAAGGTCTTCTATGCGTCCATACACAAAACGTTCTCATTTAGGGTTTACCCTGATGGAATTACTCACGGTGATTGTCATTATTGTGATCATCGTGGTGATTGCCATTCCTGCGCTCAGAGGAATGAAGGAACGTTCAGAAAAAGTGAAATGCACCACCAATCTAAAATCCTTATTCGTCGCGGCAGGTGGATATATGCAGGACAATAATCACTGGCCCCAAATCCCCACTCAAATGATGGTAGATGATTACCCAGCCTTTGCGAAAGCATGGGTGGACACATTTAGACGTTACGGGCTTATAGAGATCAACTGGATATGCCCTTCAGTGCAGCGTCTGATGCAAAACCCAGATCTCACCAAGCGGGAAAATCAGCGCATCGATTACATGCCGATGCCTTTTGATGATAAGCCAACAACTCCGAGAATGTGGCCGCGTCATCCCTGGTTTGTGGAGCGGGGCGACGTGCACGGTAATGGCAATCTGGTCATCTTCACCAATGGCGGCATTGAGGAAGTGGGGAACATCATGCCTAAAACAGCCGCCAAGCCATAGTTTGACGAGACTACCGGGCCATCCAGAGAATCACCTTCTCCAAAGCCCGCGCGCGATGACTGAGCTGGTTTTTGATTGAAGCCGAAAGCTCTGCAAAAGTTTGTTCAAAACCGTCCGGCACGAAAAGGGAATCGTAGCCAAAACCTCCATCCCCGGTTTCAGTCTCAATAATTCTGCCCTCCACGCTGCCATCAAATGTCGCAAGCGTGTGTCCATTTTCAGCGATGGCCATCGAGCAGCGAAAGCGTGCATGGCAAACGGGTGTTCCAGAACGGATCGGTGAAAGCTCGGTCAGAAGTTTTCTGCGATTGGCCGCATCGTCACTATGCTCTCCTGCGTAACGCGCAGATTGCACGCCTGGTTGACCACACAGCGCATCTACTTCCAACCCAGAATCGTCGCTTAATACAAAACCAGAAAATAGCTTCGAAGCTGCGACAGCCTTGATTGCGGCATTCTCGGCAAAGGTAATACCTGTCTCCTCCGGAGGAATGATTTCAGGATGTTTGTTCAAATCCTCCACCAGCCACGTGCTGCCGAGAATCTGCTGAATTTCCTGTGTCTTATGGGCATTTTTGGTGGCAACAAGTAGGCGGCGAGACATGGGACTGCGTTCTATCAAGAGGCGGACGATGTGGCAATGGGTTCGGTGGTTCTTATTGCTCGGATATGGAGCTGCGCTGTGACTTGCCCCTGCCACTCGTTGCGCTCGACCGTGAACGCAACATCCCACGGATGCGGCGGCAATACCTCCTCGGCAGCGTTCCACCAGAGCGCCTTCGCTGTGCTGCCGGATTGCGCGAGGATGAAACTCAAATGCTTGTCTTTTAAAACGCGTGGTTCTCCGACGAGTCTGACTTTACGTGCATAGAAAACGGGTTGCGCATTTTTTGAACCAAAAGGCTGAAGTGCGTCGTGCTCCAGAAGTAGATCGGGAACGATTTCCGAAAGACGCAATTCACAGGTGAGACGCAGCGTGGGCTGGAGCTGTTCGCGGGTGAGCAAACCTCCCACCGTTTTGCAAAACAGACTGCGGAAATCTTTGAGATTCTCGTGCCGCATGGTGAGTCCTGCAGCCATCTCATGACCTCCAAAACGCTCAAGAGAATCCGAACACCGTGTCATTGCCTCCACCAGTGAGAGTCCCTCAATGCTGCGACCACTCCCCTTGCCCAAACCACTGCTATCGAACCCGATTACGACAGTCGGTCGATAGTGCTTCCTCAAAAGCCGCGAGGCAACAATGCCAAGCACGCCCGGGTGCCAGCCAAGATCACCCACCACAATCGCCGCGTCAGATTGTGGATCAAATGAGGAGAGCAGCTGTGCCTCAGCCTGTGCTAAAACCTCGTCCTCCACGTTGCGACGTTCCCGGTTCTGCTGATCAAGCGCCTTCGCAAGAGTCATCGCCCTTTCGGGGTCGTCAGTGAGCAGAAGCTCCAGAGCGGCCTCCGCAGTGCCGACGCGTCCCGCGGCGTTCAATCTCGGTCCGAGACCGAATCCGACATCACCGGCAGAGAATGGCGGTTTCAATCCCGAGACCTCAATCAGGGCGCGCAGTCCTGGCCAGCAGGAATGAGCGGCTTTTTCGAGCCCGGTTTTTGCAAGAATCCGGTTTTCATCCACGAGAGGAACGATGTCGGCGATCGTTCCGAGCGCAACGAGATCGAGCGCGTCCTTCAAATCAAACCCCTCTACAGGACGCTTTTTCAAAAAGGCATGAGCAACTTTGAATGCGAGTCCCGCACTACAGAGATAGGTAAATTCTCCGTGTAGCTTGGGGTTTACGATTGCAGTGGCGAGAGGCAGTTCTGTCTTCGGCTCATGATGATCCAGAACAATGACATCGATCCCCTGCGCTCGCAGCGCCCGGATTTCCTCCACGGAAGTCGTTCCGCAATCCACGGCAATCAAGAGACTCGGATGGTGCATCTCAACACATCGCGCGACACCTTCACTGGTCAGTCCGTAACCTTCATCCACACGGTGCGGAAGAAATGTCCCCACATCTGCACCAGCAGCTTTAAGGACTCTGGTGAGAATCGCGAGTGAAGTCACCCCGTCCACATCGTAGTCGCCGTAAAGCACCATACGCTCTTTGTTATCGAGCGCGATAAGCAGTCGGCTGATGACCGCTTCCATGCCGAGAAGCAGAAACGGATCGCTGAGATTCCGCAGGCGGGGTTGCAGAAAAGCACGAGATTTTTCTGTCTCATGAAACCCACGCTGCACCAGTAGTTCGGCCAGCCAAGGCGCAATATCCAGATCCGCACATAGCTGCCCTCTTTCTTTCTCGTCAGATGAATTGGGGAATACCCAGCGCACATCGGTTGTCATAAAGTGTGGCTGGAAGTTTTGTCCGATATCACGACCCGATCTCGAGCAGACGACCCCGGAATTTTTTAAGCGCAGCGTCCTTTAATCTTTTGCAGTCCTGGCCATCCACCGAAAGCGTTCCATCATCACTCAGAATCAAATACTTGGTGCTGTCTCCTTCAGTGGAAAAAGTTACCGCTTCGGGATTCAAGCCTGGAAATGTCACACCGTCCACCTGCGTCGGTTTGTCCTTTCCACCTTTCCATGTGAAAAGTTTGGAGCCTTCACCAACATCGAATGCACCTGCGATAATGAGGTAACGGTCTCCAAGACGTCCAAGACTGCGAATGCCGAGTCCTCCCAAGTCCAGCTCGAGAGGTTTCCCTATTTTTGCGGGCATTCCTTCGATAATGTCTGCCGGATTCAATAAAGGAACCACGATCGCCTTCCCTCTAGGAATGGGATTACGGAAGCCAATAAGCAACCCGCCTTCCGCTGACTCTGCAAGCCCCTCGATATTTAAAGCGCCGGACTTTTTGGGTGCAGAAAGCGAAGCCTTCTTAAGATTGTATTTTTTCAGTTGCGGCGCCGCGAATAAATCCTTCAAAAGGTCCGCATAAGGTTTGCCGACAGGTTCCAGCGTGAGCTTTCCATCCACGGTTTTGGTTTCGGTCGCGAAAATCTGCTGACGCGGCAGTGCCTCTTTGCCCTTTGAATTCCGACCATGTGAACCAACCCAATAAGTCCGCGTTCCAATTTGTGCAGCCGCTTCAATATCCACCTCCTGCGGCTTCTTCTTTTTGCTTCCGGTGTGGCCGATGAAATCATCCATCTTGATCTCGCTGATGGCATTGCCGCCGCTTAGCTCATAGATCCGCAGTGTATTTTGTTCATCATCAGCGACCACAATGTGCTTGTTATCCAATGCGGCGGCCGCTGAAGCATCGCAGCAGCCAGAAAACACGATATCTGTTTGCTCTGCTTGCGCCAATGTCATGGGGTAAAAACCGAGCAGCGGAAGCAAAAGCACCATTTGGTGGAATTTCATAAGGCGATGGGGTTATGAAGCGGGTTTTCGAATAGCTCGGGTAAATTTTCTTTCAAACGGTTTTTTGGAACGCGGCTTTTTTTCCGGAGGCAACGACTGCTGGGCACTCGCTGCGATGAGTGAAGCGACCTCCTTGGAGTTCAGCGGACGCCACTCGCCGGGCACCATATCACCTAGGTTAATTGGTCCCACACTGATCCGAATCAAGCGTTCCACCTCGTATCCGAGCTTATACATCATCAGGCGAATCTGTCGTTTAATCCCCTGCATTAACACCAACTTCAGGTGATTGGGTTTGATGATCTGAACATCCTCGCATTTTGCCCTTCCTCCCTCGATGTGAAAGCCGCGCAGTAGTTTTTCGCGATCCGCAGGATCAAACGCACGATCCAGTAAAACCTCATAATGCTTGTCCACCTTGAAGCGCGGATGCGTCAGCCGGAGCGTAAGATCGCCGTCATTCGTCACCAGCAGCAATCCTTCGCTGTCCTTATCCAGACGGCCAACATTATAAACGCGCGGCCATTCTTTGGGGAGTAGATGAAATATCGTCTTGCGTTCCTCTGGATCGTTTGCGGTGCAGAGATAACCACGCGGCTTGTAAAGTAATGCATGAATCAGCTTTTCACCCTGAATCAAACGGCTGCCAACCTTGACCGAATCACCTGAATTCACCTGGGTAGAGAGATCTTCGATCACCCGGCCATTTACCTTCACCCGACCGGCGCGAATCATCTCCTCCACACCACGGCGTGAACCAAGACCAGCAGAGGCAAGAAAACGATTTAAGCGCATTCGTACACTTCATCTTCTGGGAAGGGAAATGTCCAATCCGCAAAAAGCCCAACATTTCCCTCGCACGGAGATAAACCCGTATTAAATTAATGAATTCGTTCCATTTCACAATAAATGAACAAAGCAGAAATACCCCGCAAAACCGTATATCGTCTTTCCGTGTATTATCGCGTTTTGCTAGCGCTGAAAAATATCGACACGGTCAGCTCTGAAGCACTCGCAACTGCCGCGGGAGTGAAGTCCACTCAGCTTCGAAAAGATCTCGCATACTTCGGTCAGCTTGGAACACGGGGGCTTGGATACAGCGTTCCTGCGCTCACTGCCCGTCTGTCCGAAGTGCTTGGTGCAGCGCGTTTGCAGCCGGTGATTTTGGTGGGAGCGGGACATCTCGGTTCGGCGCTCCTCCGTTACGGTGGATTTGCAAAAGAGGGCTTCGAAGTGGTGGCGGCGTTTGACTTGGATGCCTCACGTGAACGGGCGCGTGACTTGAGTATCCCGGTTTACTCAATGGAAAATCTTCCCGCTTTTATTACAGAAAAGAAAATCAAGTTGGCAATCCTCACCGTGCCGGGTGCTGTCGCTCAGGAGGTTTGCAATAATCTAATTAAATCTGGAGTGCAGGCGATTTTGAATTTCGCGCCTGTTGTCCTCCACACACCCGAACAGATCGTGGTGAAAAATGTAGATCTCGCCATCGAACTAGAAAACCTGAGTTATTTTATCCGATGAATGACGAGACCGGGGAAATCCCGGCGCGTAATTTCGATTTGGAACTTACGCTGCATTGCGGACAGGTATTTCACTGGCTGCGCCATGAGGATGGATGGCTTGGAATGATTGGTGACGAACCTTGTTACGCACAGCAAAATGGAGCCACGCTCAAAATAACGCGCTCGATGAGTGAGAAGGCAAGGCGCTATTTCGCACTGGATCATCCGTTGCAAAAAATCCATGCAACTCTGCCGGGAGACGACACCATGAAGGCAGCGCTGAAGATGTGTCGAGGCCTGCGTTTGATCCGTCAGCCCACGTGGGAATGTGTGGCAACATTCATCACGAGCACTCAGAAAGCGGCTCCACATATAACACAAATGTCGCACACACTGCGCAGATGTTTCGGACAAGAGGTATCCTGCAGTGGTACTGCCTTGCACACCTACCCCACGCCGGACGCCATTGCTTCACTCAGCGAGGAGACGCTGCGAGGTTGCGGGTTGGGCTACCGCGCAAAAAATCTTCTACTGTCTGCACGTCAGATTGCAACAGGTGAAGTCTGCCTGGAAACGATTGCAGCAATGGACGATGAGTTGGCTATCGCAGAGCTTTGCAAGCTGGGAGGCGTAGGACCAAAAGTTGCGAACTGCATATTGCTTTTCGCCTACGAGCGCTTGCGGGCGTTTCCAATCGATGTCTGGATTGAGCGTGTACTGCGACGAATTTATTTTACAGGCAAACGTCGCGTTACGACACAACGCATGAAGGAATTCGCCGCTTCCTACTTTGGAACCTATGGTGGATACGCCCAACAATATCTCTTTCACTACGCCCGGGTCACGCGGGGCCATTTTTAATATGACCTTCAGCTGGCTAGTCAGTTTAATGTTGAGAAGGACGATAGATCTCGGAAATCCTATCGATACGCAGCGCTTTTCCAGACTGCTCATCAATCTCGATCAAAGCTCCACATAGTCTGACTTCACCGCGTGCGACGGGAAATTGAATTGGGCGGCTGGTTAGAAAACGGGAAATGATGGGATCGATCTCGCGTCCGAGACAGCTTTCATGAGGCCCACACATCCCGGCGTCGCAAAGAAAGGCGGTTCCTCCCGGGAAAATCTGTTCATCCGCAGTTTGCGTATGAGTGTGGGTTCCTACCACGGCACTTACGTAACCATCCAGAAAGCGCCCCATCGCGATCTTTTCGCTCGTCGTTTCAGCATGCACATCCACAAAAATCACAGAGGTTTCCTGTCTCAATCGTTCTACTTCCGCCTGCATTGCCAGGAATGGGTTTTCCAGAGGAGGTTGCATAAATGTGCGTCCCTGGACGTTGATCACGGCGATTTTTCCCTTAGGAGTATCAAGAATGATACTGCCGCGTCCCGGCGTTCCAAGCGGATAGTTCAGCGGTCTCAAAAGACGTGGTTCCAGATCGATATGAGGGATGATTTCTTTCTGATCCCAGATGTGATCGCCACTGGTGATAACAGCGACTTTTGCCCTTAGAAGGTCTGTGCAAATTTTCGGAGTAATCCCCCGCCCATTTGCCGAGTTCTCACCATTCACTATTACAAAATCGATGGCACGCTCATCGCGCCATCGTGGCACAACGTCAATTACGGCATTGCGACCCGGTTCACCAACAATGTCACCCAAAAAAAGAAGTCTAATCACAAGCACACCCTGCTACGGAATAGCCACATCATGCCACGCTAAATTTTCTGAATGACAAGAATATCGGAAAAAACTTACCCCGCCGCAGCTGATGGGCCACGACGGGGTGTTGGAAAGTTTGTTCTGTGGGGAAGTTCCGGGAGACGGGGGAGTCTGGGAAGAAAGCCTTTAGATCACATGAGCGCGAACCTTGCGACCTGCTGCATGAAAGCGAACCCTGCCGCTTTCCAGAAGATCGGCGACTGCTGCGAGAGTTTCGCGGTTATTGCGGGTCTGGCTACTGACAGCCATGATGAGGTCGCCGAGGGTGAGGTTGCGATTTGCTGATTTGAGTGATTTTTTCATATGGTTGGTTGAGTTGGGTATTTAACTTGTTGGGTTGATAAAGACATTAACTAGCATCGGTCATGCCATCAATCATGCCAATTCAATGTATTTTGAATTAAATCCAATTTACTCTAAATTTAAGTGCTTCACTGGCTCGCTGAGCGCATGAAATAAGTGCTCGATCGGTCTGCAATTCACCGCTTCGTGGCGCATTTTCGCCTTCAGAAACATCCAAACTTAACGCAAAGACCTCCCTTCAATCCTGGAATGATTGAGCACAAATAAGACTATTTTGCCTTTAAGTAGTAAAATTTTGCAAAATTACCCCTCGCGTTTTTAATTCAAGCAGGCATTCTCCCCGCCCTCAAAACCTTATCATCTTCAACCATGTCTAATTATCGTTTCTGCCTCGGTCCTTGGAATTTTAGCGAAGGTCGTGATCCATACGGCCCGGAGACCCGCCCCTCTGAGCCTTTTTCCTGGAGGCTTGATCAGCTCAAAAAGCTCGGTTTCGACGCGATGATGTTTCATGACGACGATGCGGTGCCGGATATCGACTCCAAGTCACGTGATCAGATTTTGAAGGAGGCAAAGGAGCTGAAAAAGCGGCTGGATGGAGAAGGGATCGCCGTAGAAATGGTAGCTCCAAGGTTATGGTTTGCCCCAGAGACGATTGATGGTGCCTACACCAGCAATGATCCCAAGCACCGCCAATATGCGATTGATCGCTCTCTACAGGCCATTGATATCGCGAACGTCATGGGGACCGAGCTCCTTGTGCTCTGGCTCGCTCGCGAAGGCACCTACCTGCGCGAAGCCAAGTCGGCTTCGAAGTCTTTTGACTACCTCATCGAGGCGTTTAATAAAATGCTGGCGCACGATCCGAAAATCCGTCTCGCCATTGAGCCAAAGCCGAACGAGCCGATGGATCATGCCTTCCTTCCGACGATCGGCCACACTCTTGCAATCGCGCAACTCACCAACGATCACAACCGCGTGGGCGCATTGATCGAAAGCGCACACTGCGTTCTCGCAGGTTTAGATCCGAGCGATGAAATCGAATTCGCGATGCGTTTTGGAAAACTGTGGTCACTGCATCTAAACGACCAAAACGGGCTCAAGTATGATCAGGACAAACCATTCGGCAGCGCGAATTTAAGGCAGGCGTTTAATCAGGTCCGCGCTCTTGAGCATGGAAAATACGGTACCAACGGCGAATACATCTGCTTCGATGTGCATCCTTTCCGCACCACAAAGCCGGATCACTGGACTGCACATCTTGAAAACAGCCGCCGAACATTCTTCAAGCTCGTGGAGAAATCGCGCACGTTTGACGAAGCCAAAGCCAGCCAACTGATCGCAGATCGCAACTATCAGGATCTCGACCAGATGGTGATCGAGCATCTGCTCGGATAGTTCATCCGCGAAAAATAGATTCCGAGAGAGGCGTCCAAATGAGGCTCGGAAAGACAGCTACGTGCTCTAATCACTTGGCGAAAGGGTTGTTTGCTGCCTTCTATAATTCATCGAAAAGTCACGCGATCTAGCAAGTTTCACCCATTGAGCAGGCTCATAGAGTCAGTCATTCTAAAAATAATTTCAGAGAAGAAAGTAAGCCAAATCTACGACGAGTGGCAGTTTCAGATCGTATTTATCCTAGTTTCAAGCAACTGAATGTGAGTTTTAGAAGAACCTTACACTTACGTGTTGGTTCACGATTTTATCAGGCGTGGATTACGCTGTAGAATTATAAGCTTAGCTTGTGTCATTGGGAGGCACTGCTTACTTATAACCACCCCCGCTGTAACTTTTTCGTCCGCGTTTCACCCCCCTGAATATGCCGGTTTCCAAACCTATTTCATTATTGCTGCTTGTCGGCAGCTTTTTTATCCATTCGTTATCTGCTAAAGCTGAGCAGGTTATAATCTCTGAGATTATGTACAATCCAGCTGGAACCAAGCCGGAGTATATCGAGATTCGGAACATCTCTTGGACTCCTCGGGAGATTGCCAAATGGAAGTTTTCGAACGCCATCACTTACGAGTTTCCAGACTTTAATGCCGGTTCGCCACAAGACGCTTTTCTCAAACCGCTGGAAAAAATTATCGTCAGTTCTTCTGATCCAACAACAACCCGGAACGCCTACGGAATTCCTGTAACCACCCGCGTCTTTGGACCATGGAGCGGAGAGCTGAGCGGTAGCGGCGAGCGCATTACACTGGCGGACAAAAACGGAACTCCCATGGCCAGCGTGGAGTATAAGGACAGTGGTCGCTGGCCAAAATCACCGGATGGAGCAGGTCATTCACTTATGCTCCGCAATGAAAACGCAGACCCCGATGATTACCGGAACTGGCAGGCCAGTCCGGTTAAAAATGTAATCATCAGCTACAATGACATCTGGAAACATCACACGCCAACGAGCGACCCAGGCACGGCGTGGAGATCGATTGGTTTTTCAGACGGCTCATGGGGACAGGGACAGGCACTGCTAGGTTACGAGTCCGATGTCCTCCCATCGCCCGGCATCCGGACATCGGTGGGCTCCAATCTCAATCCAAAGCCAACTTATCTTTTCCGTAAAACATTTACCTACAGTGGCACCACTACTGGTATGAATTACTCCATCGATCAGATTGTGGATGACGGTGTGACTTACTATCTCAATGGCAACCTGCTCGGTTCAGTCCGCCATATTCCAGGTGCCTGGGATGTTGGCCCAAGCAGCGCCATCGGAAATGCCACGGAAGAACTTAATATCCTGAGCGGTGCAGCCACCGGGCTCGTGAATGGCACCAATGTTCTCGCCGCAGAAGTCCACAACAGCGGCCCAAATGGTTCGGATATGGTCTTCGGAGCACGCTTCTCCTTGATCGGAAGTCCAAAAGTGCGCCTGAGTGAATTACATTTTGGAGCAAGCGGAAATGTGGACTGGGTGGAACTTCAGAACTTCGACACGGCCTCTCTCTCCACCAACGGGCTCTTTCTAGCCACCGACAACGATTTCTCCGATAAGGTCGCACTCACTGGGAATATCGCGGGAGGTGCCTTTGCAAGCTGGGTAGTTAATTTTCCTCCTGAAAACAACGGCACCATCACGCTCTACCTCATCGACAGCCAAAACAATGTCATCAACGCAGAGCCACTCACGCATATCGCCGGGCGGGATTCACTTCAAGCAGTCTGGCCGAAAAATCCTGTGTCCAAGCCGTCGTGGGAACTGCTGCGCACAGACGCGGAATGGTATTCCTCCACGGGAAGCACTCAAAACGCAGCCAACGCGCCACCTTTCACCACGAGCATCGTTATCAATGAAATCATGTCGGATCCGATCTCGGAACAAGACCAGGCCGAGTTTATCGAGCTGCGTAATATTACCGGCTCCCCTGTTTCACTCACTGGCTGGAAACTCAAAGGCGGCGTGGATTTCGACTTTCTGGCTGGCACCAACATCCCGGCAAACGGCTATCTGGTGGTGGGAGGAAACAAAACGTTTCTTCAGGCCATATATCCCACGGCAATTATTGTTGGTGACTGGTCTGGGAAACTTGGGAACAAACGCGATCTGATCCGACTTCTCGATCAATACGATAACCTCGCGGATGAAGTGGATTACCGCGAAGGGGGCGACTGGCCGAACTTTTCCACGAACAAAGGAAGCAGTCTGGAGCTGATCAATCCGACAATGGATAACAACCGGCCGTCTGCCTGGCGTGCAAGCAATGAAACAGCGAAAGCGACCTTCCAGCCTTACACAGTGACGGGCACCTATGCGGAGCTATTTGATCCTGAAAGCACAGAGACACTCACATCCTGGATGGTTCCTTCGGATTACCGCGAGTTGCATTTCTTTTCTGCAAAAGACGGCCACTTCGAACTGCGTAACATCACCCTTCAACTCAATGGAAGCGGCGGCAACTTGCTTCAGAATGTCGGCGTAGTCACCACGAACGGTGTCGGCACTGATGGCTGGCTGTGTCAGGGCAATCACGCGCAAAGCTACATGGCAGGCGGGGGAGTTTTCCACATCATCGCCGATGGACATGGAGACAATCGCTGCAACCAGGTGGAAATCGACTGCACCGCCATCACCCCAGGCAACAGCTACACGCTCAATTTCGAGGCGCGCTGGGTTGCAGGCACACCGGTGCTCATCGCGCAGACGTGGGATCACTCCATCGGCAAGCCATTCCACATTGCTGTTCCCAACCAGCTCGGCACGCCTGGAGCCGACAACTCACGCAACAACAGCACCGCACCACCGCAGGTGGATTCGGTGCTTCACAGCCCGGCAGTTCCAAAGTCCACGGACGACGTGAAAGTCACCGCTCGCGTCACCTCCGTCAATGCGCTGACCGAAGTGAAGGTGTGGCACAAGACCGACCACATTGATAACATCAATTCCTACACCTCCACGACCATGGTGGACAATGGCACTGGAGGAGACGCCCTCTCTGGAGACGGCATATACACCGCCACCATCAGCAGCCACAAAGTGGATAAACAAATCGTGCATTTCTACGTGCGCGCCATTGCGGCAGGAATCAGCTGCGATGATCCACCAGCCGGCGCAGCACAGCCCGCGCTGTGGATTGTGGATGACCGAATCCTTGCCACTGACTTACGCCGCCAGCGCCTCATCATGTCCGAATATGATCGCGACGCCCTCCGCACCTCAATCGGGATCTCTCCAAAATTTAACTTCAAATATCCCCGTCCTTCCAATCACTACTTCAATGCCACATTCATCCACGACGAACAGGACGTCTATTATATATGTGAACTTCGTAAAGCGGGGAGCGTCTGGGGACGCAGCTTCGGAAAAGATCTCCAGCGGGGTAAATGGAAAATACCAGACGACCGTATTTTTAGAAATCGTGAGAAGACCAACTACGACTTTGATCTAGTGTATGGTGGCAGCCTTAACGGACACATCGTCTGCCATCTTCTCTATGAAATGGGATACACCGCCGCCAACGAGCAGGAATACACCTACTCGGCGATCAATGGGGATGATATCAGCATCCGCAACGACAACGAATTGACGGATAATGAGCTCCTTAAACGCAGTTTTAAGGACGGTGCGGAAGGACGGCTTTTTGAATCTTCCGAGGAATGGTGGTTTAAGGACAGCTACGACTCCAAATACAAAACCACTCCCTGGCTGCACAAAGGAACCGACAATCCGGTCCAATATCACACCGGCTTCCCCGCTCGCACCCGGGAGTATGAATACGATTACAGCCCGCTCACCGAAATGCTGAAAGTCATCAGCAACCCGGCCTCCACACGCGAGCAGCTCCAGCGTATTGCAGATGAAGACGCAATGATGATGGTCAACGCAGTGCGTGGCTACTGTGGCGAATGGGATGCAATCACGGAGAACGGTAAAAACGGGTTTCTGTATCAGCGCCCGGATAACGGGCGCTGGATGACTTTAAACTGGGACAACGACGGCGCCTTCGGTCTGCATGCAGGAGTTCCGGCAGATGTGGTTGGAGACATTCCGGGCTGGGCTGAATATTCCTCAAAGCCATGGAATCGCCGTTACTTCAATTACTATCTCACGGAGTTAAACAACAAATGGGGATCTGGCTCGGCGCGCTTAAATGCCTTTTTGGATGCGAACGAAAACGCATCCACTGCTTTTACCGTAAACAAAACTTTCTACACCGACTGGTTCAGCAGTCGCCAGTCTGACATCATCGCAGAAATCAACAAACCAGTCGGCGGAGGACCAGCCAATTCCTACTCGACTGCTTTTTCAGTCAGCGGCTCCGGCGGAAGCACCTCGGCAGCTACCGTGAACATCAATGGAAACGCCCCTTCATCCGCCTACTTCGTGTCAATCGACAACCATCCCGAGGCGGTTTTTACCTGGGTCAATCAGACAGCCTGGACACTCGACGGTGTGATTTTAAAAACCGGCGCCAACAATTTCTTCCTGCGTATGATCGACTTCACAGGCTTACAGATTGGTAGTCCTGTCGTTTATAGTATTTCGAAAACCGGCAATGCGTTTCCTATAATGACACTGGATATCGATCCGGGCTCCTACAACGTGACACTCGGCGAAGTGCTGACCCTCAATGCCGCTTCCAGTTATGATCCCGACAACAACAGCTTCACCTTCAGTTGGTCCAGCACCCCGGCCTCGGGATTGACCCTCACCACACCTGTCGCTACGCCTCCAAACTCAAAGCGACAGGCTACATTTAACACACCCGGTATTTATAGCTTCACCGTTACCGGAACAGACTCTTTAGGAGCCGATACCGCTTTGACCCGTGAAGTGGCAGTTGCAAACACCGAGGACTTCGCCTCATTTGGCAGCTTGTCGCTGGAATCCTACTGGACCGTCTCCAATGCGGAAAACCGCGACAGTTATTCGCCAGACACCTGGTATTCGCTTTATGAAAATCCAGGAAGTCTGACGGTCAAAGCTCTGGATACCGGAGCGCGCCCGTTGGTTTATAATTCCCCGACCCATCCGCTCTTCCTTCGTAATCTGCTGCCAAGCTCAGATTCCACCCTACTCACCGACGTTAATTTAACAGGGCGTAAATCGGGCTCCTTTTTCACAGGACTTTATCTCCAGACCTTGGAATCGGGCGTGACCACCCGTTACGCATTCGGATTGGATGGCGGATCGCTGATCAGCGCGAAACGCTCGACTGGCGGCGCATTCACAAACATCTCAGGGTCGCTTGCCTCAACCGGGGCAGATGCAAAGCTGCGGATTCGTCGCACGGGAACACAACTGCTCTTCCAGCGTCGTAACGGCGGCGTGTGGTCCACCCTCTTCACACAAAACATGGCCGCTGGCAGCACTCTGGTAAAAGGCGGACTTTTCGTCTCCACAAGCCTAGCAGAAACAGTCCAAGTCGCCTTCGACTATTTCATGTTGGTGGACCCTGCCAATACACCGGGCAGCGTTTACAACAGCCTGCGCATCACCGAGATAATGTATAATCCAAGGTATCCGGACGATGTGGAATACATCGAACTCAAAAATACCGAAGCCTCGCCGATCAATCTCACCAACGTTCGCTTTGAAGACGGAATTACACTCGAAAGCATCGGCGGCACATTGAACCCCGGCCAGATCGCCGTCATTACCAACAACACGAGCGCGTTTCAAAATCAGTACCCAGGAATCACAGTCCTTGCTGAGTGGATAGACAGCAGCCTCAATAATGACGGCGAAAAAATCACTTTAAAGGATGCCGAAGGCAACATCATCCACAGCTTTAATTACAACAACACAAGCCCTTGGCCGACTTTTGCGAATGCCAACGGCGGTGCGCTGGAAGTTATCAACACCAGTGCCAGCTACGATGATCCCGCTAACTGGCGTTCCACTGGGGCGGCACCCGGCGGGGGAACTGACACCGATGGCGATGGAACACCCGATGCGTGGGAGGCAAAATTTGGCACCAATGCAAGCGACCCACTCTCGAAACCAAAAGCTAGCACCTCGGTGAACGGCAGTAATCAGACCCAGATCAGCTGGGGCGGTGCGAGCGGCCAAAACTATCGCGTGGAATATTGCGACAGCCTCGGCAACGCATGGCAGACGCTTTCTGGTGGAAACAGCGTGGCGGGAGTCAACGGCACTATCTCCTTCACGGACTCGCAACTCCCAAGACCTACGAAGCGTTTCTACCGCATCATGGGATTGTAAGTCATCTAGCGGATAACGGACCGGGGCTGTCCGCCAGATCAGACCGATCCACAGGATGCTTACTTTCGCGTCTCTTCGAGCTCTACAAACGCATAGCAAAGCATGTGCAGGATGTTCATGTGCACATCCTCAACACGTCCGTAATGCGTGTCTTCCACTACGATCACCTGATCCGCAATCTCCGCAGCACGACCACGTTTTGCGCCCACCAGCGCGATCGTCTTTAGCTTGTTCTCCTTTGCCCAAGTGAGCACCTTGACGAGATTCGGCGAGTTACCACTCACGCTGATAACGATTAAAACATCCCCGGCTTGGCCGTAGTTTTTGAGCTGGCGGTAAAACACATCATCATAGGTAAAATCGTTTCCGATCGCAGTAATCCACGACACGTTGTCGTTGATCGAAAGACAGCGGAACGGGCTTCCCATCGCCTCACTCGAGTTCTTGCCTAGATCTGTGATGAAATGCGAAGCACTGGCTGCACTGCCACCGTTTCCGCAGACATAGATATTCTTCTTTTCTTTGTGCGCAGTCTTGAGTGTTTCAATCAGTGGGACGATCTGCTCGGGCTTGACCGTATCGATCGCGCGTTTTTGTTCAGTGATGTAATTGGAGAGCCAGTCTTGCATAGTGCTCACAGCTTCCAAATTCACCACGCGTCTGTCGAGCGATTCGTGCCGACCCTATCACTTTTATGACTCCTCAATATACACAAGCTACCTCAGTTCAAATTTTGCAGCAAAAGCCCCGTCAGTTCCATCCACCCATGGCAGGTTGCGACGACTCTCTTTAAAAACCAGCGCTGGAATTTGCGCTGCGATTTTTTCCAACAGCAGCTCGTTTTCCTCCGGCTCCAGACTGCATGTAGAATAAACAAGCGTGCCGCCTGGCCGCAACAAGGTCGCGCAACGGCGGACGAGCGCCATCTGCTGGGCTGGCATTCGGAGGAAATCCTCATCGGTCAGCCGCCAGCGCACATCCACCCGACGACGGATGACACCCGTGTTTGAGCACGGCGCATCGATCAGGATACGATCGAAGCTGCCAGGCGACAGTTCAGGATGCGGTTTCATTGTATCAATCACCAGCGGCTGTGCATTTTTGACGCCGAGACGCTCGCAGTTTTCCCGAAGCCGCTGCACGCGGCTTTCCCATAAATCGCAGGCGATGATTCTTCCTTCATTCCTCATCAGCGCCGCCATGTAAGTGGTCTTTCCACCCGGTGCAGCACAGGCATCGAGAACACGCTCCTCCGGTTGAGGAGCTAGGAGATCACATGCAACGAGCGTGCTGGGATCCTGCACGTAGCAGAGTCCGGCATCGATGACCTCTCTGGGCACTTTGGTGGCACGCAGGGTAAGCGGATGCGCCCCCAGCTCGCTTCCTGGTAAAAGCGGATGTAACGCTTCCAACGATGTCTTGAGCGTGTTCACACGCACATGCACAGGCGCAGGCGTGTTGTTCCACTCGCAAAGCTTTTCTGTAGATTCGTTCCCAAAGGAGGCACGCCAGCGTTCGATTAAAAATTCGGGATGCGAAGCGCGCACTTCCAGCGGCGACGCAGCCAACGCGGACTGCAACGCAGTCTTCTCTCGGAGCGCCCGGCGCATGAGTGCATTTACTAGCGGACGCGCCCGTTTCGTGAGATTAACCGTCTCGTTCACCGCTGCGTGCTCGGCGATGCGCATGAAAAACAGTTGATAGAAACCAAGCCGAAGCACTTGTTGCGTCTCGGTATCAAGCTCGCCGTCCCGGAGTCGGGTGATGAGAAAATCCAGCGCGCTGAGATTGCGCAACACACCGTAAAAAAACTCCGTCACCAAACCGCGATCTTTCTCCGCAAGTCCACTTTTTGCCAGACCTTCATGTAAAAGCTCGTCGGCAAAGGTCCGCTTTTTCTCCCACGTAACAAGGAGCTTGAGGCAGACAGAGCGGGAGGAAGCCATAGGGTTTGAGGATTAAACCACGAAGTTCACGAAGGGAGTAAAAGGCGAGGGGTGCGCTTTCTGTTCTACTCCTTATACCTCATGTTTCTCATCTGTTTCACCGGTTTAAGATCACTGCACATTGCGCGGCACCTTTTTACGAAGCTCTTCCACCATCCTGCGCACATGCTTATGTCGGGCGCGCGGCTCCAGAACCTTGAGGCTCACCGCCCACGATCCCCATTCCAAAATCTTGATTTGTACATGGCGCACACCCCAGGCGTTCATTTCGCGCCGGGTGATTTTATAAAGATCAATGGTCTGCCTTCCCACCAGCGCACTGCCGTAATCCTCAATAATGTAATCCTCGCCAGTCTCCAAAATGCGGAAACGCGTTCCCGCAGGCAGCCATGACCAATCCGACGCCGCGCTGTGCCGGGGAGCCAGCCGCCCGCCCACTCCATTCACACGTCCGCCCGGCTCCGAGTGATGATATGCCGTGGTGCGCACTGTCATAATCTGTCCGGATGGACCACCGTGAGTGCGCTTCACTGCACAGGCGGAAAAGGAGCTCATGAAGACTAATGCCAGCGCCAGATAAAGCAGCTGCGTGCATCGTCTGGCTGAAACCTTAGGGCGCTCAAAATCCTGTGTTTTATTCATCGTTCTCTTGGGTGTTGGTTCGTAAGAGCGCGCACAATCCGCGCTTTTTTGCACTGGCGACAAAATCCCAGAATGGCTGCGTCTTCTCTCCCCAGATTCGTTTTCCCGCTTCTTCCAAAGCCTGGCTCACATTCAGTCCGCTCCGAAACAGCAGGGAAAAAGCATCCTTTACCTCCTTGCGTTCATCCCCGGTAAAGCCCGCCCGCCGGAGACCGATAACATTCAAACCTGCAATGCCGTTAATTTCAGCGCCAATAACATAAGGCGGGAGATCCTTTCCGTAGCCCGAAATTCCCTGGCAGATCGACAGCCTGCCCACCCGCACAAACTGGTGGAAGACACATCCACCGCCGATGAAGACTCGATCCTCCACCTGCACGTATCCGGCTAAAAGAGAGTTGTTCGCGATCACCACATGATTACCAATTTTCACATCATGCGCCAGATGCACGCCCCCCATCAGAAAACATTCGTCGCCCACACTGGTAACTCCGCCGTCCTTGCTTCCGCGATGAATCGTGCAGTATTCGCGAATCTTGTTCCGGTCTCCAATCCGCACCTCGCTTTTTATGGAAGACGAAAATGAAAAATCCTGCGGATCACCACCGATGATCGCCCCATTGCCTATCAAGTTTTCACGCCCCATACGGACATACCCACCGATCACTGCATGTGCCTGGATTTCACAACCGTCTCCAATTTCCGCTCCCGCCTCTACCAGCGCATACGCGCCCACGCGCACATTCGCGCCGAGACGCGCTGTGGAATCAATAATAGCAGTGGGGTGAATCATGAAACAGCTAGAGATTAATCTGGCAGTATTTACAGCAGACCCGTTTCACGGAAGCTGAAATATGCACGACGCCCTTCGCCCGGTGCGCCGATGATAATGTGATCGAGCATATTGATCTGCAAAAGCTTCGCCGCCTCGTTCATCCGGATCGTCATGCGACGATCCGCCTCGCTGGGCGTCGGGTCGCCGCTTGGATGATTGTGCGCGATCACAAACCCATAAGCGTTGTGCAAAATGGCCGGACGCAACACATCCCGGGGGCATGCCATGCTTTCGTTGAGCGTGCCAAGATGCACCTCCTCCACACGAATAAAACAAAGGCGGGTATCCAGCAAAACCACGCGCAGGGATTCCTTGGAGAGATGCTGCATTTCGGGCGCGAGTAATTCGTGCAGTAGCTCCGGACGATCCATCGGAAGACGGTTCAGTCGTTCACGCGCCAGACGCGTTCCCAGCCCAAACGCCGCGACAAGCTGCACCGCCTTGGCGGGGCCGATGCCTTTGAGCCCAGAGATCTCAATCACGCTTGCACGGGCCAGGTCGTTGAGTGATCCGAAACGCTGGATTAGTTTGCGAGCAAGATCGATTGCACTTGCGCCTTTCATTCCTGTTCGCAGTAAAATAGCGATCAGCTCCGCATCAGTCAGTGCGCCCGCCCCTTTTCCTGCAAGCTTTTCACGCGGACGATCCTGCTCCGGCAGCTCGGCAATCCGGGGGGAGAGAGTCACTAAAGGCTCCTCGGGATGAATCACGTTGTCCATGGCGCCTGTGTTCATCGGGGTTTCGCAGTTTAGATTTCCACCGTCGCGAACATGCCATCGAGTGTCATCAAAAGCTGCGAGAGCGCTTCCCGATAGCGATTTTCCGGCGCTGTATTTAAATCCGCCTGCGCTTCTTCAATCATGCGGCGCCCGGTCGCAATCGCGCTTTTTACCGCGCCCCCCTGTTTAGCAAGTTCACTAATGGTGTCGAGTTCCTCATCCGAGCCATTCACGATGGTATCGCAGAGCTTCTCCCTTTCACTAACGCTGGCTCCCTGCAGGAGATAAAGCACCGGCAGCGTGAGCTTACCTCGACGAAGATCGCTCCCGAGCGTCTTGCCAACTTTCGCCTCGTCACCTGCGATATCAATCACGTCGTCGTAAATCTGGTAAGCCGTTCCCAGCTTCATCCCCATCGCCCGCATGGAAGCGATGAGCGCTGGAGGGACTTCGTTCAGAAATGCGCCCAGTTCAGTGGCAAGGGCGAAAAGCGCACCCGTTTTCATGCCGATGATCTGATAGTAATCCGCGACACTCAGATTCATATCGAAACGACGCTGGGTCTGGATGATTTCCCCCGAACAGACATCGCTCGCAGCCGTCGCAATCCGTCGCATCACCTCGCTGCTTGGAAATCCGCTCGCAAGCTTGAGCGCGTGCGCAAAAAGACAGTCGCCCAGCAGCACAGAAAGAGTGTTCCCCCACTTGGCATTAACGCTTGGCTGGCCACGACGCTTGTCCGCCCCATCGATAATGTCGTCATGCACCAGCGTGGCGGCGTGAATCAATTCGACGATGACCGCGAGATCGAGGTGCAACGGAGAAATCCGTCCTGTGGAACCTCCGGCAAGCAAAGCCAGCGCGGGACGAAGCCGTTTTCCGCTACTTTCGATCGCATAAGCGACGTAACCCTCCACGGCGGGATTAAACGCTTTGGCTTCCGCACGAATACGCTGTTCCACGGCATAAAGCTCAGAGTTGATGGGCTCAAAAGCTTTCTTGAGGGATTCGGTTTTTTCCTGACCCTTTTTGTCAGGGATATCGAGCTTTGTGAAAGTTTTCACAAGCCGACATTAGGGGTCTGTTTCGATGAAGTCAAACCCGGCAATAAAGACAAATTTTCACTCAAGAGGTTTCAAACGTAAATCCCGCAAGGTGGAGAGAGTTTCTGAGCCCGAGCCTTGGCCCTCCAACACTCGAATCGGTCGTGCGCCGCTCGTGCGTTTTGGGCCAAACCGATGGCGTTCCGCTTGGAAGATATCGTTCACAAACGCCTTGCTTCCAAGAACCGCGCCATCCCCGAAGTAACGCACTTTGCACTGCAAAAGTTCCAGACGCGTGAGCTTGCCCTTCTTCGCCAACACTTCGCCCACTTTCTCCCGACTAAATCCTTTCCTCAAAGCCCGCCCATTTTCATCCAACCCTTGTTCTTCACCCCTCCCAAACATCAGCACCCGATAAGCTGCGAGCGCATCCTTAACAAGCGCATCAGCGCCCATCCCTTTTTCCTTCGTCATTCCTCCTTCTTCCTTTGTCTCCTGCCCCCCATGCACCGCCGCCAGCGCTCCCAAAGCCACCTTTAGCCCAGCGACCGCTCCTTTCTTCCCGCCCAACGCCGCCGCATACCCGCACCAGCGATAATCCGCTGAATCGCTCACCATTCCCGCCCGCACCGGGTTCAGATCAAAGTAAGCCGACATCGTTACCAGCGCCTCGCCTGCTCCTTCCACCAGCACGCACCCCAGAAAAGATGCCGGCGTGTCATCTGTAGCGAATTGTTTTCTGTGCTACCGCTGCAACTGATCGTCCAAAAACTTCACGACTTGACGCAGTTTTTCATCTTCTTGAATCCGTCCGCGCACCAGGCGATGAGCATGCAGCACCGTTCCATGATCGCGTCCGCCAAACGCCTCACCGATTTCACTCAGTGAAGCCTTGGTACGTTCGCGCGAGATATACATAGCGATCTGACGCGGAAACGCAATGTTCTTGGGACGACGTTTACTGGTCATGTCCGCAATCCTCACGTCGAAATGCTCGGCAACCCGTTTCTGAATCTGCTCTATCGTCACTGCACGTCTTGCTTCCTCCTGCAGAATGTCTTTCAGCAACATCTCAATCCGGTCTGGCGATGGCGTCGCACCACTGAGCGAGATGAATGATGCCACACGCATGAGTGCGCCTTCGAGACGGCGGACATTCGTCTTAATGCGCTCGGCTAAAAAATGGATCAGGTGTTTCTCAATGGTGACACCGAGCGTGGCGGCTTTCTTGTTCAGAATTGCAGTGCGTGTCTCCACGTCCGGCGGCTGTAACTCCGCAGTCAGCCCCCATTCAAAGCGCGAAACCATGCGGTGTTCGAGGCCATTGATTTCAGCCGGCGGCTTGTCGGAACTCAGCACGATCTGTTTGTGTCCGTCGAACAGCGTGTTGAAAGTGTGAAAGAACTCCTCCTGAGAACGCTCTTTACCGGAAAGGAACTGGATGTCGTCAATGAGGAGTACATCTGCCTGACGATACCGTTTGCGAAACTTCACAAGCCCGCCGGTTTGAATGGCGTCGATAAACTCATTGGTAAACCGCTCGCTGGAAACGTAACAAACTTTAGCGCCCTTCTTCGCGCTGGCGATGTGTTGCCCGATTGCGTGCAACAAATGTGTCTTCCCGAGACCTACTCCGCCGTAGATGAAAAGTGGATTGTATACTTTACCGGGATTCTGCGCGGCGGCGAGACAGGCTGCGTGAGCAAACTCGTTGTTGCTACCCACGACAAATGATTCAAAAGAATTTCGGCTGTTGATGCCGTTGGGCGCTCCCTTGTCTTCCGCCTCCTCTTTCACCCTTGCCACTGGAGCCTGCTGTTTTGGCATCTCGAGAACCTCCACAGACGCCGCCCCATTGCCCCCCTGCGTAAACCGAATCTCCCTCGCCCCCTGCAGTGTCATCAAAACCGCCGTCTTGAGCATCCCGAGGTAATTATCCTCGATCCAGTATTGGTAGATGCTGTTAGGCACACTGAGCGTCGCGTATTCGTCACTCAAGTCAGCCAGCCAGACGTCCTTGAACCAGCGGTCATAAGTTTCCACGCTGACTTCCGTCCGCAATGCTTTGGACACAGCCAGCCACGTGGCTTCGAGATGTGCTTGTTTAGATGAGTTTTCCACAGTTACTGACATGTTCAGGAGGTCGGCGTAAAATTGAAGTTTAGGCGGTAAAATGCTGATGTAATCAAAAAAATTCAGGTTTATACAGTTCCACGATAAATCAGCTTTAAGTAAAAATACTGATTACAAAATGCTGTTTTTCAGGAGGATACTGAACGTGGACTTGTGGAACCCTGATTTCAAGGGGTTGCACGACGTTTCCGAGTCGCGAAGCCGCATGCTGCTTAAAAGAAGCTTTGCTGAAATTAAATGATTGGAAGTTCTTCACAAGTTATTCACAGCGGTTCTTTTCTCGTCCTCCGCAGTGGCGTCAGACTAAGAATCAGAATCATGAGCGACAAGTGTTTTGTCCCAAAAAAGAAAAACTATTTCCGCAAAAAAGTCTTGCCCACGCACGCACCCTAGAATTTTGCGGAGCTGTTGCGTGATCGTGACATAGGAACCTTGGAAACAAGGGGGTTCGTCCCATCCAGAAAAACGCCGAATTTTTCGACCCCGGCTGAAAGCAAGCATTTGCGGGGCTTTACAAGCTATCCCACCATTGCATCCGTCTCGGTTTTCATACTCGCAACCTTGCTGGCCGGAGTGCGAAAACAAATCGCAATGAAGAAAGTGACGAAGGTTCCGAGAGTAATGCGCCATGGAAACGCCAGGACGAGTGCGGGAACAATTTCCTGTTTTTCATTCAATGTCGTGAAGCCTGTGAATATCTGCAGACTGGCGTTGCTGAAAAAGATGACAGAGATAAACCCGGCGATCATTGCGATGACGTTACCCACATCACTGCCACGCGTTTTTGTGAAGATTCCTGCAAGAAAGATTGCGAGCAGCGAACCGAACGTAAAACCGAGGATTCCGAGCACCAACGGGATGATCCCAGCTGTGGGATGATGCGCCATATAATAAGAGGTCCCCAGTCCCACCAGGATGATAAAACCGGCGAACAACACGGTGCTCAACCTGAGGATACGCACTTTGGCATCTTCACTGACCTCTCCGGCCTTCTCTTTCATGGGTATAATAAAATCCCGGGCAAAGCTGGTGCCCAGAGCGTTTAGAGCGGTGCTGAGAGATCCCATCGCGGTGGCCATGATCCCTGCAATCACCAAGCCGCGCATCCCTCCCGGCATTTGTGTGAGAATAAAGAATGGATATGCCTCCCGTGTAGCCACATCCGCAGGCAGCGTATTTCCTGAGGTCTTGTAATAAGCGGCTACCAGGATCCCCACGAGAATGAAACAGCTAACGACTGGAAGATCGACCAAGCCGGATAGAATCGTAGCTTTTGCGCTCTCGCGCCGGTTTTTTGCAGTCAACATGCGTTGCACCGTGTCCTGATCAATCCCGTGCGTAGACATAGTGACAAAGGTGCTGCCGATGATTGCCGCCCAAATGGTGTATTCAGAAGTCAGAATGTTTTTAAGCCAGGCCCATGCGCCCGGATCCGCTGGTTTTGCGAAATTCCAGAAAAGCGGCTCTTTCATATGACCTACCGCCGTGCTCCAGCCGCCCGGAATACTGCTGAGTAGAAACCAGATCGAAAAACCGAGTGCGCAAACCAGTACTCCCACCTGGATAAAGTCTGTCCAAATCACCGCCCGGATACCACCGGCCGCCGTGTAAATAGCCGTAAGCACTGTTACAAGCACGACCGCAGCAGCAAAAATCCAGAATTTCTCCCAATCTCCGATCGGGTAACCACACCAAAGTTGATATGCCAGCACCAGAATGATCGCGCTGACATAAAGACGCGTTCCCATTGCCAGCACACGTGTCAGCAGAAAGGTCGCAGATGCCCATTTGCGTGTAGTTTTCCCGAAACGCGTTTCCAAAAACTCATACAGAGAAATCACCCCATGCCGGTAAAAGAGCGGGATGAATAAAAAGCTGACGATAATACGGGCGAGAATCGTGCCGATGCAAAACTGAGCATACGTCCAGTTCCCTTTCGTAAAGCCGCTTTCAGGAGCACCGAGAAAGGTTGCCGCACTGATTTCCGCCGCAAGGATACTGGCCAGCACCGCCCACCAAGGCGTCTGACGATCTCCCAACGCAAAGCCCTCCACTGACTTTTTCCCCCGGCTCATCCAAAGCCCGACACCGATGATCACTGCGAAGTAGGCGAAAACAACAAGAAGATCGAAGATGATGGCTTTGGACATTGGGTATGGGGAATTAGCGGTTATTGCGGCTCGGGAACTGGCGTGCCAGACGAGGCTTTACGTTTGAGCTTGTTCTCGTGATTTTGGATAAACTCCGAAAGTTTTTCGACAGACTCGAGCTCTGTTTTGTCATCTCTTGTTAAAATCACAAAAAACTTGGGAGCGCTACGCCTAACGCAAAGGATCGTGTTTAAATTTCCATCCTGATCCACCAAATAGAGAACACGATTTCTTTCGAGAAACTTGTAACCTTGAGTGCTTTGAGAAAATGATGCGTGAACATTTTCCACAGTATCCATTTCGCCAGCGGGCAGGACATGTTCACGGAAAGCAATTACTGCTTCATTTTCCAGCATGTGATCTCTGCTCCTCATTTCAGTCAGCCAAGGCTCCTTGGAACTAATCAACCACCCGGTTTGATGCATTACGCCGGTTACAGCCACTATCCCGGCAAAGACGAGCCATATTGCGGCGAAGAATATAAACGACAGCCTGCGAGGCCAGACTGCATCAGCTCCCTTCCAATGACGATAAAACCAGCCACAAAACGAATGGATTCCAGCCAATGCAATCGTCGAGCAAAGCCCCACATAAAGGACATCCCTCCAACTCACTTCCACTTGAGGCAAAGTCCGTATCAGGAAACTAACCCATCCAAAAACAACCACGAACAACGGCGACAGAACTGCCGTAAGTAGCCCTCCAAAAAAGGTAAGAAAAACAAGAAATCCGGCAAATAAAAGAAACCCACACCCACACCCGCTTTTGTTTTTCATTCCAGTGCCCTCGCTTGTTTCAGCACTTCCTGAATTTCGGTCGTTTTAAAAAACTTAATCTCGCCGCTTGTCAGAAGAACCAACCTGTTGTCTCCAAAAGCGGGGGGTTCATAGGCAAGCACTTGAACGCTGGAGTCCTCTTTCACAAGGCCTGGATAAATATAATAGGTTCCGATGCTGTCCGGCGACTGCCAGATTTTCGCGGGAATTTCCGGGACAAAATCGTGACGGGGAAATTTGCCATCATGCGTTTTTGAATAATCAAACAAAGCAGTGCGCAGAGCTTCCAATCCCTGGCGTCGAATCGTGTCTGAAGCTGGTTCGTTTAGCCGGTAGCTTTGGCCCTGCCTTCGCCAGGCACCGGGAGTCAGGAGTTCCCTCGCGCCGGAGATCATAGCCAGCACCAGCAGGAGAAGAATACTCAACAGAAGACAGAACGCATATCCCCGCTTCCAGGAAAGACGAGGCAGCACCGGGAATTCCTTCGCGAGACTGTTCCAGAGCAGGCGAAGTCCTGCACCGCTGACTAGAAACAATAACAAAAAAAACGAAATATCCTGAAGCCGCAGCGCTACAATATCGTTCACCATGAAAACCGGCATTCCCGCATGGGCGAAAGAAGGACTAAAAATCCAGAGTGTAAGGCTGGGAAGCGTGGTAAACCGCAGCGATTGCCCCAAACCTTCGTGCGCATCGCCCTCTTTACTCATGCGCGCGGCGGCTCTACGGCCACCGAGGTGATCGCTTTTTGCAGCACCTTGGAGTTTCGTCCGCTTGCGTCGTATTTCTTCCTCCGCTCAGCAGGCAGTTCATCCGGCGAGACCTCGCTGTAACCCCCTTTTTGCTGGAAGTAATTAAACGCCTGCGTACTCAGCGCAAAAATGTGTTTAGCCCCGCGTTGTGCAGCAGTCTGCTCGGCAAAAGACATGAGTTTCCGGCCGTAGCCTTGTCCTTCGTGACTCTTCGACACGTAAAGACACGCCATCTCCGCCTTTTGTTCCTCGGGATAGATATGCAGCGCCACACAGGCGACCAGCGTCTTGTCGATTTCCAGCACCCAGTAGTCGTCGAGCTGTGCGATCAAATCCGCGCGGGTCCGTTTCACGAGCTCGGCGTGATCCACACTGCGCCGGATGAGATCAATCAAAGCACGCACGTCCTTTTTAAAGACACGCCGGATTTGCTGATAATCATTCGAGTAGATCATCGTCCCGATCCCCTCGTGACTAAACACCTCACTCAAAAGCGCCTCGTCGGTGCTACCGTTGATGATATGCACACGAGGCACGCCATGACGGCATGCCTTCGCAGCGTGCTCCAGTTTGGAAAGCGTGCCCTTATCGATCTGCGTCTGCTTTTTCTTCACCAACTCATCGGCCTCGGAAATGGAAAGCTGATGGATGATCTCGTTATTAATGATCACCCCGTCACGCATCCCGAGGTAGATCACTTTCATCGCGTTCACGGATTCGGCAACTTCGATCGCGATCGCGTCGCTATTCACCCGGAAAGTGCGTCCCTCGCCGTCAAAGCCCATGGGCGGAACGATGGGGATGATCCCCTCATTCAAAAACATATGCAGCGCCTTCGTATCCACGCGCTCGACCTTGCCGGAATGTTGGTAATCCACACCGCCGAGAATGCCCGCCGGATGCGCGATGATGACATTTGCATAGACCGCACGCTGATCCACACTGGTCAGCCCCTGCATGATTTCATTCATCAGCGTGGTAACTGCATCGAGCGAAACCTTGAGCGTTGCCTCGTCGGTTATGCCGGTGCCGTCGCTATTGGAAAGCTGTGCGTTGCGGTCGGAGGCGAGCCTCTCGATTTGTGCGGAAGCGCCGTGCACGAGGATCACCTTGATGTTCAACGAGCGCAGCACCGCGAGATCGAGAAGGACATTCGGCCAGTTAGGTGAGGCGACGACTTCACCATCCACGGACACAACGAAAACTTTCTCCCGAAAACGGGGGACGTAAGTAAGGATTCCGCGCAGGTCAGAGACTTTCATTTGCTGTCATGCGACTTGTGCGGCACTTGCAAGCCCGTGTGAAGCGGAAAGATGCGTGTGACGAAAAAAAGTTGGGCGCGAAAAGCTCGAAGAGGAAGGGACAAAGGGCTCGGCGCGGAACGCCGGAACGCATATGACTTTTTGCTACACCACGCTCTCAGTTTACTGAACGCTGCATCGCGCGGGGAATCCGCATCATACTCATGGGCTCTGCCTTTTCAAAACTGGAACCTCGTAAGGCATCCATCAATTGTCTCTCGTTATTCCTTGGTGCCACCTCCTCTTGAAGGTTAATTTCCTACCTCGATGCCCGGAACTTCCTCACAACCCAGTCCATTCCCCGCCGAAGGCCGCGGAAATGCCGTGCGGGAAATGTTCGGTTCCATTGCCCATCGCTACGATCTGGCAAACCATCTCCTGAGTGGCGGAATGGATTTTCTCTGGCGACGGAAGGCGGTGCAAATCGTCCGGAAATGGAATCCTTCCACCCTCCTCGATGTCGCGACCGGCAGCGGTGACCTCGCCATCGCGCTTCAAAATGCATTGCCTGCCGCCAAAGTCACCGGAAGCGATTTTTGCGAACCCATGCTCGCTCGCGCCACGGCAAAAGGACTCAAACACACGCTCGTCGCCGATGGTATGAATCTGCCTTTTGAAAACGGCAGATTCGACGTCCTCACCGTCGCATTCGGTCTGCGCAACATGGAATCCTGGGACGGCGCGTTGAAAGAATTCGCGCGTGTGTTACGTCCTAGTGGACATCTCCTCGTTCTGGATTTTTCCACACCTCCCCCGCCCTTCCGTGGCATTTACCGGTTTTATCTACACCACATTCTGCCCCGGCTCGCTTCGCTCCTCACCGGCAGAAAAAGCGCTTACGAATACCTAGGAGCATCCATCGAACAATTTCCTCAAGGTGAAAAAATGATCGCGCTATTGAATGGGGCTGGATTTTCCAGCACACAAGCGCACCCGCTGACCTTCGGTGTGGTCACCATCCACACCGCTGCAAAAGCAGGAGCTTGAGTAACCGAAGTGGGTAGAGGAAATATTCTGAACTGAATCCTACTTTTAAACCAGCTGCCTGCGTTCTTTGGTGATTCTATTTCACTCTTTTGGTTCGCTGTGCTGCAAGTCTCCAAAAATATTCTCCTTCTTAATGGTAGAGAAAGAATTGGATTAGCCAGCGGTTGGATTTGGGGATTTAACCAAGGTGAATTTCAGCATGCGCTGATGGAAAAAAAGCTGGCCGTTGCAAACATGCCAAAAGCCGATCCTCAATTGCGGGAATACCTCAAAGCACGGATCTACTCCAACGTTCTTGTTTTTCACCCCAACGATCCCGGATATCTTCTGCCAAAAGACTGGGACCATGGGCCTGTGGACAAATCGGTTCTCGGTGAAACCTATCCCTTCAAAGGCCCAGATTCGGTGGCCTGGAATTGGAAGGAAGCGATGGAAGGCAAATAGCCCAGCCCTGCTGAAAACGCCAACTTGCTCGCAGTTCAGAAACGCTACATCATACCAAAGTATGCAAAGGCACCGGACAAAAGTAGAAGTCATCTCATGAGCCGTCTTGCGTTTTACACCTACTTCTCATCATCACTGATCTTAATCGGTGGAGGCTTGATTTTGAGCCTGATTGTCTTGGCGTTTTGGGGTTTCTTCCGAGGGAGGCGCATGATTCTGCGCGCCTCGCTTCTCAGTATGGGCGCACTATTACTCTGGGTCTGCGGTGGATTTATGATGAGTAAATGGGAAAACGCAAAAGGTCCGGGAAAGTTTAAAATCTATTCCCGTTCTAGCCAAAATGGAACCTATGCTAAACGCGTCTTTTTGGATCAGCAAAATAGGAGCGTGAAATCCATTTATTACGGACGTCCAAAGATGGGTTTTTTACAGATATGGCCGAAGAGTCATGGCTTTCCGGAGAAGCAAAGCACTGAGTCCGAATATGATGAAACGGGAGTGTTGAGGAAGCAACGCGGGTTCGATGCTCATAAAATGCTGCGTCAGGTGCTTAACTATGAACCGGCGACCGCCAGTAGCCGATATCAAAAGTATCCAACAGCAGCAAGGGATTCTAGGTTAGGTTAAATACCATGACTTATGATTCCAGGAGTGAGAAAATCATCGGCATTCGGGGGAAAGTTCAAAGTGTAGAAAACCTGGCTTTTGAGTGGTCAGCTCAAGCTGGAAATTTACGGATTGGAGTCGCGGCAGAGGATTACGCCGGAGGCGTTGTGACCTGTAACTTTTGGAACGTCTCCTCTACTAAAATCATCATCGCGACCTTCGACATCGAACTTCGGGACAGTAAGGGGGCGATCATTCCAAGCAGACGAGAGAACAATCACCTCGTGCAGCCCAAGGTTCCCGATCGGGCACATTTGCCGAACGGACATCTGGAGCGGGTGCATGGGCCAGGCGGGGAGATTCCGGCAGGTGAGTCGGGGCATGAAACTCACTGGCTGAAGTTCTGGTATGGTCATTTACCTGACGGTGCTTACACACTCCGAGTCACGGCTAGTGAGGCGGGCAGTTCCGAGGTTATCACCACCCCTCCTATTCCCCTCACAATCAGCAAAACGACTGATCAGAGAAAAAGAAGTCTCGATGTAGTCCTCTATTAACGGTCTTTGATCCTCGTTCCCAAGCAGGAGTTAGGAACGAGGAGCAAACCCATAAATTTTCGCGCAAAGCCGCCAAAACGCAAAGAAATGCAGTTTAAAACAGGAGGACAGGAATTCCTGGATGAAAACTTTGCGCCTTTGCGGTTTTGCGCGAGTCCATTTCCCTCTCTATCGGTTTCTTAAAGGCCGCTTGTGAAATTTTTCACAAATTGACCTTGCTCCTTTCCTCTCTGATTTGCAGAGTCCGCGAGTGCCCAATATGCAGGCCTGTCTTATCGCGTTTAGTGTGCTGCTGGCGCTCGTTTTGAGCTCCTGTGATCAGCGGATTTCCCAGAACAATCTGGAGGTGGTTAACCGCCTTTATGAAAAGTCGGAGAAAGGCGGACGTCCGGTTTCCAAGAAGGAAGTGGAAAGCGTTCTGGGGCAGCCTGCGAAGATCGAAAAGTTCACGATGACGCGCCCGGCGATCAAGGAATACCCCGGCGAACGCTATATCTACGAACAGAACGGCAAGAAACTCGTCTTGCATTTTGTGGACGGCCAGCTCTCTGAAAAGGCGACCGAGTTTGGTGCGACCGAGCCGCAGACGCCCGATGAAGCGCAGGCCCCTTTTCGCCGTAAATCTGCAAGCGCAACACCTGCAACGGTCCCGCCTAGCGAAGCCGCACCCACCGAACAAGCCCCCAACTGATTTCCATGACGATTCCCACTGAGCTCCTGGCAAAAATTGACGAGGCAATTAAGCATTACCCCGTCTCGAAACGGAGCGCCTCGCTTCCTCTGCTCCATCTCTGGCAGGAGCATTTCGGGTTTATCAGCGATGAGTCGATCACCTGGATCGCAGAAAAGCTGGAGCTTCAGCCCATCAATGTTCTCGAACTGGTCACGTTTTACCCGATGTTCCGGCGTCAGCCTGCTGGTAAACAGCACATCCGGATCTGCCGCACACTCTCCTGCGCGCTGGCTGGTGGATATGAGCTGCGGGAGAAAGTCGCCCAAGCGGCCGGAATCGATCTCGTGGCGTTTGAAGCGGAGCAAAAGCGGACGCTGGTGCACGGTCACCCGCATAATCCCGGGCACGGCAATCCGATCGCAATTTCCCCGGACGGCAAATACTCGATGGAGTTTGTGGAATGTCTCGCCTCGTGCGGCAGCGCGCCGGTCGCGATGGTGAACGACCACTTCAAAGAGAATATCTCGCTCGATGACGCCGCCAAGCTGCTGAATGTGGACAAGAGCGATGCGACGACTCCGAAAGTCCTGCCAGCTCATCCGCGCGAGAAGCGTATCGTTTTCAAGAACATCGACCGTCCCGGCTACACAAACGACATCGAGTGCTACCAGAAAGACGGCGGCTACGAGACGCTCAAAAAGGCGTTTGGGATGAAGCCCGAGGAGATCGTGGACGAAGTGAAGAAGTCCGGCTTGCGCGGACGCGGCGGCGCGGGCTTTCCCTGCGGGGTGAAGTGGGGGTTCATCAAGCGCGGCGGACCGAAGCCGACTTATCTCATTTGCAACGCCGACGAATCGGAGCCCGGCACATTCAAGGATCGCTACATCATCCATCAGGATCCGCATCAGCTTTTGGAAGGCATGATCATCTCCTGTTTCGCGGTCGGCGCGAGTCTCGCCTATATCTATATACGCGGTGAATTTCCCGAAGGCGCCCGGATTTTAGAAAAGGCGCTCGCAGAAGCCCATAAACGCGGCTTTCTCGGCAAAAACATCCTTGGAACTGGATTTGATCTGGAAATTTACGTCCATCGCGGCGCGGGCGCTTACATCTGCGGAGAGGAAACCGGCCTGATCGAATCGCTCGAAGGCAAGCGTGCCTATCCTCGCATCAAGCCGCCTTACTTCCCAGCGGTGCTCGGTTTGTATCAGTGCCCAACCATCGTGAACAACGTCGAGACGCTCTGCGACGTGAAGCACATCCTCGCGATGGGCGGCGGCGCGGAATACGCCAAGCTCGGCAAGCCGAACAACACCGGCACACGGATCCTTTGCGTGAGCGGCGACGTGCAGAAGCCCGGTTATTACGAGGTGGAAGTTGGCAGCGTGACTATGGGCGAGCTGATTTATGACATTTGCGGCGGATTAAAACCCGGACGCACGCTCAAGGCGGTCATTCCCGGCGGAAGCTCGGCGAAAGTACTGCGCGCAGGCGAGAAGTTTAAAGTGAAGGACAAGGAACTCACGCTGGAAGATATCCCGATGGATTTCGATACGCTGGCAGCGTGCGGTTCGATGGCGGGTTCTGGCGGCGTGATGATCATGGACGACACCCGCAACATGGTCTGGGCGCTGAACAACCTGAACGAGTTTTACGCGCATGAAAGCTGCGGACAATGCACTCCCTGCCGTGAAGGCGCCCAATGGATGCGTAAGATCACCGACCGGATTGTGGCTGGTGGCGGAACGGAAAAGGATCCGTCCGTTCTCAAGAACGTCGCCGACAATATCGCAGGCAAAACGATCTGCGCTTTTGGAGAAGCCTGTTCCTGGCCGACGCAAAGCTTCCTGGCAAAATTTCCCGAGGAGTTTTCCGAGAAATCCAAGAAGGAAATCCCACCTGCAATGCCGCCGGAATACAATTCCGAGGAACTCGTGGCGAAGGACACCATCGAGCCCATTTCGGCCCCGCGCGGGAATGGCAGTGAAATCATGGCGGAGGCTGCAAAACGGTAATCTTACTCTTTGTCTTGCTCTTGATCTTACTCCTAAAAACACCTCATTAATGAAAGCCTTTTTCGATCACGAAAAACTAAAAGTCTATCAGACTTGCCTTGCCTTCAACGGCTGGGTTGGGAGCTTTTTGGATAAAACAACTGCAAAGGCTGCAGCTAAAGATCAGCTAGACCGTGCAGCTACCAGCATTGCGCTAAACATTGCCGAAGGTAATGGGAAGTTTTCTAAAAGAGACCGTGCGAGATATTTTGATATAGCACGGGGTTCAGCCCTTGAATGCGCTGCGTGTCTCGACGTGCTTATTTCACGCGGAGTGACTAGTGATTCAGCTATTGAATCCGTGAAACTAATGCTTCAGGAAATTGTGTGCATACTTGTCGGCCTATTGCGCAGGCTTAGTTACGATTTTGACAGCGAAACTTGGTCTTCTGTCGTGAAAGAAGATGAATCCATCTACGTCATTTCCGCCCTTGGGAGTAAGATCAAGAGCAAGACAAAGAGTAAGAGAGAAAACACCCCATGAGCACCGCCACCGCAACTCCAGTTCAAATGCTCAACGTCCAGATTGACGGCGTTTGGATGCAATTTCCCAAAGGCACGCGCGTAATCGAAGCGTGCAAACAGGCTGAGAAGCTGATCCCCCATTACTGCTATCACCCAAAACTGACCTCACCCGGTAACTGCCGCATGTGTCTCGTCGAAATGGGCATGCCGAAAATGACGCCGGATCGTCAGCCCGTTCTCGATGCGAGCGGCAAGCCGGAGATCAGCTGGATTCCCCGCCCTCAAATTTCCTGCGCACAAGATGTCAGCGAAGGAATGGGCGTCCGCACCAGCAGCAAGATGGTCGAGGAATGCCGCAAGGGCGTGATGGAGTTTCTGCTGATCAATCATCCGCTCGACTGTCCGATCTGCGATCAAGCCGGCGAATGCAAACTTCAGGAGTTTTCTGTTGAGTTTGGAAATGCCGAGTCGCGCTTCCTTGAGCGCAAAGTGAAGAAGCCGAAGTCCATCGAGCTCGGACCCCGCGTCACGCTCGACGCCGAACGCTGCGTGCTTTGCACCCGCTGCATTCGCTTCATGAAGGAAGTCGCTAATGACGACGTTATCGGAATCGTAGATCGCGGGACGTTCAACACCATCGCGTGCCATCCCGAGCGTCAGCTCGATCACAACTACTCGCTCAACACAGTGGATATTTGTCCGGTCGGCGCGCTCACCAGTAGCGATTTCCGCTTCAAGATGCGCGTCTGGTTTTTAAAGGAAACCAACACCATCGACGTCAACTGCGGCACCGGCAGCAACATCACCGTGAGCAGCCGCCAAAATGTGATCTATCGCGTCACACCACGCGACAACGACGCAGTGAACGGCTGCTGGCTGCCGGATTCTCATCGCCTGAATTTCAAATACGTCGGCAGCGAAGATCGCCTGACGCAACCTGAAGTGCGCGGCCGCATCGGCGACGAACCTCCGACTTGGGAGCAGACGATCAATCTCGCCGCCGAAGCACTCAAACGCAGCACTGGCAAAGTGGGCATTCTCGCCAGCGGACGCATGACCAATGAGGAGCTATTTTTGACCAAACGCCTCGCTGCCGCTGTGGACGCCAAAGTCTGGGACATCCTCCCACGCACCGGCGAAGCTGATGGCTTGCTCATCGCCTCCGATCGCAATCCAAACACGAACGGCGCGAAACTGCTCGGTATCGCCAACGGCAAAGTGGAGAAAATCGCGGAGAGCATTCGGAATCATGAAGTCAGCACCCTGCTTATCATCGGCGAAGACGCCACGAAACTCGGCCTGACCGACGTGGATTTCGCACGGCTCAACACGGTGATAGTCATGGATATCCTGCCGAACCCGACCATGGATTTCGCGCACATCGTCCTGCCGACCAGCGCGTGGTGTGAAAAGCGCGGCTCAATGATCAATCTCAAAAATCGTCTCCAGCGCCTGAATAAAGCGGTGGAGGCACCGGGCCAGGCACGCGACGACTGGGAAATTCTGCGCGACCTCATCCTTGCAGTAAACGGCTCGAATGGCCTGCACAGTATTGAGGATGTCTTCAAAGCCATGGCAAATGAAACCCCGGCACTTGCGGGACTCTCACTCAGCAAGATCGGTGATCTTGGAATTCATCTCAGCGAATCCGCCAAATGACTGATCTCTTTCTATCCATTTATAACTCCATTCCACCGGAGCTCCTCCTGATACTGATTGCAGCGGCAAAGGCATTCTTCATCATCTTCCTCGTGGTGCTGCCGATGGTGAGCTACACGGTTTACGCGGAACGGCGCGTGAGTGCTGCGATGCAGGATCGCGTGGGACCAAACCGCACCGGTTTTCCCCTCACCCTCCTTGGCTTTAAGAAAGATTTGCAGCTATATCTCGGAGGATTGGGTCAGCCCATAGCCGATGCGATGAAGTTTATCCTGAAGGAGGATTTCACCCCGGCTTATGTGAAGAAATTCTGGTTCTGGGTCGCACCTTGCCTGGCAATGATGCCCCTCGTCACATTGGCTTTCATCCCGTTCGGCAGCACGTTGTTCGGCGAAAAGATGGTGATCTCCGACATCAACGTCGGCCTGCTCGGCGTCTTCGCCATCACCAGCCTCGGCGTTTATGCCATTGTGCTTGCGGGATGGGCTTCCAATTCCAAATACCCATTCCTCGGCGGCATCCGCAGCACCTCGCAGATGATCAGTTACGAGCTTTCCATGGGACTCAGTCTGATTCCGATTCTCATGTTGCTCGGCGGCCTCACTGGAGGAAGCTCGAAGCTCAGCGACTTGGTGAATCTGCAGGCCGATCACGGTTGGCTGCTCCTGCCACTGTGGGGCAACGGCCTCAGTCTGGAACGCTGGCTCATGTTGATCCCACTTGGGATCAGCTTTGTGGTCTTCACCATCTCCATCTTCGCAGAAACCAACCGCCTGCCATTCGATATGCCGGAGTCGGAAACCGAACTCGTCGCGGGCTATCACACGGAATACAGCTCGATGAAATTCGCGCTCTTCTTCCTCGGCGAATACACCGCAATGATCGTCGGCAGTTCGATGATTGTCGTCTTCTTCTTCGGCGGATGGAGCCTTCCATTTATCCCAAATGGAAGCGGCACCGCACCTGCCTTTTTTCAGAGCATGTTCGGCGGGCTTTACGCCATGGTGCCAAACTGGATCTGGGGACTGGCGAATATCACCGTCTTCTTCGCCAAGGTCGCCGTGGTACTCTTCTGCTTCATCTGGGTGCGCTGGACGGTGCCCCGTTTCCGCTTCGACCAGCTCATGAAGCTCGGCTGGCTTTACCTGTTTGAAATCGCGCTCGTAAACATTTTCATCACCGCCGGAATTCTGGCGTACATCCACAAATAACATGGCTTACGTCGTCCCACGTCCCGAACTTACGCTGAAGGAGAAAGCCTATCTCCCTAGCATCTTAAACGGTCTCAAGATCACCATTGGGCATTTCATCAAAATGATGAAAGGCGAGACCAAGGTGACCCTTCAATATCCCGAGGAAAAATGGGATGCACACCTGCCGGAACATTATCGCGGCGCCCCCACCCTCGTGCGCGATGAGCGCGGACGCGAACGCTGCGTCGCCTGTCAGTTGTGTGAATTCATCTGTCCGCCCCGCGCGATCACCATCAAGCCGGAGGAAATCCCTTCCGAAGACAAATACGCAAAAGTCGAAAAGCGTCCTCAGGTATTCGATATTGATATGATCCGCTGCATTTACTGCGGCATGTGCGAGGAAGTCTGCCCCGAGCAGGCAATCTTCCTCCGCAAAGACTACGCGATCACCGGCACCAGCCGCGCCGAGATGGTTCACGACAAAAAGAAGCTCTACGAACTCGGCGGCGTCTTTGAAGGGCTGGTTCACAAATGGAACCCTGAAAAGTAACCATGAACATTATCCTCTTCTATATCTTCGCAGCGCTCATGCTCACCTTCGGGGTGGCGGTGGTGGCGAACCGCAATCCGGTCGCGAGCGCGATCAGTCTCGTGGTCAGCTTTCTATGTCTGGCTTCTTTATACGTCGGACTCGAAGCCTACTTCATCGGCGCGATTCAAGTGGTGGTTTATGCAGGCGCGGTGATGGTGCTCTTTCTGTTCATCATCATGCTGCTGGATCTGAAAGCCGAGGAACGGCGCAAACTGAACAAAGTAGCCATTGTGGGGGGCGGAGTGGTGGCTTTGGCTTTTGCGGCTCAGCTTACTTCTGTGCTGGCCAGCTTCCCGATGGGAAAGAAAACTTTCCCCAAGCTCACGGGCGTACCGGCTGGAGAACAGCTCAACGATCTCAAGGCGGTCGGACATCTTCTCTTTTCCAACTACACCCTGCCCTTTCAGGTCATCGGCGTTCTCATCCTTGTCGCCACCATCGGCGTCATCGTCATCTCCAAGCGCGAATTGAAATAAGCCACATGAAACTGTCCACAGAACACACAGAAAGCCACGGAAAGGTTCAAACCTCCCACTTTTCTGTAATTCTGCATTCCTTCTGTGTGATTCCGTGTCTTCCGTGGACAATACAACCATGACTCCGACTCTTAACGACTATCTTTTCGTCAGCGGACTGCTCTTCACCATCGGCTTTGCCGGGGTGATCTTGCGGCGCAACATCATTATCATCTTCATGTGCCTTGAGTTGATGCTCAACGCCGCGAACCTCTCCCTCGTTGCGTTCAGCCGTTTTAATGTAGGTGCGGACGGCCTGCCAAACTTCGACGGACAAGTCCTCGTATTTTTCATCATCACAGTGGCCGCCGCGGAAGTGGCGGTTGGCCTGGCAATCATCGTCGCCCTCTACCGCGCCCGCCAGACCACCCACGTCGAGGACATCAATTCTATGAAGTTTTAGTCTGTCCACGGAACACACGGAATAACACAGAAAACCGCCCCGATGCCAAAACTCATTCACGAAGAAGAAACTTACAAGATTCTAGGTGCATGTTTTGAAGTGTACAAAGAACAAGGATGCGGATTTCATGAGCATGTCTTCCAAGAAAGTCTCGAAATCGAATTTCGCCTTCAGGGCATTCCTGCAATTCCCAAACCAAAGATAAAGCTGGAATACAAAGGCCACCCGCTAGAATCCACTTTTGAGACTGACTTTGTGTGCTTCGGAAAAGTCATCGTAGAACTTAAAGCAGTGTCAAAAATCATCGATGAACATCAGGCTCAAGTTTTAAACTATCTCAAAGCCTCAAAATTCAAAGTCGGCCTACTTGCTAACTTTGGACATCATCCGAAGCTGGAACACATGCGCCTAATGGCCGCTGATTATTGGAAGCAACCAGCTATTGAAACCGAAACCGCCAGCTTCACACTGTAACCTTTCTGTGCTTTTCCGTGTCTTCCGTGGACAAAAAAAATGAATACTAACGAGCTCATACCCTGGTTTCTTTTACTGAATCCGCTGATTTCAGCGGTGCTGATTCTTGTCGCACTGCGGAAGTCTGGTTCCAGCGCTGCAGGCGTCTCCACGCTCTCCTCGCTGTTTGGAATTACCGCCTCACTCACGCTGTTTTTCACCAAGGGTGACATCTTTCTCTCGGTAAACTGGATCCATTTCGGCGACGGTCTTCTGAATATTAATCTCGGGGTGCAGGTGGATCATCTTTCCAAACTGATGCTACTGGTGGTCACCGGCATCGGCTTCCTCGTGCATCTCTACTCCACGGTTTACATGGAGCACGACGCGGCCAAGGCGCGCTTCTTCGGACATCTCTCGTTGTTCATGTTCTCCATGCTCGGGATCGTCCTCGCCGACAATCTCGCGATGATGTTCATCTTCTGGGAACTCGTCGGCGTCAGCAGCTATCTCCTCATCGGACACTGGTTCACACGCGACTCCGCAGGCAAAGCCGCAAACAAGGCGTTCCTGATGAACCGCATTGGTGACTTCGGATTCATGCTCGGCATTTTGATGATCTGGACAAGCGTCGGCACGCTGAGTTTCACCGGCATTCAAAACGCAGCGCAAACGCTCGCCAGCTCCCCGGAATTTCTTACCGTTGCCGTTCTCCTCATCTTCTGCGGCGCAATTGGTAAAAGCGCACAGTTTCCGTTGCACACCTGGTTGCCGGACGCCATGGAAGGTCCGACTCCCGTCTCCGCGCTAATCCATGCTGCAACTATGGTTGCTGCCGGCGTGTTTATGCTCGCCCGGATTAGCTTTATGATCGGGCTTTCGCCGGTTGCCTCCTACGTCATTGCTTGGATTGGAGCGATCACCAGTCTTCTCGCAGCACTCATGGCGGTGCAGCAGAACGACATTAAACGCATCCTCGCCTACTCCACACTTTCGCAGCTCGGCTACATGGTCATGGCAATTGGTATCGCACCCGACGCGCATGGTGGTCCGGCGATGTTCCATCTTTTCACCCACGCGTTTTTCAAAGCGCTCCTGTTCCTCGGTGCCGGTGCAATCATCCACGCGCTGCACCACGAACAAGATATTTGGAAAATGGGCGGCTTGATGGGCAAGATGCGCAAGACGGCGATTACCTTCACGCTCGGCACCCTGGCACTCACTGGCTGCCCTGGCTTCGCAGGCTTCTTTTCCAAGGATGCCATCCTCATCGCAGCACACGGAAAGGACCCCGTTCTCTTCACCATCGGTCTTATCACGGCATTCCTGACCGCCTTTTACATGACCCGACTTTTTGTCGTCGTGTTTTTAGGCAAACCCCGTTCTGAAGCAGCCAGTCATGGTCACGATGGTCCGGCTCGCATGACCGCACCGCTTATCATTCTGGCAGCGCTCTCCGTATGCGCGGGTTGGACAACCGAAAGCTACTTCGTCTCTACGCACGGCGCTGCTCACCCGCCCATGCCGGTCATTCTGGCCATCACGGTTTTTGTCGCAGGCACACTCATGGGCTGGGCGCTCTATCGCGGCAAAGAGAATGACCCACTCAATCTCGGCATCCTTCGCGAAAAATTCTATCTCGACGAAATTTACGGAGCGATCGTCACCGGCACCCAGGACGTGCTCGCTTATATGGCCGGTAAAATTGACCTCGCCATCGGAGCATTCACCCGTGCTGGTGCTTATGCGGCGTGGGGAATCGGCTTCTGTCTGCGTGGACTGCAATTTGGCAACCTTCAGGGATACTCCTTCATCTTCGGCCTCGGAGTCATTGCTGTGATCTACCTTCTTATCTTCCGATGAACGATTTCCCCATGTCTGCCAGTGTTCTCAGTTATATCGTCTTTCTGCCGATCTTTACTGCGCTCTGCATCCTCCTCGGAGCGCCCGCCCGCAAATCAGCGCTCTGCACCGCCGGCCTAAATTTTTTCTTCACCCTCCTCGGTTTCTTCGCTTACGGGCGTGATGAAGGCGGCTATCAGCTGAATGCGGTGATGGCACTGATTCCTGCATGGGGATTGAGCCTGAACTTTGCCGCAGACGGCCTCTCACTCGTGATGCTTTTGCTCACAACCACCGTCACCCTCGCCGCAGTGTGGGTAACGCCCGCCATTGAAAAGCGCGCAGGTCTCTTCTACGCCTGCATCATGCTCATCAGTGCGGGCGCTGCAGGAGCGTTTGTGTCGCAAGACCTCTTTTTCTTCTACGCCTTCCATGAACTCGCGCTCATTCCGACGTTCCTGATGATCGGAATTTGGGGCAGCGGTGAACGGCAAAAGGCCGCCTGGCAGATCACCATCTACCTCGCAGTTGGCAGCATCGTATTGCTGATCGGACTCATTAAACTCTACCTCGCCTTTCCTCCAGAGCTGCGCACTTTCGACATCGAGACACTCATCGCAAACCGCGATGTGCTCAGCGCCGCCACACAGGGCGGCATCTACATCTGGCTGCTGATCGGTTTTGGAATCCTCATCTCCCTGTTCCCTTTTCACACCTGGGCTCCCACCGCCTACGCCAGCGCCCCTACCCCAGTCACTATGCTTCACGCCGGTGTGCTGAAAAAATTCGGCTTATACGGTCTCATCCGCGTCGCACTCCCACTTCTTCCTGAAGGCGCAAAACATTGGGCGAATCTCCTGCTCGTGCTGCTCGTCTGCAATATCATCTACATCGGTCTCGTCACAATTGCGCAAAAGAAGGTCGATCTCATGCTGGGTTACTCATCGGTCATGCACATGGGCTACGTATTCCTCGGCATCGCGGCAGGAAATGTCATGGGCATCACCGGCGCATCGATGCTGATGCTTGCACACGGACTCAGTATCGCCGTCCTCTTTGCCATGTCCGGCGAAGTGCGTCGTCTCTACGGCACCCTCGAATTCTCCAAACTTGGCGGCATCGCCAAAAAGCATGCGTTCCTCGGTTACGCATTCGGGATCGCAGCTTTCGCAAGCATCGGCCTCCCGGGATTCGCAAATTTCTCCAGCGAGTTGATGGTTTTCTTCGGCGCATTCAGCCAGGGTGCCATTCGCTACTCCACCAGCTTCACCCCGATTCAAATCGCCACCGTCTTCGCTCTGTGGGGCGTGGTGATCTCTGCCGTTTATATGCTGCGAATGTATCATCTGGTCTTCATGGGAGAACCCGACTCCGCTACGACCTCCAGCATTCAGCCAAGCTGCACGCTCCGCCTCCCGGTGATCTTTCTGATACTTGCGTTGGTAGTCGGCGGTTTCTTTCCACAGCTCTTTATCAACTATCTCAAACCAAGCGCCCAGCGTCTGATTAATGAGGTCGCCACACAAACCGCATCGAATCACTGACCCAACACGTTCATGCATCAGCTTCTTCCGGCTCTCAGTCTCGAAATCATCGTCATCGTTCTCGGCGTCCTCATGCTTTTCGCCGAGGCTTTTGCTAAAACCGCCGACCGCTCGGGCCTCGCACGTTTCGCCATCTTCGTGCTCCTCTGCGTCTTTGGTTTCAGTTTTTTCACCATTCCACCTCCTGCCGAACCGACGGGCTTCTGGCGTTTCTACCAGATTGATACCACCGCGCTCTTCTTTAAGCGGCTCGCGCTGATCACCACCGTACTGGTGCTCATCATGTCCTTGGAATACCGATCCGTGATGGCTCGCTTCATTCCCGGCGTCGAACCCGGCCATGGCACGGGTGAGTTTTACAGCCTTATCGTGTTGATCTGTTCCGGGCTCATGTTCATGGCCTCCGCCGTGGATTTCACGATGATCTTTGTCTCGCTGGAGCTGGTTACCATCGGCTTCTACGTTCTGGTCGCCTACATGCGCCGTCACACTCAGTCCCTTGAGGCCGGTATCAAATATCTTATCCTCGGCGCGCTAAGCACCGGGTTTCTTGTCTATGGCATCACTTGGGTTTTCGGAATCACCGGAGAAACCAATCTCGCAAAAATTCAGGACAAGCTTTTGCTCGGCTTCGCAGAGCATGGCGCATTGATCGGCAACGAAAAAGCGCTACTCTTCGGTGTCGTTCTAATCATGGTCGCCCTCGGATTCAAAATCGCCGCGTCTCCCTTTCACCTTTGGGTGCCGGATGTCTATCAAGGTGCGCCCACTCCGGTTACCGCCTTCCTCAGTGTGGGCTCGAAAGCCGCCGGGTTCATCATTCTGTTTCGCGTGCTGGAAGTCTTCCTAAGCGTGCCAGTCATCCAGACCAAGCTCATGCCGCTGCTGGTCATTCTCGCTGCGGCAACGCTGATTTTCGGAAATCTTGCGGCCATCCCGCAGGACAACCTCAAACGCCTGTTCGCCTACTCCAGCATCGCCCACGCGGGTTACCTGCTCATGGCCGTGGTAGGCTACAACAGCAACCCGCTCGGTGCACGCGACGCCATCGCGTTTTATATGGGCGGTTATCTGCTGATGACGCTGCTTTCCTTCCTGATTCTTATCATTGTCGCCCGTCACAGTCGCGGTGACGACATCAGCCACTTTAACGGTCTCGGCAAGCGTGCTCCTTTCCTCGCATTCGCCATGACCATCGCCTTGGCGAGTCTCGCAGGCATCCCACTTACCGTTGGCTTCCTTGGGAAATTCCTCGCGTTCAAATCAGCCATCGAAGGCGGACACATGGTTCTCGCCGTCATCGCCATTGTCGCTGTTGCTACAGGGTTCTATTATTACTTCCGCGTTATCGCTGCGATGTATTGGCAGGAGCCAAATGACAGCACCCCAATCCAATCTGGTCTCCTCTCCCGCATCTCCATCAGCGTCCTTGCCGTCCTGATAATTGTCCTTGGGGTGAATCCCAAGCCGCTTTTCGATAAACTCCATGACCAGATCCCGGTGATCAGCGTGGCAAAACATTGAGTTTTTAAGCTCAAAAAAACGTAAGGAATTCCAACTTCAACCTTTGCCAAAGGTCTCTTCAGGCATAGGTCTTTTACGTACCATACTAGTCATACTGCTTCACCTTCAGTCTGTATGGCCCAACATTACCAACACTCAGCCCATTGATGAGTCTCGATTCTTGTTTAAAAACCATGGCAGCACGCCAGACAGAGGAGGGTTCATTTCTCTCGCGTGAAGGAGGTTACCCGCGCCCCGACGCCACAGCGTGGGGAATCCTTGGATTAAAAACAGCAGGAGGATTCGAGGAAAACATTCTTAAGGCCAGGCAAAGCCTAGGGGCCGTTCAATTAGAATCCGGTGCCGTGCCGGTAGATAGAGAACACCCGCAAAGCGCCTGGCCTACTCCGCTGGCATTGCTCGCCTGGCACGGTTGGAAGGATGGAGCCAAGCAGGTGGAAAATGCTCTAGGTTTCCTGACAACCCCGCCGGTGCGTCCGGCAAAAAACACAAGCGTAGACATTGGAATGAATACCCAGCTCGTCGGATATTCATGGATCGATGGAACCAGTAGTTGGGTGGAACCCACATCCATGGCTATTTTTGCCTTGGAACGTTTTGGCAAAAAAAACGACCGTGTGGATGAAGGCATTCGTTTGCTTCTGGATCGTCAGCTTCCCCGTGGCGGCTGGAACTATGGAAATACGGTTGTCTATAACATGGAGCTATATCCCTCCGAGGAATACATCGGCATCGCCCTGACTGCTCTCGCCGGCCACTGCCAGCCTACAGATATTGAGAAAAGCATTACGATGCTTGAATCGCGTTTGGAAAAACATCGCACGCCACTTACTATTGCCTGGGGCATTCTGGCATTGGCTGCTTGGAATAGGCGACCCGCGCGTGCTGATCAAATGATTGAGGAATGCCTTGCCCGGCAAGAAATCATAGGTCCATTTGATACCACTCATCTCGCTCTTTTACTGATAGCAGCCAAGGCAAAAACCGGTCTTGCCGGAATATTTACTCCGCAATGAAAGAACACAAAAACGGTATCAATTGAAAGCAGTTCCTCGCAGCAAGCGTTGCCGCAGGAGGAGTCGTGCTTGCCAGCGGCTGGTGGCTTAAAAAAAGCCTGGCTGAGATGGATTTCGAGACATCCACTTTCATCCATCGCGTAAGTGATTACGGAAAAGACCTCCGCAGCGCGTTGCTGGCTGGCTTTAAAGAACTCGATATAGGGGAAGCAAATATCAAAGGTAAAAAAATCTTACTGAAGCCCAATCTGGTGGAACCGCACCCGGAAGCTCCTCACATTAATACAAACCCGCTTTTAGTAAGAGCAGCAGTGGAGGCCTTTTTACATCTAGGCGCTGCACAGGTTGCAGTAGCAGAAGGTCCCGGACACCGCACCGACACCCTTCTAGTGCTCGATGAAAGCGGGTTTTCAGAAATTCTCCGCGAAGATCGTATCCGCTTCATTGATCTCAATTACGACAAGGGTATTCAAGTTGCCAATCGCACACGTCTGACCCGGCTGAATTCACTTACTTTCCCCATCTCCCTCGCAGAGTTCGACATCCTCGTTTCGATGCCGAAAATGAAAACGCATCACTGGGTGGGGGCAACACTTGCCATGAAAAACATGTTTGGGGTGATGCCAGGCTCGTTTTATGGGTGGCCTAAAAATGTTTTTCATTATCAGGGAATCGAAAGATCCATCTGTGATATCAATGCTGCCATGCCACCGCAAATTTCCATTGTTGACGGCATCGTTGGAATGGAAGGCGATGGACCGATTATGGGGGATGCAAAGCAAGCGGGAGTAATTGTCATGGGGAGATCAGCGCCTGCCGTCGACGCCACTTGTGCCCGCATCATGGGGATTGATCCCAACAAGTTGAAATACCTGAAAATGTCAGAAATCCTCAAGCTGGGGGTTATCGCTGAAAAGCAAATCCAGCAATTGGGCGAAAGCATTACCTCCGTGCGCACCGACTTTAAACTACTCGATTTCATCCATGCGCAGCGAGGCATCCGCCTGGCTTGACGATTGGAATCGGATCATCAGTCGGATTTACTTTTCATCCCGGCTTCCCAATCTCCCAAGCAATAGAGTCGCTTTGGCTCTGATCTGTGGAGAATCGCTGCTGCCTCTCGAATTTCGAATTTTACTCATCTTCTTAATAATTCTGATTCACACCCTTTGAATGTAACGCTAGGGATTTCCCCTGCCTGCCATGACCTTCGCTCCCGACCAGTATCTCGACCTCAGCCACACCGAACACCGCATGTTGTTCGAGAATGCCGTTCATGTATGGGACGCCCTCAAACAGGTTCCCAGCTACCTGCAGTTTCGCCTCAAACCTCAAATTCATGGCCGCCTCGTCGGGAAACCGTTCATCAGCGGCGCGGTCTTTATCGGCAAAGGCACAGTCATCGAACAAGGAGCCATGATTAAGGGCCCCGCATGGATCGGCGAGGACTGCGAAATCCGGAATGGCTGTTACATTCGGGAAAACGTGATCGTCGGCAGCGGCTGCGTTTTGGGAAACTCCAGTGAGTTTAAAAACTGCATCATCTTCGACGAGGCACAGGTGCCCCATTTCAACTACGTCGGTGATTCCATTCTCGGCTACCGCGCCCATCTCGGAGCCGGGGCGATTTTGAGCAATGTGAAACTCGACCGCGGTGAAGTCACCGTTGCCACACCCGAAGGTCTGATCCCTACCGGGCTTAAGAAATTCGGTGCCATCCTCGGCGACCGCGTGGAGATCGGCTGCAACTCGGTGCTCAATCCCGGCTCAGTGATTGGACGCGATACCATCATGTATCCAGGCACCCAGTGGCGCGGCGTCTGCCCGGCAGGCAGCTTAGTGAAAATCAAACACGTCACGGAAGTCACCGCCCGCCGGTCGTAACTGACCTACTGGTTCTTACCTCGGCAATATGAGTCGCGGAGTATTTCGACAATCCGAGACGGACTAAACGCCAATCCGCACTCCGAATTCAAAAATCCGCAATTCCCAAGCAACCGCTTGCCCTTGCTCGAACGAATCGCTTACATCCAGCGTCCTTTAAGCTCTTATGATTACCCGTCGCACCGCAGTTCAACAGATTTCCCTCGCCTCCGCCGCTCTCGCTTTCGGTGGAGCAATGGCCCAGGCGCAAACTGAAGCACCTGCTCCCGCATTCAAACTTCCTCCTCTCGGATACGACTACGACGCTCTGGAGCCGCATATCGACGCAGAGACGATGAAAATTCATCACGATAAGCATCATGCCGCTTATGTCGCCAAACTGAATGCAGCGCTCGCCAAGGCTCCTGATCTTGGCAGCAAAAGTATCGAGGATATTTTGACATCACTGGTCAGCACCCCCGAAGGAATCCGCGAAGATCTTCGCAACCACGGCGGCGGACACTTCAATCACACATTGTTTTGGAGCACCTTGAAAAAGGCGGAAGGTTCGGGACCGGAAGGCGATCTACTCAAGGCGATCGACAAGCAGTTCGCCTCCTTTGCAAAATGGCAGGAGTCGTTCAGCGACACCGCGATGAAAGTGTTTGGCAGCGGATGGGTCTGGCTCGTTGCACGCGGCAGCAAGCTGAGCATTGAACCGACGCCAAACCAGGATTCCCCGCTGACTACAGGCGGAACGCCGCTACTCGGCATCGACGTCTGGGAGCATGCCTACTACCTCAAATACCAGAATCGTCGGGCGGATTATGTGAAAGCTTTCCAGAACGTGATCGACTGGGAAGTCGTGGGTGCCAATTACAAAAAGGCAATTGGGTAATTACATCGGTCTGTTCTGACGGATGCGTGCGACCTCTTTCGCGCTAGTAACGCGCTACTCCAGCGCCGCAATCGTATCCATCACCTGCTGGCTGATCCGTTGGTAAGCTTCACGAGGATCGCCTTGAATGTCGTTATTGGAAAAGCGGATCGGCTTACCGATCACAATCCGCACTTTGCTGCTACGCGGCAGTTTCGCACCTTTCGGCCAGGCCTCGTAGCTTCCAATGATCCGGATCGGCACGACTGGCGCCATAGTCTTCGCGATGATTAACCCAAGCCCAGCGCGCGCAGGCTGAATATTCCCATCCATACTGCGGGTGCCTTCTGGAAATATAATCGTGGCATTCCCTTGCTTCACCATACGAATCACCACCTTGATCGCGGTCATATCCGCACCATCACGATCCACTGGAATCACATTGAGCCTCGGCAGCAGCCAGCCTAACAACGGCGCATCAAAAAGCGTCTTGCGAGCGAGATAAAATATATCTCTTCCGAGAACCGAGCCGATCAACGGCGGATCGAGATAACTCAGATGATTCGCTGCGATAAGCGCCGGACCTTCCGTAATCAGATTTTCGCTCCCCACCACTTCACGTTCGAAAACTTCGCTCGCGATGATGTCTGAAAGCTGGGAAATAAATTGATAAACCAATCCCATGGTTACTGGATTTTAATTCCCGCCTCCTGCTTACCCTTCAAGTTCAAACCCTTTCAGCTTCAGCCGCCCGATGATTTCACCCACCACACCATCAATCGTCAGATGCGAGCTATCCACCACATGAGCATCCTCCGCGATGACAAGGGGACTGGTTCTGCGCGAGGAATCAAATTTGTCCCGTACCGCAATGGTGTCATCCATCCCCTGCTTTGCCCGACGCGCGGCCCGCACTTCTGGGCTGGCATCAATGTAAAATTTATAAGGGGTCTCAGGGAAGACGATGCTGCCGATGTCCCGTCCTTCCATCACCAGGCTGTGTGAGATCGCATATTCACGCTGCCTTGCCACCAAAACCCTCCGAACCTCCGGGAGGCTGGCGATCGCCGACACCCCTGCGTTCACTTCCCCTTCCGTAAGATACGGCGAGGGATCGACCCCGTTGACCAGAATCGTGCTTTCGTTATTCGCAATTCCACACACAAAGGCGTCACCTTGCATCAAGGCCATCACACCATCGCTATCGGTCGTTCCAATCTTGTTGGAGACGGCGAGCCAGGTCACCGCCCGATACATCGCCCCGGTATTCACATATAAATAACCCAGCCGCCGCGCCAGCACCCTGGCTACAGTGCTCTTGCCGCTGGCAGCCGGACCATCAATAGCGATGACGATGAGATTTTCCACAAGCGGTTAGCTGAAAAACATGGAAATGACCGGAATCTGCTTTGCAGGCGACATTCTTACCAAACGCTGAAGTGTCTCGTAAAAACTGGGGTAGCTCGTATTCACACAATCGGTGTTTTGAATCGTCGTCGTTCCCTCTGCAAACAACCCGAGAACCGCAAACGCCATAGCGATGCGATGATCTCCAAAGCTTTCCACCTCTCCTGCGTGAATCGGACCACCACCATGAATCTCCATCCCGTCGGGACGCTCCTCTACACGGACACCGAAATTGCGTAAATTGGAAGCGATCGCCATGATGCGATCCGTCTCTTTAACCCGCAACTCCTTCGCATCGCGGATAATCGTCTTCCCTTCTGCCAAGGCAGCCGCCACGGCGAGAATGGGAATTTCATCGATCACATTGGGGATCTCTTTCCCTTCGATCACAGTTCCTTTCAAGCGCCCGCCACGAATTTCAATCGTCCCGCGAATCTCGCCTTCTTCGCTATCAATCGACTCCACCACATGCGCTCCCATCCGGAGCAATACTTTAATGATACCAGTGCGGGTTGGATTCAGGCCGACATTTTTGATCAGCAAAGTCGATCCTGGCTGCGCTGCTGCGGCCACGAGCCAGAACGCTGCGCTGGAAATATCACCCGGCACCACGAAGTCGCGCGACTCGATGGGGTGACCTCCCTCCACCGTCGCCGTCAGCCCCTCGCGTTCCACAGGCAGACAATGCCAGGCAAACATCCGCTCGGTGTGATCCCGGCTTTGTTCCGGCTCAGTCACGCTCGTTTTTCCCTCGGCAAAAAGACCTGCCAGCATTACCGCGCTCTTGATCTGCGCGCTGGCGACCGGTGTCGTGTAATGAATGGCCTTGATTGGGCCGCCTTCGATGAGGAGTGGTGCGCGCCCGTCTTTCCCTTCAGCCGTAATCTTCGCCCCCATCAGCGCAAGCGGTTCCATGACGCGCTTCATCGGACGACTCCGCAGCGATTCGTCGCCGGTCATCCGGGTTTTGAAAGGCTGCGCTGCGAGGATGCCGCTCATCAGCCGCATCGTGGTTCCGGAATTCCCGCAATCGATGTCACCTTCCGGCTGTTTAAATTTACCGCGCTTTCCATGCACAATCAGCGTCGTCTCATCCACGCGCTCAATTTCGATCCCCAACTGTTGGAATGCCTTCATCGTGCACAGACAATCTTCTCCCGGTAAAAATCCGGTGATGGTTGCCGTTCCGTTTGCCATTGCCGCGAGCATGATGCTCCGATGTGAGATACTTTTGTCTCCCGGCACCTCCAGTTCGCCGCGTATCGCCGCAGCCTTGCGAATCTTCCAATTGGGCATGTCTATTTTTTCTTGGGAAAAATACGGTCTCTCGTGCTCTGCGCTGCCGCCAGGGTGGCGATGATTTCAACCTTCGAGGTCTCAGCAGAATGCAAAACCAGTGTTTGGCGGAAAGTTGTGAGTTTTGCAATCATTGCGTCGAGCGCACGCAGCACCGCCGTGGAGTTTTCGGTCAAAATCTCCTGCCACATCGCTGGCGGACCTCCCGCTACACGTGTCGTATCGCGAAAGCCAGGCCCCACGACTTCAAACGCAGCCGCATTGGTATCAGCCACGGTGTTTACCAGAGCGGCGGCAATGAGATGTGGGAGATGACTGACCAGCCCCACGCATTCATCGTGGGCTTCAGGAGAAAGCTGGCAGACATATTTGCAGCCAAGCTGTTTCCAAAACTCCACCACATCGTGAAGCGCTGCGGCGTCCGTATGGGACGAGGGCGTCACAATACATGTTTTCCCAGTGAAAAGATCATTTCGGGCCGCAGCCATACCTGTCTCCTCAGAGCCAGCCATCGGATGACTTCCCACAAAGCGTCCATACTCTTGAAATACCCTATCCAGCCCGGCGACCACCCCCTGCTTTACACTCCCGACATCGGTAATGATCGCTTCCTTGCGGATCACCCCGCGTAATTCCTGCGAGAGCGGCTCCATTGCACCGATCGGAACACACATCACAACCAAGTCCGCATCCGCCGCTACCTTCTCGATACTGATGCTGGCTTCGTCCGCGCAACCACGGGCTAAGATATCGTCCACCGCAGCCTGACGCCTCGCCCAGAGCGACACATGCGCAGCACCCGACTCCCGCAAATTAAGCGCAATCGAACCACCGAGAAGACCGGGTCCCAGAATGGCGATGCGTTTCATGGAAAAAGTGGAGTGCTGTAAAAAACAAACCCGGCTTGCAGCGTGATCGCAACAAGCCGGGAAAATGTTTTTGAAAAGTCAAATCACGGAACGAGAAAATTCCGTCCGGTATAAGGATCCTGAGCCTCGGTTCCTGGCGGCAATCCGCGCACATCGATCATACGCTCGTCCTTGGTGTAAGGGCTGCGGACAAAGCCGGGCTTGCCGGGAACTTTGATCGCGTAATCCAAGCTACCGGTTGGCGCGGGTGGCGGAACGGCCACTGTCTCCACCTTGTCGGTTTCAGCAGGTGGCGCGTCCGTTGGTTTTAAATCAGCCGGCATATCTGTCGCCGAAGTATCTGGCTTCACATCCGGTGCAATCACCGTAGTATTGTTTCCTGCCGCTGGTTGACGGGGTTTTTGCTTTCGCTTTTCAGGTTCGCAAGCAGTCAGCAAAACAACGCCACAAACAGCCATCAGGAGAGTAATACGCATCATAAGAGCATGAGGAGGTAGAGGATTTACGTTTAGGAAACAACCCGAATTTTGGACTCAGCGCAGAAAAATGAGCGCCTGAGTCCGATTAACACCAACGGAAACGCCCGGCACCTTTCCTTTGTTGCGCTTCTGCGCTTACCACTTTTTATCTTTGTCCTTATCCTTCTTCGGCTTCACCGCCTTGGCTGCCTTGCGCGCCGCTTCGAGTTGCTCCGTCTGATATTTATACATCGCGACCATTTCCTCTGCGATTTTCTTCAACTCCAGATCCTTCGTCATCTTCGTGTTGGTCTCCGCGGCATAGGAGGTCGAACGTGTCTCCTTCAGCAGGAGCTCATAAAATTCCACCGCCCACTTTTCCTCCTTTTCCTTGTCGAGCTTTGTAAGCTGACTTTGATCCCGCTTTGAAACCTCCTGCGGGATATATTTTGATTCAACGCCCCGGGCCTGTGCGAGTGCCACGAGCTTGTCCCAAGTGGCATGCAACTCCGTGCCCAACCCTTCGCTAATCGTCAGTAACTGCGCGTCGTTATCCTTCCGACCTCTGTTACCTCCTATTTCCGCAAGCTTGAACTGCATCTGGATCGCAGAACACATATTCGTAATAAACTGGCGCTCGGTCGGAATCAAGACCTTCGGCTTTTCGCCAATGGGTGTTGTCGCGCCTACGGTAGAGGTGCTGCCCCCTGCCCCAAACGACGTGCCCTGAGCCTGGGCGGAGTGAACAGAAATCGAAAGAATGACTACAGCGGAAAAGAGGGAGAGTGTTTTCATGGAGAGAATAATGATCGGCGAGTCAACAGGATGACTCTTCACCATGCAAGTCACTTGTCTGGGATGAACGCCACAGGCGTGTAAATAAATAGGAACTTATTTAAAGATGACGACCATTTTAAGTTTAAGCCAGCTTCAGTCCGGAAAATGCACCAGTGTGCTGATCGTGATAATCTATCACCGGGTTGCTTGGGGATGATCCCAAGGTCGTAACAAAACGACACGTGGCAAATTTGGTGCGCTTTTCATCGTATTCCTTAACCCATTGTAAAAGGAAGTTCTCAGCCTCCGAGGTTGGAAAAGGAAACTTGAGTTTGATTGTGCGGTATTTCATTCGTGAAGGTTTGGGTGTCAGTCGAGCCCGATAACATCCCTGTTTTCTACACAGCGCCGAATAGAGCCAATCGGTGCGGAACTCTCTCATCAGCTTGCTGGTTTCCTTCGATTTTGGTCCATACTTCCAGCCCGTTACAATCACACGGATTCCCTTGTGAGTTTCGTAAAGCCTCATGCCAATACCCTGCATTGCCAAATCAAGTTTCGCGTAACGTTTAGCGATGAAATTGAGAGCCCTTTTTTTGTTTTCCGTATGGTTTGGAGCGCCGAAGAAACACTCCCATAAGGTCCGATGTATCCAATCATGATCCATAAACATCACATCCTCGGAATTCAGCACTTCCGCACCATAACGATTCCGAGTGACGATGGTGCGCTCGCTCAGACGGGTGAGGATAATTTCGCGTATATCAGCTTCATACGATTCGACTGATAATTCACTGCCTGCGATTTTGGCAGCGACATTTGCTAGGCGCTGCATTGCGTCCTGCTGAGCATCCTCGATGGAGACATTGGATCCACCGTAGGCGCTGTGAATTGAGATTCTCTCCTTGCGAGACGTCCTTTGGCCGGGTGGTTTTACCGCGTTTGGTGGAGCAGGTAATTCAACTTTCGTCCAGTAATCGAAAATGCGCATAGCATGTCAGATACGTGATTCGCATCTACATGGGAACATTCTACTCATGATCAATTAAACAACCCCTCCTGAAGTTACAGTGTGGAACCTCCAGCCATTGCATTCACAAAAAAAGGCGCGGAGACTTTTCAGCCTCCGCGCCTTGGTGAATTCATTGAAAGAAACTACTTCCTTCCGAAAGATTTCTTCAAGTTAGCCAGGCCCTTCACCGCGATTTCGTTGCGGGTCGGCTCCATCTTGCGCCAGATGGCTGCCGCACGGGCGATGACTTTGACGTCCGTCGTAAAGGATTCGATCACGACGTCGCCTTTGTAACCGATCTTCTTCAGCGCCTTCACGATTGGTTCCCAGCTAATGTGATCATTGCCCGGCGTGCCGCGATCACTACCGCAGGCGTGGAAATGTCCGAGGAGCTTGCCAGCCTTGATGATTGCAGCGGCCTGATTCTTCTCCTCGATGTTCATGTGGAAAGTATCGAGATGCAGCTTCACCGCCTTGGAGCCGATGGCTTTGATGAGCTTGAGCCCTTGATCACAGGTATTCAGGAAATCGGTCTCGAAGCGATTGAGCGGCTCGATGCAAAGCATCACGCCTTTCTTCTCCGCATACTTGGCGAGTGGCTTGAGGTTCTTCACCACGAGATCAAAATGCTTTTTCTTGGTCGCGTCATCATGCGAGCCAATAAGACCCACCACGCTGTAGATCGGCCCGATGATCGCCTTGCAGCCAAGCACCACAGCCTGATCAATCAGCGCTTTGATGTAGGCGGTCGCTGTATTCTGGTCCGCTGCCGAGCCACGAAAATCGCGACCAGGTCCCATGCAGGCGCAGATGGTTCCGCAGACGAGTTTGTTCTTGTCGAGCGCCGCCTTTACCTTCTTCGGATCAATGTGAGAAGGGTCTTCAATTGGAATTTCCACGCTATCAAAACCCCACTTTTTGAATTGAGGAAAGAGCTTTACGCTTTCCGTGATGAAGGGTGAAACGAACAGGAACGAGTTAATACCGAAACGCATAGGATAAGAGATAGTAAGGTTGAGAATGCTTGTCAGAAGTTGCTGAAAAACAGCGCCGTGTTTGTGCGCTAAGAGCCGCGCAGGAGTCAAGCGCGACGGTGCCCGTCATATCCATACGGGTGTGATAAAAATGGGTGCGGTGGCGGACGGTGGCAGCGGCGAGGTCGCCGCCCAATGAAGCGCGAGGTTCTCAATGGCTACTCAAGGCAGATGGCGGGGCCACGGATGCTTTGCGCCTGGCTGATGTGAAAACACGGCTCCTCGCAGTAAAAGAAAACACAGCGCAATGATTGCCGAGCAAACAACCAACAGTCTGGAGGGAGAGACCATAGGCAGTCCCCAATTTTAGCCTAACTGGCAGTATTACGGAACCTGTAATTTCGACGTTCCCACAACCACACTGGACACCGCCTGTTCCGGTGGCACCCATATCAGCATTTGCACACGATCATTCATGCCCCCTCCTCTATCCAACATTCCTTCTGCTCCGCCAGTCGTGAGGGCGGCTTCTACCCCCTTTCCGTATCCTCCAGCTTCAAATCCGGGACGTGAGTGAAGGCGATCCGCGTGTTGCCGGAGCCGAGCGCGCTGTGGGCACCACCGAAGTACGCGCTTTTACGACCGTAACGCTGGTTGAGCTTGTCCATCACATGATTGAGTTTTTCGCGGTTGCGCCCTTCGGGGAAGAGCGAGCCGGTGGCATGTTCCCGGGGGATGATTTGATTCAACGCGACGCCGACGAACATGGGTGAACCGAGCTTGGGTGGGCGTTTATCCCAAAGCTTTTGCATGGCGTGGATGAGGTCCAGCGTGTCGTCGGTTTCATTAAAGGAGATGTTGTCGTGCCACTTGCCCCGGTTTGGGTATTTGACGGTTAGTGCCAGCGAGGCGGCGACATATTTCATGTCGCGCAGACGCATGGCTGCTTTTTGCAGAAGGCGTTGAAGCACGGCGAATGCATCGGTCTCGTTGCGCTGGGCTGGGGGAAGCACATGCGAGTGTCCGACCGTCGTGCGCTGGGTGGCAAAATGCGGCACCGGATTTCCCTGTAGCATTTCATACATACGATTGCCCTGCACACTTCCCCATGCAGCGTGCAGCACCGATTTTGGCGCAGTGCAGAGCTGCTCAACCGTCTCGATCCGGGCGGCGTGAAGACGCTCTTCCATCGCCTCTCCGATTCCGCACAGATCGCGCAGCTTGAGTGAAAACAAAACCTGAGGGAGCTCGTGTTTTTCAATCACAATCAAGCCATCGGGCTTCTGCATATCCGAGGCGGTTTTGGCTAAAAAAGCATTCGGAGCAATCCCGATGGAACAGCGCAGGCATTCACCCACTTGGGCATAAATGGCGGCTTTGATTTTACGCGCGAGTTCCACGGCATCCTCCCGATTTTGATAGCGTCCAGTGAGTGGACACAACATCTCATCGATCGAAAGAACCTCTTCCACATGCATGCACGTGTTAACGGCGGCGATGAGTTCGTGGTGCATTTTGATGTAGGCTTCATGGCGCGCCTCAAGAAAGACAATGCCGGGACACATCCGCCGAGCGTCGCGCACCAGCGTCCCGGTTTTTACGCCAAAAGCCTTTGCCTCGTAACTTGCTGCAATGGCGCACGTGGATTCCGCCATCATCGGCACCACGGCAATGGGCCTGCCACGCAGTCGCGGTTCCAGCTGCTGCTCCACCGAAGCGAAGTAACTGTTAAAATCCACAATGAGCGACGTCAGCGACATGCCGCCATTGGAGCCGGATTTTACGATTTGGCAAACTGTGTGGCAAAACGACTGTCTTAAAGGCCGAGTTTTAAGTGTGAAGTTTTAAGAAGTGGCTGGTGATACTTGCGCTGTGTTTACTTAAAACTTAACACTTAAAACTCTCCTACTATGCTCAAGCCATGATTTCCATCGCTACCATACTGAAACTACTTCTCGCGACTGCCAGCGGCGTAGTGATCCTATACGCACTGTGAAATCCTGGACGTTTCGTTACGTTCTGGATCCCCTATGTTTGATCGCTTGCGTGCTCTATGCAGCCAATCGTTGGCTGATCAAGCCACACACGGATTGGATTTTCATGCATGATCATTTCAATGATCTTCCCCTAATCCCTTGCGCATTGCCGATGATGCTTTGGATTCAACGCAGGTTGGGTTTGCGAATGCACGACAGACATCCCGACGGCAGGGAATTGGGCATGCATCTTTTGGTGTGGGCGATCATTGCGGAAATCATCGGACCTTTTTTTCTGCACGCGGGAGTATCGGATTGGAAGGACGCAATCGCCTACTGCGCCGGTGCGTTGATCGCCTGGTTTGTGTGGGATGGGAGAGTCTGTGCAAAATTTGCGAATGCTCACCTAGTGTAGTCCGCCGTAAATCGTGAGACATATAATTAAGGCCTTCGTATTGTCTTGAGATGCAGTGGAAATGGGCTTCCAGCAGCAGAGAGTGAGTTTGAAATTACCAGAGCGTCTCGTGAT
>Ga0105047_10000383_pt1 | contig 73805 bp, 48 predicted proteins | sample MAT04_FD_78384 | JGI IMG/M metagenome (GOLD analysis project Ga0105047, IMG submission 78384) | Freshwater microbial communities from Lake Fryxell liftoff mats and glacier meltwater in Antarctica - MAT-04 (megahit assembly) | ecosystem: Environmental > Aquatic > Freshwater > Ice > Liftoff... | reverse complement strand
TGCCCGCTGCTGTAGTGTTCCATTCAGTTTTGGTAACAATCGTATGGCAACCGAACACCATAACTCTTGCGGGCAAGATGCCCGCGGTCCCAGGGAAAGACCTCATTACGCCACCGTTTCTAAGTTTGGGCAGGCTGGCGGGAGCCATTGTTTCTCACGAACCCGTAACTTTTCCTGTCACGTGGGCACCATCCTGGTTACGCTGCACTTCTGCACAAACTCCTATCTCATGACCTGCGGTGTCACATGCCTCCGAAGAAAGTCGCTGCGATTGTCACCGAGTATCGTAAGTGGTCGCACGCGGACGTGATTCTCCGGAGCATCCTCAATGGCTATCCCGAAGGGAATAAGCCCGATCTCGAACTCGTCTCGCTGTTCACCGACCAGGTTCCGAAGAACGACATGAGCCGCGATCTCGCGAAGAAACACGGGTTCAAGATCTACGAGAACATCGCCGATTGCCTGACGCTCGGTGGGAAGACACTCGCCGTCGACGCGGTGCTCTCCATCGGCGAACACGGCAAATACCCCACCAATGAACGCGGCCAGATCCTTTACCCCCGACGCCGATTCTTCGAGGAGATCACGGCCGTCTTCGAGAAGACCGGGAAGTCGGTGCCCGTGTTCAACGACAAACACCTCTCGGTGAAGTGGGATGACGCGAAGTGGATGGTCGAGCGTTCCCGGAAATTGATGTTCCCGTTCATGGCGGGATCGTCGTTACCTGTGACGTGGCGAAAGCCCAACCTGGTGTTACCCAAGGGTTGCGAACTCACGGGTGTAGTACAGATTGGGTACGGCCCCTTCGAAGGGTATGGCTTCCATGCCCTGGAGTCGATGCAGTGCATGGTCGAACGGCGAGCCGGCGGCGAGACGGGTGTAAAGGCCGTGACTTGCCACAGTGGGGTCGCGATCACCAATGCGTTCGACGGCCGAATCTGGGGGCTGGGTGGCCCGGCAGGCCGAGCAATGCGCAGTGAGGCGATGTGGGAAGCCTTCGACAAGCAACCGTGGTCGGCAGCACTTCTTGAGGCGGGGTTGAAGTTGGTGCCGGCTCACGCCCAGGGGGATATGCGGCGAATTGCCGCGACCGCGAAGGATTCGGGGGTGGTGGAAATCGAGTACCGCGACGGTCTGCGGGCATTCTTGGTTGTGCCAAATGGCTGGATTCACGAAGGTGACGGAGGTGCGTTCGTGTTCGCCGGGCAACGCAAAGGCATCGAAAAACCCGATGCTTGCCATTTCTACCTGCAACAACCCGACCCGTTCGCACACTTCGCAGAACTCACACGGGCGATCGAGTCGATGATCCGCACCGGCCACGCAGCGTACCCTGTCGAGCGAACACTGCTGACGACCGGCGTTCTCGAAGCCGTGATGATCAGTCTCCAGGAAAACGGCAAGCGGATCGAGACACCGCACCTGGAGATCAAGTACAGCCCCAGCGAGTGGGGACCGGCCACACGTGAGATTCCCCCCGTTCAGAAGCCATGAAGCGATACCCGCAGCAGGTTGCCGTGTTGAACCTTCGACGGGTGCAGACCGCCAAGTAGCGGTCTCACTCCACCACCTTGCACACCACCCCGGAGCCGACCCGATGCCTCTCCGCCTTGCATTCGTCGCGTTGATCGCCTTCATCTCCCCGGTGAACGCAGCCGAAAAGCCGAACATCGTCGTCATCCTCGCTGACGACCTCGGGTACGGCGACGTGAAGTGCCTCAATCCCGACTGCAAGATTCCGACACCGAACATGGATCACCTCGCGGCTTCGGGCATGATCTTCACGGACGCGAGCACCCCAAGCGGCGTCTGCTCTCCCACCCGATATGGCGTCATGACCGGCCGCTACGCATGGCGATCGAAGCTCAAGAACGGCGTGTTGGGCGGGCTTAGTCCACGGCTCATTGAGTCTGGCCGCACGACTGTGGCACAACTGATGAAGGACAACGGCTACCACACGGCGTGCGTCGGGAAGTGGCACCTCGGCATGGACTGGCAACTGAAGCCCGACAAGAAGGTGACGGAACTCGGCATCGAGCCGCGCGATCAGGTGTTCAATGTCGAGTACGACAAGCCGATCAAGAACGGCCCGAACGCGGTCGGCTTCGACTACTACTTCGGCATCTCGGCATCGCTCGACATGGTGCCGTATGCATTCATCGAGAACGACAAGGTTACCGTGAACCCGACCGAAGACCGCGATTTCGCCATGATGCAAGGCAAGGACACGCCGCGTTGTCGCAAGGGACCAACCGCACCCGGCTTCGAGGCCGAGGACGTGCTCCCGAGCCTCACGAAGCGGGCGGTCGCGTACATCGGAGAGCGAGCGAAGGCGAAAACGCCGTTCTTCCTGTACATCCCGCTTGCATCACCACACACGCCGATTCTGCCAACGAAGGACTGGGACATGAAGTCGGGGCTGAACCCTTACGCGGACTTCGTGATGGCAACCGATTCTGCCGTGGGTGATGTGCTCGCGGCGCTCAAAGCAAACGGCGTGGAGGAGAACACGCTGGTGATCTTCACGAGCGATAACGGCTGTTCGCCAATGGCCGACTTCCCGGTGTTGCTGAAGGCAGGGCACAACCCGAGCTATCACTTCCGAGGACACAAGGCCGACATCTACGAAGGTGGGCACCGCGTACCGTTTATTGTCCGCTGGCCAGGGAAGATCACTCCGGGCACGAAGTCCGGTCGCATCGTGTGCCTGACCGACATCACCGCGACGTGCGCCGCGGCAACCGGCGTGAAACTCCTCGACGACGTGGCGGAGGACAGCGTCAGCTTCGCGGGTGCGTGGGAATCGCCAAAGGATTCCCCCGCACGAACGGGATTGGTGACACACTCGGTGAACGGCTCGTTCGCGATCCGCGAGGGAAAGTGGAAACTGTGCCTCTGCCCAGGTTCGGGTGGCTGGAGTGCTCCACGACCCGGCAGCAAGGACGAAGCGGGCCTTCCCGCCGTGCAACTCTTCGACCTGGAAGCGGACATTGCCGAGAAGACGAACCTTCAGGCGAAGCACCCCGAGATCGTGGAACGGCTAACGAAACAGTTGGAACAGTGGGTCGCCGACGGCCGCAGCACACCAGGCAAACCGCAGAAGAACACCCTCCCCGTGAACATCCTCCGCAAGAAGTGATCAGACGCAGAAAAGGGGAAATCAAGATGGGCTGGAATTCGTCAGTAATTCTGATCGAGAAGGCATCCCTCGACCAAGTGAAGAACGCGATTCCAGATGTCTTCACGGTAACCAACCGTCTCGTCGGCGGGGAACAGGCAACCACATCCCAACTCTATCCTGGTGGGGCGTTAGGAGAGATTCCGAAGTGGATCGCCTTGTGGACATCGAATACGCAGTTGTTGATGTTTGACGAGTTCTTGGAGTCAGTGTCACGCACAGGGCGCGCGGTTGTGTGTCTCCAAAGCAGTGTCAGCACCATTCACGGGCTTTTGGTGTACGAGCGGGGCCAGCACCGTCGCTCACTTATCCGAAACAACTACGAGACTCTCGTGGATGTTGGCGAGCCGATCCCTGAAGAAGCGGGGGTTATCTGGCAAGATGACGAATCGAACGTGTTCGAGATCGTTCGTCACATCACAGGTGTGGATGTCACAGATTCGAAAACGTGGGAGAACGTCAAGTTCGCGGTTTTCGTGCTCTGACCAAACGAGGGCGCATTCGTTCAATCCAGATACACCCAGCGAGCCGCCTGGTTGTAGGTCTGTTCCAGGTCAATGCCGATGGAGAGATCCATCGGCAACGCCAGCGGGATTGTCGGAAGCGGTTGCCCGATCGTCAGTGGTCGCCGCCAAACGGCGAGCAGTGTTCCCTCGGGAACACTCTCGCCAACCCGATAGCTGACCGCGAATGGCACCGGGCAAGCGGGTTGCTCGAATGCGAGGTTCGCGGCCAGGAGATCGGCAAATGAAAATCCGACTGGCCTCGGCAGGATGTCGATCAGCAGCAGGTGAACACCTTGTCGGATTTAGCCCATGTAGCGATTCGCGTATCGTTCATGAGCGGATGGACGGTCCTTGTTCCTCGGCGAAACGAGTTCGATTGCCGCGATGAGTTGCCCGTGCAGGTCGATGTGCAGCGCCGTCTGGGCGTCGAGTTCGAACACCGCGACCGCCTCGGTGTCGGGTGCCGTCTCGTTGCCAACTGTTGGCAGCGCCTTCGACTCGGGCGACGGCCAGTTGCGTACGCCGAGATCGGGTCGCCCGTTTGGGGCATCAATCGTCAATGCGGGAACAGAGCCAATGTAGACACGGTATCCTGACGGCAACCGTTGTTGGATCAGGTCTAACAGTTCGGTTTGCCAGACGATGTGCAGGCTGTTCCACCCACGGTCCTCGTGCCAGTCGTGTAATGGCATGCTGAACTCCGCCAGTCAGACCTTTGGGGCTTCAAGGACTTCCTTCCACCGGCGCGGCACGCCGCGGTATGCCGCCTGATAGGTCGCTTCGAGTGGCACGTTGACGTACATTTCCGGTGTGAGGAACAGTGGCATGTCGATCAGTGTTTGCCCCACTGCTGTCGGCTCGATGTAACCACGCTTCCGCTGTCCAGCCGAGTACGCGGCGAGCGTGAGGGGTTCATCCGGCGAAAGGTGATATGGCTCGTCGCTGAACTCGCCCCAGATCCTCGCATGGATACCGTTGGGATTGCGCGGCCCTGGTGGGAACAGATCAATGATGAGCAGGTGATAGCCGCGATAAAGTGCTTCGACTGCCTTCTCGACGAACGATTCGATGGCGTGCCGTGCGGACTTATTCCCGGGCGAAACAATCTCCAGAAGTGCAACGATCCGGTCACCACTGGAATGCCGAATGACGATGGTGCGGCGTTTCAGTACGTAATCGTTCATCTCCGCTTCCATCGTGTGCCGCATTGGGGGCGGAGCCGTCGCGGTTGCAACTCCACCAGCAGACACCTCGGCCGAACGAGAATGCGTACCGTTTAGAGGCGTGGCCGGTTCCTGGAGAGTCAGCACATCCGGACCGAGTGGCCCGGCAATCTGCTCGGCCTGTGCGTAGTAATCCGGCGGCAATCGGCCGTCGTTAAGGGCTTCCTGAATCTCCGAGATCCAACTCAGGTGGAATGCGTGCCAGGTTCCAGCAGTGACGCGGGTCCAGTCGTGAATCGGCATGGTGTACCTCCGTCGTTCATCATACCTCTCTCGTTCTACTTCTTCACCCGCTTGAACTCTTGATCGAGAAACTTGACGCCTTCCACCTCGCCATTGGTGCCAAGTCGGAACTGCACGTCGAACCTTACGCGATCGAACGTCGCAACCTCATCGGTAGGTTCCACCGGCACGGCGGTGAATGTGTCGAAGTGATAGTGGTCGAGCCGGAACGTGTACTTGCCCCACTTCACCATCAACTTGTCGTTCTCGACCGATACCATGGCCCGGCCATATGCTGGTTCGTCGTAAGCTCCGGTGTAGCTCTTCAGTTCGAGGCTCGGCTTCGTGTCTGGTTTGCGGTCGCCATCACGCTTCGCGTTCCGCACCGCAGTGTTGAAGTCGAGGAGGGCCATCGCTCCCTTGCTCTGTTTCACCCACTCCCCCGCAGGCAACTCCATCAACTGATCGAGGACGGACTTGGCGACGGCTTCGGTGAACGTCGAGGGTCGAAGGTTGCACACGACGAACACGCCGAGTTTCTTCGCGGGGATCATCATGCACTGGGAACGGAACCCGGTGAGTGAACCGCCGTGCGAGACGCAATCGAAGCCTCGATAATCATGGACAAACCACCCGAGACCGTAGCTGCTGAATCGCGTCACGTTCGGTGGGAAATAGAGCGTGAACGGCCCTTCGGGTTTGAACAGCATCTGTGGGGAGTGAGTTTCCCTGAGGAACCGTTCCGTGATGATCCGTTTGCCATTGAGTTTCCCACCCGCGAGTTGGAACCGAAGCCAGTTCCCCATGTCGGCAGCGGTACTGTTGATGCACCCTGCCCCGCCCGCGTGGTCGATCTCGTCCCACTTGATCGGAGAGATGGATTTGTCGAACGCGTAGTAGTGCGGGGTCGCATGGTCAGCGCTGGAAGTCGCTGCTTTCCAGGTGGTACTGCTCGACTTCATCTGAAGTGGGTCAAAGATGCGTTTCTGAATCGCGGCCGACCAATCACATTGATCGATCTTTCCCGCGATCAATCCCGCCGTGGTGAACGGCACATTGGAATACTCCCAGGTGCTGCGGAACGAGGTGGATGGCTTTCCCTTCCCCCATCGGCGGATGATCTCGCCGGTATCGGTGCTGAGGCCCGACCAGAGCATGTCATGCCGGGGCATTCCGGTGCGGTGCGAGAGCAGATCGCGGACTGTGACATCGCGGTCGGCCAGTTCGTCGGACAACCTGAAGTAATCGAGGTGATCCCGAACCTTGTCGTCCCACTTCAGCTTGCCATCTTCAACCAGCATTCCGATGAGAGTCGAGGTGAATGCCTTGGTACACGACGCAATCGGGAAGACTGTGTCGATAGTCACCTTCCCGGGTTTCCCCTTCTCCGAGATGCCGAATGCCTTGAGGTAAATGACCTTGTCGTCTTGCACCACGACCACGGCCGCACCGGGGACGTTCATCTCCTTCATCGCGTGTTCGACAACCGCGTCGAGCGGCTTCGGGTCGAACTCCGCAGCTCGCAGGGGTTGGGGAAGAATCAGCAAGGTAAACAGGACAACACATCGCATGACGGACTCCGGAAGGGAGCGAGGTTCACATCAGTTCTACCACGCGACGGCTGAACCCGCGCCAGTCCGCGTGGAACTTCTAAGACAACGTGAGTCTTTGGCGAACCACGGGGTTCATCCTCGTGGTCTTGGGCTACCCTTCGCACACACCCACGGGGACTATCCCCATAGCTCGCTTCTCAGGAATCTCATTATGACCGTTGACTCTCCTGCTCCCGATCCCGCACCGGTACTCGATCTCCTCGCCGCGTTCCGTCGTTCGAAGACGATGTTCACGGCCGTCTCACTGGGCGTGTTTGAAGCCCTGGAGACTGGGCCAAAAGCCGCAGCGGTCCTCGCGACGGAACTCAAGCTCAACCTTGATGCACTCACGCGATTGCTCGACGCTTGCGTCGGCCTTCAGTTGCTTCAGCGCACGGCGACCGGCTACGCGAACACACCCACCGCATCGGCATACCTCACGAACAATAGCCCGCGTCGGCTGACGGGCTATCTCCGATTCACCGACAAGATTCTGTGGAAACTGTGGGGCGATCTTCCGGACGCGATCCGCGACGGAACCCACGGCTGGAAACGCACGTTCAACTGGGAAGGCGACATCTTCGGCCAGATCTTCCACACGCCCGAACTCCGTCGCGAGTTCACGATGGGAATGCACGGCTACGGGTTGATCTCATCGCCGGTCGTGGTCGCGGCGTTCGATCTCTCACGCTTCAAACGGTTGGTCGACCTCGGTGGCGCGACGGGTCACCTCGCGGTCGCGGCGTGTCGGCGATACTCGACGCTGCGTGCGGTCGTGCTCGACCTTCCGGAGATCACGCCGATCACCAGCGAACTCGTCACCGCGACGGAAGTCGCCAACCGAGTTGAGGTCGTCAGCGGCGACTTCTTCACCGACAAACTGCCGGAGGCGGACCTGTACACGTTGGGGCGAATCCTGCACGACTGGTCCGAGGAGAAGATCCTCCTCTTGCTCGGGAAGATTTACGCAAGCCTCCCTGCGGGCGGGGCGCTCTTGATCGCAGAGAAGTTGATCGCGGACGACCGTGCTGGCCCGAACTGGGCACAGATGCAAGACCTGAACATGCTGCTGGTGACCGAAGGAAAGGAACGCACGCTCGGCGACTACACGGAACTCCTGAAGCGCGTCGGCTTCACCGACATTCAGGGCAAAACGACAGACGCCCCGGTCGATGCCGTGCTCGCCGTGAAGTGAGTGCTCCCAGGGTTGCCCGTCACCGAAGTCCACGGACTCCGAGAAATTTGATGCAATGTTTTATCGTTATGAGATAATTGTCATTGCATCTCTGACTCGGGCAGTTCTCATCGCGCGGATCGCCCGCTGGCAACCTCTCCCCATTTCCAAAAGCACAGTCATGGTTCCAAACACCCGCCGAGAGTTCCTCGCCGATGTCGGTCGTGGCATGTTGGTCGCCAGCCTCGGCTCTGCCGTCGCCAGCGACCTCGAACTTGCCTCAGCATCCGCAGCTGATGGCCCCGAAGCACTCAACTTCGGGAAGCTCGAACCGCTCGTCGCGCTCCTTCAGGAAACCCCTACCAACAAGCTCCTCCCCGTGCTGGTCGCTCGCTTGAAGGAAGGGCTCGATCTCCGCACGCTGACTGCTGCTGGCGCTCTGGCCAACGCTCGTAGCTTCGGCGGGCAACACTACGAGGGTTACCACACGTTCATGGCACTGGCTCCCGCGTACGAGATGTCGAAGGAACTTCCCGAAGCCCAAAAGCCGCTACCAGTCCTCAAAGTGCTGTACCGCAATGCCACGCATATCCAGGCAAGTGGAGGGCGGGCGAAGGAGGTTCTGCACTCCGTGAAACCCACACCAGTGCCCGAGGGCAAGGTTGGTGGCGAGGTGCTTCAGGAACTCACCCGCAAGCGGCAGACAAACGAGGCCGAGAGCGTGTTCGCTACGCTCGCACAAGGCCCACCCGATGATGCATTCAATCACGTCATGTACTGTGTCGAGGACGACGTGAACGTCCACCGCACTGTGCTTGCCTGGCGTTCATGGGCCATGCTCGACTTCACCGGGCCGGAGCATGCCCACACGTTGCTTCGGCAATCGGTTCGTTTCTGTTGCCATGAACGCAATTCTCCACGGGGAGTCTCGATCCAGAAAGTGCTGCCGCAGTTACTCGATCAGCACAAACTTGTCGGGAAAAAGCTCGGCACGAAGGAAGGTGATTCCGCATGGGTCGAAGCGCTCGCAAAGGTGGTCTACGGCGACGGTCGAGAGAAGGCGGCCGAGGCCGTTGCGATGGCGCTGGCCGAGGGATTCTCGCCGGCAACTATTAACGAAGCGATCGCAGTTGCTGCAAACCAGTTATTGCAGAACGACCCGGGACGACCTGCACAAGACGGAGTGAAGGGCAAGGGAAGCGTTCATGGCGACTCGGTGGGGCTGCACGCTTCGGACGCGGCGAATGCCTGGCGTCAAATCGCCGCTGTGAGCAATCAACGCAACACCGTCGCAAGCGTGATCGTTGGTGCGTACCACAGCGGGTCAGCAAGGTGGACAATTGAAGGTGGCTTATCACACGGCCGAACTGGAGAAGATCAAGGAACGCGATCCGGCGATGATGTTGAAGCAGACTGAGGATGCAATCAAGGCGGGAAATCAGGCGATGGCTGCCGCTCTGGTGCAAAAGTATGGCGAGGCCGGGAACCCGCCACAAGCGGTCTTCCAGTTGCTCATCAAGTATGGCGTGAGCGAGGACGGCGCACTCCACGCCGAGAAATACTACCGCACGGCAAGTGAGGAATTCGCCACGATGCGAGCGGCATTCAAGTGGCGGCAGCTTGTATCGCTGGCACGGGTCACAGCCAGCGAGTACGGACGCACCGCACCGGGCTACGAAGAGGCGAAGAAACTGCTCGGCGTGTGATACCGAATCGCGTCGGTGGGGTGGTTAGGCCACCCCACCGAGACTCACAGTACCTGCAATAACTCGTACCAGCCAACGGTGTTGCCGAGAGCATAGAGCAACGCCGCAAGTCCCAGGATGAGCGTCCAACGCAGGATCGTGACTGAGCGCTGGAAGCGGCGTTCGCGATCCGGTTCATGGATCAGGCTCAACAAGAACGCGATACGCCGCGACATGGTCGAATGCTGCCAGGCACGCAGCCAGCCCAGAAAGCCCTTCACGATCATCACGAGCGAACGCCGTTGCTGCACCGGTTCGTGATCACCCATCGAGTTCACCAGCCCCACACGATCCAGAGCGCGAATAAACGTGCGTATCCCCGTTGGGCACAATCCGCTGGCACGCTCGGGGTAAATCGTCGTTTCGTCGTGCCCCTTGCAAGCGCTGTTCCCACACGAAACCGCCCGGCAGCCGTAGACGTCCGCCTGACGTTCGCAGCGGCGCGAGAGGTAGCCAAACACCAGGAAAATGTAGATCGCGACCAGCATCACCGGCGGCAGTGCGATCCAGTCCTTCGACCACTCAGGGAGTCGGATCCCGGCTGCGGCCATTTGCTGATCGAGGAACAAGAGCGCTGCCGCGAGCACCGTCATACTCAGACCGAGGAACCCCGCGTACAGCCAGATATGCCCGTGCTTCGCGTGACCGACCTCGTGCCCGAAGACCGCGTCGAGTTCGTCCGGCGGCAGGTCTTCCATGATCCGATCCGTGAAGATGACGTATCGCACCTGGGGCAACAGACCGACGATCATCGCGTTGGCTGCGGCACCGTGGGTGGGCCACATGAGGAAGTCACTACAGCGGAAGTGCAACCGGGTTGCGAGCGATTCCATTCGCGATCGTGCCGCGCCCTGGGGCATCGACTTCAACCCCAGCAACGGCTTGATGAGCAGTGGCATGAAGAGGATCAGGACCGGAACCACCCCCACCGATGCGAGCCGATACCAGTCGGTTTGCGTAACCTCAGGGGCGAACCGCGCCAACGTCTGTTGCGTGACGAAGAGCATCACGGGCAGCATGACCAGTAGCGCGAACTGGCGGAGGTGATGGAAGAAGTAGCCCAGCCGGCTCCAGAACGATCGCGAGATTGGGCCGAGTACGCTCGTCTGGTGGATGGCACGTTCCGCGTCGTAATACACCGTCCAGGCTGCGAACAGGATCGCAAAATATGGCATGGGGACCAGCAACTCCGCGAACGGAGCCAGGAGCAAACCGTAATCGTGCGGGTCGCTCACCACGAAGGTTCGTTGCACGAACCAACCCCATCCGAACACCAGGACACACAACCCAACGAGTGCGACATTCGTGAAGAACATGATCCGACGGAGGCGAATATATGTCTCGGCAACTTCCGATCTCCGCGACGGATTGACGCGGAGAACGCGAACGACCCAGGTCCGAATCGCGAAGGAGATGATCACCGAGAGGCAGACAGCAGCGAAGGTGAACCCCACGGCCGCAGTTGCGCCGTGACCGAAGACGGGGGCAGGCCACCGTACCGGCAGACACGCGGCCGTGAGAGCAAACACCACGAGGATTGGCATACAGGTAGTGTACGTGAGACGGGTGAGCCGCAATCATCAGGAAACGAAATGAGTGTAACCAGTCGTGAGTGAGCCACGGAGTTTACCTCCGTGGTGTTTTGCTTTGTTGAGCGCACACCCACGGGGATGAACCCGTGGCTCGCCGACATCAACCACGAGAGGGGCGGGGTACGACCGCGTAGCGACCTTCCGATTCCGGTCGAAGTTGTTCGGTGAGCCAGGCTGCGGCGCGGTCCGTGTCCCACTCCGCAGTGGGATCGAATGTCACGGCAGCGGTAAAGGCTGTGGCTCCAGTGCCGACAACTCGTTCCCGCACGCCCGGCTCCAGGTCAATCCAGGTGCCCTCGGCGTATCCCGTTTCTGCCTGTGGCCAACATGCTGTGATGCAAGTCGAGGTGTGTTCCCACTTCAGCACACCAATTGGTCGCAGGAGCACTTCCCCGAGTTGGTGGAAGAGGAAGGATTTTGCACTGGCGATTCCAGCCGCAGCCGGGAACGCGACCTCGGCCAGCGCCGGTTGGCCATCGGCATCGGTCAGGAATCGCAGTTCGATCTCGGGCCGATCCAGCAGCGGTTCACGGGCGAACCCACGGCGTTGATCTGGGGTCGCGTGAATGAGCCGACACACGAGCCGCTCGGCTTCGAGAACCCACACTTCCCGGTCAAGGAGCCGGGCGAGCCGGACCATGAATGGCAACTCGATCGGTCGTCCATTGCGAGCGGGTCCGTGTCGCGATGCACTTCCGTTGAGGTGCGGCTTCGGTTCGTCCGCGGTTGCCGCTTCACCAATGAGGATCCAGCGCGTGGCCAGTTTCGCGAGCTGAACGAACTCCATCTCACCGAGTTCCTCGGCTTGATCGAGGATGAGGAGCGAGAACGGAGCACCGCCATCATTCGCGGGGTCAGGGCCAAACACGGGATCAACGTGCAGGCTGCCTGGAGTGCCCACCACGACCGGGATTTTGATCAGTTGCCGACGAGCCGTTTCGTCAGCTGTTCGCTCAACTTCAGCAGCAAGCTCCTTGGCGTGAACAACAGCGAGCGTCGCACTGTACTTGGCATCGGCAAGGTCGGTCATGTGTCCGGGGGTGACATCAAGTGTCGCCGCGACTGCATCAACTTCGACACGCATGCGATCGCGTTCCGACGTGAGAGTCGTCACAAGCGAATCGAGTTCCGCCCGACGAGCCACGATCTCGCACTGAATCAGTTGTTCTCGCTCTGCCTCGGTCGAGGCTGCCGATTCCACGATTCGCTTCTTAAGGGATTCTGAACTGGCCGCGATCGCGGAGATGTCCGCTTCCAGCGAGAGGATCTGCTTTTCCAACTCCACCGGGTCGGAACCCGGTTGCCCCTTGCCAAACAGTCGCGAGAAGAAACTTGGCTTCTTCGCTGCTTCTGCCAGCGATTCTGCATGCTGCTGGCGGACTGCCGTGAGGCAGGTCTGTTTTTCGTTCTGACCGACTGCAAGTGACTCGATCTCGCTCGTCAGTCGGGCTACACGTTCATCGTGAGCGTGGCTGACCCCGGCGACTTTCGCGGCAAAGGCGGTCTCCGTTTCAGATCGGACGATTGCCTCGATACCATCGCGTCGGCTCAAGTGATTCGCGATTTCCGCTTCCAGCCTGGCGGTCGATCCAACCAGATCCGTGAACTTCTCCAGATTGGTCAGTCGTGCATCGGCTTCGGCAATTTTCGCCGTGGCATCGCGTTTCAGGCACTCGACCCGGTTTGCCGCCAGGGCAACTGAAGTGACCTTTGCGACAGTAGGAGATGGGCGGACGGGGTTCTCGTCTTCCGCAAGGGCGCGGGCAACGCCGTTCGCGTTCAGTTTGGCGAGACGCTCGGCGATCCGGTCCGCCGCGACCGGGTTCGGGGAAAGCACCAGACAGCGTCCCACCTCGGCGGAGGAGAGCCTGGCGATGGCAACAACGACCCTCTCTCGGGTAGTAAAGTCCGGGGCGTGGATGACGAACAGATCGGGGCACGCCACGGCGCGACCGACCACCTCGGCTTCGGCAATGGTTAGATCGGTGCAAGGGCACAGGGTTGGGGAAAAAGCTGAGAGTTCGGCTCCCGGAATGGAGATGCGAGACAGCCAGGCACGGACTGGGTCCGCCGGCAAGTCGTCGGTAGCAGGAGCACGAACAGGTGGTCGGGGTGCAAGCGTCAGGGACATCGGCGGGCCATCGCCTTTGAGGGCGGATTCCGGGTGTGGGTTCGGGTTTGGAGGCGGACCGATGGCGATGGCGGTCCGCGCCCTCGCCAAGGGTGGGGGCGGTTCGGCCGGGATTGTCGGCTCCCGGTCGGTCATACCCGCACCTCCGACAAAGGAGAGCGGATCAAAATCATCGGTTCTGGCTCACTGCGACATCCTGCCAACCCCAACAAAGCAACGCAATCGGGGGAAAACGTTTCACCACCGGGAACTTGCGCATTCTGAACGCCGGGACACAGGCGTTTGTCTGAACTTCCACGAGTATAGACCCGGAATGCGAGGGAAGCTATCTCGCACTCAAATTTCATACACGGGCCAGATCCAGTCAGAGAGAATCTCAAGGGTTCACCTTGATGACTTCGAAGGCAGGTCGGGCAGTCAAGGCTCGCAAAACAGGAAGCAGCGGCGCGAAGGACTTCTCTTCATGCCAGCTGTGATCCGTGATCTTCACGTGCCCAGGACCGACACCGCCCATCCCGAGAGTCGCATCGAGTGGAACCCACTGCTCGCCTGCGTACACCTCGAACCACATATGGTAGGCGAGGAACGGCTTCCCACCCTGACCGGGTGCGTAAACCACACCCAACGCCGTTCGCGAGGGTACGCCGACAGCCCGACACATCGCCGCAGACAGCATCGCGTATTCCGTGCAGTCGCCGCTCAGGTTCATCGCCACTTTGTCGGCCGTTGCCATCGCTTGCGAGAACTCGAAAGCCTTCATGTTCGCCTTCACCCACCGTTCAACCGCGACCGCTTTATCCCAGGCTGTCGCAGTGGCGGGCAGCGCGGCAATCGCCTTGGCTGCGTGGGCTTTCACTGCGTCGTTATCCCAGTTGATGAAGAAGTTGCTATCGAGGAACTCCTTGCCCGGCGCAGGTTGCGCTGCTGCGGCTTTCTCTGGCCCGTGACTCCCGGAAACGTGCAACTCGAACGTCCGAGTTTTCTCGTCCAGGTTCTTCACGACCTGCCGAGGATCAGTCACGAACACGCTTGTCGGCTCATCGTCGCGCGTGATCGATACCTTGTAGACGACCGAACCCTTACCATGTATTCCCGGAATCTCACGATCCAGCCGGATTGATTGAACATTAAACACTTCCACCGGCTTCGTGACAGGTGCAGTTGCCGCTTCCTTGGTTGTGCGGAGGAAGGTCAATCGCCCGCCCAGCGCTGGGAAATCGGTCTCCATCATCAGCGGCTCGAACGTCTCGGCGTCTACCCAGGAGGTCGAGGCTGGTAGCTTTACCTTGCCAATCGGTTCTGGTTTCGTCACGAATCGTAGCAACTTCCGGGCCGGTGATTTCTCCCACAAGGCTAACGTCACTTCCCCTTCATATGTGAGCGAGGTTTTCACGACCCGGTTAACTGTCGGGATATATGAGGGGTAGTCGAACGACTCCCCTACCTTGAGCTTCAATTCCTTGAAGAGCTTCGGTTCGCGAACAAGACCCACGATTCCGCCCGGCCACGGGGTATCGCTCGCCCCTGCTGCCGCCCCTTCGCCCTTGATTTTGAGGGTCTTCCCCTCAACAATTCCCGTCAACGCCAGGGCCTGATCCTTGCCCAATCCCTGCCGCATGGAAGTAATCAATACCTCACCGGCGGTCGATTCAACTGTCGATTCCTCGCCCCATTGCGTAACAGAACTGCCGAAACGGGAGACTGTCATGTTCAGGTAGCGCACGCCGACTGCGAAGGATTTGCCATTCTTTTCCATCTCCTTCGCCGACCAGTTCACGTATCCAATCCGCTGCCCCTCGACCCCGACCGCGAACCAGTATTCGAACAGCGGCTTTTCGTCCTTCCCCGCCACCGGTTGCGGGCCCGGCGGAGGTACATTGAGGATCCCGTGCGCCGCGACAGGCGGGATGGTAGTCGGGCCAGATTGCTTCCGTGCCGTGGTCTGTGTCGTTGTGAAAACGACCCCTTTCCCACCGGGCCGGATCACGATGAAACCGGCCTTCTCATCCGGTCCCGACGCGGGTGGGGCAACGGCCTTCTCGGGGAACGGAGCCTCGATTCCCTTACCGCCTGGCCGAATGACGTACTTCCCGGGTGGATCGTTCGGCGAGCCAACTGGCGGTTGGGCTGCCACAAATGACGCCACAGAGAGCAGGAAAAGGCACGTCGTGATCGGGATTCGCATGGCGGAACCGCCGGTTTTGTGAAGATCGGGGGGCGACCGGAGCATGGGTTCGCTGGGCTTGCGAACGGAGTGGCCGGGCAAGTCGGAGAGCGTCCGCTACTCATTTCTTCGACCCGGACCGGATTCGAGCTTACCCGTTTCTCGGTGTCATGCCATCCCGAGGTCCGGCAATCCCAGTCTAGACGGCGATGTCCCTAAAACCCGAACACACGGGCAGATCGCCAGTTTCGTGCTTTTTGCGACCGCGGATGGGTATAATTCCGACGGCACGGACGCCAACGACGCCAAACAGGGACTATGTTTCGATATTCGAGATGCCCGGGTTCCCGACCAGACGCCGTACGCCAAGACGCGACACCATTTTGAGTCATTCCGGGCAGAGCTTCACCCCTTGTCGCGAGGGCGATCCGTGAATTCGGACAGTCTGACAGCACACCTATCCTCGAATCGCTACGGCGGTTTCACCCTCACGGATGCCATCCGGCCAGGTTCGGGTGTACCGATCCGTCCCCGTGAAGGCTACCGTGTTCAAGTGTACCGCGATCCGCAAGCCAGGATCCGGATGCCGATCCTCTCGGCGTCGGTGTCGGCCGAACGGGTCTTCGACACCTTCCTCGCGATGCTCGATCTGCTTGGGGAGGTCGTACATGTCGTGCTGGAATCGAGTCATTCGTCTACAACCGACTACCACACCGATTTACGCCGCGATCATATCGATGTGCCAGTTCTCGCCAGTCACCTGTGCGAATTCGAGCAGTTGCTGACGCACGACGGCTGCACGGGAATCGCGGTCATGGCACCCCGCCGATCGATCGAAGTGCAACTCGACGAGCACAAACTGATCCACGTTTACGCGGCCAACCTGAAGCCCTTCCGCCGCGTGCTGAGAAGCGCCGGCATTCGGCGGCCGAAACATCTTCGGCTGATTTCGGAAGCAGAACATCTTCACCATACAACTGAGGCATACGCGGACGAGTTCCAGCAACTCGCGGTGCGCCTGGGCGTCGGCGACTTCGACAGCGTGTTTAGCGACTCCGACGGGTGGTAATTGTTTGGGGGTTGTTATTGGTTGCTTGGGGTGAGTTGGTCGTGGGCCAACCCACAACCAACCAGAACCAGCGAACGCCGCTTAGAATGATCAAGGCAAAGGCAGATCCTTGAACTCGAACGTCACCTCATGAGTCACCGAGAGCCATTCGTTCACGATGAGTTTCGTTGGCGGGCCGAGTTTCAACTGCTTGCCGGTCCGACGGTCGCTCACATTGAATGGGAGCGTGATCTGCACTGACGAACCATTGTTGTTGATGCTATTTGGGCCATAAGTTTGGTACTTGTTGCCCGCCGCGTCTTGCAGTTCGAGTTTGCTCCAGGCGGAGTTGCTCCAGTTATAATCTTGCTGGTTCTCATCCGTTGTGCCGAGTTTCTTCATCGTCACTTCCAGCACGTACGCACCCTTCGTGTTTGGGTCTTCAACAAGGCTGCCGAAATCCAGCTCTGTTGTTCGCCCGACGAAGGTTTTCGCCTTGGTCTTGAGCGGATCTGCAATCGCGATTTCCGCGGTGACGCCGGACAGCAGAATGATCCCAATCTTCGCCTTCAGCGATTTAATGCGTGACACCGCTGCACCACCTGTGCGATTCAGGTTGAGGTTTCCATAGGTGTTGTGACCGCGCATCCCCCGGTTCTCGTAATACGATTGGCGGTTGTTTGGATCTTTTGGCGGCACCAGGCTGAGACCGTTCTCATCGATCGCACTGATAATCTCGGCCTGAGTGACGCCGAGCATCGGGTTCTTCGGCTCCGATTGAATCTGGAATTGCAGGCTCATGTTCTCGTAGCGATTGTTCCCACCTCCCCGCCGGCTGATGCCGGAAAGTTGCACGCTCTTGTTGGAGTGGATGTTTGTTGCCAGGAAGCGGAACGGCCCCGAGTACGCAACGTAGGGATTGATCGAGTCCTGGTTATAGACGCGAATGGTTTCGTCGTCTGATTCCGCGAACACGACACAGCCACTCGCGGCGGCGACCTTGTCGATTGCAACCCAGAACGGGGCATTCTCGAACTCGAAATCGTGCCGCTGCTCTGCACCGTTGGCCCCGCCATACTCGATCTTGTAACCCGATTGCTTGGAGATCTCGTCGAGGGTTTCCTTCACGGTCTTTTGCTTGACGGTCAGTGTGATCCTCTTTGGAGAGATCAACCGATCGATTTCCATCTTGCGAACGAGTACCGCAAGGCGTCGCTGCACCTCGGGGCTGTCGGTCGCGAGCAACGCTGACTTCATACCGGGTAAGGCCCGTTCCCCGAGCACGGCCAGTTCACGACCCGCTTTCTCACGAACGCGATAGTCTTCGGAGCCAAGGTCGGCGATCAACTGTGAAACCACGGGATCAATTTTCGAAGCGACGACTGGTGGTGGTGTTGCGGGAGGGACTTTCTCAGCGACGGGCTTGTCTTCCGCTCTGATGCCGAATCCGAGAACCCCGGTCATCAGCGTGGCAGCGATGACCCAATTTACAGTGCGTCGCATGGGGTGCCTCTGGAATAGATCGGAGAGGTTGCTCGGACCGGGACTCGAATTACGAATCTAGCCTACCAGCGGGTTGGATGAGTCTCAAGGGCGTGGTTACTGATCTGTTACCGGAATCTGTCAGGAATTGTTCAAGTTGTCCCGGGCGGGAATATGCGCAAAGTGTGTGGAAAATGCAGGCAGAGCAGAGACGTGTTTCGCAAGGATGCAATCATCTGCCTGACGGGATCGCCGGAATGCGAGCCCGTCACAGAACCGCGGTCACTTCTCCTTGCGGTTCTTCTTTTCCTCATCCAACGACTTCTTGATCGCGTCGTCGAAATTCTTCTGCAGATCTTCCGGCCGCAAGCTCGAATCGGTGGTCTCTCCCGGCGGTGGGTATTGCCCACCAACCCAGTGGAGGTTGCGGATCTCTCGCAAACCCTGCCACGGCTTGCCGTCCACGCGAACCTTCTTGCCGTCCTTCACCACGGTTCCGCTCGGCGAGAGCGAGAGTTCCGTGACTACTCGCCAGTTCGCGAGCGGGACCGGAGCCTTCGGGTCCAGAGAGACGAGTTCCTTGAGGTCCACCGTCACCGTCTGCCAGTCCGGTAAGCCCTTCAATTCCTTGACCACAGTGTAATCGATCGCCGGTCGGCCTGGGACGGCCGCGCCCCAGGCATTCGTATTGACGTGAACCACCAGCGAATTGTCACCCGTGCACTTCACTTCAAACTGAAGTGTAGCACCGTCCGGGCCGCGCCATTTGGGGTCACGCAACTTCCGCGTCGCGCCCAACCACAGGGGTGGATGCCCCCAGTTCAGCCGGTACCAGTCGTGCCAGCCACGGGAGCCGTCATCAATCATTCGGTCTGGCTTGTCGGTCGCCTTCACGCCGGCCGCCTTCAGCGCCGCCGGTCCTACCGACAGTTCGCGGGAACTGATCGCGAACGTGTCGCTGACCTCCCGGCCGCCCTTCCGAACCCCTTCGGGCGTGTCGTAGACCACGTTTGCGAACACGAAGATTGGCTGGTCGAGGCTCATTACCGGGCACGCCGCGTTCCACACTGCTCCCTTTTTGACTGCCCCTGCATCTCGCCAGAAGCGAGACAGCACGTGCGAATCGATCGAGTAATAAATGTCCACACGGCGAACAGGGACCGCTTCGTCGGGCGTCACAGTGACGGCGGGGATACCGTCAGGAGTCTTGAGGTCGAGGCCAATGCGGGGCGTCCGCGGCATCTTGAAGGTGCCCTTCAAGTGCTCCTCGAACCACAGGTGTTGCGTGAGTGCGTGCTCGTCGGCGTGGTGGTGGTTGAAGTGCGGCGAGACGCTGAATCGGACGCGGTCGTCAGGCAGGTCGCGCCAGTTCCAGGCCACGTTGTCGATTGGGGCGTGGAAGTCGTTAGTGGGCGACAGCCAGAGAATTGGGCAGGCGATCTTCGGGATGTAGGCATTGTCAGCAACGCATGCGAGTTCGAGAGCCGTGGGACGGGTCTTCACGCAGCCAGGGAGGTTGGTCTGGGTATCGAGGATCACGCCGACCCCGCCGCACGACGGCACTGCGGCCTTCACACGCTTGTCGATCCCTGCCAGGTTGGTCGTCAGTTTGCCGCCCATGGAGTGGCCGTAGACGCCCAACTTCGTGGGGTCGACCTCGGGTTGTTCCGTCAGGAAAGTCAGTCCCCGACGTGCCGCAGTCAGGACCACGAACCAGTTGCTGTTTCTGGGTGACTCCACTGTGTCGAGCGTGTATTCGTCGGGAGCAAACGCCGCTCCGATGAAGTGGTTCACCTTGTTCCGCTGTGGTGGGTGGGTGGCGTCGAGTTTGCCCCATTCGGTCTGTGGACCGTCGTAGCTCACCCCCGACCGGCCGAAGTTCAGCTTGTTGCCGCCCCAGTTCAGTGAGAGTGAGGCGTAGCCCCGCCTAGCGTCGTCCACAACGCCGTCGACGCCAGCCGACCCTCCGCCGCCGTGCATCACGAGGAGTCCCGGCAACTTCGTCCCGCCCTTGGGGAAGGCGTAGAACGCTGCGACCTTCGCGGGCTCACCTTTGAACACGCCGACCTGGTAACGGATCAACCGGCAGACCACGCCGTCCTGCTCCCACTCTTTGAGCGTCTCGACCTTCAGGGGCATCTTGTCGAGTTCGTTGTACCCTGCCCACAATTCATCGAGCGTTCGAGGCAGGTTGTCTGCTCGGGCGATGAGCCCGAAGGAAGCTGCCATCAGGGTCAAGGTGACGAGCAAGAGGCGGGTCGTACGCGAGTTTGTCATTGATCCTGAACTTCATCACGGGAGGGGTTTGAAGCTACGTTGGTCTGTTGCTTACGCCAGCAAGCCCTTGACGACGTGGCCGTGCACGTCTGTCAGGCGGAAATCGCGGCCCTGGAAGCGAAACGTCAGCTTTTCGTGGTTGATACCCAGGAGGTGCAGGAGCGTTGCCTGGAAATCGTGGATGTGAACGGGGTCCTTTGCTGGAGCAAAGCCAAAGTCGTCGGACTCGCCGTAGCTCGTGCCAGCCTTCACGCCACCGCCCGCCATCCAGACCGTGAACACATACGGATGGTGGTCGCGGCCCCAGCTCTTCACGTCCTTGATGTCGCCCTGCAGGAATGGCGTGCGGCCGAACTCGCCGCCCCAGATCACGAGTGTGTCGTCGAGCAATCCGAGGCGTTTCAGATCCTTCACGAGCGCCGCGCTCGGGCCGTCCGTGTCCTGACACTGCACCTTCAACTGCGTGTTCAGATTCCGGTGTTGATCCCAGCCCGCATGGAGAAGTTGCACGTACCGCGAACCGCGTTCGACGAGCCGGCGAGCCATGAGGCAGTTGAACGCGAACGACCCCTGCCGTTTCACGTCCGGGCCGTACATATCGAGAACCTTCTGCGGTTCCTTGCTGAAGTCGGTGAGTTCCGGCACACTCATCTGCATCCGGTACGCCATCTCGTACTGCGACATGCGCGTGGATGTTTCCGGGTCGCCAAACTCCTTCAGAGTGAGATCGTTCAGCTTGTTCAAATCATCGAGTGCCTTGCGGCGACTCTCGCGACTCTGGCCGTCGGGATTGGACAGATACAACACCGGGTCGCCGCTACCGCGGAACTTCACGCCCTGATATTTCGTCGGCAGGAAGCCGCTTCCCCAGTAGAAGTCGTAGAAGATTTGCCCGCACGACGCTTCCTTGTCGCGCGAAGTCATGGCGACGAAGCCGGGGAGTTCCTCTGTGTCAACACCGAGGCCGTACGTCAGCCACGCTCCGAGGCTCGGCCGGCCGGGCATCTCGGCCCCGGTGAGGATGAAACAGATCGCCGGCGCGTGATTGACCTGCGTGGTGAACATCGACTTCACGAAACAGCAATCGTCGGCGATGCTCGCGATGTGCGGCATGAAGTCCGACACCCACGCGCCGCCCTTGCCGTGCTGGGCGAACTTGGTGATGTTCGGCAAACACGGCCGCACGGCCTGCCCACCGGTCATGGTGCTGAAGCGTGCCCCCTTCACGACCGAATCGGGGATCTGCACGCCCTTGTTCTTCGTGAGTTCGGGCTTGTAGTCGAAGAGATCGACGTGCGTCGGGGCACCGTTCTGGAACAGGTAGATGACGCGCTTCGCCTTCGGCGCGTGGTGCGGCAACGATGGCAGCCCACCGATACGCATCGGGTCGGCGGCTGTTGCATCGCGACCGAGCAACGACGCCAGCGCAGCAGTACCAATGCCGGTAGCGTTGCGGCCGAAGAAGTGCCGACGCGAGAGGAGCAAGGCGCGTTCGTGTGCGGGGTGCAAGATTGAACCCAACTATGGAGAAACCCCGCAGTTCGCGGGGCTGATGAAACTGCCTCAGATCAAGAGCGATTCGATCGGGTTGCCCTTGGAGAGCGTGAACGGGCGGTCGCCCTGATCGTGTGCTTCCGAGTGCGGATCGATCCCCAGGCAGTGGTAGATCGTTGCCACGAAGTCGGCCGGGGTCACGGGGTTGCTCGCGGGTCGGCCCGCGATCTTGTCGGACTGGCCATACACCTGCCCGCCCTTGATGCCGCCACCAGCGAACATCACGCTGTAGCAATCGGGCCAGTGCTCACGCCCAGCGTTGCTCTTGGTGATCTTCGGCGATCGCCCGAACTCCGCTGCCACAACCACGAGCGTTTCGTCGAGCTTCCCGCTCGCAGCGAGGTCGGTCATCAGGGCGTGGTAAGCCTTGTCGAACGGCGGCACGAGATCGTCCTTGTGTGCCGTGAAGTTGTTCCAGTGCGTGTCCCAGGCGAAGCCGTTGATCCCCTGTGATCGTTGCCAGTTGCACTGCACGAGCCGCACGCCCGCGTCGAGCAACCGCCGCCCGAGCATCACCGATTGGCCGAACAGATTTCGACCGTAACGTTCGCGTTCCTTGGTGTCGGCCGCGCTCAGATCAACTGCGTTCCGCACCGCATCCGACGAGATCACTTCCACGGCCTTCGCCTGCGAATCCTTGATCGTGCTGCTCATTGCGAGATCGTTCAGCGGCTTCGTCTCGGCGTTGAGTTGATCGACGAGCGAAAGCCGGCGTTTCAGGGCATCCGGAGCTTCGTTCGCGACCAGCGGCAGGTGTTCGAGTTTGAAGTTATCGTCGTTCGGGTTGCCGCCGGTGAGCAGCGGATCGTACTTCGGCCCCAGCGAACCCGCGAACTGCCCGGCCCGGCGACCGCCTGCCACATCCATTCTGTGGGGCACGATCGCCCACGCGGGGAGCGGACTCTTCCCCGGTGCCAGTTTCGACATCACCGCGCCCATGTGCGGCATGTCTTGCCGCGACATGCTATTCACGTCCGGCACGCTTCCAGGGTAGGGCACACCGGTGAACATCCAGTACGACCCGCGACCGTGATCGTTGTGCTCGTGCCACATCGTGCGAACGAGGGCTGCCTTGTGCATCCACTCGGCACAATGCGGAACGAGTTCCGAGAAGCGGACGCCGGGGAGTTTCGTTTGAATCGTGGTGAACGGCCCGCGGATATCATCCGGGGCGTCGGGCTTCGGGTCGAACGTATCGAGTTGCGCGGGGCCACCGCTCAGATAGAGGATGATGCAGTGTTTTGCCTTGCCGAAACTCTTGGACTTCGAGCCGACCGATGTGGGGGTGGGGCTGGCGATCAGATTCGGCAGAGTCAAGCCGCCGCCGAGCGCGAGGCCGCCAACGCGAATCAACTCTCGACGATCAAGTGGTGAGGAACCCCACAAATTCAGCATGACAGGATCTCCGGCAGGCGGGCTTGGCGAGCCACGAGGTTTGTACTCGTGGTAAATCTGGCGGGAAAACCGGCGTGCAATCACTCGAAAGAGAGTGTACCATAACTTCCTGCCCGCCTGCCAGAGTTTCCTGCTCCAGAAAAAAATCTGGATTAACCACAGAGTCACAGAGGACACAGAGAGAATACCAAACACCGAGACAAGACTGTGTTTTGAGACGATTCCGCTCTCTGCCTTTTGATTTGTCTCTGTGCTCTCTGTGACTCTGTGGTTAATCTTGTCTTTCCCCCAGACACCCATGCGATACTTCTTCGCCCTGTTTGTTCTGTTCGTGCCCCTGATGGCACACGCGGCCGACCCTCGCGTCGGGCTTCACATCGCATTCGGATCGCCCACGAGCAACGTCGTGGAGAGTGTTTCTCCACCCGTACTCGCGGTGGGGGCAACCACGCGAGTCTCGTTCGTCGGGCAGGATCTTGGACTGGGTCTCGATGTCTGGGCGGCGCTTCCCAAGGGAGCGATCTCGGCGAAGCCCGTGAGTAGCGATCCCAGCAAGCTGGTGCTCGATATCACCGTCGCTGCGAACGCTCCTGTGGGAGTCTGCGGCCTGCGTGTTGCCACTCGCAACGGACTCACGAACGCGGTACTCATGCACCTGGAGGATTTGCCAGCAAAGGGGAACATCAGGAGTGACACCCCGGTGTCACTCGCGCATCCGGCGTGCGTGTGGGGTACGTTCAACGAAGGCACGCTCGACCGCTACACAATCACGGTCGCGGCCGGGGAACGGGTGGCGTTCGAGGGGATCGCAACTCGACTCGGGAAGGACGCCGATCCGCTGCTCACGATCCGCGATGCCGAAGGCAAGTTCGTGACCGAACGGGACAACGACCCCGGGTTGTATTTCGATTTCCGCTTCTCACACGTTTTCGAGAAAGCCGGCACCTACACGCTTGAAATGCGGGACGCACGACTCCGGGCCTCGGAACACCATCACTACATCCTGCGCGTCGGGAAGTTTCCGAGCGAACGAGTCGCGGTTCCAGCCGCAGTGAAACAACCGGGGGATGAGCCTCGTGGGTCGCTGGTCTTCACAACGGCGAAGCGGCCCGGGGACAACGGATCCGCGTGGCTGCTTGCCACCACAGCCGAGGGTGCCATCACCACGGCGCGTGACTTCGACGAAGCGCGTGACAGTGCGTTGTCACTCGCGACATCGCCCACGGCCCAACTCGCGTTCCTGATGACGCCGATGCGTGCAAACATTTTCCAGCCACTCGACCGAAGTCTGAGCCTGGGGCGGTTGCAGGCAACGCCAGCAGAGGTTCCAGGTTCTCTCTGTGGCGTGCTGCGAAAACCCGGACAGCGTGCCGCGTTCGCCGTGAAGCTCGACAAGGGTCAGCGGATCTACCTGCGTGCGGAATCGAAGTCGCTAAACTCGCCTGCTGATCTCGAAATCACGATCACGGATCGCTCCGGTCGCGAGCAACGCCGTGCCGCCGACGCTCCCAACGGTGCGGAAGCCATGCTCGATTTCACCGCACCCACCTCCGGAGAATACGGGATCGTCGTTCGCGATGTGTTGCGTGATGGCAGCGATTCACACGCTTTCTGCATCCGCGTCCGCAGCAATCCGTTCCCGCCAGCGCTCACGGCGGAAGTTGAAGGGCTGACCATTCCACGGGGGAGCTATCAGACTGTCCCGATTCTGGTGACACGCACCGGGACCGCTGGCCCAATGACTCTTTCACTTGCGGGAAACCCACCAGGGCTGAAACTCACGCCGAGCGAGATTCCCGCGACTGCGAATAGCGTCGTCTGCAAGATTGAAGCAAGTGCCGACGCCCCGCTTGGAATTCACACAGTGCAGATCCTCGCCGAGTTGACGCACACGCCGGAACTCCGCCGCCTACCAGGCGGCAGCTTCTACGCATTGCAGATGGTCACGGACCGCGAACAGGTCGCCGTGCGCACGCGACCAGTGATCGACAAGAAACTCCAGAACGTCGATCTGATCCCGATCGCTCTACGCGAGGATCAGATGCGGTTGCCGCCCGCTCTCACGGATCGGTTCGCGGTGCAGATCACGCCGCCCGCACCGTTCACGTTCGAGTTGGCAGAAGAAGTGGTAACGCTGCCACGCTACCAAAGCGCCCCGATTCCGATCATCACGACCCGTGTCGCGGGTTTCGATGGACCGATCACGTTCACGGCAGTCGGGGGGCAACTCGCTGACAAGGAGGAAGGCCGCACGCGGGTTTATGCCGAGTTCCCCGATGCGACGGCAAAGCAACCCAGCATTGCGGGAGTGGTCTACTCGAAGATCCTCTCAAACACCACGAAGGCTCGCATCGACGTGACCGCGACGGGGGTTCATCAGGGTCGGCGGGTTGCCTTGACACGGACGTTCGATCTCGATCTCGTGAGTGCGTTTCGCTTCCCGGAAACCGTGAAGGTGTCGCTGCTCCCCGGCGAATCAGCAACCGTGAAACTGACCGTGAATCGACTCAAGGGCTTTGATGCCCCGATCACGCTGCGACTCTCGCCAATGCAGGGGCTGGAATTCCCGGAAACGCTGACCATCGCGAAGGGGGAATCGAGCGTGGAGTTCACAGCGATGGCCGCGATATCCGCTCAGCCCCGCAAACAGAACATTAACTTGAACGCCAGCGCCGAAGTCAGTGGCTTCGAGGAAGAGTTGCGTGCTTCGCCGGTCGAGATCGAGATCAAGAAAGTGGATGTGCCGAAGAAGAAATAGTTTAGCCGCCGCCCCGGCGGGGCGGCTGCTTAACGGGGATGCGTCATGATCCGTGCCATCGTGTTTGTCGCGTTGTTCGCCCCGGGGTTCGCCAGCGCCGCGGAGCCGCCGGTGTCGTTCCGCACGGACGTTATCGCCGCACTCTCACGGGCAGGGTGCAACTCCGGCGCGTGTCACGGATCGCCACAGGGGAAGAATGGCTTTCGCATGTCGCTTCGCGGGGGCGATCCCGATCTCGACTTCGCCACTCTCGTGAAGGAGATTGGCGGCCGCCGCGTGAACCGAACCTCGCCCGATGACAGCCTCCTTCTGATGAAGGGAAGTGGCCGGGTCTCGCACCTCGGGGGTGCGTTGATCGGTCGAGGTGATCCGGTGTACCGCATGATCGCGCGATGGATCGCCGAGGGGGCACACGATGACCAACCACCCGCGCTTGTGAAACTGGAAGTGACGCCGGGTTCGCTGCGATTGCCCGTCGAGAAGCCAGAGGTGCAACTTCGCGTGAAGGCATTCTTCGCCGACGGCTCGGAGTCCGATGTCACCGACATGACGGTCTTCTCGTCCAACGATCCCGTGGCAGCGCCGGTCACGAAAACGGGCCACGTCACCTTCGAGCGCACTGCCGAGGTCGCGATTCTCGCACGCTACCTGACTGGAATCACAAGCGCTCGACTCACATGGGTGAAGCCTGATCCCGCCTACACCTTCCGCGGCCCCGCACCCGCGAACTTCGTGGATGAACTCCTCTTCGCGAAGCAGAAGGAACTGCAACTCTCCCCGGCGGGCGTCTGTTCCGATGAAGTGTTCCTCCGCCGCGTGTCGCTGGATGTCACCGGCACGTTGCCGACTCCCGAGGCGGCTCGCAGTTTCCTCGATTCAAAGGCCGCCGACAAGCGTGCGAAACTGATCGATGCGTTGCTCGAACGTGAGGAGTACGCACAGTTCTGGGCGTTGAAATGGGCCGATGTGCTCCGTGGCAGCCCGGTCACGATCAGCGAACGCGGCGTTCACAGCTTCCACCGATACCTCGTGCGAAGCATGGCCGAAGACAAGCCGATGACGCAGTTCGCACGTGAACTGCTCACCGGCACCGGGAACACACTGAACAAGCCCGCCGCGAACTTCTTCCGCGTCACCCGCACGCCAGAAGACGCAGCCGAGGCCACGGCGCAACTGTTCCTGGGCGTTCGTGTGCAGTGTGCGAAGTGCCACAACCACCCGTTCGAGAACATCACCCAAACGGACTATTACGGCCTCGCGGCGTTCTTCGCCCGCGTGCAGTTCAAGGGATCGCAGTTCGGTCTCGACGATGAAGTTGTGTATGTGCAACCGGGTCGCGAGATCAACAATCCGCTGACGCGAAAGCCGCAACCCCCGATCGCGTTCGGCAGCATCGTCGCGCTCGCACCCGATGACGACCGCCGCGAGAAACTCGCCGACTGGCTCACCGGCGCGAACAACAAGTATTTCGCGCCATCGGTTGTGAACCGCGTCTGGTTCCACCTGCTCGGCAAGGGGATCGTCGATCCCGTAGACGACTTCCGCGACACGAACCCGCCCAGTTCCCCCGAACTGCTCGACGCACTGGCCAGGGAGTTCGTGAAGAACGGTTACAAGCTCAAGCCGATCATGCGGGTGATTCTGAACTCGCGAACGTACCAACTCGCTTCGGAAGCACCGAAGCAATCGCCGCAGGCCGCGAACGCCGACCGCTACTTTGTCGCGGCGCAAGTGCGGATGCTCACCGCTGAGCAGATCCTGGATGCCATCTCGAGCGCCACAGGAGTTGCCGAGAAGTTCAAGGGCTTCCCCACAGGCACAAAGGCCATTGCCCTTCCCGAAGGCGGCATCAATCACCCCTTCCTGATGGCGTTCTCGAAGCCGGTCCGCGACGTGATCTGCGAGTGCGCCCGCGAGGACGACCCAGCCTTGCCACAGGTGCTGCACTTGCTCAACAACGCCGGGGTGCTGGCGAAAGTGAAGGCTGCCGACGGCCGCGTTGCGGTTCTGCTGAAAGCCGGCAAGGACGATGCGGCCGTGATCGAACACATCTATCTGGCGACCCTGAGCCGTCGCCCGAGTGCGCATGAGAAGGAACTGGTGACGAAGTATCTCTCGGGCGTGAAGGATCGCACTGCGGGATTGCAGGATCTTCAGCACGCGCTCATGAACCTCAACGAGTTCTTGCTCCGGCACTGATCCTTCTCTTGCGAACCCCGAAGCACCCTGGCCTGTCCGTGTGATGGCACACGGTCGTTTCGTCGTTGACTGAGCGATCATGTAGAATCACATCATCGTTCGGCCAAATGCCGGGGTAGTTCTCATGCGTGTGATTGAACAGTTGGTTCAACACTTCTGGAATCGCGGGGCACTGACACGGCAAGAGGCGGACTATCTCGTCAAGCATGGGTTTGTTCGCGAGAGCGACCTCCCCGGATTGGTCGAGGACGGCGACTTCGATCCTGTTGAGTTGTCGGAAGAGCCTGACCCGAGGTTCGATCCCGAGGCCCGACAAGCTGAAGAACTGGAAGACGAACTGACGGGCCGGAACTCGGCAGGGGGCCGGAAGGGCGGGAAGAAGAAGCCAGCCGGCCACAACATCGCTCCCGTGGCAACACTCCTCGGTGCCCATCTCGCAGCCCGCGAGCCTTACCCCGCACTCCACGAACTCGGTCAGCGGTTGAAAGCGTGTTCCACCTGGCGAGACGCCGCGAAAGCTGTCGCCGTTGCAACACCCCCGCAACTCGAAACCGCGCTCGTCGGCTTGCTGAATGGCCATCCCCGTGCTCTGGGCGAACTGTGGTTCTGGTTCGATCTGGAACCGATTTTCCAGTGGGCCGAACACGGTGACAATGCCGGTCCCGTGGCAAACGCGATCGGGAAACTGCTGCGGGCCGACACGCCTGGCCGCGTCGGGCGTCTCGACCAACTGAAGAAGGCCCCCGAGGTTCAGGCGCTCACCGATCTACTCGCGGCCCGCCGACCGTTTCTCGCGACACTCCCCGCACTCTACGATCGCTACTTCGACAAACTCGGTCAGTGGTTGATTCCACCTGCGGGCGCTGCTGCGGCACCATGGCCGGCTGTGCCGTGGGCGTTCCTGCTCGTGTACAACGCGCGGAAGGGGACCGCCGACACGCCACCGCCAGGATATCCCGTGGACCCGCACCAACTGCCGTTCGAGTTGTTGAAGGCCGCGCTCGCCGCTGCCTTCCCGATGGACCCGGTGAACGTGCGGGAGTTGCTCATCCACCGACTCCGCGAGAAGCCCGAACCGCTCCCCGAATGTGCGGACCTCGATAAGAAGGCCGTATTCGATCGACCGCTGCACTGCCCGTATTCGTGGAAAGTTTAGCCGTGACGCGAAAGCGGAGCGCGAGCTGGAACCGCGCTCCGATTTGCGTCGCGGCTACGCGCCATTGAGGTTCGCAGAATGAGTTCAAGCCCCCTGGCTGAAACCGTAACGTTGAGTCAGGCGAAGGAACTCATCCGGTGCCTGTCGCACGAACAGAGCGTGCTGCTGCTGTCGCCACCGGGCGTGGGGAAGTCGGATGTCGTGCGGCAAGCGGCAGCGGACGCGGGCCTCGAATGCAAGTCACTCCTCGGCACGCAGATCGCGCCCGAAGATGTGTCTGGGGTGCCACGCATCATCGGCGAGCGATCGGTGTTCTGCCCGCCGCGAGTGCTGCTTCCCGAGAACCCGCAGAAGTTCTGCCTGTTCCTCGATGAACTCCCCGCGTGTGCCCCCGACGTGCAGAAGGCGTTCTACTCACTCCTCCTCGAACGCCGGATCGGAGAGTATGCACTGCCCGAGGGAACGTGGGTTGTCGCGGCTGGGAATCGTGCCGAGGACAAGGCACTCGTGCGAACCATTTCCAGCGCACTTGTGAACCGTGTACTGATTCTGAATGTGCGCATCGACGTGACCGAATGGCTGGGCTGGGCGAAAACGAACGGCGTTCGCGACGACGTGTTGCAGTTCGTCGAGCAAAACCCGGATGCGCTCCTGAGATCGGTGCCCGACAAGGCTGTTCCGTTCTCGACGCCGCGTGCGTGGGCCTCACTCTCGCGCGCACTCGATCTTGTGGGAGCACGGGGAATTCTCACGGAACAACTCGTCCGTGCCCTCGCCGTGGGTCGCGTGAGTGATCACGATGCTCGCCGATTCGCCATCGAGTGGGCCAACTCGACCAGGTGAAAAATGTCGAACCCTTCACCAACTCCGTCGGTCACGCTCTCCCAGGCGAAGGAACTGATTCGTTGCCTCGCGGATTCCGAGAGTCTGCTGCTGCTGTCGCCGCCGGGTGTGGGGAAATCCGCGGCAGTCGAACAGGCTGCACTCGAAGCCGGCCTCGCTGTGCGATCTCTGCTCGGAACGCAGATTGCGCCTGAAGACGTGTCGGGCGTTCCGAAGATTACCAACGATCGTGCCGTGTTCTGCCCGCCGCGATTGTTGCTCCCCGAGGACGATAGACCATTCTGCCTGTTCCTCGACGAGTTGCCAGCCGCACCGCCCGAGGTGCAGAAGGCGTTTTACTCCCTGTTGCTTGAGCGCCGCGTCGGGGAATACCGCTTGCCGCGTGGAACATGGGTGGTCGCGGCTGGTAACCGGAGCGAGGATCGCGCCTTGGTTCGCACCATGTCGAGCGCCCTGGTCAATCGCGTCTTCATCGTGCCGGTTCGGGTCGATGTCGCCGAGTGGTTCGAGTGGGCCGTGAAGGCTGGCATCCGCTCCGAGATCCGCGGGTTCATTCGATTCGTGCCCACCGCACTCCAGCGCCCGGTGCCGCCCGACCCGGTGCCATACTCGACTCCCCGTTCCTGGGCGCTGCTTTCCCGCGATCTCGACCTGGCCGAACAGCGCCGACCCTTCACCCACGAGGAACGCCGGGCTCTCGCGTTCGGTCGCCTGACTGCACATGATGCCGCGTTATTCTGCGCACTGTGCGAGGAGGGCCTGGGCGACATGCGGCCGGTCCCTGAATACTTCGACGATCCTTCACTGCTCCCGACCTCGGAAACCGCGATGTGGTTTCTGGTGTCGCGAACACGCAATGCACTTTCTGGAGGTGAGTTGGCGGCGACCCGCCCAGAAAAGGTGATCGGATTTCTCCAGGCCATCGGCGAGGAATATCGCTTCGCGCTCATCCTTGATCTTGTCGACAAGTGGGCTGATCTGGGGGTGAGCGAACTGCTTCTGGAGACACTGAAGACCGTGACGGGTTTACCGGAAAAACCGGCAATCGGGGCAAGTTGAGTCAACACGGACGTTCCGGAGTATAATCTGAAGGTTTGGGGTGAGGCCGTTGGAATCTACAGGAGGTTTGGAATGTCGCGGATTTCCTTGCTACCCACCGCGTTCAAACTGACAATCCTGGCGCCCTTCCTCGCCTCGTGCATGGCACTCGCGGCACCGCCCGCGGAGTTACCTCCACTTCCGCCGCCCGGCAAAGCTGCTCTCCCCTCCCCCAAGGTCGTCCCTGCACCCGTTCCCGTAAACCTCGTTCCGATCGAACTCACCGTCTCCGTGTCAGAACTCAAGAAGCAGATGCTCCGGAACATCGTTCAGAAGCTCGATCCCAAGGCGGATCTCAAGGCCGAACCTGCTTTCCCCATCCTGCTCAAGAGCAATGAACCCGCACCGGCACCAGTTGCACAGCAACCGGTGGCACCGAAACTTCCGCAGCCGGTTCCCGTAGTGCGTGAGGCCCCCGACGCCCGACCGGAACGGCCCCGACTCCTGGCACCACGCCCCCCGGGCACCCGTCCATTACTGGAGCGGATCGCGGAGCGCCCGATCGTAGTTGGTGTGGTCGAACGAGTGGTCGAGAAGACCGATCTCATTTACCGGATCGAGTTGCGATCGCTCGAACTGAACATCACTGGTAACACGCTCACCTGCGAAGTGGGTGCTGGCTTCCATTCCGACGGCAAGGCTCCGCCACCTGCACCACCGAATGTTCGTGATGCCACGATCAAGCTCCTTGTGGTCAAGGATCTGGTCTGGGGGGAAAGCGGTAAGCTGGAATTGAAGGACGGAACCAGCAAGGTGTGGATCGACCCCGATGCACCACTGATCGGTTTCCCCCGACTCGACCTTGCACGAATCATCCAACTCAACGCGCTTCTGGAGTTGGTCGGCGGCGTGCTGGATCGCGAGATGATGAAGCGATTGCCGGCAGAGAACCTGCCTGACCTCGCGAAGATTGCTCCACAACTGAAAGAACGAGTGCCGTTCCTCGCCGTCTCGGAGATTACGGCCTACCCTCTCCGGGGTGACGGGAAAGACGACCTGATTGTCTCCCTGGTGATCGGGTTCGTGCCCGCGAACAAGAAGGTTGGCGATGAGGTGGCAATCACGTCGAAGCCCGGGCCAAGCCCACCGCCGAAGATGCGCGGGAAACTGGTATTCGACAAGGATGGTAAGCCGGATGTGAAGTTCGACGCCATGCCGTGAGCGGAACACGAGCGGAATCCAGTGCTGACGCGGCTCACGGCATTCGAGTCTCGTCAGCACTCAGTTTTTACCACTGTGGATTCAATTCAGGATCTCGCCATGCTCGTTCCTGTCGTCAACACCATCGCCGAGGTTCGTGCAGCGGTTGCCGCTGCTCGCCGTGCTGGCAAAACGGTCGGCTTCGTACCCACGATGGGCGCTCTCCACGAAGGACACGCGGCGCTCGTGAAAGCAGCCGCCGCCACATCTGGGTTCGTGGTCGTGTCGATCTTTGTGAACCCGACACAATTCGGACCAAAAGAAGACTTCGCCAAATACCCACGCACCCTGGATGCCGATCAGAAACTGTGCAGCGAAGCTGGAGCGCATCTCATCTTCGCGCCGTCGGGCGCGGTGATGTACCCGGAGCGTTCGGTCACGTTTGTTGAGGTAAAGGAACTCGATGAGGAACTGTGTGGCCCACTCCGACCGAGACATTTCCGCGGAGTCTGCACCGTCGTGTTGAAGTTGTTCAACATCGTGCAACCGGACGTTTCGCACTTCGGTGCGAAGGATGCGCAGCAGGCACGAATCATCCGGCAGATGGTGCGAGATTTGAACGTGCCGGTCGAGGTGCGGGTCGAACCGACCGTGCGTGAAGCGGACGGACTGGCGATGAGTTCGCGGAACCGTTACCTGTCACCAGTGGAACGGGCCGCCGCCCCGGCGATTTATCGAGCACTCCAGAGCGCGAAAGCACGAGCACTGGCTGGCGAAATCGACGTGGCCCGACTTGAGTCGGCCTTGCATGCCGATCTGGCCACAATCCCCGGTTCGCGTGTGGAATACGCCCGGATTCTGGACGCGGATTCGCTACAACCACTCTCGCGCCTCGACCGACCCGTGATCGCCGCCGTGGCCGTGTTCCTCGGCACGACGCGACTGATCGACAACCTGGTGATTGGTGATGGTTGATTGGCGAGCCATGGGGTTCGTCCCCGTGGTCCCTGGAGAGATCAACCACCACGGGGATGAACCCCATGGCTCGCCTCGGCCTACCTTGTGGCACGACCGGTTACACCCAAAACGATAAGCCCCTGCACCCATGCCACATCCGCTGTTCACTCCCGAAATCAAGCTGATGCTCGCGGAGGCGAACACCCTCGGGTTGAGTGCGTTCTGCGAGTCGCTCCACCCCGCGACCGTGGCCGAGGCGCTCGATGAGGACTTCACCCCTGAGCAACTCTGGGAGGTTCTGAGCCAGGCGAGCATCCGTACTCAAGCGTCGATCTTCGAGTACCTGCCGCCGACGCTCCAGGTCGAGATGGCGGAGAAGGCTCGCCCCCAAATGGGACAACTCCTCACCAAGATGTCGCACGACGACCGGGTGGACCTGCTCAAGCGGCTCCCGGGCCGGGTGGTCGAATCGGTGATGCGGCTGGTGGACGAGGCCGACCGCAAGGACATCGCGACGCTGTTCAACTACGGGGAAAATACGGTCGGTGCTCTCATGACCACCGACTACGCGTGGCTCCCCGCCACCGCGACGGCGGCCGAGGCCATCGACCAACTCCGTACCCAGGCACCCGACAAGGAAACCATTTATTACGTCTACGTCGTCGATGACGCAGCCCGTCGTGGAGACGGTAGCCTCGCCCCGCGACGCCTTCTGGGCGTGATCTCACTCCGAGACCTGATTCTCGCGCCCCGGCATGCCCTGGTCCGTGAGTTAATGGAAACGGATCTTGTCACGCTGCGTTACGACCAGGATCAGCAGGCGGTGGCGCAGCTCTTCGCTCGATACGACTTCATCGCCGCCCCGGTGGTGGACGACAACTTCGGCCTGCTCGGCATCGTGACGCACGACGACGTGCTCGACCTCGTACAACGCGAAGCGACCGAGAACTTGCAGCGGCAGGCCGGCGTCGGTGTGATCGAGGGCGCATACCTGGAGGCGAACTTCTGGACGGTGTGGTGGAGCCGTGGAAAGTGGCTGGCGATCCTGTTCATCCTCCAGATGGGCACGATCAACGCGATGGCACATTTCGATTCCCACCTGGCGCGAGTTGCCTACCTGACTGTGTTCATCCCGCTCTGTTTGTCGGTCGGTGGAAACGCAGGGTCGCAAGCCGCAACGCTCGTCATCCGGGCGCTGGCGCTGGAAGAAATTCGCACCCGCGACTGGCTTCGGGTATTCCGCCGAGAGTTTCTGATGGCGGCGGCTTTGGCTCTGGGCCTCGGGGGGCTCTCGATCGCTCGTACCTTTTTCTTCACCCCCGAGAGTGTCCTTTCGCAGCTCCCGCCGGGATTTTTCTGGAATTTGAACTGGGCTATCACCTGTTCCGTGATGGGGATTTGTCTTTGCGGCGCACTGATTGGGGCCATGTTGCCACTTGCGATCAAGGCTTTGGGCGGTGATCCCGCCCTGATGTCGACACCGTTCATCGCCACGCTGTCGGACGTACTCGGCATCATCATCTTCTTCAACTTCGTGGCGATGTTCTTCTTCTGACCGTGGTTCGAATCCAATTTCCCTTGCCGGTCATCGAATAATGACAGAGGGAGTGGTGTCCAATCGCTCCCGAGAAAGGGAATCGTCATGTTTCGATCGCTTAAGCTGGGGAAGGTCTTCGGCATCGACCTGTTCATCCACGGGACGTTTTGGCTGCTGCCGATCTTCATCCTGTTCAGCGGCATGTCGGCGGGTGCCACCTTCGCGGATGTCAGCGTCGAGGTCGCGTTCGTGTTCGCGATCTTCGGATGTGTCGTGCTCCACGAACTGGGCCACGCACTCGCGGCTCGCGCCTACGGCATCCGCACCCGCGATATCACGCTGTACCCGCTCGGAGGGGTCGCATCCCTTGAGCGAATGCCTGAGAACCCTGGCCGCGAGATTGCCATCGCGCTTGCCGGCCCCGCCGTGAATATCGTGATTGCCGGTGTGTTGTTCTCGGGATTCGTCGGTGCGTCACTGCTCTCGGTCTGGTCCACCGTGGGCGAACTCGGTGGTCTCGATCAGTTCCTTGCGAATGTGATGGTGGCGAACGTCGTTCTCGCGGTGTTCAACCTGCTACCGTGCTTCCCGATGGATGGCGGACGTGTCCTGCGAGCACTGCTGGCGACTCAGGTGAGTCGGGTGCGTGCGACCGAGATCGCCGTTGGTATCGGCTCGCTGGTCGCGGGAGCATTCATCTGCGTTGGGCTTTATTCAGGGCACTTCGGACTGATCGCGGTAGCCGTGATGGTGTGGTTGCTGGGTCAGGCGGAACTTGCTTCGGTTCGAATGCGGGCCAGCGCGAGAATGATGCGAGAGCGCATGGGGGATTTGTTCGAGGGGCCTCTCCGCGAGACGTCCGCACCTGTAAGCCGCGATTTCACCGGGCTGGCATGGGACGACACCCGCCGTGCCTGGGTGCAATACGACAACGGACGCGTGGTGCGGGTGATCGAGAGTTGAACCTTAGCCCCGGGGAATCCGGGGCCTTTTTGTTCGTGCGTCAGGAATCACTCGATTGGCTTATCCCAGTCGGCCAATTGTCGGCGGAGTTCCTCGAAGTTCAATCCGTCAGCGGGGCGAGGGTCGGTTACTTCCGACGTTTCGCGAGTCTTCGTGGCCCGCATCGCCTCTTCCAGTCGGCGAACCCACGCGGGCACATCCAGACCAACTCCACTGACATTCTCGGCCAACGGTTCAACTGCAGACGCGAGTCTCGCGAACGCGGGGTTGTTCTCACCTTCCCCGGCGCGGGCAGCCTCCGCAGCGGGTGCGACTCGCGCGGCGGCCTGGTCGATCTCCAGCGGCAACAAGAAGCGTTCCTCGACGCGATCACGGATCGTACGCAACTTCACGCCATAGCGCGTTTCGAGTGCCCCGAGCCGGTCCGCGAGGTCTTCTGCGAGTCCGGCTGTCTTGTCCGCGATGAACTCACGCCACTTCGCAGCGAGGGCGTCGTTCCCCTGCTTGCACAGCACCTCATGGGCGAGCGCGAGCGGCCGCATCCGCCAGGCGTAGCGGTCGTAACGCACCTTTACCCGCAGGAAATCGAGCAGGATATGGATGTTCTCGCCGTAATCGGACTGCGTGGTCGTTGTGTTGTAGTCGCGATATTCCTCGTAATGCTCGACCAGCGCTTGCAGCACCACTTCCGCAGCGCGAGCAGTCCGGTTGCGATCGATATTGTCGCTAGCCCAATCGTCCACGAGTTTGGGCCGCTTGTCATTGTCGTCGCGTTCGACCTCGTGATCGAGCCACGCCGCCACGCCACGGGCGAGGATGCCCCGCATGTTCGAGAGACCCAGGAACGGCACCGTGAACAGATCGCTGCCATACTTCTTCACGAACGCCCGTACCGGTTCCCAGTCGTCATCGTCATTCACCGATTCCAGCACGGAGAGCCGGAGCGACTGGCTGTGCTGCACCCACAATTCCTGGAACGCTTCCGCGAGTTGGAACAGCATCCCCGAGAGCGGTCCATCGGGGCCAGCATCCTCACCCCAGTCCGCAGCAGCCGCGAGGAGCGTTTCGACGACGCCGTTCAGGGCCGTGCGGAAAAGCTGGTCGAAGCTGCTGACGCGGCGACCTTCGGGCGGATTGTTCCACTCCATCTGCCGAGCGAGTTTTGTCAGGTGAAACGTTTCACGCAGCAGGCCGAGCCGGGGCAGGCGGGTCAGCAGGTCTTCGAGAACGTGTAACGCGGTCTGTGCTCGCAGCACTTCATGCGGCTTGCCGCCATCGGATGGTGGGCAGTACAGCAGCGGCTCCGTGCGGAACAGCCCGACGAAGGCGGGGAGCACGCCTCGCACCCCCGATGCGTCCCCTTGTCCGATGGAACGTTCGATCCGCACCAGGAGTTGTTCCCATGCAGGAGAACCTCCGGACTCGGGTGCGGGATTCGTCTTCCCGGAGGGCAGTTCCGGACCCGTTGCCAGCACGGCCGCCAGCGCACGGGAGGCACGGGTGGCTTCCACGCAAGCCGAGACGCCGAGTTCAAGGATGTGACCGCGAAGTGCCCGGCGACGATCGAACTCGATCATCCCCTCGTGGCCACTCGTAGGGTCAGGCACCTCGATCGCCGTGACCCGGTCGAGGAAACTGACCAGAGCCGTGTACGTGCGATGGGCCATCGCGAGCCAGTTGGCAATAGCATCCTGACCCGTGGTTTCGGATCGCGGCCAGAGGTCGGGGCGTGCCGCGAGCCGCCACAATTTCGCGACGGCGTGCAGGAAGCGGAGCCGTTCCTCGAGCGATTCCGCTTCTGCTTCAAGCGGGAATTCGTGGCCCGCGCCCTTGGGTTCGCCGCTCCCCGCGACCGAACTCTCTTCGCCGTCGTCGGTGGAGTCCTTGTAGGTCATCCCTTCGTAAGCCGACTCGTATTCGGAACCCTCTTCGTCGTCGTCTTCGTCGTCCGGTGCTCCATCGTCGAGCCAGACGGAAGGATCAAGCCAGTCCTCGTTTGCGTTTGCTTCCAACAACTCGAAGAACCGGCGGATCAAGGCCGCTCGCGCAGGTGCGGGAACGACGTCGGCCGATCCCACCGAGCGCACCCACCGCTCACAGAGCGCCTCGAAAGACGCGGATGGATCTTCGAGCGGAACCGTCTCGCCTTCGGAGAGCCACGTCATGAGCAAAGCGGTCGCGGCCCGATATTCCTGGCGCACGATCAGCGGCTCGATCACCTGTGAGAACGCAGCGGGGCTGGTGAACCCTTCGCGGTGATCGCGCCAGAAGGCGACATCATTCGAGGCTGGCGTTCGCTTCGCCCAGGCCGTGAGAGCGGAGGCCACATGTCCGGCGGCCTCGCTGCGTTCACCCCCAACCACGCGGGGCATATCGCTGACGGTGGAGGTTGCGAACTTGTCCCACCACGCGGCGAAGTCCCGCATGTTGGTTGCGAGCGTCTCGCGGGTCGCTTCATCACCTGCGACCGCCGCCGCGGCCATCGCCTTCGCATAGAGATCGAACTGCCGCCCGACCTGATGGATAAGTTCCTCGGCGCGAGGATCGCGGACCGTGTCCTCGCGGCCGGGGAAGATCGGGAACAACCCCTGGTAGCCGAGGATGTTCCACGGGTCGATGAGTGCCCCGCAGTCGATCCCGCGACGGAGCAGATTCTCGACTTCGCCAAGCAAGGTGACAGCGATCTCGGGCTTGTTCCGGTCTGCCGCGAATCCTGCTTCGGTCTGACGGATGCGAACTTCGGTCCCGAAGCGCACGGCCGGTGCGGAGATCTTCCCCGAGCGGGTTCGCGCTGCTGCCGGGTACCCCATTGCTGCATAGAGTTGCGCGAGCCGGCGATCCTGAAGATGCGACGCACGCTGGGTGGCGATTGCCTGATTCAAATACTGCCGCACCCCGGCGAAGGGCTGTTGGCGTTTCTCGGCCTCGGCACGAAGTCGTTCGCCGTGAGCGCCCGGGAGTGACTTCAGCAATCGCTGGTAGAAGCCATCTCGATAGCGGGCGATCCGCGGCACGAGTTTCGAGAGCGTGACGGTGGAATCGTGGAAGCTCGGCCCAGACCCACTGACCCCTGCCCCCATGAGGATGGTTCCGGCCAGCACGGCTGCCGCCTCGAATAGCCGTTCCGTTGGGTCGGAGTAGCCGGGGGTTGCGACGTTCGGCTCACCCTGCGGCTTCACCCAGGTCAGGAGTGTGTCGAGCGTCATCTGCCGGAGCACGAAGCGGCGGTAGTATCCGCGGCCGTCGATGGTGTGCGGGTCCCATTCGCCGAACAGCACGTTCGGCCGCTTGTTCACCGGATGGAAATGATCGTGCGCCCGGGGGTCGAATGACAGCTCGTCCAGATGGTCGGGGGTGAAGCTCGCTTCTTCGAGAAGGATCGGATCGGTCTTGGCAAGGAGTTCGATGGCGGTTCGGACCACATCGGCATAACGCCCGGGAGCGACACCCGCACCTTTGAGGTACACGGGAATCGGTCGCACTTTCTCGTGCGGGTAGAACTCAGTGTTCGGGCGGGTTTCGAGTAACGCGATCGGGCGATAGCCAACGTAATCATTCAAAATGTTCATGGCACCGGAAACGAGACGGTCGGTTTCGTCCCACGGTGAACCCTGCTTCAACACAGCCTCGCACGACCGGACCAGTGCGAACGCGACGAACAGTTCCGAGTCGGGTTGGTGAGACAGCAGATCGGTATGATGCGCGCGATACGCGGCCGGGAGGCGACCGAGAGCGGCCTCGACCACGGCACGAACCTGCGTCGAATCACGAAAGGCGGGCGAGCCACTCGTTTCGAGTTCCTTGAGCGCCTGGACAAGCCACTGATAGAGCGCGACCCATGGCGTTCGTTCGCCAGCGGAAATCAGGTGGGCGGTCGCATCAGCGATCCCTTTCTGGAACTTCGGATCCGGGCGGCCGTCGGAAAAGTTGAGATAACCGAGCAACTTGGCCGGATCGGTCTTGCGGGATAGTTCGTGGAAAATGCCATCCATCCGCGGCCATTCCTTTCCGCACCCGAGATCACGCTCCCGGGCATTCCCCTCCAGCATAAAACAACTGAGACTGAAATACAGTAGCACCCGCTCGAACAGTAACCCAATCCCGGTTGCGACCGGCAGTTTTCCGGGAGTGATTCGACATGGCAACGCGATTGCGCCTCGTCGCCCTGATCTCGGGAGGCGGCACAACCCTCCAGAACCTGATCGATCGCATCTCAGCCGGCCGGCTCGATGCTGAAATTGTAGGAGTGGTATCAAGCAGGGCCGATGTTTTCGGAGTCACTCGTGCGGAACGTGCGGGGATTCCCGTGAATGTCGTGGAACGTGGTCGCCTCTCCGCGACTTTTCCGGAGCGTGTTTGGGACGCCGTACGCACCCACAACCCCGATCTCGTCTGCCTTGCGGGCTGGCTTCACCTCCTGCCGATCCCCACCGACTTTCGCCACAAAGTGCTGAACATCCACCCCGCGTTACTGCCCGCCTTCGGCGGCAAAGGAATGTACGGCCACCACGTTCACGAAGCCGTACTGAACTATGGTGCGAAGGTCAGCGGGTGTACGGTTCACTTTGCGGACGACACCTACGACACGGGGCCGATCCTGGTGCAGAAGTGCGTGCCCGTGAAAGGAGATGACACCCCCGACACACTCGCGGCGCGGGTGTTCGAGGCTGAGTGCGAAGCATACCCTGAGGCGATCGAGTTAATCGCCTCCCGACGTGTTACCGTACAAGGACGACGGGTCATGATCTCAGGAACCTCCTGAACTTCGGACGTTCACATGGAAACGGAACCCTACCTGACCCGCCTGACAACCCGATTGCTCGATGGCATCGAGCGATTGCCAGCGGAAGTCCGTGCGAGGAACACCACGTACCTGCTCGAAGCCCAAAACCCCGACGGCGGGTTCTCGGGTCGCGAAGGTGGTTCCGATCTCTATTACACGGGCTTCGCGCTCCGCTCACTGGCGGTGTTGCAAGCACTCAACCCCGAGTTGTGCGGCAAGGCCGCTGAGTTCCTCCGCACCAAGATGCTCGGTTCCGCCGGTGTCGTCGATTTCTTTTCGCTCGTCGTCAGCTGTTACCTCGTCCCCATCGGGGGTGGCCCCGATGTGCTTGCCGATGCCCCCCCGGACTGGCGAGACCGCGTTGCCTCCACGCTCGAAACCTTCCGTAGCCCGGACGGCGGCTACGGCAAGATTCCAGCGGCCACACACGGCAGCACCTACACCAGCTTCCTGGTCGTGCTCTGCCTGCAACTCCTCGATCGACCGATCCCGGCAGCAGACAAACTCGCGGCATTCGTGAAGTCGCGCCGACGCCCCGACGGCGGATACGTGGAAATCTCGGCGATGAAGCGGAGCGGGACGAACCCCACCGCAGCGGGGATCGGCCTGTTGCAGATCCTGGGCGAACTCGATGACGACGCCCGTTCTGGTACGGCGGATTTTCTCGCGGCTCTCCCGTCGCCGTTCGAAGGTGGGATGCGAGCGAACGACCGTATCCCCGCAGCGGATTTGCTTTCCACCTTCACGGGCGGTTGGTCTCTCGATCAACTTGGCGCGACGGATCGGCTCGACTGGTCGGCGGTACGAGGATACGCCAAGCAATGCGAACGACCGATCGGCGGCTTCCGTGGCGGGTTGTGGGACGACCGAACCGATGTGGAGTACACCTTTTACGGCCTCGGAACTCTGGCACTGGCAGCACTGCAAGAAAAGTGACAGCGACTCCCTGTCCAAGAATCGTTCCCGGATGCTATGTTGAACTCAGGAACAGGTCCGGACCAGCGAGATTCCCAGTGCAACGAGGGCCTGTGCGGCCGGTCTTCGCCTTGCTTCCGTCTTTCGGCCTGAATGGCCCAAAGACAACAACCGGCCTCACAAAGCCCAGCTACAACAGTCTGCTCCATCATCTCGCGCTGCTGCCTTATTCTGTGCCTGTTCCTGACTTCTGTAAGCCTGAGCAGCCGGCAAGGTATCCGCCTGTTGGCGATGATTCGTTGCCGATTCAACTGTTTCGAGAATGACTATGCTCCGACACCGCTTCGTCGCGCTCGCGAGCCTCGCTGTCGCCCTCGTCGTCGTGGGATGTGATCGCCAGAAACCGGCCCCACAGGCACCCAAAGCCCCTCCCGTCACCGTTGTTCTCCCAGGAACAGCCCCGGTCAATGACCAGTGGGAATACAACGGCTACCTCGATGCCATCGAGACGGTGGAGGTCCGCGCCCGCGTTAAAGGTTATCTCACCAAGGTGCTTTTTGAGAGTGGGAAGGAGATCGCCAAGGACGTTCCCCTCTACGAAATCGACAAGCGCGAATACCTCACCGCGCAGCGGCAAGCGAAAGCAGATGTGGCCAAGGCCAAGGCCGCTGTGATCAAGTCGAACGCCGACATCCAGAACTGGGAAGCGCAAATCGAGTTCGCGAAGGCCGATTTTAAGCGTGTCGAAGAGGCGGTGAATAAATCCGTTGGGTCCAAGACCGATCTCGACAAGTCACAGGCGACCCTGGATGTGAACAAGGCCCAGCTTGCCGCGGCCAAGGCGTCGAAAGAAGCAGCACTCGCCGAAGTCGAATCGGCAGAGGCCTCGCTGCACACATCCGAGATTCAACTGAGTTACACCGAGATCCGATCCAAGATCGGCGGGCAAATCGGCCACACGATGGTCGATGAGGGGAACCTCGTTGGGCAGAGCGAACCCACGCTGCTCAACGTCATCATCCGGGTCGATAAACTTTACGCCTACTTCGATGTGCCCGAGAAGGACATCCTCGAATACTTGCGGGAAGCGTCCAGACTCGGCCTCCCTCACCCGCCCACGCAGAACATCCCAATCACGATCCGGGTGCCCGGGCAAGACGAGACCTGGTATCCCGGGGAAATTGATTACGTTGAAGCACGAGTGAACACCAACACCGGAACAATCCGCGTCCGTGGAGTGATCCCCAACCCCTTCCGCAAGTCGTCCGAGGTGCGGGTCTTCTTCCCCGGATTGTTCATCCATGTCCGGGTGCCAAAGGGGCCGCCTCGACCTCAGCTTGTCTTGCCCGAAGACGCGATCATGACAGGTCAGGAGGGACGATTCCTCTACGTTGTTGGCGCGAACAACATGGTCGAAAAGCGAATCATCACGCTGGGGCCATCAGTGTGGAAAGTACCGGCTTCTGAACCTGGAGTTGTGGCTCCGACCTGGGCTCTCATGAATCCCAATCCGGGGCCGCCGCCCGAGAAGGGACCGCCGCCCCCGACTCGTCGCTCAATCAAGTCCATGGTCGCGATCATGGCAGGTTTGAAAGCCGAGGACCGCGTGATCGTGGATGGTGTGCAGCGAGCACGGCCCGGCTCCCCGGTTACGCCGGAAGAATGGAAGATGGTCCCTCCGGCCCCCCCGACCCCTCCGCCCGCGAAGTGAGTGCCCCTGGGATTGCGGCCATCTGGCCGCGTATCCCTCGACGTCGGTGGTCCCAGAAACGACAGAAGCCTGACGCGGTTAATCGACCGCCTCACATCAACCCTGGTCCCGCATGATATCTCGGTTCTTCATCGACCGCCCGATCTTCGCCAACGTGATCGCGGTCGTCACACTCCTTTTCGGCGGCGTCGCGCTCTACAAGCTCCCCGTTGAGCGGTATCCGAGCATCACGCCGCCGACCGTTCAGGTCACCACGAACTATCCCGGGGCGAACGCGCGAGTCGTCACCGACACGGTTGCCGCACCGATCGAACAGCAAATCAACGGCGTCGAGAACATGATGTACATGTCCTCGACCAGTTCCTCGGATGGCTCCTACAGCCTCACCATCACATTCGAGATCGGCACGAACCTGGAAGAGGCCCAGGTTCTCGTGCAGAACCGCGTGGCGATTGCGGAACCGCAACTGCCTGAGGAAGTTCGTCGGCAAGGCGTGTCGGTGAAGAAGCAGGCGTCGAACATCATCATGGCAATCTCGCTCACGTCGCCGCCACCGAAGAATGAGTTCGATCTGACGCTTAACACCCCGGGGCTTACGGATCGGGGAGTAACCGCCGACGAAGTGCTCACGGCCGTGCGTCAGGCCGATGGCGGAAACGGGGAAGTCAAGGTTGAACCACACCCGGGGGCAAAGCCCGGGTTCTACCGTGTGACCGTACCCGATGGCTTCGCGCCCGATGGGCCAGCCGGGGCCGACAAGATCCGTGGCATTGGGCTCAAGAAAGGTGGCGACGGCCGAGCCACGATTCCGCTTTCCGATGTCGCCCAGGTGGAGAACCTGCCAGGCGCGTACGACGGACTCTTCCTTTCGAACTACGCCACCCTGAAACTGCGAGACGAGTTGAGCCGCGTGGCCGGGGTAGGTGATATCGCGATTCGCGGAGTCGGGGCGTACGCCATGCGGGTTTGGCTCGACCCCGACAAAATGGCGGCCCGGAAACTGACGACTCAGGACGTGACCGCGGCATTGCTACGGCAGAACGTGCAGGTCGCTGCCGGGCAGGTCGGCCAGCCGCCGAATCCCCCGGGGCAACGCTTTCAGCTCACGGTCACCACGCTCGGTCGGTTGAGTGAAGCCAGCCAGTTCCGTGACATCATTCTGAAGTCCGGTGGCGGTGGGCAACCGGTGTATCTCCGTGATGTGGCGGACGTGGAACTTGGTGCGCAGACCTACGATTCGTTCTCCTCGCGAAGTGGGTTCTCGGCCGCGAACCTGCTGGTGTATCAGTTGCCGAACTCGAACGCACTCGAAGTGGCCGCCCGTGTGCGATCCGCAATGGAGAAGATCAAGCCCACGCTGCCGCCGGGAATGGAATACAGCATCCCCTTCGACACGACCAAGTTCGTCGATTCCGCGATTCACGAGGTCTACCTCACGCTCGGCGAAGCCGGCGCGCTGGTGCTGATCGTGATTCTCGTGTTCCTCCAAAGCTGGCGAGCCTTGCTTGTTCCCGCGACGACTGTACCGATCACCATCATCGGGGCGTTCGCGTTCATGCCCTTCCTGGGGTTCTCGATCAACCTCCTGACGCTGTTCGGGCTGATTCTTGCGATCGGCGTCGTGGTCGACGACGCCATCGTGATTGTCGAGAACGCGAGCCACCACATCGAGAATGGCGAGGCACCGCGCGAGGCCACAATCAAGGCCATGAATGAAGTGACCGGTCCTGTCATTTCGATCACTCTCGTGTTAATGGCCGTGTTCATCCCGACGGCGTTCCTGAGTGGGATCACGGGCGAGATGTACCGTCAGTTTGCACTCACCATCGCGGCGACCGCGTTCATCAGTGCAATCAATGCCCTGACGCTGAAGCCCGCCCAGTGTGCGGTGTGGCTTCGTCCCGTCGCCAAGAAAAGCTATTTCAGCAAGGTGTTCAACGCGGTCTATCGCCCGATCGAGCGTAGCTATTCGTGGTCCATCCGGCAGTTGCTGAAGGTGTGGTGGGCAGTGCTGATCGTCTTCCTCGGAGTCGCCGCGTTCACGGGCTGGCTGTATCAGCGAACGCCGACGGGATTCCTTCCGACGGAGGATCAAGGCTACATCATCATCGCGGTGCAGTTGCCAGACTCGGCATCACTCGATCGCACCCGAGAACTCGTGGACAAGATCAACACCGCGTTCCGAAACACTCCCGGCGTCGAGAACTGGTTCGTCCTGGGTGGGTTCTCCCTGCTCGACGGCACAGCCGCACCAAACTCTGCCACGGCGTTCATCGCCTGGAAAGACTGGAAACAGCGCAAGACGCCAGAACTGCAGCAAGAAGCACTCGTGAACCGGGTGCGGATGGAACTTGGCTCCATGCGTGAGGCGTTCACGCTCGTCCTCGTGCCGCCTTCGATCCAGGGGCTTGGGCTGGCGGGTGGCTTCCAGATGCAGATTCAGGATCGTGAAGGTGTCGGGCTAGATGTGCTTCAGGAGCGAGCACAGGCTGTGACGGCCGAGGTGGCACGCCGCCAGGGGAACCCCGAGGTTCCCACGTCCGTCGGGATGGCCAGCACCACGTTCCGCGCTGGTGTTCCGCAAGTGTATCTGAACATCGACCGCGAGAAGGCCGAAAAGATGGGCGTGAAGATGAACGACATCTTCGCGACGCTTCAGGCCAATCTCGGCTCCGTGTACGTGAACGCCTTCAACAAGTTCGGCCGCACCTATCAGGTTCGCGTGCAAGCCGACGCACGCTTCCGTGCCGACACGAGCGTCATCAGTCGTCTGGAAGTACCAGGGCGCGAAGGGATCGAGGGGCCGGACGGCAAGGTCCTTCCACGCCCGCGGGTGCCGCTCGGAACGCTGCTCTCAACGGAGGTACAGGTCGGGCCGCAGTCGATCATTCGGTACAACCTCTACCCCACGGCACAGATTCAAGGAGCGGCCGCTCAGGGGGCCAGTTCTGGCGCGGCGCTCAAGGAAATGGAAGACATCGCATCGCAGACACTGCCCGCGACGATGGGATATGAGTGGACGGGCCTCTCGTTCCAGGAACAGCGTGTCGGTGGAGAGGCCGTGCTGATTTATGGGCTTGCGGTGTTCCTGGTCTATCTGGTCCTCGCCGCACTTTACGAGAGCTGGCTACTGCCGTTCGCCGTGATTCTGGTCGTGCCGCTGGGGTTGCTGGGCGTGCTCGCCGCAGTGAATATCCGCGAGTTCGACAACAACATCTACACGCAGATCGGCATCGTGCTCATCATCGCGCTGGCGAGCAAGAACGCGATCCTGATCGTGGAGTTCGCCCGCGAACTCCGGCTGAGCGGCAAGAGCATCCGCGAGTCGGCTTCGGAAGCCGCGCGAATGCGATTCCGGCCGATCATCATGACGAGCTTTGCGTTCATCCTCGGCGTGGTGCCGCTGGTGTTCGCGACGGGTGCGGGTGCGGCGAGTCGTCAATCGCTGGGGACCGCGGTGTTCGGCGGCATGATTACCTCGACCGTGCTAGCAGTGTTCTTCGTGCCGGTGTTCTACGTCGCGATTCAGACGATGATCGAATTGAAGAACGGCCCGCCGAAATTGCGACCGGGTGAAACCGCTCACACACCGAGCGTGTGAGACGACGCAACAAAGTGAACCGGGCCGTGGGAATCATCCCACGGCCCGGTGTTGTTCTGCGAGAAGCCGCAAGCAGCCTATCAACTCAGCCCGTTCAGTTTCCCCGTGCTGTCGCCGATGTTTTCGATCTTCATGTCCATGCGATCGAGCATCGACACCCACAGGTTGTTCAGCGGCGTTTCCTTCGGGAAGCGGATGTGCCGGCCCGGCTTGATCGTGCCGCAACCGCCGCCCGCGAGTAGGATCGGCAGGTCGTCGTGGTTGTGGGCGTTGCCGTCGCTGTTGCCGCTACCGTAAGCGATCATGCAGTGATCGAGCAGCGTGCCGTCGCCTTCCTTGATCGCCTTCAGCTTGCCGAGGAAGTATGCGAACTGCGTGGTGTGGAACTTGTTGATATCGCGAATCTTCGCCTTCTTCTCGGGCTTGTTGTCGTGGTGCGAAAGCTCGTGGTGCCCTTCGTTCACGCCGACCATTGGGTAGGTCTTGTTGCTCCCCTCGTTCGCAAGGACATAGGTGACAACCCGCGTCACGTCGGTCTGGAACGCGAGCGCGATCAGGTCATATTGCAGCTTGATGTGTTCTTCGTAGTTCGCCGGAACACCCGTGGGAACCTTGTAATCGGGTGCCTTCACAGGCGGCATCTTCTCGGCTCGCTCGATCCGGAGTTCGACGTCACGAACCGCCGAGAAGTACTCATCGAGCTTCCGTTTGTCGTTCGAACCCAGTTTCTGTGTCAGGTCCTTGGAGTCCTCACGAACGAAGTCGAGCACGCTCTTGCGGCGGGTATCTTGCTTGATGCGTTCCTCGTTTGGCTTCGTTGCGAACAGTCGTTCAAACACAATCTTCGGGTTCACTTCCTTCGGCAACGGTTGCGTCGCGGAACGCCACGACATCGTGGACGAATACACGCAACTGTAGCCCGAGTCGCAGTTGCCAGCCATGCCGCCGTGCTCGCCGCCGAGTTCGATCGATGCGAGCCGCGTCTTGTCCGCGAGGCGTGCGGCCGCAACTTGATCGACCGAGATACCAGCGCGGATGTCGGTGCCGTCGGTCTTCTTCGGCTGCGAACCCGTGAGGAACGCACCCAGCGCACGAGCGTGATCGCCACCACCGTCGCCGTGTGCCCGTGCCTTGTCTGCGGTCAATCCGGTGAGCACGGTCATGTCGCTGCGGACCGCTTTGAGCGGTTCGAGGATCGCGGGCAGATCGAAGTTCGTGCCTTCGGTCTTCGGCGTCCAGTCGGCCATGTTCTTGCCGTTGGGGACGTAGCAGAAACACATCCGGTTCGGGGCCGGGTTCTTGGTTTCGGGGCCAGCAGCCCAGGCGGTCAGCGGTCCCATCGCCTCCAGCCAGGGAAGCGAAACCGAAACACCGAGGCCCTTCAGGGCGGTGCGGCGGGAAATGGGCGTGGTCATGGGGGATCTCCATTTAGCCCGTCGTTTACGGCGGGTCGTTTCGGAACCCGCCGTAAACGACGGGCTAAATTGTTATTGTCCCTTTCCGCGGCGCATGCGGAAGGGTTCGCTTTTCACGAGTTCGGTCACGAGCACGGATAGTTTGTAATCGCCCTTCGCAACTGCGGCGGTGATCTGATCGACGGCCCGGCGGTCGTAATATTCGAGACCGCGGCCAAGCGCGTAGATCATCAACTTCTCGGTCAGGCACTTCGCGAACAGTTCCTTCTTGCCGAGCAGGATCTGCTTCAGTTCGGTGGGTCCGGTGAACTTCACGTTGCCGGGGAGTTCGCCCGATGAATCAATCGGCAACTCGCCGTCCTTGGTGCGGAACGCACCAACCGCGTCGAAGTTCTCCAGCCCGAACCCGAGGCCATCCATCTTGGCGTGGCAGTTCGCGCACGCCGGGTTCTTGCGGTGCGATTCCATCTGCTGGCGAAGCGTGCCGGCAGATACGGGCTTGCCGTCCTTCTCCAGTTCGGGCACGTTCGCTGGCGGCGGGGGCGGCGGCGTTCCCAGGATCTGCTCCAGCACCCACCGGCCGCGCTTCACGGGACTGGTGCGCCCGGGGTTCGAGGTCACCGTCAACACGCTCGATTGTGTCAGCACACCGCCGCGACCGCTTCCCGCCAGATTCACTCGCACGAACTGGTCACCACGGAATGGCTGACCGCCGGGCTTGCGGGTCTTCGCATCCTGCCCCACGCGATTGCCAGCCGTGTCGGTGATGCCGTAGTGCTTCGCAAGCGGGGCGTTCAGGTAGGTGAAGTCCGCGTCGAGAATGCTTAGGATGCTGTGGTCTTCGCGAACGATCTCCTCGAAGAACAGTTTCGTTTCCTGGGTCATTGCGCCGCGGAGTTGCTCGTTGAACCCCGGGAACTTCGCCGGATCGGGGCGGGCGTTCCGCAGCGGTTGAAGCTGCAACCACTGCATCACGAAGTAATCCGTCAGCGATTTCGCCCTCGGGTCGCGAAGCATTCGCTTCACCTGAACATCAAGCTGGGCCGTGAGTTGCTTCTTCGCGGCGAGGGCCGTCAACTCGTCGTCGGGCATGCTCGCCCACAGGAAGTACGACAGCCGCGACGCCAGTTGGTACTCGTCGATGGCGTGCGGATCGGCGCTATCGGGCCGGTCGTCGAGTTCGACGCGGAACAAGAACTTCGGCGAGCACAGTGCCGCCGTCATGGCGAACTGCATCCCGGTTTCCCACTTCTCGCCCTTCTCGATGACGCTATCCGCGAGCTTTACGAGTCGATCAACCTCGTCTTTCGTCGCCGGTCGCCGATACGCACGCGATGCGAACCGCTCCAGCACCGCACGCGACTGTTCGGCCTGCGGCGCCTTCGGGTCGCAGGCGAGCAACTTCCGGTGCGACGCGGGCCGGCTATCCAGCGGGCCTTCGAGCGACATGTACCGCACGTACATCGTCGGAGGTGGCTCGCCCTCGTCGGGCTTCACGATCGCCACCGCGAGCTTGTCCAGCCCCACGCCGGCGGGGATCTCGACGCGGATCGACTCGGCCGTCTTCTCCGTGCGGGCCTTGATCTCCACCGTCTTCAGGACGATGAATGGCCGCAGGCTCTTGGCCGCGGCGCCTGCAATCTTGTCCGCTTCCTCGTCTGTCGCGACGCCCTTGGCGTCCTTGGCGCACCCGGCGAGCAGCGCCACCTTCACGGGCTTGGTGCCGGTCGTCTCGATGTAAACTGTGGTCTGCGCGTTGTACACGCCGTCGGCGGGCACGTTGAACCGCGTGAAGATCGGCCCCGTCTCCACCGGCGTGCCGTCCTTCTTGACCACCACGATCCGGTGATGGTTCTTCATCGGCACGTTCGGCCCCGCCGGCTCGGTGAACATCGTGCCAACGCCGCGAACCGGCGGCTTCGGCGGGATCGGCGTGACGGCTCGCGCCATGATCGACTCGGCCGCCGCGAGGTAACGCTCCAGCAACACGGGCGGCAGCGTGAGCACATCGCCGATGTTGTCGAAGCCGTAACCCACGTCGTCGGAGGGGAAATCTTCGGCAGGTGAAAAGTCGATGCCGACGAGATCGCGGATCGTGTTGTTGTACTCGTTGCGGTTGAGCCGCCGCATCGTGACGCGGCCAGGGTCGGGCTTCGCGTTGCGGTCGTGCTTCTCGAAGATGTCGCCGACCAATTTCGTGAACGCTTCCTGCTCCGCGACCGCCGGGCGAGGCTTCGATTCCGGTGGCATTTCGCCGGCCTTCAGCACGTCGAGGACACGCAGCACAGCCTTGCGGTCCTTGAGCAAGGCGGCGTCGTCGGTGAATTTGTCGAGCGAGAAATCCGCCTTCGCCTTCGCCCCGGAGTGGCACGCCAGGCAGTGCTTCTTCAGGAACGCAACGCCTTCGGTCTTGAATGTGGCTTCGGCTTTCGGCTGCGCCGCGACTACCGGCAACGGTGACTGGTGATCCAGCAACACCACTGCGATCATGAAGACTGGAAGGAGCAAACACGCACGGCGAAGACGCATTGAGGGAATCCGTCAGGGCAGGAAGGCACAGGCGGGAGAGCGAACTGGCAGTTCCTACAGAATATCACGCGAGTCTGAGAGCTACCACGCAATTCCGGCTTTGTCTTGCCAGGGGAGTGTGGCAAAAGCTTCTGGCTAAGTGTGACTCCGCAAGCGGCTCAACTCGGGCGATCCATCACTTCTTCGAGAGTGCTTCCAATTCCGCGAGACGCTTTTTCCCTTCCTTCGCGAGATCCGAGTTCGGAGCGTCGCCGATCAGTGCCGACCACAGTTCGATCGAACGCTTCGCCATCGCGGGGCGTTCCTTTTCGTATGGTGAACCGGCCGGGATGCCGTTCAGCGCGTAGTCACCCAGCGCACGGGCTTCCGCGGTGAACTGTTTGCGAAGCTCCGCGATGTCCTCGGCTTCCCACGGCTTTTCCTTCTTCGTCTCGTAACTCTCCAGCAACTTGCGTGCTGCCTTCCCGGCTTCCGTGTCCGGCCAGCGTTCCGAAACGCCCTTTACCGTCATCAACCCGCGATATTCCGTGGCTCGCACCGCGAGCAGATCCTGCCCTTCCTTCAGTAGTGCCTTGGCGGCATCGGCACGGCTCAGCACAGCATCTGGAGCCGCACGACTCGCGGGGGCTTTCTTGGCGAGCGCGGCCCGAGTGGAAGCGCCTTCGTCGAGCCACGCAACCGCCTCGGCAAGCGTCGCGGCCGGCGGGATCGTGTGCCCCATCTTCGGTTGCGTCCACACCTTCGTTCGGATGCCAAGCTCCTTCCACATTGGCCCCTTCCAGCGCTCGACTTCGCCACGGTTGAAGTCCGATTCACCGGTGATCAGCGCGGCGCTGAGCCGATCATTCGCACGGAAGCGGAGCCATTGTTCGTCGCGCAGATCGCCACCGGCACACAGGGGAATCATTCCGCCGAAGTATTCGGGAATCGTGAACGCCAGGGCACACGCGATGCGACCGCCGCCGGAGATTCCCGTGGTGTACGTGCGATCGGGATCAAGTGGGATTTGCCGGCGAACATCGTCGAGGCAATCGAGGATGATGCGAACCCGCCTGGGGCCATCGACGCCGTTACCGGCACCCCGCACGCCAATGAACACGAACCCCTTGTCCTTGCACACCGATTCGAACGCCTTCCACCCGGCCGGCTCGTTCCCTGCGGACACGAACACGATCGCCGGCAGGGGTTTCTTTGTGTCCTTGCGGGCGGGCACGAACAGTTCGTAGGTCTGCTTCGTGGAATCGTAATCCTTGCCGACCAGATCAGCGGGCGGTTCCGCAACGCTGCGATTGCTCACGAGGAACGTCCAGTCGATCCGCGTTGGGGCGGAAACGCTGACCTTCGCGGAGTATCCGGGCGGAGGTGGTGCGGCGACAGCGGCCAGGGTCGAGACGAACGCGAAGAGCACCGCGAACAGGCAGCGAGTCATGGGCGGTTCCTTGAAGTGCTCGGGTGAGAGAGATGCTGACAATCCCCAGCGAGCCGGAAGCGTGCCGACCGGAAAGTTCCAGTCGCATACCACCGGCTCGCCAATCGGGATCAGACCCTTACGGCTTCTTTTCCTCGGGCGGTGGTGCTGCGGCAGCCTCTCCGCCTGGCATCCCAGGCTTCGAGTCCTTGATCCACTTGATCGCATTCACGATGGACAATCGCACTTGCTCTTGCGGCATACTGGCCACAACCTGTTCTTTTTCCTTCGCGGTGAGCTTGTCGTAAGCCTCGAAGAACTTCTTGTCCTTGAGGTTCTCGGCCATCTTCTTGTTGCGGAGGTCTTCCCACTTCTTTTCGGCCTTCTCCAGAATCACGATTGCACCAGTCGCTTTCACACCCATCGAGGCCAACGCGGAAAGTGCCGTGTTCAGGACGGTCGGGTTGTCATCCTCAAGCACGCTCGCCACCAAATCGACCTTGGAACCGGCTTGTTCACCGAAGATCGCAAGGGCTTGAAGCGCCTGGATCTTGGGGCCATCATCCTTCGCGGAACAGTGTCGAGCGATCGCGCCGAGGTTTTCGTCGTTGATTTCCTTGGTATCGAATCGCATCAGCACGACCCGAACCCAGATTTCGAGTTGCTTGTCGAGTTCGACATCCTTGCCCTTGGTTTTCCCCGTGCCGAGTCGCGAGCGCATGGCATCGGCCACGAAATCCGCTGACTTCTGGTTGATCTTGGGAGGAGTCTTGTCGTCTCCCTTCCGGGGGCCATCCCAGGGTGGCCCGAGCATGACGAGCGCTTGCAGGGCTTCCATCCGCACCGCAACACTGACATCTCTCGCGAGCGTTCCCGCAAGTGCCTGGAGTGCCTTGACGTTCGGCCCAGTCGTACTGTTGAAACCGATCTGACCTAGGCAACGGGCGATGCTCTGCCGTGTCTCAAATGAAGGGTCCGACAGTGCGACACCCGCAACCAGATACACCGCCCCTTCCGCTTTCGGGCCGATCGACGAAAGCGTTTGCACCGCGTGCCGCCGTGCGAGTTGGCCTGGGATGCCCTGATCCACCGACAACCCCAGCAACCGGATCGCCTCAACTTCGTCCTTCGAGTTGCTGAACCCAATCAGCGAGGCTGCATCGTACAACGTGATGCGAACACCCGGGTCGGGTTCGCCGCCTGTCCCGGGGGATCGCATCCGCGCCAGGATGGCCTTGCTCGCCTCTTGTTTGGATAATTCCGGGCCGAAACTGGGGATCGTGTTCAGGGCGGCTTGCCGGATTGCGGGGTCCGGGTCCTGGAGATCCTTCACCCACGATTTGATATCTTTCCCGCTAATCTCGGTGGGCCACTTCTGCTCCGGGAGTTTCGTAGGGCTTTGGCCCTTGGAATCCTTGGGGTCGGGCTGCCCTGCCGCGAGAAACGGCTGGCTCGGCACGACGGCAGCAAGCGAGACGGAGAGTGCGAATGCGGCCAGTGCTCTTGAATACATGGCGAACCTCGGTGGACTCTTCCCCTGGTACCACAACACACAGGATACCCAGACCGTTGGCGTTCGCAATCCCATGCAGGGAGTGGTTCCAGTGAACAGCAGGCGGTTTCGTATTACCCAGTCGGAAAAGCGACGCCTTCAACGGGCACGACCAATCCTCTCGCCAACCCCATTCCTCCATCCAGTTCATGCGGGCTCATGTGGGGTTGCCGGAATGCAGGGGTCTTGCATAGAATACAGCTCTTCGGCATGCACCTTGCATGGCCGGCTCTCGCGCGATCTGCCGACGCGCGGCAAGAACCGGCCACAGTTTTTTGGGAGCCAACACCACCCACACCCTCCGAGGTGTTGAGTTTGTGTCGGCCCCGGGAGTGAGCGACCCGTGACGGAACCTTTGATCGACTTGCGGGCACTTCTCGTTGAACGTGAAGATTTTGAAGGTGGGATGGTTTCCCGACTGCGCGAGGGACTCGCCCAAGGTGGCGCTCAGATCCGCGCCATGCGGGAAATTACTGACACACTCCAGAAGCGACTCGCTGTTGCTGCCCCCCCACAACAGAAGAAGATCCATCTCAAACTGGGCATCGCGTTCTTTTTCCTCGGCCAGATTCGCACGGCCGTTGAGAACCTGAACAAGGCCGAAGGCCCACTCTCGGCGTTCTACCTCGGCATGGCCCACACCTACCTTGGTCAGGCGAAGCCTTACGCCGACGACGATGGTGACACGACCGATCACCTCGATGTCGCGCTCAAATCATTCGAGAAGGCCGAAAAGAGCGGTTACGCTCCCCAACTCACGCAACTCCAGAAGGCCGGTGTTCTGAGGCTTCAGAAGCATCTCAGCGAGGCCAAGTCGATCCTGGCCAAGCTCAAGGACGGGGCAGCCCATAACGCGGAATACTACTTCCAGGAAGGGGCGGTCATCGAGGCGGAAGGCGACGCAATTCGCGCCTCGAAGTCCTATGCAAAGGCCGTGGAAGTCGACCCACGCCACTCCGGAGCGCTGTTCCGCCTGGGGTTCCTCAACGATCTCCAGGGGAACGACCACGAGGCCATCGGGTTCTACGAGAAGTGCTTGAAGTATCCGCCGGTCGGCAAGGGTGTGCTGTACAACCTCGGCATCCTGTATGAAGACCACGGCCAGTACGACAAGGCAACCGAGTGCTACCGCCGGCTCCACAAGGCCGACCCACGCGACGAACGCGCGAAACTGTTCGTCAAGGACGCCGAAGCCTCGCTGATCCAGGAGTACAGCCCCGAGGACGAGCAGCACAGCGAAGCATTCCAGCGCGTGATGGAAGTGCCGATCACAGACTTCGAGTTGTCCGTGCGGAGCCGAAACTGCCTGAAGCGGATGAACATCCGCACCCTCGGCGACCTGACCCGCGTCACCGAGTCGCAACTGCTGGCGAGCAAGAACTTCGGCGAAACGTCGCTCGAAGAAATCAAGATCATCATGAACGCCAAGGCGCTGCGGATCGGGCAATCGCTTGATCAGGGTCAGCAGTACGAGTTCCGCTACCGCCCGCAGCAGAACCTCAGCCCTGAGGAACAGGCCACGCTGAACAAGCCGGTCAGCGATTTGAACCTGTCGGTTCGCGCTCGCAAGTGCATGAACCGCCTGAACATCACGACCCTTGGCGAGTTGGTTCAGCGCACGGCCGACGAACTCCTCGAAGCGAAGAACTTCGGCATGACCTCGCTCACCGAAGTCCGCGAGCGACTCGTATCGCACAACCTGAAGCTGCGGGGTGACTGATTTGTCATGGGTATCCCGCGAGACAAGGATGCCAAACGGTTTTATCGTGCCGGAGGGCAGCGACTTGAAGACGCTGCCTACCTCTTGAAGGGTGAGCGAACCTCGGCGGCGGTCTACCTCTCGGGATACTGTGTTGAGTGTTTGTGGAAGGCGTTAATCATCACCCAGGCAGGCGATGACAAGAAAAAGGAAGTCCTCGACTTGTTCCGCGGTGCTGGTGCCCACAACTACGATTTCTTGCGATCGCTCTACTCGAAACATGGCGGCCAACCGCCTCCCAAGAAGGACAAAGAACTGACGAACGCCTTTATTATCGTCGGATCTTGGCGGACCGATCTTCGCTACGATCCAAAGCTCTACCCAGTTGATGACGCCGAGGAATTTCTTGATGCTGTTCAGCGGATATCAGATTGGATGAATGAGAGGTTGTGAGATGGCTGTCAACATTCTCGGAACGTCCGACGATGCCACCAAAGCAATTGCTGGCGCTCTCCAATCCTACGCCGATACTCACCCTGCTGCTGAGGTTGATGTCTACCGATACAGCCCCGTTTCGGTCCGTGCGCGCGTGATCGATCCTGATTTCCGGGGCAAGAGCCGCTCCGAGCGACACCGGACTGTATGGCCCCTCCTTTACCAGCTCGATGAAGACAACCTCAGCGAACTCACGATGTTGCTTCTGTTGCCCCCGGATGAAAAAGAAGTGTCGGACGTAAATCGAGATTTCGAGACGGGTCAGTACGCAAAAGCCTACTCACTCGCACTCCAATCTTCACAGATCAAGAACGGGGCAGCCCCCTGATTGCATCTCAACTGCCCTTTTCTTTCCAACTTCAGGCGACCGACGGTGCGGCGAGGGCGGCGCGGTTCATGACCGCGCACGGACCGGTCGAGACGCCCGTATTCATGCCGGTCGGCACACAGGGGACTGTAAAGGGTCTCACGCCCGAAATGGTTCGCGATGCGGGTGCCCAGATCATTCTGGGGAACACCTACCATCTCGCACTGCGGCCGGGCGACGAACTGATCCGCGACCTCGGCGGCTTGCACAAGTTCATGAACTGGCCTGGCCCGATCCTCACGGACTCGGGCGGTTTCCAGGTGTTCAGCCTGGCCACGCAGGTGAAGATCACCGATGAGGGCGCGAAGTTTCGCAGCCACATCGACGGCTCGCCTCTCGAACTCACCCCGGAACGTGCTGTCGAGATTCAGCAGAACCTCGGCTCCGATATCGCGATGGTACTCGACGAGTGCCCTTCCCTGAAGGACACGACCCCCGCGAAGGTGCGAGCCGCTGTCGAGCGCACGATCCGCTGGGCGGCACGCTGCCAGGCACACCACACGCGAACGGATCAGGTGCTATTCGCCATTGTGCAAGGCGGGTTGGACCTCGACTTGCGGGCGATGTGTGCGACCGAACTGGTGGCGATGGATTTCCCCGGGTATGCCCTGGGGGGCTTCAGCGTCGGCGAGGCACCCGAGGCAATGCATGCGGCGTTGCCAGCCTGTGCGGCGTTCCTCCCGGAGAACAAACCCCGTTACCTGATGGGTGTCGGCAGGCCACAAGACCTGCTCGCTGGCGTGGCCTCTGGGATCGACATGTTCGATTGCGTGATGCCGACGCGGAATGGTCGAAACGCCCTGGCGTTCACCGCGGATGGCCCGATGAGGTTGCGGAATGCAAAGCACCGGCGAGATCCGGGCCCCGTGGAGTCCGATTGCGGCTGTTACTGCTGCGCGAACTTTTCTCGGGCGTATCTGCATCACCTGTTCGCGGCAGAGGAGATGCTCGGGCCAACGCTCCTGAGCCTGCACAACGTAGCGTTCTACCTGCGATTGATGCGCGAAGCCCGGCAGGCGATTCTCGAAGGACGGTTTGAGGCCTTCCACGCGAGTTGTCTTGCCCGGTGGAACACGGATTCCTAAATTGAATTTTCCGATTTGCCGGGTTGAACTGCGCCCCGATGGGGACCGAGGCATTAACTTCATGGCCCCGACGACGACATTACTGCTTTTCGGCCAGGAACCACCCGCGCAGCCAGCGCCCGGTGGGATTGGTGGCCCGATGTTCCCGTTCTTCCTGATCGGGTTGATGTTGCTGTTCTGGGTGGTGGTCATTCTCCCCATGAGCAGGCGACAGAAGAAAGAACAGGAGCAGATGATTGCCACACTCAAGCGTGGCGCGAAGGTGCTCACCAACGCTGGAATCATCGGCACGATTGTGTCGGCGAAGGACGGCGAGGACGAGATCGTCATCAAGTCCGAGGATTCTCGGTTGCGGATCAGGCGGAATGTGATCGTTCAAGTGATTGGGACCGACGAAGCCGAGGCCGCCGCGAAGTAGTGCGGGCTTCTGAGGCTGAATCAAGTACCGGGCTTCGTCTCTCGCGATGAACCTGGACAGGGAATGGAACACCATGCAACGGAACTATCTGCGCGGGCTGCTCATCTGCCTGATCCCCTGCCTTCTGGCGGGGCTGTTCGCGTTCCGAATCGACAAATACAAGCTCGGTATCGACCTCGCGGGCGGGACCATTCTCGTCTACGAGATTAACCTCGAACGCACCAAGCAGCGGAAAGAAGCGCTTGGGGAAGGCGTTCCGAAGGACGACCGGCAAGTCGTCGGGTTGACCCCCGAGGAAATGAACCAACTCGCCGCACAGATCAAGCGGCGTATCGACCCCACCGACATCAAGAACGTCACGGTTCGCCCACTTGGGGACCGGCGGCTCGAAATCATCCTTCCCACGGGTGGCGCGACTGGCGGTCGAGAAAACCTGACGGCCGAGGAAATCGAGGAAACAAAGCGGCTCATCTCTCAGATGGGTGTGCTGGAGTTCCGCATCCTGGCGAACGGAGCCGACGACGCCGAAGGGATCGTTGCGGCTCGCGCTGTGGTGGATTCGGAATCGAAGGAAACTCTGGATGCCCTGGCCCGTGAGGGTAAAGCCCCTCCTGGCCCGAAGGAAGAGTTCAACGTCGAGATCAACGGCACCAAGGCGAAAGTTCGCTACGTGTGGGCTGAAATCGGGCCTGAGTATCGGGCCGACCTGGGCCTGAGCAACGCGAACGAGGCTCCTGGTGGACTCTGGGCATCGGCGGCGGCGGCCCGCGAGGCGGGGAAGACGTTCCTGATCGGTCCAGGGCGGAACGTCGTGAACGACAACGCGGTTGCCTCGGATGTCCTGTTCAGCCGCGTCTGCACCAACCGCGACCAGCTTGCTCGCGAGCAGGCGGAACGCGAGCGGCTTCAGCGAGAAGGAAAACCCGAAGCCGAGATCGAGAAACTCCTTGATGCCAAGAAGTACGAGTACTTCGTGCTCACGCGGGTTTCGCCAGAAGATTCCGTGCGTGTCGGTGGCGACATCACCTTGACCGCCACGGCCGGCACCGACTCCAAGACGTTCTCGCCTTGTGTCGAATTCAACTTCAACGCGACCGGTGCTCAGATCTTCGGCAAGATCACTCGGCGAAACAAGCCATCGAACAACAACACCCGTTTGCTCGCCGTGCTCCTCGACGATCGCGTGGTGTCGGCTGCCACGATTCAGTCTGAAATCACCAGCCACGGCCAGATCACCGGAAAGTTCGACCGGAAGACCGTCGAACGGCAGGTGTACATTCTGCGAAGCGGTGCCTTGAGTGCCGAACTGCGAGAAAAGCCGGTCAGTGAAAACACGATCGGACCAACCCTGGGTCGCGACACGATCCGCAAGGGGACGATGGCCGTCGGCCTCGCGTTCATCGCGGTGCTGGCGTTCATGCTCGTTTACTACCGGTTCGCGGGTTTGGTGGCGTGCATCGCGCTGTTCGCCAACCTGTTGCTTACCGTTGGGTTCATGGTTTCGGTGAACGCGGCCTTCACCCTTCCGGGGCTTGCGGGGCTTGTGCTCACGCTGGGTATCGCGGTCGATGCGAACGTGCTGATTTATGAACGGCTACGGGAAGAGCGGAACAAGGGGGCCAACCTCATCACCGCCATCCGTAACGGCTACGACCGGGCCTTCGGCACGATTATCGACACGCACATGACGAGTATCTTCACCGCCATCGTGCTCTACACCTTCGGCAACGACAACCTGAAGGGGTTCGCGATTAGCCTCACGGTCGGGCTGGTGATCAGCCTGTTTACCTCGCTCTACATTACTCGCTTGATGTTCGACTTCTGGCAGCACAAGAAGTGGCTGACCGAACTGAAGATGCTGAAGCTGTTCGACCGGCCGAACTTCCACCCAATGAAGTACCGCCACATCTTCTTCGTGCTGACCTCGGTGAGCACGGTGCTTGGGCTGGGGTTGTTCGTGTTGCGAGGTGAAGCGGGGCTGAACGTGGACTTCCGCGGCGGCACCGTGTTCGCCGGCAAACTCCGCGATGGCGAGGAACGCGGCCTCACAACTACCTCCGATGGGAAGCCTGGCTTCCGCGAACTGCTCGGCGAGTCGAACCAGAAGAAGCAATTGACCGCTACCTCGGCACACTGGTCGAACAAGCCCGTGGGCGAGACGGCGACCGCGAACACGTTTGTCTACACCATCACATACGCGGACGGATCGACCACGACTGTCACCTTGAACCACAAGCCCGAGGGCAACACGGACAAGGAGATGGAAGACGACGTGATTCGGCGTGCGAAGGAACTGCCGGACTGGTCCGTGGAGCAGATGTTCCTCGCGGGCACAAGCTACCCCGACGGCAAGAGCAAGTACTTCACTATCCGGACGACGGAACGTCAGCCGGAACTGGTGCGGGCGACGCTGGACCGACTCTTGCGGGCCGACGACGGCAAGTCGCTCATGGCCGGAGCCACGATGAACGTGGAGGTCAAGGGTTCCACGGTTGACCTGACCTTCTCGCAGCCGACATCTCGTGCCTACGTGCAGGAGTTGCTCAACCGCGAGTTCAAGAAAGCCGGGGCCAGTGGCGAGGGCGACACGTTCTCGATCAACGGCGACAAGAACACGGAAGAGGGTGGGCGGTTCACCAAGATGACCGTGGATGTCTCGAACAACCCGGCACTTGGCAAACTCAAGGCCGCCGACACCGACCCGGAAAAGAAGTCGCAGCTTGAGTCGCTCAAGAAGATTCTGTCCGAGACCAAGCAGTCATTCGAGTCGGCACCTGAACCCGAACGGCTTGAGGTGTTCGACAGCCAACTCGCGAAGGAAACCCGCACGAAGGCATTCTGGGCCATCGCGCTGAGTTGGGTCGCGATCCTGCTGTACCTCTGGTTCCGCTTTGGTAACTGGACATTCGGCCTGGCCGCCGTGCTCTGCTTGATCCACGACCTGTGCTTCACACTCGGGATCATCGCTGCTTGCCACTACCTGCACCTGATCCCAGGAGCGAGCCTACTGGGGATCGACGACTTCAAGATCGACCTCGTCGCGGTGGCGGCACTGCTCACGCTGGTCGGTTATTCGGTGAGCGACACGATCGTGGTGTTCGACCGAATCCGTGAAGTGCGTGGCAAGAATCCGAAGCTTGTCCCACAGATGATTAACGACAGCGTGAACCAGACGCTGAGCCGAACCATCCTGACGGCGACGACGGTGTTCCTCGTGTCGATCGTGCTCTTTGCGTTCGGTGGCGAAGGGGTTCACTTGTTCGCCTTCGTCATGGTGATGGGCGTGTTGGTCGGGACTTATAGCTCGATCTTCGTCGCGGCCCCACTGCTGCTTGTCTTCGGCGAAGGTCACGACGAGTACGCACCGGCCGTCATCGACGAACCGGCCCACAAGGAAGAGACCGAAGAAGTTGTCGAGGGGTGATTCTTCTGGAGCCGCTTGCGGCGTTGCAGGTCTGCCTGCAACGCCGCAAGCGGCTCATTCATTTCCCAATACACTTTCGAAATCCAATCCCGCTTCTCTCCGAGGTTCCCATGCGACTCCTCCTCTCAGCCGCGATACTCGCGGTTCTGCCCGTTGCCGCGCACGCGGCCGACTTCGCCAAGTTCAAGGCCCAGGAAATCGACTCCGGACTGAAGATCGGCTACGCCGTGCTCACCGCCGACGTGGACGGCGACAAGAAGCTCGACATCGTTGTGGTCGATCAGCACAAACTCGTGTGGTACCAGAACCCCGGCAAGCCCGGCGCGGACTGGAAGAAGCGCGTCATGCTCGACGGCAAAACGAAGCCGGACAACGTGTGTGCCGCGGCCATCGACATCGACGGTGACGGCCTTCCCGAGATCGTGATCGGCTCGGCGTGGAAGCCGTTCGACACCGCCAACGCGGCCCAGCTCGGCTGGGTGAAGCGGGGCAAGACGCTCGACGACGAGTGGACCTACCACCCGCTGCCGTGTGACGAGCCGACAGTCCACCGCGTACGTGTGTTCGACATCGACGGTGACGGCAAACCGGAGATCGTCCACGTTCCGTTGATGGGCCGTGACTCGACCGCGAAGGGGAACTGGGTGGATGGTCGCCCCGTTCGGGTGGTGGCGCTGAAAGTGCCTGCGAAAGACCCCGAGAAGGCCGAGAACTGGAAGACGGAAGTACTCTCGGATACCCTCAACGTCACACACAACTTCTGGCCGGTACCGCTCAAGAGTTCGGGCCGCGCCCCAGCCGCGTTCGACATCCTCGTGACGAGTTACGAGGGGGTTCACGCGATCACGCACAGCGGGGGCAAGTGGACGACGGCCAAGATTGGCGAGGGGAACCAGGCGAACCCGAAGGGCAACCGTGGGGCCAGCGAGATCAAGAAGTCGGCCGATAAGCTGGGCGTGATCGCCACGATCGAGCCGTGGCACGGCAACCAGGTTGTTGTGTACACGCAGCCGGCGGAGGCGGGCAGTCTGTGGGACCGGCACGTCATCGACGAGCAACTTCGCTGGGGTCACGGCGTGTGGTTCGCGGATCTCGATGGCGACGGCATCGACGAACTCGTCATTGGTGTTCGCGACGACCCCAATGCGAAGTCCGGCGACAAGCACACGGAACGTCGCGGCGTTCGCATCTACAAGAACACCGATGCTAAGGGTGCGAAGTGGGAGCGGCAGATCATCGATGATGGCGGCGTGGCGGTCGAAGACTTGTGCGCTGCGGATCTCGATGGTGATGGCAAGATCGACATCATCGCGGTGGGCCGCGCGACAGGGAACGCCCGCATTTACTGGAACCAGGGAAAGTGATCGTTTAGCTACGACGCGGTTTCCGTGGCGGAGCGCTCCACATGCGAGCGCTCCGCTACGAAGACTCCGCGTCGCAGCTACGCGGTTTCCGTGGCGCCCCAATACGCCGGCACCGGCGCGACGAACGTCAACTCTTGCTTCGTGAACGGGTGCGTGATCGTCAGGCTTCGCGAGTGTAGCGCGATCACACGGTCGCGAGGCAGTTCCGCTGGTGGGCCAAAGGCACGCGTGCTGCCGTAAGCGTCGTCGCCGAGAACCGGGTGCCCACGCCACGCGGATTGAACCCGTAACTGGTGCATCCGCCCCGTGAGCGGCGCGAGTTCGACGAGCGTGTGCCCTGCGAATTTCTGAACCACGCGATATTCGAGCATCGCCAGTTTCGCCCCGGGATCGCCTTCCTTTGCTGGTTCAACTCTTGCCTCGTCGGGCACCTTTCGCAGCCAGTTATCCCACACGCCCACATCGGGGGTCACCTCGCCTTCAACCAGTGCCCAGTACACCTTGCGAACCTTGTGATGTTCGAACTGTGCATGAACCCGTTGCGCGGCCTTGGTGTTTCGCGCGAAGCAGACGACGCCGCTCACGGGCCGGTCGAGCCGATGTGGAACCCCCAGGTACACGCCCGCCGGCTTCGCGTACTTCTCCTTGATGTAGGCCTTGGCCAACTCTTCCAGATTGGGAATGCCGGGGGGTGCCTGGGTCAGCAGTGGTGCAGGTTTGTTGACGACGAGAAGGTGGGGATCTTCGAATAGCACTTGAAGGGGTGAAGGGTCGGTCAGGTGAGGTGGCAGGGCTGCCGCTGTGGTTTCGCGGCTCGCCTCTGCGTTCAGGTTCTCGTCGGCATCGTTCACCCGTTCACCTCTTCACCCAGGCACTTGATCCAGAACTAGAGCGCCTTCAGGAAATGTGTAGCGCCTGGTTTTGGGAGGGCGAGGCTCCTGCCGAGCCGTAGCCTTTGGCTCGGCAGGAGCCTCGCCCTCCCTTATTCACGCTACATATTTCCTGAATCTGCTCTAAGCGGGAACGTGCACCGGCAACCCCAGAACCTCACGGCGGGGGGCGGCACCGGCACCGACACCGGAGAGCTTCTTACGGAGGTAATCGAGTGCCTTGTTCATCTGGCGATCGTCGAAGGGCTTGGTATTGTCCCACAGGGGCTTGCCGTCCTGGCCCTTGAGCGCGGGCAACTCCGGTGGCGGTGGCGGATTCGGCCCAACCACATCGGGCTTGCCGGCCACGAAATCGACCTTACGCAACTCCACGCGATACCGCAAATACTCCGGGTCGGTGAACGACACCACCATCCCCTCGTTCGGCGTGACGCCCCATTCGTCCAGCTTGTGCTTCTCGGCCCAGGCCTTGTCCATGTTCTTGCCGTTGGGTCGCCACCATGTTTGTGTGGTTAACTTCACCGCGGTCTTCTGATCGGGTGCCAGGCGGAAGATGCTCTGCACGCTCCCTTTCCCGTAGGTGCGTTCGCCGACCACGATGGCCCGGTTGTTGTCTTGCAGTGCCGCGGCAACGATCTCGCTGGCGCTGGCACTGTCGCGATTGACCAGCACGACCATGGGCTTCAGTTCGGCGGGGAGGAAGTTCGTTCCCGCTCCGCGAGCGGATGTCGTCTTCTCGCCGCCGCGACGGTCCTTGGTGGTCACGATCTTGCCTTCGGTCAGGAACAGGTCCGAGAGCTTCGTCGCCTCGTCGAGCAGCCCGCCTGGGTTGTCCCGAAGATCGAGGATCAGCCCGCGTGCACCGGCGGCCTCGATCTCCTTCATCGCGTCCTCGACTTCCTTCGTGGTGAGCCCGCTGAAGGAGGAGATGCGAATGAGCGCGATCTTGTTCTGTGGGTCGATGAACCAGGTCCACTTCGACGGATCGTCGTTGCGGCGCGAGACGCCTGCAACCGGGTGCATCGCGATCCGCTCGCGGGTGAGGGTCACGGGGAACTCCTTCTCGCCCCGGCCGATCGTGAGCGTGACCTTGGTCCCGCGTTCCCCCTTGATGAGCTTGCTCGCCTGCTCGCCCGTCATGTCCACGGTATCAGTGTCGCCGATCTTCAGAATCACATCGTTCGCGATCAGCCCAGATTCGTATGCCGAACCTCCCGCGAAGGGCGACGTGATCTTTAGCCGCTTCGTCTTCTCGTCCTGACCCAGGAGGATGCCGACGCCATCGAAGCTGCCTTCGGTTTCGGTATCGAACTCTTCGAGTTGTTTCTTGTTGAGGTAAACGGAGTGCGGGTCGAGTTTCCGCAAGCCCCCGCTGATGGCATCCTCGACGAATTTTTGCTTGTCTTCGGGGGTGAGTTCGCGAACGTAGTTCGCATCCACCTCGGCCATCACTTCGACGAACTGCCGCAGCAGTTGGTAATCCTGATCTGGAGCCGGGGCACTGTATCCGATGGCGACTCCGAGGCCGACCAATCCCGGGATAATCAACATCCAGGCCAGGTTTCGGTGCGGCATGCGAAGCTCTCCGTCGGGTCACGAACTGGCGAACACGCCCACGTCACATTATCGTCCGGCTGCTGCCGGCTTCATGTCGAATATGCGGATTATACCCGCTAGTTGTGTCGCACGGGAGCCGACCTCGCGGTGTGTGGTCACAGTGTAATCTTTTCCTCAAGTCGTTTTGACCACCCCCTTAACCCAGATTATGTTCACAACACAACCTGCGTAACTCCCCCGGATTCCGGTGCTTCACTATGTACAGTCTCGTCTTGATGACCGCCATGACCGCCGGCCCCGATGCCTCGGAGTTCAACGGATTCTTCTCGAATCTGTTCTCTGGAGGGAACAATTGTTCGGGTTCTGCCCGATCGGGAAACTGTTACGGCAATTACGCCCCTCGCTATAGCTGCTATGGTGGCGGTTGCACAGGGTCGACCTCTGCGTCGAACTGCACGGGTTGCACCGGTTGCAGCGGCTCAACATCGGCCTCGAACAATTGCAACGGGTGCAACGGATGCAGCGGAAGTGGCTTCGGAAGCCGCGTGCGGAAATGGTTCGACCGGGGCAATGGATGTTCCGGCAGTTGCAATGGATGCACCGGCTCCGGGTATGGCTGCACGGGTTCCGGATACGGCTGCACTGGCTCCGGCTACGGTTGCACGGGTTCTGGCTATGGATGCTCGGGAACGGTGGGGTACTCATGCTTCGGGGCGTCGGCGTACTCGTGCTTCGGCGGTCCTGCGGTGGCTTACACGCCAATGATCAACGGCGGCATGTCGTGCCAGGGTGGAATGGCGTGGCCCGCACCAGCTCCGGTATTCGAGTCTGCTCCCCCGATGCCGGGAATGGTTCCGCCCGCAGCGATCCCATACGCCCCGCCGGGCGCGGCTCCAGGATTCAATCCGCAGAACACCGGCTTCCGCCCCAGCAACGACGGTTCCGCCCTCGTGTCGAACGGAGCTTCAGCACGAGCCACCGTCATTGTTCGGCTGCCGATCGATGCTCGCCTGTTCGCAGACGCCAAGGCACTCAGCCTGACGGGTGCCGAACGGAAGTTTGTGTCGCCGGAATTGCCAGTTGGCCAGGAGTTCGTCTACCGGTTCCGCGTCGAGTACGAACGCGATGGGGAGACCGTGAGCGTGACCAAGAAAGTCGCCGTGCGTGCGGGTGCGATGTTGGATATCGAATTCACCGACCTGACCGCGAAGGCAACGACTGAGAAGCCAGCACCGCGGCAGGTTCCAAGCGGCAATACCGCAGTGGCCGCCACGCCAACCTCGAACCCCGTTCACCCCGCGACGACACCAACGGTCGCGACCCCGACTTCTGCACCCCCAGTTGCACCGGCTCCTGCTGGTCAAACGGGTGGTGATCGTGCCACGATCACGGTGAAGCTCCCCGCAGGTGCGACGCTGTTCGTGGATGACCGTAAGAGCCCTTCGACGGAAGCGGTTCGCCGGTTCAGCACGCCGCCGTTGCCGACCGGCCGCGATTTCGCTTACCTGATGCGAGCGGAGATCGTGCGGAACGGGCAGACCGAAACCTTCACGCAGAAGGTGCCGTTCCGGGCCGGTGAGCGTGTGGATGTGGATTTCAGCACAATCGGCCAGTGATTCCGATAGCGGCCCCGGCTCACACGCCGGGGCCGCTTGTTTGTTCAGCCTGCGATGTCCGGCAACCCCAGCTTCGCCAGGTATTCCCGCTCCTTCACTCGCATCTTGGCCGCGGACTTGGCATCGGTGTCGTCGTAACCACACAGATGCAGCGCTCCGTGGATCGCGTACAGCAGCAGTTCCAGGTTCACATCGTGGTTCCGGTCCGCCGCGTACTCCACGGCCACTTCGTAGCCGATCACTACTTCCCCTTCGAGCGTCTTCGCCCCCGGATCGGTGTACGGGAACGTCAGCACATCGGTTGGCTCATCGTGTTGGAGAAACTGGTTGTTGAGCCGATGGATGTGGGCGTTATCGACGAACGCGAGCGTGACCTTACACGCCCGCACGCCTTCGCCTTGAAAAACGGCGCATGCCGCTTCCTTGAGCCGCTGGAACTCTAGCGGGTACTCGTAGGGGTTGGCAACGGAAACTCGATGTACGACTGGAATCGGCGTTACTCCTAGGAGATCGCTCACGGCTGAAGCATCATGATTGCTTACGAGCCGAGGCGAGAGGCCGCAATCCCTATCACTCTTCCGCTCTGTACAATCACAGTATGGCCATTCCCGTCAATCTCGTCACTGGGTTCCTCGGCGTCGGCAAAACGACGGCCGTCATCGACTTGCTCAAAAACAAGGCTGCCGGGTCGCGGTGGGCCGTGCTCGTCAACGAGTATGGCGACGTCAGCATCGACGGAGCGATGATCGAAGGCAGCGGGCCTGATGGCGTTTCCGTGCGCGAGGTCGGCGGCGGGTGTGTCTGTTGTGCCACTGCACCGTATCTCCCGGTGGCGTTGCATTTCCTGCTCCTCGACGCGAAACCGGATCGGCTCATCATCGAAACGACGGGCCTCGGGCACCCCGCGCGACTGCTCGACATGCTCCGCATGAACTACGCCGATCGCCTGGAGGTGCGGGCCACGCTTGGGATCGTCGATCCGGCCGACTTCGCCAAACCCGAGATGCGTGAGAACCCCATCTTCATCGATCAGATTCAGCTTTCCGATGTCGTGGTGATGAACAAGCTCGACACCGCGACCCCCGAGTTGGTGGCCGAGTTCCAGAAGTGGGCGAACGGGTTGTTCCCGCCAAAGCTGCTAATCGCGGGCACGACGCACGGCCGCCTCGACCCCGCATGGCTCGACCTGACCGCGAACGACGAACGCGTGCCGTTGTTCCCGGAGGCACACGCCCATGCCGGGAATCGGGAATCGGGAATTGGGGATCGGGATGGAGGCGAACCCACCATGATCTCGCTGTCTCTCCCACACCAGACCCTCGACTCCCGCTCCCCGACTCCCGACTCCCGACTCCCGACCCCCGACTCCCGATCCCCGACTCGCTACCCCTCGCCTCCGGGTGTGCGACCCGCGTGTTGTGGGTGGATCTTCGATGCGGCTGACGTGTTCGACGAGAATAAGTTGCTCGCACTGTTGAGTAGCACGAAGGGCGTGTCGCGGCTCAAGGGCGTGTTCCACTTGCTGGACGAGTGGGAAATCGTGAACCGCTCCGGCACGGCGGTGAGCGTGTCCCCGACTGCGTATCGCCGGGATAGTCGGCTGGAAGTCTTTTCGGATTCGCTTGACTGGGATGCGTTCGAACGCGAACTGCTCGATTGCCGTGTTCGCCGATAACACGGTTCCCGTGACACATTCCCTCCGTACAATTACCGTAGCTGCCCCAACACCTTGTCGCTCCTCCCGGAGATTCTCCATGCCCGGCGGAAGTTTTCTTGCCCGTGCAAGCATGTTGCTTGCGCCGGCCGCTCTCGTTGCTGCCATCTGGTACCTTGGCGGTCAAACGCCCGGCTCGCCCTTGCCCGAAGCAACTGCTGCCGAAGCCCCATCGCCCCTGCCTTTGAAGCTGGAAAAGGGCGATCACATCTGCATCGTGGGCAACACTCTTGCCGAGCGATTGCAGCATGATGGTTGGTTCGAGGCGTTCCTGAATGCCCGGCTCCCCAATCATGAACTCGTGATCCGAAACCTCGGATATTCTGGCGATGAAGTCGGTGGTTACACCGCCACTCCTGACCCGAACAAGCGGATGCGTTCTGCCGATTTCGGCACGTCCGATCAATGGCTGCACGGTAAGGCTCCCATTCCTCGCCCCGATTCCATCGCGGACAAGGCGGCAGTGCAGGCGAACCGCTTTGAGAACGTGAATACCAAGCCCGACGTGATCTTCGCATTCTTCGGCTACAACGAGTCGTTCGCGGGTGAATCCGGGTTGACCAAGTTCAAGAGCGATCTGGAATCCTTCATCAAGCATTCGCAGGCCCAGAAGTACAACGGCAAATCGGCCCCGCGAATCGTGCTGTTCTCGCCGATCGCGTTCGAGGATCACAAGTCCCCGAACCTGCCGAAGGGCGACGATATCAACGCGAACGTCGAACTGTACACCAAGGCCATGGGCGAAGTCGCGAAGGCCAACAACGTCGGCTTCGTCGATCTGTACGGCCCCACGAAGAAAGCCTACACAACCGCCAAGTCACCACTCACCATCAACGGCATTCACCTGAACGAAGCTGGCAACCGCGTGCTCGCGGAGATCAGCGATAGCGCGTTGTTCCCCGGCGGCCCGGCGGCCGCAGCGGATCTCGCCGCCAAGATCCGGCCCGCGGTCGAGGATAAAAACTTCCACTGGTTCCAGCGTTATCGCGTCACCGATGGCTACTCCGTTTACGGCGGGCGTGCGTGGTTGCGATTCGTCGGCGGGCAGTCGAACTACGAGGTCGCACAGCGTGAACTCGACGTGCTCGACCTGATGACCTCCAACCGCGACAAGGTCATCTGGGCGGCGGCTCAGGGGAAAGAGATCAAGCCGGACGACAGCGAGCTTCCGAAGTTCATCCCGGTGCCAACGAACAAGCCCGGCACCGGCCCCGAGAAGACACACCTGTTCCAGACGGGCGAAGACGCGATCAAGAGCATGAAGGTCGCCGAGGGGCTAAAGGTCACGCTGTTCGCGAGCGAAGAGAAGTGGCCAGAACTGGCGAAGCCTGTTCAGATGGCATGGGATACCAAGGGCCGGTTGTGGGTGGCCGTGTGGCCGAACTACCCGCACTGGAAGCCGGGCGACCCGTACAACGACAAGCTCCTGATCTTCGAGGACACCGATAACGATGGCAAAGCCGACAAGATGACGGTGTTCGCCGACAAGCTCCAGAACCCGACTGGCTTCGAGTTCTACAACGGCGGCGTGCTCGTGGCACAGGCCCCGGACCTGATGTTCGTCAAGGACACGAATGGCGACGACAAGGCCGACGTGTACCAGCGCGTGATTCACGGTCTCGACACGGCCGACACGCACCACGCCTCGAACAGCTTCGTGCTCGATCCAGGCGGCGCGATGTACTTCCAGGAAGGGACGTTCCACCACTCGCAGGTCGAAGATCCATACGGTGCCTGCAAGCGTCTCGCCAACGGCGGCGTCTTCCGCTACGAACCTCGTACCCAGAAGTTCGATGTCTACGTCACCTACGGGTTCGCCAACCCGCACGGGCACGTCTTCGATCGATGGGGTCAGGACATCGTGATCGACGGCACCGGGGCACAACCCTACCACGCTCCGATGTTCTCCGGTTACCTCCCCTTCCCGCAGAAACACGCTCGCGCCCCGCAGGTGTATCAGCAGCGGACTCGCCCATCGGGGGGCATGGAGATTCTGTCCAGCAAGCACTTCCCGCCCGAATTCGATGGCAACCTGCTCGTGACGAACTGCATCGGCTTCCTGGGTGTGCTGCGCTACAAGCTCTCCGATGTCGGTGGCAGCATCAATGGGACCGAACTTGAGCCGATCCTGTCGAGCAGCGATCCGAACTTCCGCCCGGTGGATTGCAAGACCGGCCCGGATGGTGCCATCTACGTCGCCGACTGGCAGAACCCGATCATCGGGCACATGCAACACAACCTCCGCGATCCAAGCCGCGACCGCCTTCACGGCCGCATCTACCGCATCTCTGCCGAGGGTCGCGAACTGTCGCAACCGCCGAAGATTTCGGGTGAGAGCATCGAGAAGTTGCTCGAAGCGCTCAAGAGTCCTGAGGATCGCGTCCGCTATCGTGCGAAGGTCGAACTTGGCGGCCGCAAATCGGAAGACGTGCTCGCCGCGACGAAGAAGTGGCTGTCGGAGTTGAAGCGTTCCGACGCGAAGCTCGATGAGGACTATGAGCACGCTCGCCTCGAAGGTCTGTGGCTGCACCAGTACCACAACACTGCGAACGTGGAGTTGCTCAAGGATGTGCTGAAGTCGCCTGCGTTCCAGGCGCGAGCCGCAGCGGTTCGCGTGCTGTGGGCCTGGCGCGATCGCGTGCCGGAAGCCCTCGAACTGCTGAAGACGGCCGCGGCGGACGACAACCCCCGCGTGCGGCTCGAAGCCGTGCGTGCCGCGAGCTACTTCACTGTGCCCGAAGCGGCGGAAGTCGTCTTCATCGCACAGGACAAACCGGCCGATCAGTACGTCAACCACGTCATCGGCGAAACGATGAAGGCCCTCGACCCGATCGTGAAGAAAGCGATCGCGGACAAAAAGCCGATCAAGTTCACGACTGCTTCCGGTGCCCGGTACTTCCTGAAGTCCGTCGGCACCGAGACTCTCCTCACGATGGAACGCACGCCCGGCGTCATGCTGGAATTGCTGTTCCGCCCGGGGGTCCGCGAAGAGTTCCGACGCGAGGCGCTTGCCGGACTCGCCAAGCAGGAAGGGAAGCCCGAAGTTGCAGTGCTCGTGAACATGATCCAGTCTCGCGACGGTTCTTCGGCCACCGAGGAGAGCGTTGCGTTCGACCTGGCACGATTGCTGACCTCGCAGCCACAAGCCCAGCTCGCCAAGAGCCGGGCCGATCTCGAATCGATGGCTCTGAAGGGTCGCACCGCCCTCACACGGCAGGTTGGCTTCGTCTCGCTTCTCGCGGCCGATGCCAGCATCGATCCATCATGGAAGTCGGCGGTCACGTCCGCTGCCGCGCTGCAAGACCTCGTCGCAGCGGTTCCGATGGTTCGTGATCCCGCGCTGCGGGCCGCGATCTATCCCAAGGTCAAGGAACTGCTCGATGGGTTGCCCCCAGAGTTGGCCAAGACCCTCGACACGGGCAAGGGTGCCAAGGGTCGTTACGTCCGGATTGAACTTCCCGGGAAGCAGCGAACGCTGACGCTCGCGGAAGTGGAAGTGTTCAGCGATGGCGCGAACGTCGCCCGCAAGGGGAAGGCCACCCAGAGCAGCACGTCTCAGGGCGGTTCCGCGAGCAAGGCCATCGACGGGAACAAGGGTGGCACCTTCGCTGATGGCGGCCAGACCCACACCCAGGAAGGGACTGACGATCCCTGGTGGCAAGTCGATCTCGGTCGCGAGGTGCCAATCGAAAAGATTGTGGTGTGGAACCGCACCGATGGCAACCTCGGTACTCGCCTGAAAGACTTCGACGTGCGTGTGCTCGACGCCAAGAAGCAGGAAGTCTTCGCCTCCAAGAAGAACCCGACGCCCAAGGAGAAGGCCGAGATCACAGTCGGCGCCTCGTCACCGGAACGGCTGATCCGCAAGACCGCGATGTTCGCTCTGACCAGTGTTCGTGGCCAGGAAGCCGACGCCTTCAAGGCCATCGCCAAGTTCCTGACATCCGACACGGATCGCGACGCAGCCGTGCAAGCGCTGCTTCGCATTCGCGTGAAGGACTGGCCGAAGGACGAGGCGAAGACCCAGATCGAGGTCGTGCTGAAGTACATCCGCTCGCTGCCAGTCGCGGAGCGAACCACTCCGGTGGCGCTCGACATGATGCAACTGGGCGAAGGACTCGCGGGCCTGCTTCCGTTGCTCGAAGCACGCGAGGCACGCGTTGAACTCGCCGAGATCGGCGTGCGGGTCATCCGCGTTGGCACGCTGTTCGACCAGATGAGCTACGACAAGGAACGCCTCGTCGTGCAAGCCGGCAAGCCGGTCGAGTTCCACTTCGAGAACACCGACATCATGCCGCACAACTTCGTGATTGTGACGCCGGGGAACCTGGAGAAGATCGGCAACGCGGCCGAAGCATTCGCCACCGACCCGACCGCCGCCGCGAAGCAGTACGTTCCAGCGATGCCGAAGGGAGTTACCCTCCTGGCGAGCAAGTTGCTCCAGTCACGGCAGGCGGAGCAGTTGAAGTTCGCGGCACCAAAGGAACCGGGGATTTACCCATACGTCTGCACGTACCCCGGCCACTGGCGTCGGATGCACGGAGCGTTGTACGTCGTCGCCGACCTCAACGCGTACCTGGAGAACCCCGAGGAATATCTGGCGAAGAACCCGCTTCCGGTGAAGGACGATCTGCTCAAGTTCAACCGCCCGCGCACGGAATGGAAGCTCGAAGAACTCACCGGTGACGTTCAGGAGATGCAAGCCAAGGGTGGGCGGAACTTCGCCAACGGCAAGCAGATGTTCACCGTGGCAACGTGCATCGCGTGCCACAAGTTCGGCGGCCAGGGGAACGAGTTCGGCCCGGACCTCACCAAGCTTGATCCCAAGTTCTTCAAGAACGCCGTGGATGTGGCCGATCACATCATCGACTCAGCGAAACGGATCGACGATAAGTACGCGATGTACCGAATCGTTCTCGATAGCGAGAAGGTGCTGACCGTGATGATCGTCGAGGAGAAGGACGGCGTTGTGAAGGTGATCGAGAACCCGCTCGCCAGCACGAAGCCGCTGGAGTTGAAGGCATCGTCGATCGTGGAGCGGAAGAAGCTCACCACATCGATCATGCCGAAGGGCCTGCTCGACAAGCTGACCCGCGACGAGATCCTCGACCTGCTCGCCTATGTGTGGGGCAAGGCCGACCCGGAGGCGAAATACTTCGGCGACCACCACAAGCATTGATCGTGGTTTAGCGAGTCACGGGGTTTACCCCAATACCGTTCAACGCAGTATTTGGACGGTATCTCGAAACTGTTTTACAGGTAGTCGTTCCGAGCGTGGAGTTGGCTGCTTCTTGGGCCAAGGACTCAGCTTCTTTTTGATGACACGCG